>Ga0247827_10000938_pt1 | contig 12668 bp, 2 predicted proteins | sample 12C_Control_Day2_FD_194414 | JGI IMG/M metagenome (GOLD analysis project Ga0247827, IMG submission 194414) | Soil microbial communities from agricultural site in Penn Yan, New York, United States - 12C_Control_Day2 | ecosystem: Environmental > Terrestrial > Soil > Agricultural land | place: USA... | reverse complement strand
CCTGCCCGCAAGGCAGTGCGCACCCGTAGCTCAGCTGGATAGAGCACCAGACTACGAATCTGGGGGTCAGGAGTTCGAATCTCTTCGGGTGCGCCATCTTGCTTTCAAGGACCAGCCGCCTTTGAGGCCGCAGGCTTGAAGCTCGAAACCTTCCATACAGATTTTCATGGCTGTCGATGACAAGCGCCGGGGCCTTTTGCACTCGTCCTGTGTAATTCGCCTGTTTCGGTCCATCGGACCGGCGCATGGACGGCGAGTCGCCCGGCCCAACCGCCCCCATGCACATCGCCCCTCCCAACCGGGTTGAGAGGGGCGACTGCAGGCTTGAGTGTCGTCGGCGTGCCTCGGGTCAGAACTTGCCGATCAGGTTCACGAACCAGCCGCGCTCGTCGTAGCTGAGGTCGCCCAGATCATCAGAGTAGTCAGTGAAGTTGTAGCCGACGCCCAGCTTCACATGGTCGCCGAAGTGGCGATAGACGCCGACCAGAGCGCCCAGACGGCTGTCGTGGGCTTCCTTGATCGACAGCTCGCGCATCTCGATGAGGACGTCCCAACGACGAACGATCTGATAGTCTGCACGGACAGCCCAGAAGACCGCCTCGCTGTCGAACCAGGGCGCGCTCTCGTCGCGAGAAGCCCGCAGTTCCCCCAGACGCCAGGCCACCTTGGCCCCCACCGCCAGCCGCGGCGTGACCTGATAAGTCCCGTCGATCGCCGCGATGTGGCTGCGCTGGGCGTAGTCGAGCGACTGCCCCAGGGCATCCACCTGGGCCGGCGACGGCAGATCCGCCAGATAGGTGTACTTGGTCAGCAGATTAAACCGGTCATTGTCCACCGGACGATAGGCCCCGGCCAGCGCCAGCTCATAGTAGTCGGCGTTCATCGCCATCGACTGATCCGAGTCTGACAGGGAGATGTTGGCCTTGGCGAACAGGCGTAGCGACGGCGTCGCCTTCAGCGTCACCTGGTTGCGGGTGGCGACCGTGGTGCGCTCGCCGACCGTGTCGCCCTCGTCCTTGCGGTACTCCAGGGCCGAGGCCCAGCGCAGGCGGTCGCTGCCGTAGTCGGCGGTCGCGCCGATGGCCATGCGGTCGATCTCCTGCCCCAGGGCGTCAGCCAGAGAGCCGGTCTCGTAGCGGGCGCCGAACGTCCAGGCCTCAATGGGGCTGAAGTCGACGCCATAGGCCTGGGTCCAGCCGGTCGGGCCGTCACCGTGGTCATAGCGTTGCTCGGCGAAGACGCTGGTCTTTTCGCCCATCTGCTGACGTGCCCCGCCGGTCAGGCGGCCCAGGCGACCGCCGGTCATGGCGTCAGGGTTCTCGCCCGCCAGGGCGTAGCCCAGATACAGGTTGCCGCGATCCGTCATGGCGAAGTCGGCGCGCACGTCGGCGCCGAAGTCCATGTCGCCGTCCGAGACCTCGCCCTTGAACCTGAGCCGGTCGTGGACCTGGTACTCGCCGCCCAGACCGAAGCGGTCATTGGACTGACGACCGCCGTCATGGTCCAGCGTCGCCTGGGCGAAGGTCCAGACGGCCCAGGGGGCGTCGCGCTGCTCGACGTTGGGGGTCTCGGGGTTTGGCGTGTGGCGATAGCCGACCGAGACAGCCGCATCGGTCCGCGTGCCCTCGCTGGGCGGCGGCGTATAGAGCGGGCTGTAGGGCGTACGCTGGCCCTGCTGCTTGTCCGACCGGACGCCGACCGAGCCGAACCAGCCCGCCGCCGTTTCACGACGCAGACCGACCTCGACCGCATGACGTTCGGTCAGGCGACCGTCGGTGACGTCGCCCTTGGCTTGCAGGCGGACCGTGTCGCTGAGGGCCATGTCCAGGACGCCGCCGTACTGATCAAGGGTCTCGCCGAAGGTCAGCTCGCCGGGGGCCGAGAAGCCGGCCTCGCGCGTCTTCCAGTAACCGCCGAAGCGACCGTCACGGTCCAGACCCAGTTCGTCCAGCTGGCCCGCGAAGGTAAGGCTGACCGCGTTGGCCGGATCGGCGACCGTGTCGACCTTGGTGAAGTCGTAGCCGCCGGTGGACGACAGGTAGGAGCCGTCGCCCGGACCATCAGCTTGGGCGAACTCCAGCTTCACAAAGCTGTTGGGCGCGTGCTGGTACAGCAGGTCGGCGCCGAACAGGTCCTGCGATGCCTGGTCCTCGCCCTGATGATAGGCGCTGCCGCCGACGCGCAGACGGTCGGTCAGCCAGTGCTGCGCCCGACCGCCTGTGGTGAAGGCCTCGGGACGGGTCAGGCCCGGCGCGTACTCATAGGTGGCCACGACCCAGACCGGGTTTCCGGCCAGCGACGACTGGGACACGAAGCTGTTGGCGTCCGCCGTCATCGGCGGCGGGTTGCGCATGACGACCCGCCCCTGAAGGTAGTTCACCTCATAGTCGCGAGCGGCGATCAGTTCCTGACGCTCCAGCACAAGGCCTGAATCCTTGTCGCGGACTTCCAGGAAGACGCGTTCCGATCCGGGCGCAATGTCACGGTTGCGGAAGAAATAGACCGACCCCCCGGTCGACGCGAAGTCCTCGCGGCTGGCGATGGTGCCAGGGTCAGCGGCGAAACCGTTGACCTCGGTACGGCGCTCGCCGCTCGCGGTCACGGCCTCGCTGCGCCAGTCCAGATTGGCGCCATAGAGGGTCCGCTGGTGGCGGATCAGCTCATTGCCGCCCAGATGGCTCTGGAACACGCCCCACATGGCGTCGGTGTTCCCGTTCTCGGCTCGCACATAGAAGCGGCCGTAGGTCGGGGCGTCCTCGACTGTAACGGAGTCGTCGCCATAGACCGGATAGTGCATCTCCGGATCGATGCGGCGCAGCAGCGAGCGCGGGTCCTTTTCCAGAAAACCGTCGAACAGGCTCTTCAGCGGCTGCTCGCCGGTATCGGCAGAAGCCGTCAGACGCCAGTCATCCTTCACCACGCCCTTGAAGTAGAAGGCCAGACGACCGTCGATGAAGTCGTCGCGGTGATCGCCCGTGTCGCCCAGCAGTTCATGCTTGGCGGCGTCGAAGCTGCGGCTGCCCGCCGTAATGTCGGCAATACCGACAAAGAAGCGGTCGGTGCGCGGCAGGACGATCTCGCGCACCAGATCGACCGGCGCCTGACCGGGACGCGTCACCTGAACAGCGACCGCGGCGGTGTCGACAGGGACGATCTGCTGGACCATGAAACGGCCCGTGCGGTCGACCGGAACAACCGTCCCGAAGGCGGTCACGCGGGCAGCGGGGTCCTCGACCTCGCCGCTGATGGTGACGGCGGCCGCACCCTTGACCGGGATCGCGTCGATGACGCGCATGTTCTCAAACAACGGGCCAGCATGGATGTCCGGCTTGGTGACATTGACTGCATGGGTCACCTCCAGCGTCAGGGCCGAGGTCTGGTCGTAGCGGCCCTCGGCGTCATAGACGCGCAGGACATAGCGATAGCCATGCTCGCCCGGCGCGTCACGGTCGGTCGTCCACAGGACAGGTTGGCCGAAGCGCGCCGGGATGACGGTCAGCGGCGCTTCCTCCGTGCTTTGATCGGCACGGAAAATGCGGACCTCGGCGCGATCAATGTAGGCCGTATAGTTGCTCAGCGTGAAGAAACGAACGCTGTCGCCAGCGCGGATCACCGGCTGGTCAGCGACGATGCTGAGCACCGGGCGCACGTCGAAGGCCGTGGCCTGGATCCGCACGTCGGCGCCGGCCAGAGCCAGATCCTGACGACGCTGCCGGTCGGCGCGGAGATCATCAGCATCCTGCCCTGCCCCGTCCACGCTGACGCGGAACGGACGCGCCGCTCCACGATCAGCGGCTTCCAGGTTGTTCCCGACGCTGCGGCGTTCGACCGCCGCATCGTCCGCCACAGGACCGCAGGGGCGGTCGGTGTCGCGGCCGCAATAGACCTGACGGTCGTCAGCGGCGGCGTCCTGGGCCTGAACACCCGTTGCGAGGGCGATGGCTGATCCGCCCATCAGCAGGGCGGTCAGCAGCTTGTTCGACGCGCGGATCATTGCACGCCTCCCTCATGAGGGGTGGACAGGACGACGGTCTCCTCTTCGACGACCAGTCGGTAGCGGCCGCGCTCATCGTTCCAGCGATCCTGGAGGCGACGGCGGACCTGGGCGACACGGTCCCTGATCAGGTCCGCGCTTTCCCCTTGCGAGGCATAGGCCAGACGCAAGACCGAGGGACGCTCGGCCAGGGTCGCGATCAGGCCCTCGAACTGCTGTTCGAACTCCTCACGCAGAGCCTCGCCGTCAAAGGCCTCGCCGTTAAGGTCCAGACGGACCACGCGGTGCAGGCTGGCGCCGAAGTTCAGGCGGGCGAACTTGCCGCGCGTCAGGCGCACCGTTTCCGGGTTGCCCGAGGTGACGCGGTAGCCCGTCGGCAGGGTCCGGTCGTCCAGCTTCACGATGAAGTTGGAGCCGCGGTCCTCGTTCGGGATCATCGGGCAGGTGATGTGATACCGGCCCTCGGCGTCGGTGGTGATCAACAGACCGCGCGCGGTCGCCAGACGCACCCCGGGCAGCCCCGGCTCGCCGTCGTCCTGAACGCCGTTGCCGTTCCGGTCGTCGAACACCTTGCCCAGGATGTCGGTGCAGTCGAAGTCCGGATCAGGGATCATCCGCACCGTGGCCTCGGCCAGGTTGGAGATGACCTGATCGACAATCGGGTTCACCGCATAGGCGACATTGGTGTGCTCGCCCTCGACCACGCCCGAACCGACCACCAGGATCAGTTCCAGACGCTTGGTTTCACCCGCCGCGAAGGTCAGGTCGTTCCAGGTCAGGAGACGGCCGTTCTGGATCGGCTCGATCGCCACGCCGTCGATGCGGGCGCTGCTCTCGCGATAGCGGAAGCCGGCCGGCACACGGTCCGTCAGGGTCAGGCCCGTCAGCGTCCCGGCCAGCGTGTTGCGAGCCGTGATGACATAGGGGACCAGACCGCCGCGTACGACGTTGACCATCGGGGTCGTCTTGGTGACCTCGATCGCGCCCTCCAGGATCGGGTCCAGAGGGATGTTGTTGTTGACGACGTTGGCCGAGACCCCCGGCGTCAGGTTGAGGTTCAGCACATATCCGGTCGTCATTACGCCGGTCAGGCAGCCCTCGGCCGTGCCCAGCGGCGGCGGACCGTTGCTGGTCGAGACCAGCATCGGGTCCGGCGTCGCATTGACCGTCAGCGGTCCCGCGCAGGGCGGAATGATCGTCGACGGCTGGTTCGGGTTGTAGGTCCCGTTCGGCGGCGTCACCGACAGGCTGTAGGCGCCGGCCGGGGCCGAGGCCATCAGCTGGAACTGGTACAGACCCAGGGCGTCGGTGACCTGACGCACATTCCCGGCTCCGCCCAGCAGATGCAGGGCGGGATCGAAGCCGGCCGGTCCGGTGATCTGGACCGTCGCGCCCGGAATGGCCGTGCGGCGGACCGAGTCATAGACCACGCCCCACGGATCCAGCGGCAGGGACTGCTGCGTCACGCCAGCGCCGGGCGCCAGGGTGATCCCGGTCAGTTCGCGATCGGTCAAGGTGGCGCCGCCCGCGTTGGAGGCCGAGATCACGCCGTCGACGAAGGCCGCGCCGGTCTCGTTCGGACGCGCCCCGCCATAGACGGCGTTGTTGTCAGGGTGGCGGAAACGCACGCCGTAGCCCGAGCCAGGCGCCACGCCGGTGAAGGCGTAGCCGCCGTCGGCGCCGGTGCGGGTGGTCGAGATCAGGACGTCGCCGAGGAAGAGCTCGACGGTCCAGCCCGATTGCGGAGCCTCGCCGCCGCCGCGTGCACGGTCATGGTCAGAGTCCAGCCACACCGAACCCGAGATCCGGGCCTCGTCGCCGCGCTCGCCGAACAGGTAGCCGGTCGCCTCGGCCGCCGGGGCCAGAACGATGCCGGTGATGGCGTCGCCGCCGTCCGATACGCCGCCCGCGGTCCCGGGCGTGTCCAGGCCGTCGTCATAGCCGTCCGGCTGGGTTTCCGTGACCGTATAGGTCCCGCCCGGCAGGTCGGTGAAGCGATAGCTTCCGTCAGGCCCCGTCACGACAGTGCGGGTGACCGCCTCGCCGCGCGCGTCCGTTCCCGTCAGGACGACGGTGACGCCCCCGATGACCGGCTCGTTCGCATCGCGGACGCCGTTGTTGTTGGTGTCGTTATAGACCAGACCCGACAGCGAGCCGGTGCGTTCGCCGAAGTTGATCGGTGCGGTCTTCTCATCCGTGATGACCGTGACAGGCACGCGGTTGGTCGGGTTCTCCGGCCCTTCGCCATAGCCCGCGGGCTGGGTCTCGATGACCACATAGTCGCCCGCCGGAACGTCGCCGAAGCTGTAAGACCCGTCAGGCCCGGTCGTGGTCGTGGCCACCAGGTCGCCCGAGGCGGTGCGGAGTTCCACCACCACGTTCGCCAGCGGACGATCGTCGCCGTCGTTCGTCCCGTTCAGGTCCAGATCGACATAGACGTGGCCGCTGACACCCTGGCCGCGTTCACCGAAGGCATAGTCGGTCGCGTCGGTCGCCACGGGCAGGACGATGTTGCTGATCAGGTCGCCCGGCGTCGCCACGTCGCCGCCCGCCGAACCGGCGCTGTCCAGGCCGTCCGAATAGTTGGCCGGCTGGGTTTCCGCGACCGCATAGGTCCCGGCCAGCAGGTCGTCGATGAGCCACGCGCCCGACGCATTGGTCGTAGCCGTGCGTGTGACCGCATTCCCGGCCGCGTCCACGCCCGTCAGGGTCACGGTCACGCCCGCGATGGGAGCCTCGCCCGACTGACGCACGCCGTCGTTGTTGCTGTCGACGAAGACATGGCCGGCGATGCTGCTGACCGTGTCGGCGAAGTCGACCGACTGGGTCTGACCCGGGGTCAGGTTGACCGACACCTCGTTGGGCGTCGACGAGCCGTATCCGTCGGGCTGGATTTCGCGGACCGTATAGTCGCCGGCCGGCAGGTCGGTGAAGCTGTAGGTTCCGTCCGGACCGGTCGTCGTGGTCGCGATGACCACGCCGTTCTGGACCAGCTCGATGGTCACGCCGGCCAGAGGCGGTTCGCCGCCCCCGTTCACGCCGTCGCGCTCAGGGTCCTTGAAGACCGTGCCGCTGATGACCACGGCGCGCTCGCCGAAGACATAGTCGGTCGCGTCCACACCGGCGTCCAGCACGATGTTGCTGATGGTGTTGGCCGCAGCCGTGCCGTCGAACAGACCGTTGTTGACCGAACCACCCGCCGAACCGGCGCCTTCACGGCCGTCGGCATAGACGCTGGGCTGGGTTTCCGTCAGGGCGTAGGTCCCCTTCGGCAGGCTGTCGAAGCCATAGGTCCCGTCCGCATTGGTCGTCACCGTGCAGGTCAGGCTCGGGTCCAGGGCCGCGCGCCAGGCGCAGATATCCTGGCCGTCGGCGGTCTGGCCCGAGAGGGTGATCTCGACTCCGCCCAGACCCGGCTCCGCAGACTGGCGCACGCCATCGTCATTGCCGTCGACATAGACCAGGCCTGTCAGCGAACCGGCCAGCTCGCCAAAGGCGTAGTTGGAGCCCAGTTCGCCGGTGTTCAGGACGATGCCGCTGATCACATCGTTCGTCGCCGTGCCGCGCACGACGCCGCCGACCACGCCCGCCGCATCCCGGCCGTCGCTGTAGTTCGACAGGGGCGCCGAGTTTTGCGCCTGTTCGGTCAGGGTGTAGCCCGTCGCATCCGAACCCGGAACCGACAGGAAGATGAAGGCGCCCGCCGCATCGGTCGTCGCCGTGCAGTTGGTCAGGTCGCAGACGTCCTGACCATTGGCGGTCATGCCCGACAGAGTGACGCGCACGCCCGGAATGCCGGCCTCGCCTGCGTCGCGCACGCCCGTGTCGTTGTTGTCGACATAGACATAGCCGCTGAGGCCCTGGCCGCTGGCGCCGAAGTCATAGTTGGACGACGACGAACCCGCGACGACAGCGATGGCGGTCACGGTCGTGTTGCCGGCGCCCGGCGCCGCCGTATCGGCGCCGCTCTGGCTGCCAGAGTCGCCGCCCGAGCTGCCGATGAAGGCGCCCGTATGGGTCAGACCGGCCGCAGGCGTGATCTCCAGCGCATAGACGCCGGGACGCAGCACCTGACAGGTCGGCGTGGCCGAACCCGCGACCGGGAAGCTGTAGAGACCGGTCGCCGTCGTGGTGACCAGGCAGTCGACAGCCTCGTTCAGGTCGTTCAGCCCCGTCAGACGAATACCGGCGCCCGACAGGCCCGTGGTTTCACCCGCCCCGCGCACGGCGTCGGCGTTCGGATCAAGGAAAACCATGCCGCTGAGCGTCGAGGTCGGCAGTTCGCCGAAGTTGCGCTCGGTCAGGTTGGCGGCCGGAGCCACTGCGCCGATGTCGAAACCTTCCGGCGCCGTTCGACCGCTGGAGCCCGGGATGACGAGGCCGCCGTTGGCGTCCTTGCCGTCGGACGCGCCGGTCGGCTGGACCAGTTGCGTCACGGCATAGGCCGTACCGTCCGACGGCGGGACCGAAGCGAACTCATAGAAGCCCGACGCGTTGACGTTAGCCGTCAGATTGACCGCGCCGCCGGCGTAGTCCGTGCCCGTCAGACGAATGTGCGGCGTCGAGGCGAAGGCGGACGGCGCATAGCCGGTCTCGCCGTCGCCGGCTTCACGCAGGCCATTGTTGTTCAGGTCGCGATAGACATAGCCAGACACCCTGGCCGCGCTGACTTCCTGGAAGACATAGCCGGTCGCAGCCGTCGCTTCAGGCAGGACGATGTTGGAGATCGTGTTGGTCGCCGCGCCGCTGCCGTAGGCGTCGTTGTTGACGTCGCCGCCCGCCGAACCTGCGGTTTCATTACGATCGAACGTGCCCGAGGGCTGGGTCTCGACGATCTGATAGGTCCCGGCCGGCAGCCGGTCGAAGGTGAAGACGCCGCCCGCGGTCGTGTCAGTGGTCCGACCGGAGATAGCGTTGCCGAAGATATCCGTGCCCGAAAGGGTCAGCCGGACGCCGACAAGGCCTTCGCCCGCATCCATGACATCGTTGCGGTTGTCGTCGCGATAGACCGTGCCCGCGATCGAGGACTGCGTGACCTGGGTCGTCGCGGTCTTGGAGTTGTTGGTCGCGTTCGTGTCGCGGCTGATTTCCTTGTTGTTGCCGTCACGACCCGGGGCGATGCTGGCCGTATTGGTCAGGTCGACGTTCAGCGCGCCGGCGAAGGGATGCGCCGCCTTGGCGAACAGGGTCAGGGTCACGGTATTGCCTGCGCCCGCCGGGAAGTCGCCGTCCAGGATGCAGAGGATGCTACCGGTTCCCGTGCAGTTCATGGCCGTAACCGAGGCCGCGCCGCTCACGCTGAAGGTCTCGCCGGTCGCCACTCGCGTCCAGCCCGCAGGCAGGGCGTCGGTCACGCGCATCTGGGTCGTCGGGGACACGCCGTTGTTACGCACGACGATGCTGTACTGGACGGGCTGATTGATCTGCACCGGCGAAGGCGTGATGCGGGTCTTGCTCACGACCTCCAGATCGGTGGCGGGGATCACGGTCGTGGTCTGGACCGCGGAATTGTTGGCCAGTTCGCCATCAGCCTGATTGACCGTCGTATTGTCCTGCTCCAGCGACACGATCTGGGCGCCGTTGGAGAAGGTCATGGACCCGGTCGGCGCTGCGCCCGTGGCCGTCATGAACAGGCGGAAGACCACTTGCTGACGCTCGTCCAGATAGTTCATCGACGGATCAGAGCTGTGCAGCCGGCATTCGATCCGGCCGCCCGCCACGGTCACGCAGGCCGGCGACGGCGGCGTATAAAGCTGCAGGCCGCCGTTGGCCCCGACCGGATTCACCTCAACCCGGTCCAGAGCCATGGCGTAGCCGGCCGGCGGCGCAGGAATATCGGTGATCACGACATTGCCGGCGCGCGACGGGCCGTAGTTCGACGCGCGCAGGTCATAGACCAGCCCGGAGCCGAACGGCATCGGGTCGAACTCGGCGCTCGGCTCCTCCTTGGTGATCGCCAGGTCCATGATGGGGGCGGTGACAGTGTGGGTAAGGCCGACCGAGTTGTTGCCACTGTTGGATTCGGTCGTCGACGTCGTCACCGTAGCGGTGTTGGTGTGATCGATCGGGAAGCCGCCGGTCGCGCCGCCGAAGGGGAAGCGCGCCCTTACCTTCTGGTTGATCTGATAGGTCTGGCCGCGATTGACCGTCCCCATGGCGCAAGAGATCGTACCGGTCGCATCCGTCAGGGCGCAGGTCGCGCCGGCCTTGGTCGTGGTCGGCTGCCCCACCAGCTCGAAGCGGGTCGGATCGATCACATCCGTCACCACCACGTCCGCGGCGGGGTTCGGGCCGAGACCGCGCACGCCGATCGTATAGGTCGCCACCACGCCTACCTGGGCCGGGTTGGGCGAAATCGACTTGGCGTTCAGGGTGATGTCCGTGATCGGCGCAATATTATAGCTGGCGGTCGAACGATTGTTCGCCAGGTTGAATTCTGTGGTGTCCGGAGACGTCACCTCAGCCGTGTTGTCGAAAGCGCCGCTCTCGACCGGACGGTTGATGCGGACGATCGCCGTCTCGACGTCGCCTGCGGCGAGGTCGGTCACGGTCCAGCGAATGCGGCCGTTGCTCGCCGAATAGGCCGGCGCCCCCTGGCTGGCGCTTTCAACCGCAAAGCCGGTGGTGAAGCCATTGGCGGCGTCGTTGATGAAGTTGGGCAGGTCGTCGGTGACGACCACGGTGCGCGCCGTGTCGCCGCCCAGGTTGCGGACGGTGAAACGCAGATAGAAGGCGGCGTCATCCGTAGTGATCGCCAGCGCCGGAGTCTGGCTCCAGGGGCCAGCGGCGTTCAGGCTGACCTCCTTGACGATCTCCAGATCGGCCTCGTTCGGCGTCGAACGCGAAACGGCCGAAGCGCAGTTGTTGGTCGCGTCCAGATCGACCGGCAGGGCGCTCGCCGCCGTGCAGGCGGTGTTGCCCAGCTCAAGATCGATGCCCGAACCCGCCAAGGTCCTGAGCGACAGAACCGCGTCGGCCCCGACCGCCAGGCTGCCCGGCCCCGCCAGTTCACAGGTGATCTGCAACCCGGCCTGCGCGCAGGTCCAGGGCGCGGCGGCCGAGACATAGGTTTCGTCCGCTGTCACCGTGTCGACGATGCGCAGCGGATTGGCCGCGTCATAGTTCAGGATCGACGGCCCCAGATTGCGGATCGTGATCGTGCTGGTCATCTCCTGACCGGCCTCGACCGGGTTCGGCCCCTTGGTCTTTCTGACCCGCAAATCGGCATTCGGCTCGACGATGCGATAGCCGGCGTTGGCCGTATTGTTCTCCGCCGTCGGGTCCGTGACGCCCGCCGGCGCCGTCACCGTGGCGGAATTGATCGCCTGGCCCGCTGTGGGCGTGATCGCGAGCACACGAATAAGGAACTTCTGGTTCTGGCCGGTCGACAGGCTGTTTGCGGTGCAACTGACCGTCTGTCCCGTCGCCGAACATCCGGCGGGCAGCGGCGTCAGAATCTCAAACTCGGGCGCGATCGTGTCGACGATGACGGCGCCGGCGACTGTCAGCGGCCCCGTATTACGGATCGTCAGCTCGATATCGGCTTCATCGCCCTGAATGATCGTGGCGGGCATGGTCTTGCCCGCGGCCAGATCGGCGCCCGGTTCGATCGTGGTGACGACCGGAACCGCCGCATTATTCTCTCCGTTCGGATCCAGCACGACCGGGCTGGTCAGGCCGACGAAGGCGTTGTTGGTGATCGTGCCTCCGCTGGCCAGCACCCGCCCCTTGATGTTGACCGGCGGCAAGGCGCCCCTGAGCGGCGCGCCGGTATAGTTGCACACGACCGTCGCGGCGACATGGGTGCAGGTCCAGTCGTCGCCGGCGGCGGAGATGAACTCGAAATCACCGGCGGCGGGCAGATTGTCCGTCAGGCGGATCGCGGCGGTGGCGTCGGGCCCGGCGTTCGAGGCCGTCAGCGTATAGGTCAGGACGCCGCCGCCAGGGATGGAGTGATCCGACTCGTTGTCGGTCTTGGTCACCGTCAGATCCGCGCCCGACTGAACGGCCGGCGCGACCGTCAGGCTTTCATTGCCGGGGTTGAGGTCCACATTGGTCGCGCTGGAAATCGTCGCCGTCGAGGTGCGCGAGCCCGTGGCCGTGGCGGTGGCCGAATAGCCGATGCTGAAATCACCGCCCGGCAGGGCCGGCAGGTCGCAGGTCAGCGTCTGGCCGCCCGGCGCGCCCGAAAGCGTGCAGTAGGAAGGAAGCGACGCAGCCAGCACAGTGAAGTTCGCGGGCACGGCGACGGTCACGACAGCGTCGTTGATCGTCTCCAGATCGTTGTTGCTGACGCGGATGGTGAAGTCCGCCCGAGCGCCGTTCGCGACAGGGTCGGGCAGCCACGAGTAGGAAGAAACCTGAATATCGGCCGCGGCCGCCGCACCGGCGACGCCGACGACAACCAGGGGCGCCGACAGACGCACCAGTCGCAGCGACAGGCGCTGCAGGGATTTCAGCAGTTTCAACACGTTTCGGGCCTCCGCCTCGACCCGATGATCGGAGACGGCGGCGACGTGCGGCCCTTGGGGCTCGCGCCCGTCCGGTCCTGCTGAAACGTCTCGCCCCCCAAAGGTCGAAGTTCGGCCGGACTAGCTCAACCGCCCTTGAATGGCCACGCTTACAATGTAACCAAGTGTTTGATTTTACTGTATTTTACATTGCCACTGAATTC
>Ga0247827_10000936_pt1 | contig 12679 bp, 15 predicted proteins | sample 12C_Control_Day2_FD_194414 | JGI IMG/M metagenome (GOLD analysis project Ga0247827, IMG submission 194414) | Soil microbial communities from agricultural site in Penn Yan, New York, United States - 12C_Control_Day2 | ecosystem: Environmental > Terrestrial > Soil > Agricultural land | place... | reverse complement strand
CACATCGGCGGCGGCCTCGATCGGCGGCCCCTCCCAGAAGCGATAGACGTCATAGGCGCCTTCGAGAAAAGCGCTTAGCGGTCCGAGGTGCCGCTGCATGATCAGGATGGCGGGGCGCTGGGTCATAGACCCAGACTAACCCGGTTCCGCCAGAGCGCCAGCGGCCAAAGAAAACGGCCCTCCGATTGCTCGGAGGGCCGCTCGTCATTCTGCTTGTCGGATCAGCGACCGAACTTCTGGTGCTGGATGCGCTTGGGAATGATGCTGTCCGCACCCAGGCGGCGCATCTTGTCCTGTTCGTAGGCTTCGAAGTTGCCCTCGAACCATTCCACGTGGCCGTCGCCTTCGAAGGCGAGGATGTGGGTGGCCAGACGGTCCAGGAACCAGCGGTCGTGGGAGATGACCACGGCGCAGCCGGCGAACTCCTCCAGAGCCTCTTCGAGGTTCTGCAGGGTTTCGATGTCCAGGTCGTTGGTCGGTTCGTCGAGCAGGATCAGGTTGCCGCCGGTGGCCAGGGTCTTGGCGAGGTGCACGCGGTTGCGTTCACCGCCGGACAGTTGGCCGACCTTTTTCTGCTGGTCGCCGCCCTTGAAGTTGAAGCTGCCGACATAGGCGCGGGTGTTGATCTCGCGCTTGCCGACCATCATCACGTCGGTGCCGCCCGAGATGGCCTGCCAGATGGTTTCATCCGGTTTCAGGTCATCACGCGACTGGTCAACGTAGGCCAGCTTGACTGTTTCGCCGACCTTGATCGAACCGCCGTCCGGCTGTTCCTGGCCGGTGATCAACTTGAACATGGTCGACTTGCCGGCGCCGTTGGGGCCGATGACGCCGACGATGCCGTTGGGCGGCAGCTTGAAAGTCAGGTTGTCGAACAGGACCTTGTCCCCGTAGGACTTCTTCAGGCCTTCGACTTCCAGCACCACATTGCCCAGGCGCGGGCCAGGCGGGATCTGGATCACGGCGAAGGACTGGGCCTGGCGCGAATTCTCCTGCTCGGCGACCATCTTTTCATATGCGGCCAGACGGGCCTTGGACTTGGCCTGACGGGCCTTCGCGCCCGAACGCACCCATTCCAGTTCGCGAGTGAGGGCGCGCTGGCGGGCTTCCGATTCCGACTGCTCCTGAACGACGCGCTTCTGCTTGGCTTCCAGCCACGAGGAGTAGTTGCCCTCGTGCGGGTGGCCCTTGCCGCGGTCCAGCTCCAGCGTCCACTTGGTGACCTGATCCAGGAAGTAGCGGTCGTGGGTGACAAGGATGACGCAGCCCGGGAAGTTCTCCAGGTGGTGCTGCAGCCAGGCGACGGATTCGGCGTCCAGGTGGTTGGTCGGTTCGTCCATCAGCAGCATGTCGGGCTTGCTGAGCAGCAGGCGGGCCAGAGCCACGCGGCGCTTTTCACCGCCCGACAGGTTGGTGACTTCCCAGTCGTCCGGCGGGCAGCGCAGGGCGCCCATGGCCTGGTCGATGCGGCTGTCGATGTCCCAGACGTCGCCGGCGTCGATCTTCTCCTGGAGGGCGGTCATCTCCTCCATCAGCTCGTCGGTGTAGTTTTCGCCCAGTTCGTTGGCGACTTCGTTGAAGCGGTTGACCCACTGCTTCTCTTCGCACCAGGCCTCGACGTTCTGGCGAACGTTCAGGCTGTCGTCGAGCTTGGGCTCCTGCTCCAGATAGCCGCGCTTGACGCCGTCAGCGGCGCGGGCCTCGCCCTGGAACTCGCTGTCCAGGCCGGCCATGATCTTCAGCAGGGTGGACTTACCCGAGCCGTTGACGCCGACGACGCCGATCTTGGCGTCGTTGTAGAAGCTCAGCCAGATGTTCTCGAAGATCTTCTTGCCGCCAGGGAAGGTCTTGGTCAGACCCTGCATCTGGAAAATATATTGCTGCGCCATGAGGTGCGTTTACGCCCTGTCGTCTGATCTGATGGGGAGGTTGACGCGGGATGTAGCCGTCGCGGACCCTTTGGGCAAATCTCTAGACGCAAGGCGGGGCGGTTTGAAGGCGCGCTGCATCCGTTCCGGCCGGTCGCGGCCTCTACCCGGCAGCCCGTTGGGGGCAGGGAGCGGCTTTCATGAGATCATGGGCGAAGGGCGGACTGCTGGCGGTGGTGCTGGTCTGCGGCGCGGGGAAGGCTAGCGCTCAGGATCGAGAAGCCCTCGGTCCGGCTATGGACGCTTTCGCAGGACGGGCGATGCAGCGGCTGGAGGCGGCGCCCGGTCTGGCGTTCGCTGTGGTCGATGAAGAGGGGCTGGTTCACGCGGCGGGCTTTGGAGTCGCGGACGTGGGAACGGGCGCAGCCGTCACGACGGACACGCGATTCTACATCGCCTCGGCCACCAAGGCCTTCACCGCCCTGTCCGTCGCCGCCATGGCCCAGCGAGGCGAGGTCGATCTGGACGCGCCCCTGGCCGACTGGGCGCCGCCGTCCGGCGTGCCGGCCGACATCGCGGGCCGGATCACCCTGACCGACCTGCTGAGCCATCGTTCGGGCGTGGACAATGGGCCCATCGCCTTTCGCCTCGCCTATTCGGGGGACTGGACGCCGGAGGAGCTGTGGCGGCTGACGGCGGAGACGCAGCCGCGCGACACGCCCTATGGCCAGTTCGTCTACGCCAACTCGGGCTACAACCTCGCCACGGTGCTGATGGAGCGTCGATGGGGCCGCGACTGGCGCGAACTGGTCGAGGACGAAGTCCTGACGCCGCTGGGCATGACCGCCACGACCGCCCGCATCGACGAGGCGCGTGCGGCGGGGCTGGTGGTCGCCGCCGGTCATTTCGGACGGATCCCCGGCCAGCCGGAGCGTTCACCCCTGCAGAAGACCGACGCCACCATGCAGTCGGCGGGCGGGCTGATCTCGACCGCGAAGGACATGGCGATCTGGCTGGAGGTCCAGATCAGCGACGGTCGGGTCGGCGGACGTCAGGTGTTTCCGGCGGGTCTGATCGCCTCGACCCATGCATCTCGGGTGGCGCAGGACGCGACCTTTGGCCCCTATGTCCGCAACGGCTATGGCCTGGGTTGGCAGGTCGGGCGCTATGGCGACGATGTGCTGATCCACCACTTCGGCAACTTCTCGGGCTCGCGCGCCCATGTCTCCTTCATGCCCGAGCGCCGTCTGGGCGTGGCGGTCATGGTCAATGAGGACGCCTTCGCCGGGGATCTGGCCGATCTGGTCGCCAACTACGCCTATGACTGGTTCGCGGGTCTGCCCGATATCGAGGCGGTCTATGACGCCAAACTCGACGCCCTGATGATCGAGCGCGACCGCCGCCGCGCAGGCGTCGCCGGCGCCGTGGAAGCGCGGGCGAAACGACCGCGCACCCTGTCGCTGCCGAATGCGGCCTACGTCGGCGACTACGTCAATCCGGCCTATGGAACCCTGACGATCCGCGAGGCGGGCGAGCGCTTGTCGGTCGCCATCGGCGTGCAGCAGGCCCTGGCGGAATACCTGACCGAACCGGAGGGTCTTCGCGTCGAGCTGACGCCGTTCCGGGGCGAGGGCGTCGTGTTCAAACTGGGCGCCGATGGCCGCCCGGCTTCGCTGACCTATCAGGATGCGGTCTTCGCGCGGCGCTAGGGTCTGGCGGGCAGGACCGCCATCAGGGCGCGGGTGAAGCCGACGGGGGCGACCGTCAGGTGGTCCTCGTTTTCCAGCACCGTCGATTGCACGCTGAGGCCCGGATAGGCGCGCGATTTCAGCAGCCTTTCCATGGTGCGCATGTCGCCGACCATGTCCGTCTCATTGGCGTGCCGGGCGGTGGGGCCGGGGCCTTCGAAGGCCCCGACATACATGAAGACCTCGGCGGGCAGGTCGCGATGGGTGCGGGCGTAATCCGCCTCCATCTTCATCATGTGGCGCTTGTCGTACCAGAAGGAGGGGCTGCCCAGGACATAGCCGCTGAACATCGTCGGATCGGTGAACATGATCTGGGCGCCCAGCAGACCGCCGTAGGAGTGGCCCAGCAGGACGCGTCGCGCCGGATCGGTGCGGAACTTCTGCTCCACGAAGGGCAGGGCTTGGGTTTTCAGATAGGTCTGATAGGCCGCGCCGCCGCCGTGAACGGCGTCGCCCGAACTGCGCGGGCCGTTGGGCGTAGGCGTATAGTCGCGGCGACGGCTGTCGGCGCCGCCGTCGCCCTTGGCGTAGGACAGGCCGATCAGGATGAACTCCTCGATCACCGGCCCGTCCAGATTCACCCGCCGGGCGATCTGGCGGATGATGGGGAAGGCGTAGTCCGCATCGGTGACATAGAGGACCGGGTAGCGGCGGTTCGGCTCGGTCTCATAGCTGGCGGGCAGGCTGACGAAGACCTCGTATTCACGACCCGAGACGGGATCGGGCACGCTCCAGACCTGGGTGCCGGTCAGCACATAGGGCGCGCCCTCGGCAGGGCTCACCGTCTGGGCGTCAGCCCTGGGCGAGCAAGCCGGCAGTATGAGAGCGACAGCAAATGACAGCGCCAGGACGGCCGTGCGTGGTGTTTTCATCATCTGCGTCATTCCCCCTGAAAGCTTCACTGCAGGGGAGACTGATGAAGAATGTGGCGATGGTGCGGCGTTATGGCTGAGGTGTTGCCAGAAATACAACTTGAGATTGTCGTTGGGTTGTAGTCCTCTTTTCGTGCGCAATGAGGCGCAACAGGAGGGAAAGTCGATGAGGATTTCGCGTCTTGCGGCCTTGGCCGTGCTGTCGATCGCAGCCGTCTCTGGCGCGGCCAGCGCCCAGCAATGGCCGGGCCGTGGCCCGGTCGAGCAGGGGCATGTGTCGTATCACTACAATCAGGAGTTCGAGCCCCGCATCCTGGTCGCGACTTCGGGTCAGAACTGCGACGGCAGCACCTATCACTACCCCCTGCAGTTGGGGCAGCACATCGAGACCTTCTACTTCGACTGCTGATCGCAGGGGCGCTCGCGCGATCCGCGCGGGCGCCTCAGGCGTAGTTGAAGCTGATCGAGATACGCTGTTCCTCGGCGCGGTTGGCCGGCACCTCGTGGCGCAGCCAGCTTTCCCACATCAGAATCGTGCCGGAGGCGGGCTTCAGATAGACGAACGGCTTCTCGGCCTCGCTCGCCTCGGCGGTCAGGCCGGGGCGGGCCATCATCATGACCAGGCGCGGATCCTCGATCTTCAGCGAGGAAGCGCCGTCGGGCACGTGGATATAGATGGTGCCGGAAATGATGGCGTGGGGGTGGATGTGGCCGGTGTGGCCGCCGCCGGGCATCAGGACGTTGACCCACAGATTATCCAGCCTGGGCTTCCTCGCCAGGTCGAAATGCAGGGCCTTGGCGTAGGCGGCGGCGTGCCTGTCCAGCAGCTTCTTCAGCTCGGCGAATTCAGGGAAACGGTGCGGCAGGTCGTTGATCGAGCCGTAGGAGGTGTAGCCCGGATAGTGGTTGGCCTTGCACCACTCGATCCCGGCTTCGTCCTCCTCGGCCATGACCAGGCAGAGGTCTAGGATTTCCTCGTGCAGTTCGGGCCAGGCGGGCAGGGCAGCCAGCGAGGCGTCATAGACCTGGGTCGGGAAGAGAGAGCGCAGGGACATGGGCTCGCCATAGCGGTTCTTGCGCTGCGAGGCGACCCGTACCGGCCTGTGTCCTGGATCGAAGCAGCGCCCCGAAGGGCTGTCTCATGCGCTTCAGAAGGCCGGTGGCGGAGAGGGTGGGATTCGAACCCACGGTACGCTTCCACGTACGCCGCATTTCGAGTGCGGTACATTCGACCACTCTGCCACCTCTCCGCGGGGCCGATATTCGCTTGGTCGAGCGAGGGGCTTCTCTAGTCAAAGGCGGCGCGGGCCGCAAGCGATTCCAGCGAAGAAATTCGACAAAAGTTTCAGCGCTGTCCGGGCAGGGTCAGGCCGGAGGCAGGACCGCCCAGCGGATCGCCGCCGACGAAGCGGAACAGTTCGGCCGGGCGACCGCCGGTGTCGCTGGAGAACACCCCTGTGGCCTGGACCAGACCGGCGCGTTCAACGCCCCGGCGGAAGTTCTGCTTGTGCAGGGACAGGCCTGCCACGGCCTCGGCCGCCGCCTGCAGGGCGGACAGGGTGAAGGTGTCCGGCGTCAGGTCGAACAGGACCGGGCGGTACTTCAGCTTGCTGCGCAGGCGACCCAGGGCTGTGGCGACGATGCGGCGGTGGTCCGAGGCCATCGGCAGGTCGGGCAGGGCTGGCGGCGCGGCGCGGTCGTGGTCGCGGGCGGATTCGGCGACCAGACCGGCCTCGTAGAGCAGCTCGTAGCGCTCCAGGACCCTTTCCTCGTTCCAGCGGCGTTCCGGCGTCAGGGCGAACAGGGTCTCGGCCCGGCCCAGGCGGCGGGCGTCGCCGTCGGCCCAGGCGCGCAGGGCGGGCGCCAGGGTCGCCATCACGGCGGGCGGCCCGTCGCGCCAGTCCTCCCAGGGGAAGATGTCGAAGACGGGGGTCCAGGCGGCGTCCAGGCCGGGGGCCTCGGGCGCGTCGGCGGTCAGGGCCAGATAGCCGACCGAGACCTCGCGGGCGCGCTCAGGCCCCGGCGTGGCGCGCGGCGAGGCGCGGCCCGCGTCGCCGAAGGTGTAGAGCTGTTCGACGAAGCCGAGCGGAAAGCCGGTCTGCTCGGTGACGAAGGCGCGCAGGGCCAGTTCGAAGGTGCGGTCGCGGGCCGGGTCGAAGGGGCCGAAGGGCAGGGCCGGGGCGCCGTCGGCGGCGTGGGTGGTCAGGACCACGGCCTGACCGGCGCGCAGGGCGATGACCACGGCCGACAGGCCGATCCGCACGCCCTGTTCCTTGCCCTGAAGCGCCCCCGCCTGCGTCATGCAGCCCCTATTCCGTGTGCCAGGCGTCGGCGCCGGGCAGGATGCCGACAGCTTCGGCCAGAACGCGGTAGCGGTCCAGATAGCGTTGCTGCGCCACCGAGGCGGGCAGGGGGTCGATGATCAGGTCGTAGCCGGCGGGCGGGGCGCCGAAGATCTGCAGCGACTCGCGCTTGTTGAAGCCCGCCAACTGGGTGGCCTCATAGAAGGCGCAGGCGCGGTCGGCCTTCTTGATCAGGGTCTTGATCGTCTGCGGGGTCTTGGGCGGCAGCTGGAAGCGGACGTGGATGGCGGCTTCCAGTCGGGCTTCGAAGTCCTTGTAGCCGGCGCCGAGGGCCGACTTGAACGGCGAGATCATGTCGCCGATTACGTATTCCGAGGCGTCGTGCAGCAGGGCGGCCAGGCGCCACTTGGGCTCCAGCCCCGGCCGGATGTGGGCGGCGATCTCCTCGACCACCAGGGAGTGCTGGGCGACCGAGAAGGCGTGCTCGCCGATGGTCTGGCCGTTCCAGCGGGCGACGCGGGCCAGGCCGTGGGCGATGTCCTCGATCTCGATGTCGAAGGGCGAGGGGTCCAGCAGGTCGAGGCGACGGCCCGACAGCATCCGCTGCCAGGCGCGCGGGGGCTTGGGCGTCTTGGGCTTGGGCCTGGGGGCCAGTTCTTCGTGTTCTTCAGCCAAGTTCGGGGTCCTGCGCATGGGGCAGGTGAGGTGACGCATCCCGAACGCCCGATCAAGGGCAAGCGTTGCGATTCGTGGGGGTTAATCCCCGACGTTCAGCGTCACCAGGGCCTTGGCGGCCTCGAACACACGGTTTTCGTTACGATCCTTGCCGCGCACGGTGGCGACGACGATGGGGCCGCCCGAGGGGCCGCGCGCCTCATAGCCGACCACGCGCCAGCCGGTGGTCGAGGACTGGTCGGCGGTCATCAGGAAGGTGGCTCGGACCGCTTCACCCGGCGAACTGGTGCGGATGCGGGCGCCGCCGTCGTTGGCGTCGATGGTCACGGCCTCGTTTCCGGATTCGGCGTCCGAGCGGATCTTGACCTGGCTGTTCCTGTCGTCGGCGCGGATAGTGATGCCGCCGATCCGGATGTTGGCGCGGTCGCCGTCGGCGTCGATACGCATGCCTGGCAGGCGGACAGTCGCCTTGTCGCCCTGGGCGTCGATACGCATGCCCGGCGCGCTGACATGGGCCGTATCCGCAGCGGCGTCGGCGGCGGCTTCCGCCTCGAGAGCGGCGCGTTCGGCGTCGGCGCCCGCCCGTTCGGCGTCGGCTTCGGCCCGGGCGGCGTCAGCTTCGGCGCGATCCGCCTCCGCGCGCGCACGGTCTTCGCTGGCGCGGGCTTGCGCCAGGGCTTCGGGCAGGTCGGCGGACAGGCGCGTTTCGAAGTCCTTCAAGGCGTCATGAACCGAGCGGCCGTTCAGCGACACCAGGTGCAGGGTCACTTCCGAACCCCGCGGGCCGCTGTAGACGCAGGTGTTTCCATCAGCCTGGGCCGAGCCCTTGCGCGTCAGAACGCCTTGGGTCTGCGGGCATTGCAGGGCGTCGACGACCTTGAGCACGCCCGCCGCATCCTTGCCGGACGAGGTCGTGGTGATGCGCACCGCGCCGCCGTTGTCGCAGGCGGCGGTCATGAGCGCGAGCGCGCAGACGGGCCAGAGGAGATGATGCATGGTCGGCTCCTGTTCGGGTCCGATTGTGCGCGCAAGGCGCGGCTATTCCAGTGAAATCGCGGTAATCGACGGCGGCGGCGTCGTGGCCGTCTCAGGAACCGGGCCTGGCGCCTTCGCGACGGTTCAGGAAGGCCAGACGCTCGAACAGATGCACGTCCTGCTCGTTTTTCAGCAGGGCGCCGTGCAGGGGCGGAATCAGCTTGCCCGGCGTCTTCTCGCGCAGGGTTTCGGGCGAGACGTCATCGACCAGCAGCAGCTTGAGCCAGTCCAGCAGTTCCGAGGTCGAGGGCTTCTTCTTCAGACCCGGCGTGTCGCGGATCTCGTAGAAGGTCTTCAGCGCCTCGGACACCAGGCGCGGCTTGATGCCGGGGAAGTGGACCTCGACGATGTCCTGCATGGTCTCGGCGTCGGGGAAGCGGATGTAGTGGAAGAAGCAGCGGCGCAGGAAGGCGTCGGGCAGTTCCTTCTCATTGTTCGACGTGATGACGACGACGGGGCGGACCTCGGCGCGGATCGTCTCGTCGATCTCCTGAACGTAGAACTCCATACGGTCGAGTTCCTGCAGCAGGTCGTTGGGGAACTCGATGTCGGCCTTGTCGATCTCGTCGATCAGCAGGACGGGGCGGACAGGGGCGGTGAAGGCCTCCCACAGCTTGCCCTTCTTCAGGTAGTTGCGGACGTCGTGGACGCGCTCGTCGCCCAGCTGGCTGTCACGAAGGCGCGATACGGCGTCGTATTCATAGAGGCCGTTGTGGGCCTTGGTGGTCGACTTGACGTGCCAGGTGATCAGCGGGGCGTTCAGCGCCCGCGCCAGTTCATAGGCCAGGACCGTCTTGCCGGTGCCGGGCTCGCCCTTGATCAGCAGGGGACGCTCCAGCGCCACCGCGGCGTTGACCGCGACCTTCAGATCGTCGGTGGCGATGTAGTCGGACGTGCCTTCGAACCGGCTCATGAACAGGCTGCTCCAATCGGGGGACAGCAGCAGGTAGCTTATCAAGACGCGCCTGAACAGACTGCGGTCAGGTGATGCGCTTGGCCGAGACGGGGTCGCTGGCGGGGAAGGTTTCCTCGACGCCTTCGTCGATCAGGGCTTCCTGGCGGTTCTCCGCTTCCTTTTCCTTGTCCTTCAGCTGGTCCGGCTTGCCTTCCTCGCGGGGCGCCTTCTTGGCGGGCGGGGTGTTGGGGTCGGCGTCTTCGTGGGCCCTGGTCGGGTGATGTTCGCTCATGCTCGCTCCTCGCTGTCGGGGCCGTAGCCCAGATCTTCGATGTCGTCGTCGGAGAGGCGCCGGGCCTCCCAGTGGGCCGCGCTGGCCTGGGCGCCGCGTTGATTGCGCATCAGTCCGGCGTAGACCAGTTCGATCTCTTCGGGGCTGGAACCGACTTCGCCGTTGGCGTCGGTCTCGCTCAGACGGATCGAATCGACTCCCAGCAGGGCGTCGGCTTCCGCCTCCACGCCGTCCAGGGCCAGGTTGCGTTCGAGATCGGGGTCATCCTCGTCGAAGGCCTCGTCGTCGGCGTCGCCGTCCGTCTGGGTGACGTCCAGAACATCATCGACCTCGTCCAGCGACAGGTCGCCGTCGCCTTCGTCGTCGATGTGGGTCTCGTCATAGACCTCGGCCTGGTCCTGAGCATCGAAATCGGTTTCCGGTCTGCCCATCTGCGCCTCCTTGCTGAAGACGTAACGGCGCAGGCTGGCGCGCCGTTCCTTTGCGGCGTGCGGGACGAAAGCGCACACACGGGGTTTTCCTCAGGGGCAGGGGAAGAGATGGTTAACCACGTCGCTTTACAGTTCTTCAGCCGCCCGCCGTCCAGGTTGCCGGTGCGCCATGGAGATTCCCTTTGCCGCTGAAACTATCGCTCAAGCCCGGCGAAAAATTCGTCCTGAACGGCGCCGTCGTCCAGAATGGCGACCGGCGCGGCGTCCTGGTCCTGCAGAACAAGGCCAGCGTCCTGCGCGAGAAAGACATCATGCAGCCCGAGGACGTCACCACGCCCGCGCGCCGCATCTATTTCCCCGTCATGATGATGTATCTGGACGAGGCCGAGGCGCCGAAATTCTATGACGAGTTCGCCCTGCGCCTGACGGAGTTCATGGGAGCGATCCGCAACCCGGATATCCTGGCGGAATGCGTCGCCTGCTCCAAGCACGTGCTGGCGCGGCAGTACTACAAGGCCCTGATGGGCGCCCGTAAAATCGTCGATTACGAAGACCAAAGGCTCGGCAATGTCGCTTCAAGCGTACAAGACAGCGGCGACGCGGGCTGAATCACCGCGCGAAATGGAATACCGGCTGTTCGGTCAGGTGACGCGCGCCCTGATGCATGCGTCCACCGTCGACAAGGCGGACATCACCACCCGGATCGATGCGATCGACTGGAACCGTCGGCTGTGGTCGACCCTGTCCACCTCGTGCAGCGAGCCGTCCAATGCGATGCCCCAGGCGCTGCGGGCGCAGATCATTTCGCTGGACCTGTTCATCGGTCGTCACAGCTCGGCGGTGATGCGCGGCGACGGCGACTTCGAGACCCTGATCGATATCAACCGCATGGTCATGCAGGGTTTGGCGGGGCCGGCCCAGGCGGCCTGATCACGAAGGCGGGAGCGGCCTTTACGCGGGGGCGTGAGCGGACCTAGCCTGACCTTCCTGTTCAGCAGTCGAAAGGAGGTGGCCAGTGTCTCATTGTCATCCATCGCGAGCGAAGGCCGCGATCTGGACCTCTCGGGAGGCCCGGGCCTGATCCTTCGGGAAGGCAGCGGTCAGGCCGTTCGCGGTCCGACAATGAAGCGCCGCCGGGTTGACCCGGCGGCGCTTTTTTGTGGTCGCTAGAAGAGGGTGCTGAACCAGTTGGCGACGCCGTGGATGATGGCGACGACCGTGGTCCAGACCAGGGTCAGGTAGACGCCACAAATCGCCGTGCCGATTAGGCCCGCGATGATGAAGGCGCCGTCCCTCTGGATGATGGCCAGGCCGAAGACGGCCAGGGTCAGGCCGGGTAGGGCGTCGCCGAAGGGCACCGGCAGGGCCATCATCAGGGCCAGCAGGATGCAGATCACGCCCACCACCACGTCGGCGAATTCGCCGGTCAGGACGGGGATGCGGGGGCGCGTCAGGCGTTCCACCTGACGCAGGCGCGGCAGGATCTTCTGGCTGGCGCTCTGATAGGTGGCGCGGCTGACCGAAGCCTTCATCAGCCAGCGCGGCAGCCAGACCTTGTCGCGCTGCAAGGCCAGTTCGGCGGCGATCAGGATGATGGGAACGGAAAAGACGGCCTTGCCGCCGGGCGGCCAGGGGATCAGGGCCATCAGCGCCAGCATCAGGATGACGGCGCCGAAGCCGCGCTCGCCGAAGGCCGCGACCATTTCCTTCAGAGTCAGCTTGGGATCAGCGCCATGGCCCAGCGATTCCAGAACGTCGGAAAACGTCCGGTCCTCATCCGGCGGCAGGGGCGTGGAAACAAGCGTCATCAGGCGAGACTCGGGGAGCGAAGGTTCGCCAAGTTAGGGGCGGCGCGAACCCTGCGCCATCCCTGACACGCGGGGTGCGGCTTAATGTTTCGTCACGTGCTCGGGTTTGCCCTTGCGCGGGGTATGGGCGAACTCTTCGAGTTGTTTATCGGTCATCGATTCCAGCATGGATTTCGATGCGCCCTTCAGCTTGGATTTCGGCGTCTCGCCGCGTTTGGCGGACAGGGCGGCCCCGGCGGCCTTCTGTTGGGCGGCGGACTTGGCGGGCATGGCGGCTCTCCTGCGTGAGCAAGAAAAACCGCCCGCCCGCCGTGTCGTTCCGTCAGCCCAGAAGCTCGCGGCCGATCAGGAAGCGGCGGATCTCATTGGTGCCGGCGCCGATGTCGTAGAGCTTGGCGTCGCGCACCAGGCGCTCGACCGGCCATTCCCTGGTGTAGCCGGCGCCGCCCAGGGCCTGAACGGCCTCCAGCGACACCTTCACCGCGTTCTCCGAGGCCAGCAGGATGGCGCCTGCCGCGTCATAGCGGGTGGTCTTGCCCTGATCGCAGGCGCGGGCCACGGCGTAGACATAGGCGCGGGCGCTGTTCAGGGCGACATACATGTCGGCGACCTTGGCCTGCATCAGCTGGAAGGAGCCGATGGCCTTGCCGAACTGCTTGCGCTCGCGGACGTAGGGCAGGACCACGTCCAGGGCGGCCTGCATGATGCCCAGGGGGCCGGCCGAGAGGACGGCGCGCTCATAGTCCAGGCCG
>Ga0247827_10000935_pt1 | contig 12705 bp, 13 predicted proteins | sample 12C_Control_Day2_FD_194414 | JGI IMG/M metagenome (GOLD analysis project Ga0247827, IMG submission 194414) | Soil microbial communities from agricultural site in Penn Yan, New York, United States - 12C_Control_Day2 | ecosystem: Environmental > Terrestrial > Soil > Agricultural land | place... | reverse complement strand
CGCCCTGACGATCGGCGACATCGAGAAGATGTCCAAGTCCAAGAAGAACGTGGTCGCGCCCCAGGACATCATCGAGGCCTATGGCGTCGACGCCGGCCGTCTGTTCGTCCTGTCCGACAGCCCGCCCGAGCGCGACGTGCAGTGGTCGGCCGGCGGCGTCGAGGGGGCCAGCCGTTTCGTCCAGCGCGTCTGGACCGAGTTCGACGGCTTTGACGCCGCCGCTCCGGCCAATGCCGATGTCGACGCCAGCCTGATCCGCGAGACGCACAAGACCATCAAGGCCGTCAGCGAAGGCGTCGAGGGTTTCCGCTTCAACTCGGCCATCGCCAAGCTCTACGCCTTCCTCGCCGTGCTGCGTCAGCACGACAAGGCGGGCGGCGAGGCGCGCAGGACGGCGCTTTCGACCATGGCCCGCCTGATCGCCCCGTTCACGCCTCACCTGGCCGAGGAAGCCTGGTCGCGCCTGGGCGAAGACGGCATGGTTCTGGACGCGCCCTGGCCCGTCTTCGACGCCGCCCTGGCCGCGGACGACGAAGTGACCCTGCCCGTCCAGATCGGCGGCAAGCGCCGCGGCGAGGTCGTCCTGCCGCGCGGCTCGGACAACGCCACGGTGGAAGCCGCCGCTCTCGCCAATCCGACGGTTCAGGCCTACCTTGCCGCCAACAACCTCAGCGTCCGCAAGGTAATCGTGGTGCCCGACCGTATCGTCAATCTGGTGGCCGGCTGATGCGTCGCGCCCTTGCCCTGATCGTCGTCACCGGCGCAGCCCTGCTGTCCGGCTGCGGCTTCACACCCCTGTACGGCGATATGGGCGTGGGGGCAGGCCTGTCGCGCATCGCAGTGACTACGCCCGACAATCGGCTGGGCTATCGCCTGCGCGAGCAGTTGGAAGACGCCTTCGGCCGCGATGGATCGGCCCAGCCCCTCTATCGCCTGACGACCGAGGTGCAGCAGTCGCGTCGCCCTCTGGGTCGGCGCATCGACGATACGGCCAGCCGCTATGAACTGACGGTCAAGGCAGACTGGGCGCTGGTTCCGGTCAGCGGCGGCGAGGCGATCAAGGGCTCGCAGACCACCACCACCACCTATGCCGCCGCCGACCAGCCCTATGCCGCCATCGCCGCCCAGCAGGACGGCGAGGACCGGGCCGCCGCCGATCTTGCGCGCCTGATCCGGCTGGACCTGATGCGCGCCCTGGCAGGCCAGTGAGGCCTGTTCTGAAAGGGAAGAGCGCGTGATCCTGGCCAAACGGCCCGAGGTCGACCGCTTTCTCAAGGCGCCGGACGCCGGCATCCGCGCCGCCGTCATCCACGGCAAGGATCGCTCGGGCGTGTCCGAGCGCGCCCTGACCCTGTGCAAGGCGATCACGCCCGACCTGAACGACCCGTTCAACGTCACCTTCCTGACCGAAGCCGACATCGACGGCGATGCGGTGAAACTGGAAGAGGCCCTGACCGCCCTGTCCATGATCGGGGGGCGCCGTCTGGTCCGCATCCGCCTTTCGGACGGCAAGGCCGGAGTCGACAAGGCCATAGCCGCCGCCCTGACCGTTCATGCCGAGGGCGGCTACAACCCCGACGCCATGCTGGTGGTCGAAGCCGGAGCCCTGGGTCGCGAATCCGCCCTGAGGAAAGCCGCCGAGAAGTCGTCCGGCGCCGTCGGCATCGCCTGCTACGAGGACGAGGTCGGCGATGTCGCGCGTATGACGCGCGAGGCCCTGGGCGCGGACAAGGTGGGCCTGACCAGCGACGCCCTCGACCGCTTTGTCGCCCGCCTGCCCCGTGAACGCGGCCTGATGCGTCAGGAGATCGAGCGGCTGGTGCTCTATATTGGCCCCGGATCGGGCCGCACCATTGATGTGCCCGAGCTTGAAGAACACCTGGGCGTCGAGCCCGACGCCTCCCTGTCCGACGCCGCCTTGCAAGCCTTCGGCGGCCGGCCCGCCCCCGCGCAATCCGGTCTGCGCCGCGCCTTGGCCGAGGGCGAAAGCGCTGTCATGGCCGTGCGCATGGCCTCCATTCACCTTGGAAAACTGCGCCGCATCAACGTCCTTCAGGCCTCGGGCGCTGGCCCCAAAGAGGCCGCCAAGGCCGCCGGCGTCTTCTGGAAACAGGAGGCCGAAATCCTGCGTCAGGTCCGTGCCTGGCGGCTGGAACTGCTCGACGAGGTCCAGGACAGCGTCAACACCGCCGATGTCGCGACCAAGACCACGGGGATGCCCGAAGCCCTGATCGCCGAACGACTGCTTCTGGAAATCGCCGCCCGCGCCAGGCGCATAGGGCTCTGACACCGCCTCGGCCAAGCCTGATCAACGCGTCTGGACACCGCCGCAATTCGCCGGTCTGATCCTCCCGGCCCGAGTTTGTCGCGGCTTGAAGGGGGACATCATGCGTCTGTTCTGCATCGCGGCCATCGCCGCCTGTTTCTGTCTGCCCACCATGGCGTCGACCCAGGAAATCCCCGCCGACAACGCCGAAATGGCGGCCCTCTACGCCGCAGATCAGGCCGTTCGGACCAATATCGACCCCGTCAGATATCGGGATCGCGCCTTCGTCGAACAGATGAACGCCGATGACGCCGCCCGTCGCATCCGGGTCCGGGCCCTGCTGGACGCCGGAGCCCTGCAAACCGGCGAGGATTATCGCGCCGCCGCCTTCATCTTCCAGCACGGTTCAACGCCTGAGGACTATCTTCTGGCTCACAGCCTGGCCGTCGCCGGAGCAGCAAAGGGGTCCCCCGGCGCTGTCTGGATCGCGGCGGCCACGCTGGACCGTTATCTTCAGTCGATTGATCGCAAGCAGATCTACGGCACCCAGACGCGAATGGTGAACGGAGGCGAGCCGACCCTGGAGCCCTATGATCGGGATTTGCTGCCGGACGCCCTGCGCACTGCGTCAAATGTGCCGACGCTGACCGAACAGGATGCAGGGCTGGATGAATTCAAGGCGCGCCGCAGAGCCGCCGCAGAAGCTAGGCCCTGAAGGATCAGCCCCGCTTCGAAGCCTTGCGGAAGGCAGGCTTGTTGGCCGCCGCGGCCTGATGCTGCATCGCCCTCTCGGCCCCGCGCGCGCCGCCCTTTGTTCCAGCCGGGCCGGCTTGCGTGCCCGCCTTCTTGGCCGCGAGAGCGCGTTTCAAGGCTTCGGTGGCGCTGGTCTTGTCGGTCTGGTCAGTCATGGCCGCATCCTAGCACGGCCGGACCGGAAAGGCCCGTCAGCCGCGCATCAGGCGACGGCACAGGTCGTCAAGCTGCTCCAGGGCGGCGTATTTGATGGTCAGTTCGCCCTTGCCGCCCTTGTCCGTCAGCTGGACTTTCAGACCCAGGGCGTCGGCCAGATCCTGTTCCAGAGCGGCGACGTCGGCCGCGCCCTCCCCGCTCAGAGCCGGCCTGGATCTGGATGGCTTGGGTCCCTCGGCGGCGCGGCGGGCCAGGGCCTCGGTCTGACGCACGTTCAGGCCCTTCGACAGCACCTGTTCGGCTAGGGCCTCAGGATCGGGAGCGGTGATCAGAGCGCGGGCGTGACCGGCCGAGAGCCGGTTCTCCATCACGTGATCCAGCACGCTGTCAGGCAGTTGCAGCAGGCGGATCGTATTGGCCACATGGCTGCGGCTCTTCCCGACAACCCCGGCCAAGGCATCCTGGGTGCGGCCGAAGCGCGACATCAGCGAGCCGTAGGCCAGGGCCTCTTCGACCGGGTTCAGATCGGCGCGCTGGACGTTCTCGATGATGGCGACCTCCATCACCTCGACGTCGTCCATGGCGCGTTCGATGATCGGCACGGCCTTGAGACGCGCCGCCTGGGCCGCGCGCCAGCGACGTTCGCCGGCGATGATCTGCCACACGCCGTCCTCGCCCGGCTGAGGGCGAACCAGGATGGGTTGCAGCACCCCCTTGTCGCGGATCGAGGCAGTCAGTTCTTCCAGGTTCTCGGCGCTGAAATGCTTGCGCGGCTGGTCCGGGTTGGGCTTCAGGCTTTCGATCGGCACAGCGCGCACGCCCGTCGGCTGAACGCCGCCGTCCACCGGCGCGCTCTCGGCGACGTTTTCTCCCAGAAGGGCCGACAGGCCGCGACCCAGACCACGTTGACGTTCGGACAAGATGCTGATTCCGTTCTACTTACTGGGAAATCCGCCGATCAGGCGGCAAGGGCTAGACGACGCTGACGCTCACGCGTCACGACCTCGCGGGCCAGTTTCAGATAGGCCTGACTGCCGGTGCATTTCAGATCGTAGATCAGCACCGGCTTGCCGAAGGACGGTGCCTCGGACACCCGCACATTTCGCGGAATGACGCTGTCATAGACCTTGTCGCCGAAGTGCGCGCGCACGTCAGCCGCCACCTGGCCCGACAGGGCGTTGCGACGGTCGTACATGGTCAGGACCAGACCCTGAATCTCCAGCGCCGGATTGAGGCTCTGCTTGACCATGTCGATGGTCCGCATCAGCTGCGTCAGACCTTCAAGCGCGAAGAACTCACACTGCAGCGGAACCAGCACCGCATCGGCCGCGGCCATGGCGTTCAGCGTCAGGAGGTTCAACGACGGCGGGCAATCGATCAGAACATAGTCATACCGCGTATGGCCATTGCCACCCTGCGCCGCGAGAGCGTCGCGCAAACGATAGGACCGGCGATCCGCCTGGCTCAGCTCGATCTCGACACCCGACATGTCGGCGTCGGCCGGGACGATGAAGAGCCCCGGCACCGTGGTCTCCACCGCAGACAGGTCGATGGGCCGGCTATCGACGATGACATCGTAGATGGTCGCCCGGCGTGTTTCACGTGGAACACCCAGACCCGTCGAGGCATTGCCTTGCGGATCCATGTCGACGATCAGCACCTTCTCGCCGATAGCGGCCAGGGCGGTGCCAAGGTTGATGGCGGTCGTGGTCTTGCCCACCCCGCCCTTCTGGTTCGAGACGGCCAGGACGCGGGTCTGTTTCTCGCGATCAGCGGACACGGCGAAGACTCCGGATATGGACGATGCGGCCGCGCGGGTCACTGCGCGAGACCGAGAGTTCGCTGCTAAAATGCCAGACCTTGGCCGCGTCTTTCAACTCGGCTTCGGCCTTCTCCCCCTTCAGAAACAGACCTTGTGCACCGTGCTGGAAGTAAGGTTGTGCATAAGCCAGCAGTTTCTCCATCGGCGCCACTGCACGGGCGGTCACGATATCCACCTCCACGTCCTGTTCCTCCGCCCGGCCGTTGATGACAGTCGCAGGAAGATCAAGCGCGTCCACCACCTGCTGCAGGAAGCGGCAGCGTTTCCCCAGACTGTCGATCAGCCAGACATGGGCATCAGGACGGTCCTTCAGCAGGATCGCCAGGACCACGCCGGGGAAGCCTGCCCCTGCGCCGAGATCAGCCCAGGTCAGGGCGTCCGGCGCCTGGGCCAGAAGCTGGGCGCTGTCCCAGGCATGCCGGTTCCAGAAGTCAGGAATGGTGTCCGGCCCGACCAGGTTCATCACCTCGTTGGCGTCCGTCAACATGGCGAGGAAGGCGGTCATATCGGCGACCTGGGCGTCGCTGGCCCCTGTGTGGGCGCGGAAGGCGGCGATGGGATCCAGTGTCACGCGACGATAGTCTCGACTTCTGCGGCGAGCAAGGTCGCCTTCTTCACATGGGCAAGCAGAGCCGTCAGGGCGCCGGGCGTCATGCCTTCGATGCGGCCCGCCTGCCCCAGGGTGCGCGGCTGGACCATGATCAGCTTCTCGCGGACCTCATTCGACAGGCCGCCGATAGCGGCGTAGTCGAGCCCCGGCGGCAGGGACAGGCCCTCCTCCCGACGAAGGACCTTGGCTTCCGACGCCTGGCGGTCCAGATAACCGGCATAGACGGCGTCAATCTCGACCTGCTCGCGCACGGCGGGCGCCCAGCCAGCGATCTCGGGGCGGATCGCGGCGAAATGGTCCAGGGTCACATTGGGGAAGGACAATAGATCACGGATCGATCGGCGTTGGCCGTCGGCGTTGACTGTGATGCCGAGGGCGCTGGCCTCCTTGGGCGTGAACTGCGTTTCACGTGAAACACGGTTTGCCCGGTCTAACTGATCGGCCTTAGCAAGCCATACCTTCGCACGCCCGGACCCCACGACGCCGGCCGCGACACCCAGCGCCGTCAGGCGCACGTCGGCGTTGTCGGCGCGCAGGGTCAGCCGGTACTCGGCCCGGCTGGTGAACATGCGATAGGGCTCGGTGACGCCCCGCGTCACCAGGTCGTCGATCATGACGCCGATATAGGCCTGATCGCGCCCGAGGATGATCGGGTCCGAACCGGCTGCGGCGCGGGCGGCGTTGAGGCCGGCGATCAGGCCTTGCGCCCCAGCCTCCTCATATCCGGTCGTGCCGTTGATCTGGCCCGCCAGATAAAGGCCGGGCCGCTTCTTGACCTCAAGCGCCGGGGTCAGTTCCCGCGGATCGACATAGTCGTATTCGATAGCATAGCCGAAGCGGAAGACCTCGACGGCCTCGAGGCCGGGCATGGTGCGCAGGAAGGCCATCTGGGTGGCGTCGGAGACCGAGGTTGAGATGCCGTTGGGGTAAACCGTTGGGTCGTCCAGGCCCTCGGGCTCGAGGAAGACCTGATGGCTGGTCTTGTCGGCGAAGCGGACCACCTTGTCCTCGATCGAGGGGCAGTAACGCGGTCCACGACCTGACAGCCTGCCGCCATAGACGGCGCTCTCGCCCAGGTTCTCGGCGATAATGCGGTGGGTTTCCTCGGTCGTGTGGGTGATGCCGCAGGCGATCTGCGGCACTTCGATCCTGTCGGTCAGGAAGCTGAAGGGCACAGGCTCGTCGTCCGCCGCCTGCATTTCCAGACGGTCCCAGGCGATGGTCCGGCCATCCAGACGCGCAGGCGTGCCGGTCTTCAGCCGTCCCATCATCAGCCCCGAACCATAAAGATCGGCGGCCAGACCCGTCGACGGCGCCTCGCCAAAGCGACCCGCCGCTATGCGCTCCTCGCCCCGGTGAATGACGCCGTTGAGGAAGGTGCCGGTCGTCAGGACCACGGCTCCGGCCCGCAACTCGATCCCCTCCCCCGTGGTAACGCCGACCACGCGGTCGCCATTGAGGATCAGGGCTTCGGCGGTGCCCGCCATCAGGGTCAGGTTGGGCGTCTGCGCCAGTTCAGCCTGCATGGCCTCGCGATAGCGACGGCGATCTATCTGACTGCGCGGACCGCGCACGGCGGCGCCTTTGGAACGGTTCAGCAGGCGGAACTGGATGCCGGACACATCGGCCAGGCGGCCCATGACGCCGTCCAGGGCGTCGATCTCGCGCACCAGATGGCCCTTCCCGAGGCCGCCGATGGCCGGGTTGCAGCTCATCTCGCCGACCGTTTCCAGCTTCTGGGTCAGCAGCAAGGTGCGGCCGCCAGCGCGCGCCGAGGCGGCCGCTGCTTCGCAGCCGGCGTGGCCGCCGCCGATGACGATAACGTCAAAGGTTGTCGAGGGGGAGGAAGTCATGGCCGAGGACATAGTCCATCCCGGCCGAAATCGCCACTGGAACGACGCCGATGTTTCACGTGAAACATCGTGGTTCGGCGACTATTTACCAATGCAGAAGGTTGAGAAAACCTCGCCCAGGATGTCCTCGACGCCGATGGCGCCGGTTACGCGAGCCAAGGCATCCGCGGCGCGGCGCAGGTCGTCGCCCGCCATCTCTGGCGCCAGGTCAAGAGCGCGCCGCCCGGCCTCGACCGCAGCCAGGGCCTCGACCAGACGACGGCGATGGCGCTCGCGCGTCACCGCCGGGAAGTCGGCGCCCGACAGGTCGCGGGCCAGACGGGCGGCTATCCAGTCGTGCAATTCGGACAGCCCCTGCCCCGTCGTGGTGCTGACGGCCAAGGCCTCGAGGCCTTCAGCCGGCGCTGCGACAGAGAGGTCAGCCTTGTTCAGGATCTGCAGGTCATCGGCCGTAGCGAAGGCGGCGGCGGGGTCATCCCCCTGTCCCAGGCCCGGCGCGCGGACCCAGAGACGCAGGTCCGCGTCCTCTGCCCGAAGGCGGGCGCGACGGATGCCCTCGGCCTCGACCGGGTCATCGCTATCCCGAAGGCCGGCGGTGTCAGACAGGGTGACGGCATAGCCCCCGATCATCAGTTCGGCGTCCAGAACATCGCGCGTGGTGCCGGCGATGGGGGTGACGATAGCCGCCTCGCGCGCCGTCAAGGCGTTGAACAGTGATGACTTGCCGGCGTTGGTCTCGCCGATGAGGACGATGCGATAGCCCTCGCGCACCCGCCGTCCGCGATCGGAATCAGCCAGAGCGGCGCACAGATCGGCGGCCAGCTTGTCCAGAACCGGCCCCGCGGTGCGGGCCAGATTGTCAGGCACTTCCTCGTCTGGAAAGTCGATCTCGGCCTCGACGAGCGACAGCGCCTTCAGAAGGTCGCGGCGAAATCCGGCGTAGGCGGCGCTGAGCGCGCCGTCCAGTTGCCCGAGGGCTTGAGACTTTTGCGCGCTGGTTTCGGCATCAATCAGGTCAGCCACAGCCTCGGCCTGGGCCAGGTCCATCCGGCCGTTCTGGAAAGCCCGGCGAGTGAACTCGCCGGGCTCGGCCGGGCGAAGATCGAGGGCGATCAGGGCGCGACTGGCGGCCTCGATCACGGCCCGACCGCCGTGCAGATGCAGCTCGGCGGAGTCCTCGCCAGTATAGGAGTTTGGGCCCGGAAAGCGCAGGACCAGGGCCTGATCCACCATCTCGCCGTCGTGGCGCAGGGTGCGAAGCGCGGCCAAACGCGGGGTCAGCCCCCCCGCCCCGAGCGCGGTCAGGGCCGCGTCCACACCCGGGCCGGACAGGCGCAGGATGGCTATTGCGCCCCGTCCCGGCGGCGTGGCCAGGGCGAAGATGGTGTCGGCGTTGGCGGTCAAGTCCTCAGCCCTTGGGCGTGCCCGTGACGGCGGCTTCCATCACACGGCGGAACTGGTCCTGGGCCTGAACCCCGAACGAGGTCCAGGTCTTCATGAGCTCATCGGGCTGCATGGCCGCCATATTGGCGTCCATCCGCTTCTGCATCTCGGCCACCAGGTGGTCGTTGAGCACGGTCACGTCGGGCAGGCCCAGAAAGGCGCGCGCCTCTGCGGGGGTGCAGTCGATCTCGATGTTCAGCTTCATGACGTTCGCCTTTCAGACCGGGGCGTGTTTCACGTGAAACACGCCCTCAAGCAGCCGCCCGCCGCACGGGCGGCGCCAGGGCTGGAATTATGTGTTCATCGACTGGAAGAAGTCGCCGTTGTTCTTGGACTGGCGCAGCTTGTCGAGCAGGAACTCGATCGCATCCTGCGGGCCCATCGGATTGAGGATGCGGCGCAGGACGTAGGTCTTGGCCAGCTGGTCCTTCGGCGTGATGAGGTCTTCCTTGCGCGTGCCGGACTTGAGAACGTCGATGGCCGGGAAGATGCGCTTGTCGGCGACCTTCCGGTCCAGGACGATTTCCGAGTTACCCGTGCCCTTGAACTCTTCGAAGATCACCTCGTCCATACGGCTGCCGGTGTCGATCAGGGCCGTAGCGATGATGGTCAGCGAACCGCCTTGTTCCACATTACGCGCGGCGCCGAAGAAGCGCTTGGGCCGTTGCAGGGCGTTGGCGTCGACACCCCCGGTCAGCACCTTGCCCGACGACGGGACGGTGGCGTTGTAGGCGCGGCCCAGACGGGTGATGGAGTCCAGCAGGATGACCACATCCTTCTTGTGCTCGACCAGACGCTTGGCCTTTTCAATCACCATTTCGGCGACGGCGACGTGGCGGGTGGCCGGCTCGTCAAAGGTCGAGGCGACGACTTCGCCCTTCACCGTGCGCTGCATGTCGGTGACTTCTTCCGGACGTTCGTCGATCAGCAGGACAATCAGGAAGACTTCCGGGTGGTTCTTCTCGATCGACTTGGCGATGTTCTGCAGCATGACCGTCTTGCCGACGCGCGGCGGGGCCACGATCAGGCAGCGCTGGCCCTTGCCGAGCGGGGCGACGATGTCGATGACCCGGCCCGAGCGGTCCTTCAGCGTCGGATCCTGGATTTCCATATGCAGGCGCTCTTCGGGATAGAGCGGCGTCAGGTTGTCGAACAGGACCTTGGTCTTGACCATCTCCGGGTCTTCGAAGTTGATCGTGTCGACCTTGAGCAGTGCGAAGTAACGCTCGCCCTCGCGCGGACCGCGCACGGCGCCGTGCACCGTATCGCCCGAGCGCAGGCCGAAGCGACGGATCTGCGACGGCGAGACATAGACGTCGTCCGGACCCGGCAGATAGTTGGCGTCAGGGCTGCGCAGGAAGCCGAAGCCGTCCGGCAGGATCTCGAGCACGCCCGAGGCGATGATCTCGACCTCCTCGTCGGCCAGGGTCTTGAGGATGGCGAACAGCAGGTCCTGCTTGCGCAGGTTGCCGGCGTTCTCGATGTCCAGACCCTCGGCGAAGGCGACCAGGTCTTCCGGTGTCTTCTCGTTCAGTTCCTGCAGGGTGATGCGACCGTTGGGGACGATCGGCTCGCCGTCCTCGTCCTCGTCGTCGGCCGTGGTGTCGACGCCGGTGTCGTCGTTGACGATTTCAGCGACGGTTTCGATCTCGGCTTCCGGTTCCGGCGCGGGCTCTACCGCAGCCTTCGAGCCGCCCAAGGTCAGCGTCTTGCGCGGGCGTTCCGTAACATTTTCAACGACTTCCGTGGCCTGGTCGTTGTTTTCGGGGGTGTCGGTCATGGCGTGCTCGCTCACGCGCTCGATCGCGAGGCGTCGAGGGCGGTTCGTCTGTCGATGTCGCGGCCTTGCGGCCAGAGGGAGGGCGACGGGGCTCCCGCAGGATCGATCCGGCAGGCGTCACAAGAAGAGAGGGACCGCCCTGCGGATCGCAATGGGATCACGCCGAACGGTTCGCCGTCAGCGGAACCACGAAACCCGTGGCGCCGTCAAGCAAGGCGGTATCAGAAGGTCCACTCAAGCGTGACGGACAGGACCATGACGATGGCCAGCAGGAAAGGGATCTCGTTGGTCATGCGCCAGAAGCGACCCGAGTATTTCGACGTCCCGGCGGCGATCTTCTTCCTCTGGCCGGCAAGGAAACCGTGCCAAGCGGCCAGAAGGAAGACGCCGGCCAGCTTGGTCATCATCCAGGGCTGGTGGGCGAAGGACCAGTCGGCCCCCTCGCCGCTTCGCAGCCACAGCAGCCAGCCGCCGAAGATGAAGGCCAGGATCATGGCCGGATTGATGATGATACGCAGCAGGCGCGTCTGCCAGGTCCTCAACAGGGCCTGCATCTCCCCGCGCAGGGGTTCGGGCTTGCCGTTCTGCTCGGCGTCATAGGCGAACAGGCGCGGCAGGAAGAGCATGCCGGCCATCCAGGCGATCACCGCCAGGATGTGAAGCCCGCGAGCGAGATTGTAGTAGTCCATGAGGCTCCCCTCGACCGGTCAGGCCGCCTTTGAACAACCGCCGGGACAGGCTTTCAAGTGGGCGCATGGTCCACCCCTGGACGCGCCTTGAGGCGCCACGCCCGAGGTTTGCAGCGCCGTCTCGACCGCCTGGGCCAGCGCAGCGATGAAGGCCGGCTCCACCCCCACGGCAGGCGCACGCAGATAGGGAGCGCAACCGACCTGTCCGGCCAGTTCGGCGTATTCGTGGTCCAGTTCGACCAGGGTCTCGATATGTTCGGAGACGAAGGCGACAGGCACGACCACGGCGCCGACGCCGTCACGACCCGCCTGTTCCACCGCCTCGGGCGTCGACGGGCCCAGCCATTTCAGCGGCCCGACCCGGCTCTGATAGCAGATGGCCCAGTCGGTCAGCCCCATGCGGGCCACGACGGCGGCCACCGTGGCCTCGACCTGGGCCTGATAGGGATCGCCGGCGGCGACCAGCTTTTCCGGGATGCCGTGAGCCGAAAACAGCACGCGCACCGGCTGACCGTCTGCCTTGTCCATGGTCTCGCGGATCAGACGCGCCTGGGCCTCAATGAGGCCTTCAGCGTCCGGATAACAGCAAACGGCGTGAAGCTCGCCCGGCCCCCTGTAGGCTTCGCGCCAGGCCTTGAGCGAAGACGCCGTCGTGGTGGTCGAGAACTGCGGATAGAGCGGCAGCAGAACCACATGATCGGGTTGGAACTCCGCCACCGCTCTGGCTGTATCAGCGGTCAACGGATGCCAGTAGCGCATGGCGATGAAGACCTCGGTCTCGTCGCCCGGCGCCGCGTCAGCCAGGGCTTCAGACAGAGCCGCGGCCTGTTTCAGCGTCTCCGGCAGCAGGGGCGATCCCCCGCCCATCAGGGCGTAGTTGGCCTGGGCCGACTTCTCGCGACGCGACGAGATCAACCGGGCCAGGGGCGTGCGGACAATGCCGGGCAGACCGATGATGGCCGGGTCGTTGAACAGGTTGAACAGGAAGGGTTTGACCGCGTCAGGCCCGTCCGGCCCGCCGAGATTGGTCAGCACTACGGCCACACGCCGGTTCGGACGACTGGTCTCGGCGGTCATGGTCACTGGGCTCCGATCCGACGCAGGACCTGCTCGACGTGAGCGATCGGCACATCGGGCAGGATGCCGTGACCCAAGTTGAAGATCCACGGCCCCTGACCCCAGGCCGAGAGCAGCTGATCGACGCGGCGATCCAGAGCGTCACCGCCGGCGCGCAGCAAGAGAGGGTCGAGCGCGCCCTGAATCGGCTTGATGGCCTGAACCCGTTTTCCAACCTCCAGAGGACAGGCGGTGTCCAGGCCGTGGCTCTGGACAC
>Ga0247827_10000930_pt1 | contig 12749 bp, 12 predicted proteins | sample 12C_Control_Day2_FD_194414 | JGI IMG/M metagenome (GOLD analysis project Ga0247827, IMG submission 194414) | Soil microbial communities from agricultural site in Penn Yan, New York, United States - 12C_Control_Day2 | ecosystem: Environmental > Terrestrial > Soil > Agricultural land | place... | reverse complement strand
CATGCGCGGGCACAGGTCGGCCACGTCCTCGACGATGTGGGTCGACAGGATGACCACCACGTTCTCGCCGATCTCGGCCAGCAGGTTGAGGAAGCGGTTGCGCTCCTCCGGGTCCAGACCCGCGGTGGGCTCATCGACGATGATCAGACGGGGGTTGCCGATCAGGGCCTGGGCGATGCCGAAGCGCTGGCGCATCCCGCCCGAGAACCCGGCCAAAGCCTTCTTGCGCACGCTCCACAGATTGACCTGGTTCAGCAGGGCCTCAACCGTCTGCTTGCGCTCCTTGCCGTCGGCTATGCCCTTCAGCACCGCCATGTGGTCGAGCATGTCGTAGGCCGAGACGCGGGGATAGACGCCGAAATCCTGGGGCAGATAGCCGAGCGTGCGGCGCAGCAGCTCCGGCTGGCGAATCACGTCGATGTCGCCAAAGCGGATCTCGCCCGAGGTCGGGGTCTGCAGGGTGGCGATCGTCCGCATCAGCGTCGACTTGCCCGCCCCGTTCGGGCCCAGCAGGCCGAACATTCCCGTTGGGATCGTCAGGCTGACGTCGTCCAGGGCCCGTGTCCCGTTGCCGTAGACGTGGACCAGATTGTTGATCGTCAGCATGAAGCGCCCCCGCAGTGTAAAAGAGACTTCACACTGACGGCTTCACCGCCCGCTCATCAAGTTACAGATTGGACAGGTTGGAGATCAGAGGTCGTCCACCCGCTGTTCCGCCGCCTGCACCTCGGCCTTCATCCAGCGGACGAAGGCGCGGGCGGGTTCGGACACGCCGCTGCGGCGCGTCAGGACGTGATAGGCCATCTCGGTCGCCAGGGCGCCGTCGGCGAAGGGCGAGACCAGCCGCCCTGACGCCAGATCATCGGCCACGAAGGCGTAGGGCGCCAGCGCCACGCCCTGACCGTGGGCGGCGGCCTCGATAGCCAAGGCCGTCTGGTCGAAGCGCGGTCCAGCCGTGGCGTCGACGGCGTCCAGCCCCCTCGCCTTCAGCCAGGCGGCCCAATCGGGACGCGGCTCTTCCAGTTCTCCGGCGCGCAGGTGGATCAGAACGTGCTGCGCCAGATCGGCCGGACGCTTCAGCGCCTTGGCTCCCGTCAGCAGAGCTGGACTGCATACCGGGGTCACGTCCGCCGACAGCAGGCGCTCCGATCGCACACCGGAATAGTCGCCACGGCCATAGCGGACCGCCACGTCCACCCGACCGCCGCCGACGTCGGCCAGCCGCATGTCCGCCGACATCCAGACCTCGACCTCCGGGTGGGCCGCTGCGAACCGGGCGATGCGCGGGGCCAGCCATTTCGCGGCGAAGGACGGCGGAACGCTGACCGCCAGGGCGTGGCGGCGGTCGGGGCGGTACAGCAGGTCCCCTGCCCGCTTCAGATAGTCGAAGCCGTCGTGCAGCAGCGGGTACAACTCCGCGCCAAGGTCGGTCAGGGCGATCTGACGCCCCTCGCGGTGGAACAGGGGCGCGCCGGCATGCTGCTCCAGAATACGGATCTGCTGGCTGATGGCGCCGGGCGTGACCGACAACTCCTCGGCGGCGCGGGTGATGTTGAGGCGACGCGCGGCGGCTTCGAAAGCCTTCAGCGCGTTCAGCGGCGGGATGCGGCTTTCGACAGGCGCGTCCTTCTTCGTCCGACTCATCGGTTCAGCCACTCCGGCGTGGGCAGGCCGCGCGCGGTCAGGAAGGCCGGATCATAGACCTTGCTGGAATAGCGCTGGCCGGAGTCGCAGAGGACGGTGACGATGGTCTTGCCCGGCCCCAGGTCGCGCGCCATGCGGATGGCTCCGGCGATGTTGACGCCGCTGGACGGCCCCAGAGACAGGCCTTCGTGTTTCACCAGATCGAACAGGATGGGCAGGAACTCGGCGTCCTCGATCCGATAGGGATGATCGACCGTCAGCCCCTCCAGATTGCCAGTGATGCGATTGACGCCGATGCCCTCGGTGATCGACGAGCCCTCGCCGGCCAGCTTGCCCTCGGTGAACCAGCTAAACAGCGCCGCGCCCGGCACGTCGGCCAGACCGATGCGGACCTCGGGCTTCTGTTCGCGCAGATAGGCGGCGCACCCGGCCAGCGTCCCGCCCGATCCCACGGCGCAGATGAAGCCGTCGATCTCGCCGTCCGTCTGTTTCCAGATTTCCGGCGCGGTGCCTTCGTAATGGGCCTCGCGGTTGGCCAGGTTGTCGAACTGGTCGGCGTAGAAGGCGCCGTTCGGTTCGCTCTCGTTCAGTTCCTCGGCCAGACGGCGGGAATAGGCGACGAAATGGTTGGGGCTGGCGAAGGGCGCCGGATCGACCTCGATCAGACGGGCGCCGTGCAGACGAACCGCCCGCTTCTTCTCGTCCGTCTGGCTGCGCGGCATGACGATGACGACCGGATGGCCCAGCGCCGCCCCAACCAGAGCCAGGCCGATGCCGGTGTTGCCCGCCGTCCCCTCGACGATGACGCCGCCGGGCTTCAGCGCGCCGGACGCCCGCGCCTTACGAATAATGCTGAGCGCCGCGCGGTCCTTGATCGAGCCGCCCACGTTCATGAACTCGGCCTTGCCGAGGATCTCGCAGCCCGTCAGTTCGGACGCGCGCTTGAGACGCACCAGAGGCGTATTGCCAATCAGGCCGAGAACATCAGGCGCGACGATCATGGAACTTCCGAACCGTGGAGAAAGGGCGATCCTCTTAGCCACAGTTCAGAAATTCTAACAACCGGATCAGATGTGGATGACGCGGCCATAGGCGTCCAGAGCCGCCTCGTGCATGGCCTCGGACATGGTCGGGTGCGGGTAGACGATGCCGTGGATGTCTTCCTCGGTCGCTTCCATGGTGATGGCGGTGACGTAGCCCTGGATCATCTCGGTCACTTCGTGACCGATCATGTGGGCGCCGATCAGGGCGCCGGTCTTGGCGTCGAAGATGACCTTGACGAAGCCGTCGATCTCGCCCGCCGCCACAGCCTTGCCGTTCACGCGGAACGGGAAGCGGCCGATCTTGACCTCGCGCTTCTCGGCGCGTGCGCCCTGCTCGGTGATCCCGACCGAGGCGACCTGCGGTTGGGCGTAGGTGCAGCCGGCGATGGGGGAATGGACGTTCGGCGTCTTGTAGGCCGCGATGTGTTCGGCGGCGTGGATGCCTTCGTGCGACGCCTTGTGCGCCAGCCAGGGCGCGCCGGCGCAGTCGCCGATGGCGTAGAGGCCTTTGACGTTGGTCTGGCAGTGGCTGTCGGTCTTGATGTGGCCGCGGTCCAGTTCGACGCCCAGCGCCTCCAGGCCGATGCCGTCGGTGTTGGCGGTGATGCCGACGGCCGAGATGCAGACCTCGGCTTCCAGGGTTTCGGCCTTGCCGTTCACTTCAACAGCGACCTTCACGCCCTTGGAATCCTTGGTGACTTTCGTGACCTTGGCGCCGATGCGGAACTTGATGCCGCGCTTCTCGAACGACTTCTGCGCGGCCTTGGACACTTCCTCGTCCTCGACCGGCATGATGCGGTCGACGGCTTCAACGACCGTCACCTCGGCGCCGAGGGCGCGATAGAAGCTGGCGAACTCGATGCCGATGGCGCCCGAGCCGATGACGACGAAGGTCTTGGGCAGCTTCTTGGGGGCCAGGGCGTCGCGATAGGCCCAGATCTTGTCGCCGTCCGCTTCCAGACCGATCTGCGGCAGGGCGCGGGCGCGGGCGCCGACGGCCAGCATGACGGTCTTGGCTTCAATGGCGCGCGTGCCGCCTGCCTTCAGGGTGACGACGACCTTGGGCGCGGCTGCGCCCTTTTCGAGCGTGGCCGAGCCCTCGATCACCTCGATCTTGTTCTTCTTCATCAGGAAGCCGATGCCCTTGTTCATCGTCGCCGCGACCCCGCGCGAGCGCTGGATGATGGCGTCGAAGTCAAAGGAGGCGCCCGAGGCGGACAGGCCGTATTCCTTCAGGTGGCTCAGGCTCTCGAACTTCTCGCCCGACTTCAGCAAGGCCTTGGTCGGTATGCAGCCCCAGTTCAGGCAGATGCCGCCCAGGTTCTCGCGCTCGACGATGGCGACCTTCAGGCCCAGTTGGCTGGCGCGGATCGCCGCGACGTAACCGCCGGGGCCCGAACCGATGACGACGAGATCGAATTCAGCAGCCATGGTCAGATCAACTTCTCGATGTCGGCCTTTATGGCCGCGGGTTCAGTCTGGGGCGAATAGCGCGCGACGACGCGGCCTTCGCGGTCGGTCAGGAACTTGGTGAAGTTCCACTTGATGGCCTGGGAGCCGAGGAAGCCGCGCTTCTGCCTGGTCAGCCAGGCGTAAAGCGGGTGCCGGTTCGGCCCGTTGACCTCCACCTTGTCGAACAGGGGGAAGCTGACGTCGAAGCTGGTGGCGCAAAAGGCGGCGATTTCCGCCGCCCTGCCCGGCTCCTGCTCGCCGAACTGGTTGCAAGGAAAGCCCAGAACCTCGAACGGCGCATCGGCGAAGTCCCGGTGCAGCTTCTCCAGCCCGTCATACTGACCGGTGAAGCCGCACTTGGAAGCCGTATTGACGATCAGCAGCGCCTGACCGCGAAAGCGGTCCAGCGCCACGTCCGTGCCGTCGATGGCGCGGGCGGAGAAGTCATAGACCGAGGTCATGACCTCACCCTCCCCTTAGGCCAGCATCGCCACGGGATCTTCGATCAGCGGCTTGAACGCCTGCAGGAAGCGAGCGCCCGTCGCGCCGTCGACCACGCGGTGATCGCAGGTCAGGGTCACGGTCATGACGGTGGCCGGAACGATCTGGCCGTCCTTGACGACCGGACGAAGCTCGCCGGCGCCCACGCTCATGATGCAGCCCTGCGGCTCATTGATGATCGAGGTGAACTGCTTGATGCCGAACATGCCCAGGTTGGACACCGAGAAGGTGCCGCCCTGGAACTCTTCGGGCTTCAGCTTGCGCTCGCGGGCGCGCTTGGCCAGGTCCTTGGACTCGGTCGCGATCTGCGCCAGGCCCTTGGTCTCGGCCTTCTTGATGATCGGGGTGATCAGGCCGCCGTCGATCGCCACCGCCATCGAGACATCGGCGTTGTGGTGCATGGCGATGCCTTCGGGCGTGTAGGAGGCGTTCGCCTCCGGCACCAGCTTCAGCGCCAGGGCCGCGGCCTTGATGACGAAGTCGTTGACCGAGACCTTGATGCCCTGCGGCTCCAGCATCTTGTTCACCTTCGCACGGACGGCCATCAGCTGGTCGATCTCGACGTCGATGAAGAGCGGGAAGTGCGGGACGTTCTGGATGCTGTCGACCATGCGACGCGCCACGGCCTTCTTCATCCCGTCCAGCGGGATCAGGTCGTAGCTGCCGTCCGGGATGCCCATCTGGGCCAGCGACTGCGCCTGACGCGGGGCGATGCCCGAGGTCGCGGCGGCGGTCGCCGTCGAGGCGGCGGGTTGAGCGGCGCCCTTCGGAGCCCCCTCGACGTCGCGCTTGACGATACGGCCGTGCGGGCCGGTGCCCTTGATCGATTTCAGATCAACGCCGTTCTGGGCGGCGATGCGACGGGCCAGGGGCGAGGCGAAGATGCGTTCGCCAGTGGCCGACTTGGGCGCAGCAGGAGCCGGAGCGGCAGGCGCAGCAGCCTTGGGTGCTTCAGCAGGGCCGGCGGCGACTTTGGGGGCTTCTTCAGTCTTCGCAGCGGGCTTGGGCGCAGCCGCGCCGCCTTCGTCCTTCAGGCGGGCGATCGGGGTGTTGACCTTCACGCCTTCCGTGCCTTCGGCGACCAGGATGTCGGTGACTTCGCCCTCGTCGACGGCCTCGACTTCCATCGTGGCCTTGTCGGTTTCGATCTCGGCGATGACATCGCCGGCGGAGACGACGTCCCCGACCTTGACGTGCCACTTGGCCAGAACGCCCTCTTCCATGGTCGGCGACAGGGCCGGCATCAGGATGTCGGTCATTGAGCGGACTCCGTATTCGCAGTCACGGCAGCCTGGGCGTGGGCCTTGTCCCAGCTGTCGCAGATCGCCTTGAACGCCACGGCCTGATCGAAGCCGTGGTGCTCGGCGTAGGCATGGGAGTAGTGCCAGGCCAATTCCGCCAGGACGACGCCGATATTGCCCGGCTCAGCCAGAGCCGGGCGGATGTTCATGATCGGGCCGGTCCCGTTCCACCAGACGCGGGCCAGTTCGATGATCTGATCCTCGGGGGCGTTCAGGCCCTCGGGGATCGGCAGGGAACGTTGTTCCAGAGCAGCGGCGTCCATCAGGCCATCACCTGCTTCACGGCGGCGATGATCTTGTCCACGCCCGGAAGCGACAGGACTTCCAGGTTGGCGGCGTAGGGCAGCGGCACGTCTTCCTGGTGCACGCGCAGCGGCGGGGCGTCCAGGTAGTCGAAGGCGTGTTCAATCACGCGGGCCACGACCTCGGCGCCGACGCCCATCGGACCCCAGCCTTCTTCGGCCGAGACCAGGCGGCTGGTCTTCTTGACGCTTTCGACGATGGTTTCGTGATCCAGCGGACGCAGGGTGCGCAGGTCGATGACCTCGGCCTCAATGCCTTCCTCGGCCAGCTTTTCGGCGGCCTGAAGTGCGAAACCGACCATGCGGGCGTGAGCCGTGATGGTGACGTCCTTGCCTTCGCGACGGACCTTGGCCTTGCCGATCGGCAGGACGTAGTCGTCGCCTTCCGGCACGTCGAACTCGGTGCCGTACAGCATTTCGTGTTCGAGGAAGACGACCGGGTTCGGATCGCGGATTGCCGCTTTCAGCAGGCCCTTGGCGTCAGCGGCGTCATAGGGCGCTATGACCTTCAGGCCCGGGATCTGGGCGTACCAGGCCGAATAGTCCTGGCTGTGCTGGGCGCCGACGCGGCTGGCGGCGCCGTTGGGGCCACGGAAGACGATGTCGGCGCGGATCTGACCGCCCGACATATAGAGGGTCTTGGCCGCCGAGTTGATGATGTGGTCGATCGCCTGCATGGCGAAGTTGAACGTCATGAACTCGACGATCGGCTTCAGGCCTGCCATGGCGGCGCCGACGCCGAGACCGGCGAAGCCGTGCTCGGTGATCGGGGTGTCGATCACGCGCTGGTCGCCGAATTCCTGCAGCAGATCGCGGCTGACCTTGTAGGCGCCCTGATACTGGGCGACTTCCTCGCCCATCAGGAAGACGCGGTCGTCGCGGCGCATTTCCTCGGCCATGGCGTCGCGCAGGGCGTCGCGGATGGTCGTCTTGACCAGCTTGGCGTCGGCCGGGATTTCCGGGTCGCGCAGTTCGACCCTGGGCGCAGCCGGGGCAGCGGGGGCTGCCGGAGCGGCGGCAGGCGCGGCTTCAGCCTTGGGCGCGGGCGCAGGCGCGCTGTCTTCACCGGCCAGGCGTGCGATCGGCGTATTGACCTTCACGTTCTCGGAGCCTTCCGGCACCAGGATTTCCAGCACTTTGCCTTCATCGACGGCTTCGACTTCCATCGTGGCCTTGTCGGTTTCGATCTCGGCGATCACCTGGCCGGCCGACACGGTGTCGCCCGCCTTGATGTGCCACTTGGTCAGCGTGCCCTCTTCCATCGTGGGGGACAGCGCCGGCATCAGAATGTCGGTCACGGTTCAGGCCTCCACGTAGACGTCAGTATAGAGCTCGGACGGGTCCGGCTCAGGGCTTTCCTGTGCGAACTGCACGGCTTCGGCGACGATGGCTTTCACCTCGTTGTCGATGGCCTTCAGCTCTTCTTCGGTCGCCTTGGCGGCGGCGAGCAGCATCTTCAGGTGATCGATCGGGTCGCGGGTCTTTTTGACCTCGTCGACCTCTTCCTTGGTGCGGTACTTGGCCGGGTCCGACATGGAGTGGCCGCGATAGCGGTAGGTCTTCACCTCGAGGATGTAAGGCCCTTCACCGGCGCGAGCGCGGGCCACGGCGCGAGCCGCAGCGTCGCGAACGGCCAGAACGTCCATGCCGTCGACCTGCTCGCCCGGGATGCCGAAGCTGGCGCCGCGCATGTACAACTCGGTCGTGGACGACGAGCGCTCGATGCTCGTGCCCATGGCGTACTGGTTGTTCTCGATGATGTAGATGGCCGGCAGCTTCCACAGCTGGGCCATGTTGAAGCTCTCGTAGACCTGACCCTGGTTCGAGGCGCCGTCGCCGAAATAGACGAAGCTGACCGAGTCATCGCCGCGATACTTGCCCGCGAAGGCCAGGCCGGTGCCCAGCGCCACCTGGGCGCCGACGATGCCGTGACCGCCGTAGAAGCCGGTCGGCACGTCAAACATGTGCATCGAACCGCCCTTGCCCTTGGACGAACCGCCGATGCGGCCGGTCAGCTCGGCCATGACGGCCTTCGGATCCATGCCCGCGGCCAGCATGTGGCCGTGGTCACGGTAGCCGGTGATGATCTTGTCGTAGCCTTGCTTGACGCTCTCCTGAACGCCCACCGCCACGGCCTCCTGACCGATGTAGAGGTGGCAGAAGCCGCCGATCAGACCCATGCCATACAGCTGGCCCGCGCGCTCCTCGAAGCGGCGGATGAGGACCATCTCGCGGTAAAAGCGCAGCAGGTCTTCTTTCGAGGCCTGAGGCGTGTTCGGAATCTTGGTGTCGCCCGCGCTGGACGAGGATTTCTGAGCGGCGGCTTTCGCCATCCGGCATCTCCCGGCTGCGCCCCCACTTTCAGGGACTCTTATCGTTACGGAAAGGGGCTTTAGCAGCCTTCGTTCCCGAAACGCAAAGAAGCCAGCCAGGCTGTAACAATAGTTCAGGAGGCGCGGATCGCGTCAGGGTTGTGCGCTGCCGGGGCGCTCAGGCGAACTACGTAGTCGCGCGGATCAGCGAAGCCGAGCACCGCCCTCGCCCGCTCTTCCAGCAGATCCTTGGACAGACTCTCGGTCCGCAGATAACGCACGCGCACTTCCAGATCGCGGCGCTGTTCGGTCAGGTGAGCCAGCTGGGCCTCCCGTTTGGCGAGAAGCGCATCGCGCTCGCCGCCGCTCAGCAGGCCGCGCTGCCCGGTAAGGGCCTGAACGCCCAGATAGACGATCAGGAACAGCAGGAACGCGGACGGAAGATAGGGCTTCATCTGCTCGGGCACGACTGACGCTCCTTCTGAGCGCAAACACGGTTTCCTGACCCTGACCGAAAATGCCTAACGAACCGTAGCTTGGTCGCAATTGCGAACGCCGCCCCCGAGGTTCGGAGGCGGCGTCGCGCACTTCTTTGTGAGAAGGCTTACTTCAGCAGCATGCCGTCGCCGAAATAGGCGGCCTGGTCGCCCAGCATCTCTTCGATGCGCAGCAGCTGGTTGTACTTGGCCGTGCGGTCCGAACGCGCCAGCGAGCCGGTCTTGATCTGACCGCAGTTGGTGGCGACGGCCAGGTCGGCGATGGTGGAGTCTTCGGTCTCGCCCGAACGGTGGCTCATCACCGAGGTGTAGCCGGCGCGATGCGCCATATCGACGGCGTCCAGGGTCTCGGACAGGGTGCCGATCTGGTTGACCTTGATCAGGATGGAGTTGGCCAGACCTTCGCCGATGCCGGCGGCCAGACGGCGCGGGTTGGTCACGAACAAGTCATCGCCGACCAGCTGAACGCGGTCGCCCAGACGGTCCGTCAGCAGCTTCCAGCCGTCGAAGTCGTCCTCGGCGCAACCGTCCTCGATCGAGACGATCGGGAAGCGCTCGACCAGATCGACCAGGTAACCGACCATGCCGTCGGCGTCGAAGGTCTTGCCCTCGCCCGTCAGGTTGTACTTGCCGTTCTTGAAGAACTCGGTCGAGGCGACGTCGAGGCCCAGGTGGAAGTCCTCACCCGCCAGATAGCCGGCCGACTGACCCGCCTTGGTGATGAAGGCCAGGGCTTCTTCGGCCGAGGCCAGGTTCGGGGCGAAGCCGCCCTCGTCGCCGACGTTGGTGTTGTGGCCGGCGTCCTTCAGCGCCTTCTTCAGCGCGTGGAAGATTTCAGCGCCCATGCGCAGGGCGTCCGAGAAGCTGTCGGCGCCGGTCGGCAGGATCATGAATTCCTGAATGTCGATCGGATTGTCGGCGTGGGCGCCGCCGTTGATGATGTTCATCATCGGGGTCGGCAGGATGCGGGCAGAGACGCCGCCGATGTAGCGGTGCAGCGGCAGGTTCGAGCTGATGGCGCTGGCCTTGGCCGCGGCCAGGGACACGCCCAGGATGGCGTTGGCGCCCAGACGGGCCTTGTTCTCGGTGCCGTCTAGCTCGATCAGGGCTTCGTCCAGACGGCGCTGGTCTTCAGCGTCCATGCCAGACAGAGCGTCGAAGATCTCGCCGTTGACGGCGTCGACCGCCTTCTGGACGCCCTTGCCGCCCCACATGTCCATGTCGCCGTCACGCAGCTCGACGGCTTCGTGCGCGCCCGTCGAGGCGCCAGAGGGCACGGCGGCGCGGCCAAAGCTGCCGTCCTCCAGGGTGACGTCCACCTCGACCGTCGGATTGCCCCGGCTGTCGAGAATCTGGCGGGCGACGATGTCGGCGATGTCAGTCATGAGGAAGGCGCTCTGTCAGGAGAGGAAGGTGCAACGGCCGGTTTAGACCAGCCGTCGCCGAATCGCCAACCGCCCCTGACTATCCGCAGCTTTCGACCAGTTGGATCGAGGGGCCGCCGCCGTGAATGGCCTGCACCTTGCCGTCCGCGCCAACCTCATAGCGAAGGCCGCGAGCCGCCGCGTCGGTGACATAAGCCTCGCTCCTCGGGCCGCCGCTCCAAACGGTCACGTATTCCGACGGCGCCGATTCGTACTTGTGGGGAGAGACCTGGGCTGCGGCGCCGTAGGCCTGCTTCACTGCGGCGGCAGGCGCGCCCAGGCCCAGGGCGCGGTCGGTCGTGACGGACGCGCCGTCGCGCAGGGTGACGCGGCTGACCCTGCCCTCTTCGGTCATGACCCAGACGCCTTCGGGGGCGCGGGCGGGATGGAAGACGTTGCAGCCGTTGGGATCAGCGATGGGCTTGGCCGGCGCGCCATAGGCCTGCTCGACCTCGGCGATGGTCTGGCCGACGCGGATGGCGCCGAATCCCTCAGCCGTCAGTTGATCCGCCGCCGGGGCTTCGGTCGCGACGACTGCAGCGGGCGCTTCCGGGGCTGCGGGCGCGGGTTCGGCCGGTCCCTTGCATCCCGCCAGGGCGAGGACAGCGACAGAGCCAAAGGCGGCGAAGCGGGTCATGCAGGCGTCTCCTGTTCAGGTTCGCCGCAGATTACGCACGAAAACGGCGCACGATACATCGTGCGCCGTTGAATTCTTCGTCCGGCCGAAACCGGGGCCGCAATGAAGACTAGTCTTCCTTCGGCGTGATGACCTGACGGCCGCGATAGGTGCCGGTCTTCAGGTCGATGTGGTGGGGACGCTTCAGTTCGCCCGTGTCCTTGTCTTCGACATAGGAGTTGGCGCCGAGGGCGTCGTGAGCACGACGCATGTTGCGACGCGAGGGGGATACTTTGCGTTTCGGAACGGCCATGTCCGTCTCAATCTCTAAGTCGGTGCGCCGTGAAGACGCGAAAACATACAGTAGCGGCCCCCCGATAAGAGCCGCCACGCGAGGGCGGGCTTATGCATGAAGCCGCAACCGATTTCAAGGGTGTCAGTCGGATGACAGTCGCTTGAGGGTCTGCGCCGGACTTCCGCAGCGAATACGGCTGTTTCAGCGATGATTATGGGCCAAACGAGGCCGTGTTGTCAGCCGAGGCCGGGATGCTTCGCCCAGTTCTCTCGCCTGAGTGATTCGTCGCTCAGGCTTTCGTCAGCGCCTCCGCCACGGCTTCGCCGATGGCCAGCGAACTGGTCAGGCCTGGGCTCTCGATCCCGAACAGGGCCATCAGGCCGTCGATGCCGTGATGTTCGCGCCCGTGAAGTTGGAAGTCCGGCTGAGCCTCGTCCGGTCCGTGGATCTTGGGCCGGATGCCGGCGTAGTCAGGCGTCAGTCGCTCGACCGTCACGCCGGGCCAGAAGCGGCGGATGTAAAGCGCGAACGCCTCGGCCTTGGCCGGATCGACGGAGTAGTCCTCGGCCTCCACATAGGTCAGATCCGGGCCGAACACGCCCTGCCCGCCCAGATCCTTGCGGTAGTGGGTGCCCAGCGCCCCGTGGATCGGCGGCGGATAGATCAGGCGGTTGAAGGGCGCGGGCCCGGTCAGGCGGAAATAGACGCCCTTGCCCAGATGCCGCGCCGGGATGTCGCCGGCGGGATAGCCGTCGATGCTCGCCGCCACGCTCTGGGACGACAAACCGGGCGCGGTGACCAGCAGCCGGGACGTCAGCACCGCCCCTCCCTCTCCACCCGCCGTGATCCTGAAGCCGCCACCCGGCAGCGGTTCGGCGCGCTCGAACGGCGTGGAGACTACGACCGATCCGCCCGCGTCCTCGATCTCGCCCTGCAGGGCCAGCATGTAGTCGTGGCTGGCGAAGACCCCGCTCTCGGGCGACAGGATGGCGGCGTGGGCGTTCAGTTCGGGCTCCAGCGCCCGCGCCTGAGCGCCGGTCAAATGCTCCAACCCCTCGACGCCATTGGTCGTCGCCTGCTCGAAGATGGCCTCGATGCGTTCGACCTCGGCCTCCTCGGTCGCCACGACCAGCTTGCCGCACTTCCAGTGGTCGATCTTGTGGCTGCTCAGGAAGTCATAGAGCGCGCGCCGCCCCTCGACGCAGAACTTCGCCTTGAGCGAGCCCGTCGGATAATAGAGCCCGCCGTGGATGACCTCGGAGTTTCGCGAGGACACGCCCTGGCCGATGTGCGGCTCTTTCTCGAGCACCAGCACCGTCAGACCGCGCTTCGCCAGCGCCCGCCCGCAGGCCAGCCCCACAG
>Ga0247827_10000924_pt1 | contig 12843 bp, 16 predicted proteins | sample 12C_Control_Day2_FD_194414 | JGI IMG/M metagenome (GOLD analysis project Ga0247827, IMG submission 194414) | Soil microbial communities from agricultural site in Penn Yan, New York, United States - 12C_Control_Day2 | ecosystem: Environmental > Terrestrial > Soil > Agricultural land | place... | reverse complement strand
GCGAACCGCTTCCATCTGGTCCCGCCACGCACCTGGGACTCCATATTTCCTCCTTCTCGGACGTACATCTCCTGCCCCTGACTCGTCGCCATCAACGGCGGCTCAGCCGGGCAGGGATGGGAGAAGTGCTACGTCCTCGGGAAGGAGAGCGCCCGAACTCGACGGCGCGTACGACGCACCCGAATCACCGGCGATCACCCCCGAGCGACAACCACTGGTCGCGCCTGACACGCATCACGCACAACCCTGCTGGACAGGCTTCACCGGGTGGGCGAAGACCCCCCTGTCCAAGGACCGGCGCCACTGCCGCCGGTCCTGCTCGGTGGGGACCCAGAGGTTCCCGCCGCCCGACCGGCTGTCGGGGTACGGGGAATGGACCGAGCGTCGCCGATCGTGGTGCATTCTCGCCGTCGACACAAGGGGGTTCGTTACTCGCTAGTAACGGCCGGATAACCGTGGGGCGGCGCACAGGGCCCGCTCAGCGACGCTGGGTGCACTGTGGGTGTCGTACAAAACTATTGATCGATGGACATAATCCGACAGACCACCGCCCGCGACTTACTCGCAGTAACAGCGGCCGCGATTACCAAGTTTTGGCAAAGCGCGGCCGCAGCGGCATCCGTGAGCCAATCGGCAACTCGGACCCCAGCGCCCTGAACGCCCGGCAAAACAGCCGGAATCGGGCGCGGAGTCCGGGTGGCTCAGAACAGGGCCCGCGCCAGCGCCCGGCGTGCCGCGATCACCCGCGGATCCTCGGCGCCGACCACCTCGAACAGCTCCAGCAGCCGCACCCGTACGGCGTCCCGGTCGTCGCCCGCGGTGCGCGCCACCGTCTCGATGAGCCGGCCGAAGGCGTCCTCGACGTGACCGCCCACCAGATCCAGGTCGGCGGCGGCGATCTGCGCGGCGGCGTCGGCCGGCTTCTCGGCGGCGTCCTGGCGCACCCGCTGCGGGTCCAGGCCCTGCACCCGCTGGAGCAGTTCGGCCTGGGCGAGGCCCAGCGCGGCCTCCGGGTTGCCCGGGTCGTCGGCGAGCACGTTCTTGTAGGCCTGGACGGCACCGGCGAGGTCGCCGCTGTCCAGGGCCTGCACCGCGGCCTCCAGCAGGGCGTCGTACGGGCCCACGGCCTCGGCGGGGGCCGCCTGGGCACCGCCGCCGCCCGGCTCGGCCTCGGGGTCGACGGAGAGGCCGGTCAGGCCGAAGCGCTGCTCGCCGACCTGCACCAGCTGGTCCAGGGTCTGGCGGATCTGCGCCTCGCCCGCGGCCCCCTGGAAGAGCGGCAGGGCCTGTCCGGCGACCACCGCGAAGACCGCCGGGATCCCCTGGATCCCGAACTGCTGCATCAGCATCTGGTTGGCGTCGACGTCGATCTTGGCGAGCAGGATCCGACCGTTGTACTCGACGGTGAGCCGCTCCAGCAGGGGGCTCAGCTGCTTGCAGGGCTCGCACCACTCGGCCCAGAAGTCGATGACGACCGGGACCTCGGTGGAGCGCTGCAGGACGTCTTGCTCGAACCCGGCCTCGTCGACGTCGATGACGAGATCGGCCGGGGAGACGGCGCCCCCGCCGCCCTGCCGGGCCGTTTCGGCGCGCGCCTGCTCCGCCTTCGCCTTGGCCTCCTGGGCCGCCTTCACCGCGGCGAGGTCGACGACCCCGCTCATGGACATGTTCCGTGGCTGCATGCGTCTATCCTCCCCCGTACGGCGCGCGTGTGTGAAAACGCCCGGGGAATGCCGGACGTTCCCGTGCTGCTGTGCGTGTCCTGCTGGGCGCCGGGTCCCCACCCCACGCCGGTGGTCGTCGCTCGGGCACACCGGTCCCGCGCGCTTTCGCTACGAGTCGTAGCGTAATGCCGGAGGGTGCTCGCGGAACAGCCCTCCCCGGTGATCTCCCTCACGCGCGGCCGCGCGGAATCCGCCGTTATCGTCGTGCCATGCAGAGCCGCACCCCAGCCAGTCGCACCGGGCGTCCGCGCAGCGCCGCCGCGGATGCCGCGATCCTGGCCGCGACCCGCGAGGCTCTGGTCGAACTGGGGTGGTCCAAGCTCACGTTGGGGGACGTCGCGGTCCGTGCCGGGGTCGCGAAGACGACCCTCTACCGGCGCTGGGCGGGCAAGAACGAACTGGTGGTGGACGCGGTCGCGGAGCTCTTCGACGAGCTGGTCCTGCCCGACCGCGGCTCGCTGGCCGCCGACATCGAGGGCGTGGTGCTCCAGTTCGCGGCGATCCTGGCCCGCCCGGAGGCCCGCAGCGGGCTGATGGCGGTGGTCTCGGAGTCCACCCGCGACGAGGCGCTGCGCGAGCGGATCCGCGACTCGATCGTGGACCGGCAGAAGCGGCTCGTCCTCGCGGGCCGGGCACGGGCGCAGGCGCGGGGCGAGCTGCCGCCGGAGTCCGACGCCGGCGAGGCGGCGCGCACCGTCGACCTGATCTTCGACATGGTGGCCGGCGCGGTGGTGCACCGCACCCTGGTGAGCGCGGAACCCGCCGACGAGGAGTGGGTGCACGGCTTCACCCGGGTGCTGCTGTCGGGGCTCTCCGCCGCCCCCGATCCCGGCTCCGGGTGACTCCGGACGGCCGTGAACCGGCCACGGTAGGCCGGTAGTCACCTGTCGTCGGCCCCGGCCGCGCTGCGAGGATCGTGATCATCCCGCACCGGGACACAGGGGACACCGAGCAGCCGGGGAGGCTCGTATGACCGGGACCGAACGCGTCACCGCACGGATCGACACCTCCAGGCCGCACCCGGCCCGTGTCTACGACTGGTTCCTCGGGGGCAAGGACAACTACCCCGTCGACGAGGAACTGGGCCGCCAGATCATGAGCGTCGACGGCACGGCCCAGTACATCGCCCGCACCAACCGCTGGTTCATGCAGCGGGTCACCCGCTGGCTGGCCGGCGAGGCGGGCGTCCGCCAGTACCTGGACATCGGCACCGGCATCCCCACCGAGCCCAATCTGCACCAGATAGCCCAGGGCTTCGCACCGGAGTCCCGGGTCGTCTACACCGACAACGACCCCATCGTGCTGAAGCACGCCGAGGCGCTGCTGCACAGCACCCCCGAGGGCGTCACCGACTACGTCCAGGCCGATGTGCGCGAACCCGGCCGCATCCTGGAACAGGCCAGGCAGAGCCTGGACTTCGGCCGGCCGGTGGCGCTGTCCCTGGTGGCGCTGACGCACTTCCTCGGCGACGAGGACGACCCCTACGGACTGGTGGCGCGGCTGGTCGAGGCGCTGCCGTCGGGCAGCCACCTGGTGCTGTCGCAGCTCACCGCGGACTTCGACCCCGTGGCGGTCGGCCGCGGGGTCGAGATGTACAAGGCGGGCGGCGTCACGCTCGCGCCCCGCACGCGTGCGGAGATCGCCCGCTTCTTCGAGGGGCTGGATCTGGTGGAGCCCGGCCTGGTCCAGCTGACCGACTGGCGTCCCGAGCTGGCGGAGGGCGAGACCACCGACGAGCACGCGGTGATCTCGCTCTACGGAGCGGTGGCCCGCAAGCCGTAGCCTGCGGGCCGGCCGGTCCCGGGGCTAGAACCCGGCGGGCTCGGTGTAGACGCCCCACTCGTCGCGCAGGACGCCGCAGATCTCGCCGAGGGTCGCCTCCGCGCGTACGGCGTCGAGCATCGGCTCGATCATGTTGGCGCCGGAGCGCGCGGCGGCGACCATGGCGTCGAGCGCGCCGCGCACCTTCGCGTCGTCGCGTCCGGCCTTGCGCTCGCCGAGCAGCCGCACCTGCTCGCGCTCCACCTCGTGGCTGACCCGCAGGATCTCCAGGTCGCCGGTGACGGAACCGGTGTGGACGTTGACGCCGACGACCCGCTTGTCGCCCTTCTCCAGCGCCTGCTGGTAGCGGAACGCCGACTCGGCGATCTCGCCGGTGAACCAGCCGTCCTCGATGCCGCGCAGGATGCCGGAGGTGATGGGCCCGATCGGGTGCTTGCCGTCCGGGTGGGCGCGCAGCCCCCGCTCCTTGATCTGCTCGAAGATCTTCTCGGCGTCCGCCTCGATGCGGTCGGTGAGCTGCTCGACGTACCAGGAACCGCCCAGCGGGTCCGCGACGTTGCCGACGCCGGTCTCCTCCATCAGCACCTGCTGGGTGCGCAGGGCGATCTCGGCGGCCTGCTCGCTGGGCAGCGCGAGGGTCTCGTCGAGGGCGTTGGTGTGCAGCGAGTTGGTCCCGCCCAGCACGGCGGCCAGCGCCTCCACGGCGGTCCGCACGACGTTGTTGTACGGCTGCTGCGCGGTCAGCGAGACACCGGCGGTCTGGGTGTGGAACCGCAGCCACTGCGCCTTCTCGCTCTTCGCGCCGTACACGTCCCGCATCCAGCGCGCCCAGATGCGGCGGGCGGCGCGGAACTTGGCGATCTCCTCGAAGAAGTCGACGTGCGCGTCGAAGAAGAAGGACAGCCCGGGCGCGAAGACGTCGACGTCGAGGCCGCGGCTGAGCCCCAGCTCCACGTACCCGAAGCCGTCGGCGAGCGTGTACGCCAGCTCCTGCGCGGCCGTCGAACCGGCCTCGCGGATGTGGTAGCCGGAGACCGACAGCGGCTTGTAGGCGGGGATGCCGGCCGCGCAGTGCTCCATCAGGTCGCCGATGAGGCGCAGATGGGGCTCGGGCTGGAAGAGCCACTCCTTCTGCGCGATGTACTCCTTGAAGATGTCCGTCTGCAGCGTGCCGTTGAGCACGCCGGGGTCGACGCCCTGGCGCTCGGCGGCGACCAGGTACATGCAGAAGACGGGCACGGCGGGCCCGCTGATCGTCATGGAGGTGGTGACGTCCCCGAGCGGGATGTCCCGGAACAGCACCTCCATGTCGGCCGCCGAGTCGATCGCCACCCCGCAGTGACCGACCTCGCCCAGCGAGCGGGGGTCGTCGGAGTCGCGGCCCATCAGCGTCGGCATGTCGAAGGCGACGGAGAGCCCGCCCCCGCCGTTGCCGAGGATCATCTTGTACCGCTCGTTGGTCTGCTCGGCGTTCCCGAACCCGGCGAACTGCCGGATGGTCCACGTCCGCCCCCGGTAGCCCGTCGGATACAGCCCCCGGGTGAAGGGGTACTCCCCCGGCCACCCGATCCGCTCGAACCCCTCATAGGTGTCCCCGTCCCGGGGCCCGTACACCGGCTCCACGGGATCGCCGGAGAGCGTGGTGAAATCCGCGTCGCGCTTCCGCGCGGCGTCATACCGGGCCTGCCAGCGACGGCGGCCCTCCTCGATGGCGTCAGCGTCCATGCATCCAAATTTACTAGGACGTCCTAGTAATGGACAGCGTTGCAGGCCAGGACATGCGCGCAGGCCACCACAACGCACCAGCTACCCTCGGAGCCATGAAGAAGAGCGTCTTGACCCGCTACCGAGTGATGGCTTACATCACCGCAGTCCTGCTGGTGCTGCTGACCGTGGGCGTGATCGGCAAACGTCTCCTGGGCCTGGACGGATTCGACAGCTTCGTCACGGTGGTCGGAATCGCTCACGGCTGGCTGTACGTGCTGTACCTGATCTTCGCCTTCGACCTCGGCAGCAAGATGAAGATGCCGGTGGGGCGCCAGCTCTGGGTCCTGCTCGCCGGCACCATCCCGACGGCCGCCTTCTTCGTCGAGCGCCGGGTGACGCGCGAGGCCGAGCCGCTCATCGCGAAGCAGGCCGACGCGGCAGCCGCGACGGCCTGACGTCCGCTTTTCCAGAGCGGCGACACTCACTTCGTGACGTAGTGACACTGCACGGCGCGGAGTTTGCCGTTGAGGTACAACTTCGCGCACGTCTTGCCGTATACCGGCAGTGTCTGCGGCGCGGCGTTCCTCAGCGGGGCCCCCGCACACTCCGCATGCGTGGCCCCACGTGAAGTCTTGTAGGTCTTGCTGTTCGTGTCGGCGTAGGCGAAGTCGATCCTCCAGTTGCAGAACTGGGAGAAGGTCGCCGCCACACCCACGCAATCGACACCGGCGAGCTGGCTGGTGATGCGCTTGCCCGATCCCTTGACGGCGTGAGTCAGAAAGCAACCGACCGGCACCTTCACCGTGGCACCGCGCACCTCGTAGGTGAAACTGCCGATGGCAGCGGACCCGGTGGCGCTGGCGTGAGCCGGTGCCACGGCCCCCACGGACCCGGCAGCGGCCAAGGCGCACACCCCGAGGGCGGCCACCGCGCCACGAACAGTATTGAGAAAACGCATGTACAGGCTCCCGCTGACCGGCACGGGCGACGATCGCCCGCTGTAAGGCAGGTCGACAGGATCCCTGGAAGAGCCGACGGCCAAGCGTTTCTGCAGATCAGCAGGGGAAGAAATCACCGATAAGCGGTACTTCCCGGTCAACCGCTGACTGCAGCGGTCACTCCCCCTCGAAGTCGCCCGCCGCCACGCGCAGGGGGCGGAGGATCGCGAAGAGTTCGCTGCACTCCTCGGCGTCGTACGCGCCCAGGCCGAAGTCCATGGCCATCAGGTCGCGGGTGGCCGCCTCGACCACCTCGCGGCCCTTGTCGGTGATGGTGGCGAGGGTGCCGCGGCCGTCGTTGGGGTTGGGGCGCTTGGCGACCAGGCCGGAGCGGACCAGGCGGTCGACGGTGTTCGTCACCGACGTGGGGTGCACCATCAGGCGCTCGCCGATCTTGGACATCGGCAGCTCGCCGGACTTGGAGAAGGTCAGCAGCACCAGCGCCTCGTACCGCGCGAACGTGAGTTCGTACGGCTTCACCACCGCGTCCACCTCGGCCAGCAGGATCTGGTGCGCCCGCATGATCGAGGTGATCGCGGCCATCGAGGGCACGCTGCCCCAGCGCTGCTTCCAGAGCTCGTCGGCGCGGGCGATGGGATCGAACGAGAGACTGAGCGGCTTCGACACGGAGCAGACCCTACCGGCCGGTCATATGGCGGTCAGCTCCGTCTCGCCCCTCGGTCCCCGCGGGTCAGCCGTCGTCGCGGGCCAGGTGCCGTTCCACCGTCTCCACCTTGGACGTCAGACCGTCCTCCACGCCCGGGCGGATGTCGGCCTTCAGGACCAGGGAAACGCGCGGCGCGCGTGCCTCCACCGCGGCCACGGCGCGCTTCACCACGTCCATGACCTCGTCCCACTCCCCCTCCACCGAGGTGAACATCGCGTCGGTGCGGTTCGGCAGGCCGGACTCGCGGACCACCCGCACGGCGTCGGCGACGTACTCCCCCACGTCCTCGCCGACGCCCAGCGGTGTCACCGAGAAGGCGACGATCACGCGCTCACCACTCCCTCGTTGCGGGCGCGGGTGGCGATCACCGCGTCCTCGGCCTCGCGCTTGAGCCGGCGGTCGGCGAAGAAGCCGCCGGTCGGCAGGACCGACATCAGGAAGTAGAAGGCGGCGGTCTTCAGCGGCCACTTGGCGCGGTTCCAGGCGTCGGCCCAGAAGAGCACGTACAGGACGAAGAGGAAGCCGTGGACCGCGCCCATCACCGGGACGGCGTTGAAGTCCGTGGTGCGCTTCAGGACGGAGCAGACGAGCAGCAGCAGGAACGAGATCGCTTCGGGGCCCGAGACCAGGCGGAGGCGGCGGAGGGCGGAGGCGGTCTTGATGTCCACGGGTCACCTTCGGTGGGAGAGACGTCGGCGTCGATGGTTCGCACGGTTCGGACGGCTTGTGAACACACGCACAAGCGTCCCGGCCATTGTGACAAACGCCGTCCGCGATCACCGGAGGGGGTCCCGGGAGTCATCTCCGGGTCGGGTCGGGGTCCGACTCCCCCGTCGGGCTCTGTCGGCGCGGGCAAAGGTGCCGCTACCGTCGCAAGCGTGGCTATGTTCCGACTTCAGAGCAGCAAGGTGCTCGCCGTCGACATGACCGGGGATGCCGTGAAGGCGAAGAACGGCTCGATGGTGGCGTACGACGGCGAGATGGCCTTCAAGAAGCTCAGTGGTGGCGGTGAGGGGCTACGGGGGATGGTGACCCGGCGGCTCACGGGTGAGCAGATGACGCTGATGGAGGTGAAAGGGCACGGGACCTGCTTCTTCGCGGACCGTGCCTCCGAGATCAATCTGGTGGGTCTGCAGGGGGAGTAGCTGTTCGTGGAGTCGAGCAACCTGCTGGCGACCGACGGCGGGCTGCGCACCGGGACCAGTTTCACCGGCCTGCGAGGGGCCTCGCAGGGCAACGGGCTGTTCACGACCACGATCGAGGGGCACGGCCAGGCGGCGATCATGTCGGACGGGCCGGCCGTGCTGCTGCGGGTCAGCCCGCAGTACCCGCTGACGGTCGACCCCGGCGCCTATGTGGCCCACCAGGGGAACCTGCGGCAGTCGTTCCAGTCGGGTGTGACCTTCCGCACCTTCGTGGGAGAGGGCGGCGGCGAGGCCTTCCAGATCCGGTTCGAGGGCGACGGACTGGTCTACGTCCAGCCCAGTGAGCGGAACACGATCGCGGGGGACGTGTGAGATGGGCTTCCGGGAGATCAACCCGAAGATGATCGAGGCGACCGTGGAACCGGGCCGGCGGCTGTTCAGCCAGCGCGGCGCGATGCTCGCGTACAAGGGGGAGGTGAGCTTCACCCCCAACCTGCGCGGCGGCCAGGGCGGGGTGATGTCGATGATCGGGCGGCGGGTCGCGGGCGAGGACACGCCGCTGATGACCGTCGAGGGGAGCGGGACCGTGCTGTTCGGGCACGGCGGCCACCACATCCAGGTGATCGACCTCTCCGGGGACACCCTCTACGTCGAGGCCGACCGGCTGCTCGCCTTCGAGGGCACCCTGGAGCAGGGCACGGTGTTCCTCGGCTCCCAGGGCGGGGTGATGGGCATGGTCCGGGGCCAGGTCTCGGGGCAGGGGCTGTTCACCACGTCGTTGAAGGGGCACGGCTCGGTCGCCGTGATGGCCCACGGAGGGGTGATCGAGGTCCCGATCACCCCGCAGCGGCCGGTGCACGTCGACCCGCAGGCCTACGTCGCCCACCACGGCGACGTCCGCAACAGGCTGTCGACCGCCCTCGGCTGGCGGGACATGGTGGGCCGGGGCTCCGGCGAGGCCTTCCAGCTGGAGCTGAGCGGCAGCGGAGCCGTGTACGTCCAGGCGTCGGAGGAGAAGCTGTGAGCACGTACGGAACCCCCGGCGCCGGGCCCGCGGTCTTCGACCCGATGACGCTGCCGGCCGACGACAACGTCGATCACTACACCTTCTGCGTGGAGCTCAAGGGCACCCAGTGGTTCATGCAGAAGGGGAAGATGATCGCCTACTACGGCTCGATCGACTTCAACGGCGTCGGACACGGGCGACTCGACCGACTCGTCCGCACGTCGTTCCATTCGCCACTGCACGCGAGCGACTGGGTCGTGGCGGAAGGCTCGGGCAAGATGCTCCTCGCCGACCGGGCCTTCGACGTCAATTCGTACGACCTCGAGGACGGCAACCTGACCATTCGCTCGGGCAATCTCCTCGCTTTTCAGCCAAGTCTCGCACTCAAGCAGTCGATCGTGCCGGGCTTCCTGACGCTGATCGGAACCGGAAAGTTCGTGGCCGCGTCGAACGGTCCGGTGGTGTTCATGGAACCCCCCATCCGGGTGGACCCGCAGGCGCTGGTCGGCTGGGCGGACTGCCCGTCTCCGTGCCATCACTACGACCACGGCTACCTGACCGGTGTCATGGGCGGTCTACGTGCGATGACGGGTCTCGGCGGGGCCTCCGGCGAGGAGCACCAGTTCGAGTTCGTGGGGGCGGGCACGGTGCTGCTCCAGTCGTCCGAGGCGCTGATGGCGGAGCAGGCCACGGGGGTCCCTCCGCATGAGCCTGGGGTACCCGGGGGCGGTGTCCCGGGTGGCCACGGGCAGGGTGCGGGCGCACCGCGCCTTCCCGGACAGCTGGGCGACCTCCAGCGTCGCTTCGGGCTGTGAGCGGTAGTGTGCGGGGTGTGACGTCGAACGCCTGAGCCCGGTGTCACCCGGAAGCGTTATTAGTTCGCCATTCAACTTCCTTAGGTAGACTTCATTCATGGAGACCGAGACGGCCACTCGCTGGCTGACCAATGCGGAGCAGTGCGCCTGGCGCACCCACCTGGAGGTCAACAGGCTGTTGACGTACCAGCTCGAGAAGGATCTGCAGCCGTTCGGCCTGACAATGAACGACTACGAGATCCTGGTGAACCTGTCCGAGTCGGAGGACCGGCGGTTGCGGATGAGCGACCTCGCCGCCGCGACCCTGCAGTCCAAGAGCCGCCTCTCGCACCAGATCACCCGCATGGAGAACGCGGACCTGGTCCGGCGGGAGAACTGCGAGTCCGACCGCCGCGGGCTCTACGCGGTCCTCACCGAGCACGGCATGGAGACCATGCTGAAGGTCGCGCCCCACCATGTGGCGTCCGTACGGCGGCACTTCATCGACCTGCTCTCCCCCGAGGCGCTCACCGAACTCGACAAGGCCCTCAAGCCCATCGCCGAGCACCTGCGGGGCCAGCGGGGACGTCACTGACCCGTCCTCATTCCCGCCCGGCGAGCGGCAGGCGGAGTTCGAACAGGGCTCCGCCGGCCGGCGCCGCGCCCGCGGTGAGCGTCCCGCCGTGCCGTACGGCGACATCCCTGGCGATCGCGAGCCCCAGCCCCGCGCCGCCGTCGTCGCGGCTGCGGGCGGCGTCCAGCCGCACGAACCGCTCGAAGATCCGCTCCCGGTCGGCCTCGGCCACGCCTTCGCCGTCGTCGGCGACCGCGAGCACCGCCGAGCCGCCCTCCCGCCGCACGGTCACCGTCACCCGCTCACGGGCGTGCCGCCGGCCGTTGTCCAGCAGGTTGGCGAGCACCCGCCCCAGCTGCCCCCGCGAGCCGGACACCTCCGCGGGCTCCGCGTCCACCGTCACCCCGGGACGTCCCGCGGCCTCCTCGCGGGCCAGCGCCGCCAGGTCGACCCGGGCGCCGGCGGGGCGCTCCCCCGCGTCCAGGCGGGCGAGCAGCAGCAGGTCGGCGGCGAGGTGCTGGAGGCGCACGGTGTCCTCGACGGCGCCCTCCAGGTCGAGCAGCTCGGGGTGGGCGGCCGCCACCTCCAACTGCGTCCGCAGGGAGGCGATCGGGCTGCGCAACTCGTGCGAGGCGTCGGCGACGAATCTCCGCTGCCGCTCCACGGACGCCTCCAGCGCGGCGAGGGTCTCGTTGGTGGTGCGGGCGAGACGGGCGATCTCGTCGTGCGTGGCGGGTTCGGGGACGCGGCGGGCGAGGTCCTCGGAGGCGGTGATCGCGGCCATCTCGCGGCGGATGCCCTCCACCGGGCGCAGGGCGCGTCCGGTGACCAGCCAGGTCACGCCGGCGACGACCGCCAGGAGCAGCGGGAAGCCGATGAGCATCACGGTCAGCGCGGTCCGTACGGCGCTGTGCTCGGCGGCCAGTGGGGCGCCCGCGTGGACGGTGAGGCGGCCCCGGTCGTGGGTCTCGACGGTCACGGCGGCGAAGCGGTAGTCCTCGGCGTCGCCGTCGATGGTGGCGGAGCCGTTGCTGAAGGTGGTCTCGCGGGCGATCTCGCCGGGTTCGAGGGACTCGCCGGAGTCGTCGGAGCCGCGCGAGTCGTCGCCGTCCGAGTCGTCGTCATCGTCGTCGCCGTCCGGGTCCGACGGCCGCGGCGTCACGTCGGCCGTCGCCGTGCCGCTGACCCGCTCCAGGTCGTCGCTGGCCGCGACCAGCCGCCCGTCCTCGTCGACGATCTGCACCGGGCCGTCGTCGCCGTCCAGCCCCGACAGCTTGTCGTACGGCGTCCGCACGGCGAGTTCGGCGGCGACCGCCCGCGCGGAACGCTCCGCCTGGGTGCCCGCCTCGCCGGTCAGATTGGAGCGCAGCGACAGCACCACGGCGGTGCCGGCCGCGACGAGGGCCACCGCGACCACGAGGGTGGCGCCGAGCGTCGCCCGCGCGCGGACCGAGCCGAACAGCCGGCTCACGGGGCCGTCTCCAGCCGGTAGCCGGCGCCGCGCACGGTGCGGATGAGCCGGGCGCGCAGCTTGCGGCGCAGGGCGCTGATGTAGACCTCCACGATGTTGGGGTCGCCCTCGTAGGCGAAGTCCCAGACGTGCTCCAGGATGTCGGCCTTGGAGACCACCTCGCCGGCCCGCAGCACCAGGTGCTCGAGGACCGAGAACTCCTTCGCGGTCAGCGCCACTTCGTCCTCGCCCAGGAAGACGCGGCGGGCGGCGGTGTCCACCTTGAGGTCGCCGTGGACATGGATGGGGGAGGCCCCGGCCGGCCGGCGGCGCAGCAGCGCCTTGATCCTGGCGACGAGGACGACGTACGAGAACGGCTTGGTGAGGTAGTCGTCGGCGCCGGTGTCCAGGCCCTCCGCCTCGTCGTACTCGCCGTCCTTGGCCGTGAGCATCAGGATCGGCACGTCGTGTCCGGCGGCGCGGAGCGCGGCGCAGACCCGGTAGCCGTTGAGACCGGGCAGCATGATGTCCAGGATGAGGAGGTCGTACGTGCCCTCCGTGGCCCGGTGCAGGCCCTCCCGGCCGTCGTGGACGACGTCCACGGCGTAGCCCTCGGCGGTGAGTCCCTTGGCGAGGGAGAGGGCGAGGCGTCTTTCGTCCTCGACGATCAGCAGGCGCATGGCGCAAGGGTCGCAAAACGAAGCTGAAGATCGCTTCAGGAGGGTTCAGGTTCCTCTCAGCGTCGGTCGGCGAGATTGATGCCGGACAGTGCGAAACGCAGTGACTCGGGAGGACATCGCATGAAGCGCAACATCGTGATCGCCGTCGTCACGGCCGCGGCTCTGGTCGGGGGCGGTACCGCCACGGCCCTCGCGGTCTCGGGGGACGACGACCGGGGGGCATCGGTGGCGCGGGCGGAGGCCCGGGCGGGGGACGACGACGGACGGGACGACGACCGGGACGACCGGAACGACGACCGCGACGACCGGGGTGAAG
>Ga0247827_10000923_pt1 | contig 12852 bp, 13 predicted proteins | sample 12C_Control_Day2_FD_194414 | JGI IMG/M metagenome (GOLD analysis project Ga0247827, IMG submission 194414) | Soil microbial communities from agricultural site in Penn Yan, New York, United States - 12C_Control_Day2 | ecosystem: Environmental > Terrestrial > Soil > Agricultural land | place... | reverse complement strand
CAAGAAACTCACGACACAATGGAAAAAGTGCCGATGACGGCCGAGGGCTACCGTGTCCTCGACGAACAGTTGAAGCAATTGAAGCAGGTCGAACGGCCGAGCGTCATCGCGGCCATCTCCGAGGCCCGCGAACACGGCGACCTGTCTGAAAACGCGGAATATCACGCCGCCAAGGAACGTCAGGGCTGGATCGAAGGCTCGATCGCCGACATCGAGGACAAGCTGTCCCGTGCTCAGGTCATCGACGTGTCCAAACTGTCGGGCAACCAGGTCAAGTTCGGCGCCACCGTCACCTATGTGGACGAGGACACCGAGGAAGAGGGCGTCTATCAGATCGTCGGCGAACACGAGGCCGACGTGAAGCTGGGCAAGATCTCCATCGCCTCGCCAATCGCCCGCGCCCTGATCTCCAAGGAGGTCGGCGACGTGGTCGAGGTCAACACGCCCGGCGGCGTCAAGGCCTATGAAATCCTCAAAGTCGAGTGGAAGTAAGCTCCCCTCCGCATGAGGACGCCACAGGGGCGCGCGGTTCCGCCGCGCGCCCTCTGTCTGTCTGGGTGGTGTCCGACGGCCGCGCCGGCATACAGAACCAGGCTCTGGGCCTGGCCGAGGCCATCGCCCGCCTGGCCCCTGCCGAGATCGAGGTGAAGACGGTGCGCTGGCGCCCCGCCTTCGACCGCTGGCCCTCAGGCCTGAAGACCCCCGCCATGCTGGCGCCGGGGTCGTTCGATCCGCGCGGCGTCGCCGAATGGCCCGACCTTTGGATCGCCACCGGCCGCGCCAGCCTGCCCCTGTCGGCGCGCGTGCGCGACTGGAGCGGCGGCAAGACCTTCGTGGTTCAGACCCAGGATCCTCGCTGGCGTAACGACCGCTACGACCTGATCGTCGCCCCCGCCCATGACGGCCTCAGCGGCCCCAACGTCCTGTCGCTCACCGGCAGCCCCCACCGCATCACCCGCCGGAAGCTGGCCGAGGCCGCGCCAGCCTTCGCCGACCGCATCGCCCCCCTGCCCCATCCGCGCGTGACGGTGATGGTGGGCGGCGCCTCCGCCGCCTTCGACCTGCCGCCCGCCCACGCCGCCGATCTGGCCGAGCGCATCACCGAGGCCGTGACCGCCGCGAACGGCGCCCTGCTGCTGACCTTCTCGCGCCGCACGCCCGAGGCGGCGAAGGCGGCGATGACCGAGCGCCTGTCGGCCCTGCCCGGCTGGATCTGGGACGGCGAGGGCGACAACCCCCTGTTCGCCATGCTGGACGGCGCCGACCACATCCTCGTCACCGAGGACAGCGCCAACATGGCTGCCGAGGCCGCATCGACCGGCAAGCCCGTGCACATCCTGCCGATGGTGGCGAAGAAGGCGCCGGGCAAGTTCGCCCGCCTGCACGCCGACCTTCAGGCGCGCGCCGCCGCCCGGCCCTTCGACGGGACGCTGACGCCGTGGAGCTATGAGCCGCTGAACGAGACCGAACGCGCCGCCAGCGCCGTGCTTGACGCGATGGGGCGGGCCTAGTCGCCGCCCCCGCCGCCGCTGTCGCAACCGGCATCAGAGGCACAACTGCCGCCGTCCGCCCCTGAACCGCCGTCAGAACTCGCACCGCCGTCGCCGCCGCCGTCCTTGTGGTTCTTGACGCCGTTCAGTCCCATCAGGGCCACGCCCAGCCCCGAGCCGATGGCCACGCCCAGCGCCAGCCACAAGGCCAGATTGTCGGTCGCCGCCCCGATCCCGGCGCCGATCGCAATGCCCGCGCCCATGCCGACCGGCATCCAGGCCGCCTTGTTCGCCTGTTTCATCGCGTCCCCTCCTTGAAATCCTGACCTAGCCCAGCGACAGCCGGGCCATGTTCTGATCGCCGCGCTGACAGGCCGGCCCGTTCTCGGCGCGGATCGACACCCCCGCCGCCGCCAGTTCGGCCAGGAAGACCTGACCGGCGTCCGGCTGGGCCTCGCGCCCCTCGCCCACGGGGGCGCCCGGCGCCGGTCGGCACAGGTTCACCGCCGGCGCCGCCCGCCAGCGCGCCAGGGCCCAGACCATGCGGGCGCGCGCCTCGGCGTCGCCCAGGTCCACCGACTTCGGCTCCTGCACCGGCGGCGTCACCCAGACGTCCACCCCGTCGAACCGCGCCCGCAGCGCGGCTTCCAGCGCATAGGCGCTGTTCAGGTCCAGTCCCGCGTCGGGCCGCAGCAGGACGATGGCGCGCCGTCCCTCGGCGTCGGTCATGACCGCATCGGTGGCGAAGGGCACGGCCTCGGCCAGGCGGTTGCGCAGGGCCGCCGCCGGATCGGGCGCAGTGGCCTGACTGGTCTGGACGGCGCGGGCCGCCGCCTGCGGGTCGGCCACGACGATCTGATCCAGGGTCGCCGTGACGGGAACGTGCAGGGCCGCCGTCAGCCGCTCCTGCAACCGCGTCTGGGCGTCGGCCACCAGTTTGCGCGTGCTGACCAGGGTCGAAACGGTCACGCCCCGCCCCTCGCTGCGGGCGTCCAGCAGGGTGATGCGCGACTCGGCCCCGGCGAAGATGTCCTCGACCGCCAGCCGCGTCTCGGCCGTGGCCCGGCTCTCCAGGGCGATGCTGCGCAGCGACAGGGCCAGCGGCACAGCCAGCAGGACGAACACGACCATGACCGCCACCCCGCGCCACGGCCTAGGTCGCTCCAGCAGGCGCGGCCGAAAGCCGTAGAAGCCCGCCGTCACCGTCGCCGCCAGGGCGATCGCCACGAGGTTGGTCATGAACAGGAAGAAGGCGCCCCCCGCGATCGACAGGTCGCCGGTCCCCAGGCCGAAGCCCACCGTCGCCACCGGCGGCATCAGGGCGGTGGCGATGGCCACGCCGATGATGGTCTCGCCGCGCTGGCGGATCACCGCATAGGCGCCCGCAACGCCGGAGAAGACTGCGATCAACAGGTCGAAGAAGTTGGGCCGGGTGCGGGCCAGAATCTCGGCCGTCGGCTCCTTCAGCGGCGACAGCAGGGTCAGCAGGATCGCCACGAACAGCGCCAGCCCGACCCCGACGCCCAGCGCCGTCAGCGACTGCTTCAGCTCGTTCCAGTCCAGCAGCGCCAGAGAGAAGCCCAGAGCCACGATCGGCCCCATCATCGGCGACACCAGCATGGCCCCGATGACCACGGCCGGCGACGACAGCATCAGGCCAAGGGCCGCGATCGAGGCCGAAATGACCGTCATCATCAGATAGCGGCCGTTCAACCCGCCGTTCTCATAGACGGCCTGCGCCACCTCGTGGTGTTCGACGCCGCGCCGGGCGCTGACCAGCAGGCGGCGCAGCAGGTTGCGGGTCTGGCGAGCGGCGGGATTCTCGACGGTCATGGCCTTTCATATCGCCCTGTGAGGCTTCACGGAACGACGGGCGTCGCGAAATCGGGAATCAGCGCCTAAATAGGGCCATGACCCAAGCTCGTACTGTCCGCCTCGCCGTCATCGGTTCCGGCCCCGCCGGCTGGACCGCCGCCATCTACGCCGCCCGCGCCTCGCTGAACCCGGTGGTCATCGCCGGCCTGCAGCCCGGCGGCCAGCTGACCATCACCACTGATGTCGAGAACTATCCCGGCTTCGCCGAGACCATCCAGGGTCCCTGGCTGATGGAGCAGATGCAGGCCCAGGCCGTGCACGTCGGGACCGAGGTCATCCACGACATCGTGGTCAAGGCCGACCTGTCGCAGCGCCCCTTCCGCCTGACGCTGGACAGCGGCGCGGAACTTCTGGCCGAAACCGTGGTCATCTCGACCGGCGCCCAGGCCAAGTGGCTGGGTCTGGACAGCGAAGCTGAATATCAGGGCTTCGGCGTCTCGGCCTGCGCCACCTGCGACGGCTTCTTCTATCGCGGCAAGCAGGTCGTGGTGGTCGGCGGCGGCAACACCGCCGTGGAGGAGGCCCTGTTCCTGACCAACTTCGCCGAGAAGGTCACGGTCATCCACCGCAAGAACGAATTCCGCGCCGAGAAAATCCTGCAGGACCGCCTGTTCGCCCATCCCAAGATCGAGGTGATCTGGGACGTGACGGTCGATGAGATCCTGGGCGTCGTCGACGGCGTGGCCCGGAACGTCACCGGCGTGCGGCTGAAGAACGTCAAGACCGGCGACCTGTCGGAAATCCCCGCAGACGGCGTCTTCATCGCCATCGGCCACGCCCCCTCGTCCGAACTGTTCACCGGTCAGCTGGAGATCAACTCGGGCGGCTATCTGCGGGTCAAGCCGGGCACGGCCTCGACCGCCATCGAGGGCGTTTACGCCGCTGGCGACGTCACCGACGACGTCTATCGCCAGGCCGTCACGGCAGCGGGCATGGGCTGCATGGCCGCGCTGGAAGCCGCCCGCTTCCTCGCCGAGGAAGACCACAAGGCCGCCCACAACCCCATCAGCCACAGGGAAGCCGAGAAGATCGGCGCCTGGTGATTCCTAACGCCCGCCTTGTTTTAACGGGGCGGGCTCCAACTCCGGCAAACGCACCGTCGCCCTCAGCCCGCCCTCGGCGCGGTTGCTCAGGGCCACGCGCCCGCCGCTGCGTTCGATGATCGAGCGGCTGATCGACAGCCCCAGCCCGGCCCCGCCTGTGGCGCGGCTGCGCGAAGCCTCCAGACGGCGAAAGGGCGAGAAGACCGCCTCCAGCTGATCCGGCGGCAGGCCCGGTCCGGCGTCGTCGATGGTGCAGACGACCACCTCCCCCTCGGACCTCACGACGATCTCGGCCCGGTCGCCGTAAAGCACCGCATTGTCGATCAGATTGGTCAGGGCCCGCTCCAGCTGGTCCCCGTCGCCGCGAACCAGATGCTCGCCGCCCGCCGTCAGAGTCACATCGCGCCCCATCGCCGCCTGCCGCGCCAGGCACTCGCGCGCCAGATCCGCCAGATCCAGCGGCTCGACGGTCCACAGCGCTTCCTCGCCCCGGACATAGGTCAGCAGTTGGGCGATCAGCCGCTCCATCCGCGCGATGTCGGCGACCGCGGCCTCGCGGGGGGCGTCTTCCAGCCCCTCGACCCGCAGGCGCAGGCCGGTCAGGGGCGTCCTCAGGTCGTGGGCGACGGCGGCCATGATGGCGGTGCGCTCCTTCAAGGCCTCGCCCAGCCGGTCGCGCATGGCGTCCAGCGCCCGCGCGGCCTCCGCCGCCTCGCGCGGCCCGCCGACGAAGACCTCGGCCCGCCCTGCCCCGCGCGCCGCCTCGGCCAGCCGCTGGAAGGGCGCGGTCAGCCGTCCCGCCCCCCACAGGGCCAGGGGCAGCAGGACGGCTGCGGCGATCAGGAAAGCCAGAGCCATGCGCAGGCGCTGCGGCGTCAGCCATGGCGACGGCGGCGTCACGACCGCCCAGCGCCCATCGGCCTGACGCGCCGCCGCCTCGAAAGGGGCGAAGCTCATCCCCGGCGACAGAGCCATGCCCGCCAGCAGGGTCTTCAGCCCCTCCGACGGCGCGCGTGACGGAGGCCCGCCTGCCGGGCCGCGCTCGGGGCTCAGCGGTCGCACCCGCACCTCGGTCATGGGCGCGTCCAGCAGCACCGCAAGCCCGGCCTGCGCCACCAGGGCCTGCCCCTCGCGCGCCGCCTCGAACGGCGGCGCGACGACGACGCGACGCCGCCAGCCCGCCTCCGCATTCCTGGTCACCGCCGCCTCGACCTGGGCCAGCGTCACCCGCGCGGGCAGCGGCGCGGGAAAGGCCAGGGCGATGACGAAGGCGACCGTCAGGCTCAACAGAATGGCCGCGACGGTGAAGCCCGCCGCCAAGGTGCGGATGGACAGCCTGCTCATCGCCGCACCGCCGCGCGGAAACGATAGCCCGCCCCGCGCACCGTCTCGATCAGCGCCCCCTGCCCCGGCCGCTCCAGCTTGCGCCGCAGACGGCTGACCGCCAGATCGACGGCCCGGTCGAAGTTCTCGGCCAGGGGCCCGTGGGTGTTTTCCAGAATCTGGTCGCGGCTGAGGATGCGCCCCGCCGACCGGACAAAGGTCAGCAGCAGGGCGAACTCGCCCCCCGTCAACTCGACTGGCGCCCCCGCCGGATCGGTCAGGCGCCGCGCCTCGACCTCCAGCGACCAGCCCTCGAAGGCCAGCGCCCGATCCGTCGCCTCATCTGGAAGCGCGGAACGGCGCAGCACCGCGCGGATACGGGCCAGCAGCTCGCGCGGCTCGAACGGCTTGGGCAGATAGTCGGCGGCCCCGACCTCCAGGCCGACGATGCGGTCGGTCGTCTCCCCCATGGCGCTCAGCATCAGCACCGGCGCCCGCCCCCGCAGCCGCCGACAGATCGACAGCCCGTCCTCGCCCGGCATCATCACGTCCAGAACGACCAGATCGGGCAGGGCCTCGGCCAGCCGCACGTCCATGGCCGCCCCGCCCTCGGCCGTGCGCACGGCATAGCCCGCGCCCGACAGATAGTCCTGCAAGGCCGCCCTCAGGCTGGCGTCGTCATCGACGATCAGGATGTCGGCCGTCGCGCTCATGATCCCCCAGTCCTAGCGCCCCTTCTGTATCTCTGTTGTGTCGGCGCGCTCCGGGCAAGCACCGTGTCCGACATGAAGGCGATACGGAGCCTCGCGAGCCTGCGTCTCCACCTTCGGAGACGCCCATGTCCGCCCTTGTCCTGCTGCTGACCACGACCATCGCTTCGACCGCCCTGATTCATGCCTCTGACCCGATGTGCGGCCGCGCCCGCACGGCCGCGCCTGACCTCAGCTGCGCCGGGTCGGGGCGCGGCGTCGCCCTGGCCGCCACCCCGGAGGAAGCGGCGCGGCTGGCGGGCTATGCCCGGGCGAGCGAGGCGCGCTTCACGGCGCAGTTCGCTCGCGACATCGCCCCCTATGTCGTGATCTCGACCCCGCCAGCCCCGCAGCGCGCGGCCCTGAACGCCGCCGGCTTCACCCACGTCCTGCCCTGGCCCGCCCCGCGCGCCTTCGACGAGGCGGCCCGCCGCGGGGTCGAAGAGGGAACCCGACGCTTCGCCGCCTCACAGAACATGACCCCGACCCAGACCGAGGAAGTGGTCGCCCGCGCCCTGTCCCAGATCCCGGACGCCAGGGCCCAGGCCGCGCTGGACGCGGGCATGGTCCCGCATGAACTGGGCCACCTGTGGTTCACCGCCGCCTTCTGGCCCCAGCGCGCCTCGACCGACGCCGACGCCCCGCGCCACTACGGCGGGCCCGGCCCCGACTGGCTCGACGAAGCCGCAGCCGTCGTTCTCGAGGACGAAGCCACCGCCGCCCAGCGCCGCGACCAGTTCCGCGCCCTGATGAAGGGAGAGACCGTCCCCGCCGTCGGCCCCATCGACGGCCGGGCCATGCTGCTGGATCTGCCCGGCCTGCTGACGCGCGAACATCCCGGTCTGGCCCGCGCCGTCGCCGTCGCCCCCGAGGTCGCGGCCGGCGGCGGGATCGGCGTCAGCTTCACCCCGGCCGGCGCCGGGCCCCGGCCGGCCGCGCTGGAGCGCGTCTTCTACATCCAGACCCGCGTCTTCGCCGATTACCTGATCCAGACCTCCGGCCGCCCGACCATCCTCGCCGAGATCGCCGAAGCCCTGGCGTCGGGGCGCAGCTTCGAGGCCTGGTTGACCAGCCAGGGCGCCGCCCACGGCCTTCCGACCTCGATCTCGGCTTTGCAGAACGGCTGGAGCGCCTACGCTGCGGGCGTGTAACGCCACGCTCAGACTCCGGGCTTGCCGACTTCCTCGACCGCCATGGCGGTGACGCCCGGCGGCGGCGGCGCGACCGTGACCATCGGCGCAGGCGCGGCCTCATAGGCCTTCAGTCGCTCGTTGATGGCGGCGATCTCTTCCTTGCTGGCCTGGCGACGGCCGCCCAGGCTGGCGACGCCGACGACGCGGGTCTGGCCGTCGATCTCGACCGTGCGCAACTGGTTCGGCGCGGCGCCGGCCAGGGCCTCCTCGACGCTGTCGGCGGCGGTGGCCAGCAGGACCCGAGGCCGGGCGAAGCGCGCCTCGTCGATCACCGGCTCGCGGCCCGCCGACTTCTGGACGAAGGCGGCGCTTTCTCCCGGCGCGCCCTTCCAGCGATAGAAGATATGCGCCCCCACCTGGGTGATCTTGGCCAGGGTCGGCGACCACCAGGGATGGACGTAGTCGGCGTGATAATGGGTCGCCGTGCCCACCCGCGTCGCCACATGGCCGGCTAGGGCGCGCTCGGCCACGCGGGCGGCGCGGTTCCAGGCCCAGGCGATGGGGGGGCGGCTGAGCGCCCCGTCGCAGGTGAAGCTGAACTGGCAGCCCGTGGTCCGCTCGGCGCCCTGATAGACAACGCCGCAGACCGTGTTCGGATAGTTGGGATCGCGCACCCGGTTCAGCACCACCTGGGCCACGCCCTCCTGCCCCTCGGTCGGCTCCAGCGCCGCCTCGTAATAGACGGCCTGGGTCAGGCAGCGCAGGGCGCGCTTGCGGTCGGCCTCGGTGGCGGGACGCAGGTCAAAGGGCCTGGCCGGTTGCAGGGCGCCGAAAGCATTGGGCATGGCCGCGTTCAGCTGCTGGGCGGCGACGCCCGAGACGCCCGCGTCCAGCGACGGCTTGCCCCCCAGGCTCAGGCTCTCCCACCCCGGCGTCAGATCATACAGCTCGGGCAGGTTCAGCGCCGGATCGAAGCGGCGCGCCACGGCCAGTTGCCCGGCGTCCAGCCGCGCCATGACCAGCTGCAATCCGCGCGGGGTCAGGTCGCCCCCGGTGGCGCGGGCCACGGCCTCGGCGGTGCGGTCGATGTCGGGGCGCGGGCTGGAGCTGGCCGACATGGCCACCCCCATGACCGCCAGGCTCACAGCCATGACCATGGGCGCCGCGGCGAAGGCCTGGCGTCCGGTCGTCTTCAGCTGCGGCAGGCGGCCCTTCAGCATCCAGCATCCCATGTGCGGCGCTGGCGAGCGCCGGAAGGCGATCTGAGTGACCGCTCAATCCGGCGCTTTTCAGGCCCGAAGATTACTGTTCCGTGAGGAGAACTGACGATCTAGCGGTCGCCCAGGCTGGACCGCAGCATCCAGGCGGCCTTTTCATGGGCGGCCAGACGCTGGGTCATCAGATCAACGCTGGCCTCGTCGCCCACCTCGTCGGCGGCGTCCAGGGCGGCGCGAGCCGTGGCGATCAGCACGCCGTGGTCCTTGATCAGCTCCTTCAGCATCTCGCCGGCGTCCTTTTCGGGGTCGCCATCCTTGATCGAGGTCAGGTTGGCGAAGGCCGAGGCGCTCTGCGGCGCCAGTTCGCCCAGGGCGCGGATGCGCTCGGCGATGTCGTCCAGCGCGGCCCAGATCTCGTTGTATTGCTGCTCCAGCAGCTTGTGCAGGCTGAAGAACTCCGGCCCGCGGACGTTCCAGTGATAGCCGTGCGTCTTCTGATAGACGGCGAAGCTGTCGGCGAGGACCTTGGACAGTTCGCGGGCGACCTCGTCGCGTTCCTTGGGTTTCAGGCCGGTGTCGATGGCGGCGGTCATGGCGGCTCCTGTTTGCGTCGCTGTGTGAATATCCAGCCTTGCAGTTAGGAAATCCGGGCCGCGATCCAAGGGGTCGCGCCCGGTCGAGGCCGGAAACTTCGCCCCTGTAACGCTGCAGCCGCAGGGGCGTTGCACCGCCCCTGCCGATCCGTCCGTCTTAGCGCTGGCGCGCCTTGCGCGCGGCGTAACGCGCGTCGCGCGCGGCCTTCTGCTCTTCCTTGGTCAACTGCTTGCGCTCCTTGCGGGCGGCGCGCTTGGCGGCGTCGACCTCGTCCTGGGCGGCCATTTCAGCGGCCAGGCGAGCGGCTTCCTTCTCGGCCTTCAGGCGACGCACCTCGGCCTTTTCCAGCTCGAACTGCTGACGCTGGGCTTCCTTCTCGGCGGCGCGCTTCTCGGCCAGCTTCTCGAACTCGGGATCCTGGACCGTCGGCTTGGGCTTGAACTTGGCCAGCAGGGCCTTCTTGGCGTCCTGTTGAGCGGAGATGCGGTCGTTGAAGCCGGTTTGTTTGAGGTCTCGCATGCGTAGAGGCGGTCTTCCTTGAAACTCTGAATGAGGGGCGACGCCGATCAACGGCGGCCCGGCGGGCGCGCGGATGCGCGGATGCGCGGACGGCCCGGCGCGCTGCCAAAGCGGAATCCGGCGCAGAAATCAAGCTCTGCCGCCGTTATGAGGCGTCAAACACGTAATTTCATATCGAAATGGACGTGACGCAGATCGGCGGGCGCGTCGCCGTCAGACGACTCCGCGCCCTGATGTTTAACGGTTCGGCTTGTCGATATGGCCCACGGCCGCGCCCGCAGCGCCGCCGACCGCCGCCCCCACCGGCCCGGCCACCACGGCGCCGGCGATGGCGCCGGTCGCCGCCTTCTGCTCGACCGTGTGGCCGCAGGCGGAAACAGCCAGGGCCGAAAGCCCCAGGGCGAAAACAGCGGCGACGCGGATCGGGGAACGGGTCATCAGGCGAAGAACTCCTTGAAATGGTTGAGCTTGCAACGCGGTCAGAGCCGTTGAGTTCCAACCTGAGGCAGGAGTCAGGCAAGCAAGTATAGACCTGAACGCCAATAGCGTTGTGGCTCGACCTCTCGCACTTACGAAATCATTGCATCGTAATCGAATACAGATGTCGAAAGATGTGCTTCAGCAAAAACTCGCCACATTTATCACAAATCGAAACAGCGTCTGTAAGGACACGACGAATTGCTGCGCCGCAACAGCAATTGCCGAATCAACCACATTGAGGCCATAAATGGATGGCTTAAGGCCCGCCTTCCGGAGGTCGGCCGATCGTCGATCTCTGGTCCGGAGCCGGTTCGCGACGCGTCATGTCGCCTGGTTTCGTTGAGTACGGGGGCGGCATCCTCGCCCTGCTGAACAGGACTACGCCTTTGAGTTTCTCCTCGCAGACGCGTGCGCTGATGCACGCCGCCCAATCTGTTCGCCTGCGCCCCAAGACGGCGGCTGCGGCGTTCGGCGGCGTCGTCAGCCTAGCCGTCGGTGGAGCCTATCTGGGCGGCGTCGCCGCCCAGGCTTCGACCGTTCGCGCCCAGGCTGAACGCCTGCAGGGCGCCGGCGCCGAGGGCTATACCCAGGAAGCCATGGCCGCCGCGGCCGGCGGCCTGGACGCCAGCGCCCTGGCCATCGCCGATCGTCACGATCCCTATTCCGTCGCCGGCGCCGCCCAGCGCGACCGCCAGGCGGAACTGCTGACCGCCCGCCTCGACGAATCCCGGAACGGCCTGCGTCGCGCCGATCTGACCAACCCCGCCGCCCGGCCCTTCCGCCTCGGCGCCGCCCTGGATCAGTCGCGCGACCTCGATTGCCTGACCAGGGCCGCCTATTATGAAGCGCGCGGCGAAGGCGTGGACGGCATGCGCGCCGTGGCCCAGGTGGTGCTGAACCGCGCCCGCCATCCCGCCTTCCCCAACACCGTCTGCGCCGTGGTCTATCAGGGATCGAACCGCAGCACCGGCTGCCAGTTCAGCTTTACCTGCAACGGCGCCATGCGCGGCGCTGTCAATCGCGCCGCCTGGAACCGCGCCCGCGACGTGGCCTCCAAGGCCCTGTCGGGTCAGGTTTACGCCGCTGTCGGCAACGCCACCCACTTCCACACGACGCGCGTCTCGCCCGGCTGGCGCAACAACCTGATCCGGGTCGGCCAGGTCGGCGATCATCTCTTCTATCGCTTCGGCGGTCGTTCGGGATCCAGCGACGCCTTCCGCTACACGCCGCGCCCCTCGACCGGCGCTGAACAGCCGCGCATGATCCAAGCCAACCTGACCACCGCCGAACCGGCCAAGGTCGGCGGCGCCGTAGCCTATACCGCCATCCTGGCCCGCGAAGGCGCCAGCGTTCCGGCTGCGGTCACGACGGCTGCGACCACGCCCGCCGAGGCTGCGACCACGGAGTGATCCGGTTCGCAGCCGACCGCCCTCAGCGGTCCTGCGTCTTCCATTGCGGCGTCATGTTCTGCTTCAGGTTGCCGAAGCGGCCCTGCTGACCCGTATTGACGTCCGCGTCACCGGGCTGGCCCGACTGGGCGCCCGTGGCCAGGTCGCGCCGATCCGCCATGTCCTGGATGGTGCGCGCGCCGTGATCGGCGAAGCTGCGCTGCTCCTTGGGAACCGTGGGGGACTTGGTCATGAACCTCTCCTTTCGTCCCAATGAAACGACCTCCGACGTCGGGGCGTTCCCGGCCTGCTTCTTGCTATAAGGTCGATCGAACGCTTCTCTGACGTCCCGAGTAGGCCGCATGACCCAGACGACCACCGCCCCGGCCGCCCCCGCCAAGACGCGCGGCGGCGCGCTCGACGCCCTGCGCTTCGTCGCCGCCCTGTTCGTCGTGGTGTTCCATTTTGGTGATTCCGCGCCGGTCTCGTTGCAGTCGATGCACGCCTTTCTGGGGCGCGGCTATCTGGCCACCGACTTCTTCCTGATCCTGTCGGGCTTCGTCCTGGCCAAGGCCTATGGCGCGGCGGTGGCCAGCCGCAAGGTCTCCCTGGCCCGGTTCTGGCTCAAGCGCCTGGCCCGCTGCTACCCCACGCACATCATCACCCTGGCCATGCTGGTCGCCATGGTCCTCGCCGCCGGCTGGCTGGGCCTGGCCCAGAGCAACGAGGGGCGCTTCGACCTGTCCGGCCTGCCCGCCCAGATCCTGCTGCTGCACGCCTTCGGCCTGGGCGGCGGGCACTGGAACATCCCCAGCTGGACCATCTCCACCCTGCTGATCTGCTACGCCTTCTTCCCCATGCTGTGGCGGGGCATGCTGAGGATCAACAGCCTCTGGATCAGCCTGGGGCTGGGGCTGGCCATCATCGTCGGCTCCAACGCCCTCAGCCTGGCCCTGCTGGGCGAGCAGCAGTTCAGCCTGCCCTTCCAGTGGTGCATGTTCCGCGCCGCCCCCCTCTTCCTGGTCGGCCTGACCCTGGCGC
>Ga0247827_10000920_pt1 | contig 12857 bp, 13 predicted proteins | sample 12C_Control_Day2_FD_194414 | JGI IMG/M metagenome (GOLD analysis project Ga0247827, IMG submission 194414) | Soil microbial communities from agricultural site in Penn Yan, New York, United States - 12C_Control_Day2 | ecosystem: Environmental > Terrestrial > Soil > Agricultural land | place... | reverse complement strand
GACTTTCCGCGCGCTGAGGCTCAGCCTCTAGACACTATGGAACGTTTCGTCAGCCAGGCTCGACGCCTCACCCACGCGGGTCGCCGTGGCGGCGGGGGCGAGCATGTGGAACGACGTGACGGCCCTGACGCACGATCCCGACAGTCTGGCGACCGCCGCCGAGCTGGGCTGCGAGGTGGTGCTGATGCACATGAAGGGGGCGCCCAAGACCATGCAGGACGACCCGCGCTATGACGACGTGGTGGCCGAGGTCGTCGCTTATCTGGCGGCGCGGGCCGAGGCGGCGCTGGCGGCGGGCGTGGCGGGCGAGAAGATCTGGCTGGACCCGGGCATCGGCTTCGCCAAGACGACGGAACACAATCTGACCCTGACGGCGCGGCTGGAGGCCCTGGTCGAGCTGGGCTTTCCTGTGCTTTACGCCGCCAGCCGCAAGCGGACCATTCAGGGCGTGGACGCGACGGCGGTCGCGGCGACCGACCGGCTGGGCGGTTCGCTGGCCCTGGCGCTGGAGGGGGCGCGGCGCGGGGCGCGGATGGTGCGCGTCCACGACGTGCGCGAGACGGTGCAGGCGCTGAAGGTTCAGGCGGCGGTGGCGAACGCGGCCTGAAAGCGGTTGCCCCGATGCGGCGGCTGGGTCATGCAGCGGCCATGTCCTGGTTAATGTCTTTGAATCCGTGGTTGGTGCTCGTGGTGGCGGGCCTGTTCGAGGTCATGTGGGCCTCGGGCATCAAGTATGTGGGCGTGCAGCGGCCGCTGATCTCGCTGGGCGTGGTCGTGGCCCTGGTCGCCAGCATGGTCGGCTTGTGGATCGCGACGCAGAAGCTGCCGGTGGGCACGGCCTATGCGGTGTGGACCGGCATCGGCGCCGTGGGCGCGGCGACGGTCGGGATCGTGGTCTATGGCGAGCCGGCGACGGCGGTGCGGGCGGTCTGCATCCTGCTGATCGTTTCGGGCATTGTCGGGTTGAAGCTGTTTTCGGGAGCGCACTGACATGAGCGGGCACGAGTTCCCTCAAGCAGCCGACCGCCGCGCGGGCGGCGATAGGGAAACGAAAAAAGGAAGAGTCCTGATACTCGCCGGGTCGGATTCCGGCGGCGGCGCGGGCATTCAGGCCGACATCAAGGCGGTGACCATGCTGGGCGGGTTCGCCGCCACGGCGATCACGGCCATCACCATTCAGAACACCCTGGGGGTTCACGGGGTCTATCCCCTGCCGCTCGATGTGATCGAGGCCCAGGCCAAGGCGGTGCTGGACGACATCGGCGCCGACGCCCTGAAGACCGGGATGCTGGGCTCGGTCGAGGTGGTTGAGGCGGTCGCGGGCCTGATCGACTACGCCGGAAACGTGCCGACGGTGGTGGACCCTGTGATGATCGCCAAGGGCGGCTCGCCCCTGCTGGAGGATCGCGCGGTCGAGGCGGTGCGACGGCTGATGGTGCCGCGCGCGGCGCTTCTGACCCCCAATGCGCCCGAGGCCGAGGCCCTGACCGGGATCGCGGTCGCCGATCTGGAGGGGCAGCGCCGGGCGGGCGAGGCCCTGCTGAAGATGGGCGCGCGGGCGGTGCTGATGAAGGGCGGCCACGTGCCGGGCGAGACGGTGATCGACCTGCTGCTGACCGTCGACGGCGAGACGGTGCTGGAGAGCGAGCGCATCGACACGCGCCATACGCATGGGACGGGCTGCACGCTGGCCAGCGCCTGCGCGGCGGGGATCGCCAAGGGGTTGCCGTTGCAGACGGCGGTGGCCGAGGCCTGGGCCTATGTCGCCGAGGCGATCCGCCGCGCGCCGGGTCTGGGGCAGGGACATGGGCCGCTGGATCACGGCTGGCCGCTGCGGGATCGCTAGGTCTTTCCTCCCCATTTCATGGGGAGGTGGCGCGGAGCCGAAGGCGACGTGACGGAGGGGGCGACTCGACGGGAGCCGTTTGTGCCGCCCCCTCCACCGCTACGCGGTCCCCCTCCCCATGTAATGGGGAGGAAAGAGGTTGGCGGGCGTTCGGAATCGACCGCAAACAGCCCCCCATGACCCTAGAAACCCGACTGACCGAGATCGTTCGCGCCGACGCTGGCCTGATGCATGTGCTGAGCGTGATGCGGGGGCTGGACCTGCCGGATTGGCGGCTGTTTTCGGGTGCGGTCTATCAGGCGGTGTGGAACGCCCAGACGGGGCGGGCGACCGGCTATGGGATCAAGGATTACGACATCGGCTATTTCGACCCCGACACCTCGTGGGACGCCGAGGACGTGGTGATCAAGCGGGTCGCGGCGGCCTTTGACGAGCCGGTGCGGGCGCAGGTCGAGGTCAGGAACCAGGCGCGGGTCCATATCTGGTTCGAGGGCAAGTTCGGCGAGCCCTATGAGGCCCTGACCTGCACGGATGACGCACCGGCGCGGTTCGTGGCGCCGGCCTTTGCGGTCGGGGTGCGGCTGGAGAAGGACGACGCCATCAGCGTGGTGGCGCCGTTCGGGCTGGAGGACGTGTTCGATCTGACCATCCGACCCAATCCCGACCGGGGTCTGGCCAAGGGCTGGGACAAGGTCATCGCCAATGCGCGCGGGCGCTGGCCGGAGATCAGGGTGGTCGAGCCCGCATAGCGAAAAGGGCGCGACCCTTGCGGATCGCGCCCCTCGGTCGGGCCTCGGACAGGGAGGGATGAGGCCCGGTTCCCGGTCAGCCGTCAGTGGCGGCGGCCGTTGTAGTCGTTGCGCTCGTAGCGGACCTTGTCCGACAGGCGGTCGTAGCGGCGGTCCAGGTCCTGGCGCTCCCAGCGGGTCAGGCCGCCGCGCATGTAGCTGCGCTCCAGACGGACCAGGCTGTCCAGTTCGTCCCGTAGACGCGAGGCCTCGCGGTAGCTGAGCTGGCGGGACTGGACGCCGCGGTCGATGCGACGGTCCAGGTTGTGCTTGCGCTGGGAGATGGCGTTCCAGCCATTGTAGTTCTGCTCATAGCCATAATCACGCGAGGGGCCGTGACGGTCATGGGCCTGGGCGGCGGCGGGCAGGGCGGCCGAGGCGACAGCGACGGCCAGGGCGGGGATCAGCAGCTTCTTCATGGTCTTTGCTCCTTCGGATCGTCGCAACCGGATCGGCTGCGTTGATCCCAAAAGACCACCCGGCGGCTGAGCCGCGTCTGAACGGCGCGTTTCAGGCAGGGTTCATCTGCATGAGAAGTTCTTCATCTTCATCCACATGCGGCGATCCGGCGACAGCGACGGAGAATCCGCGCGCGGACGTTCCTTGTCCGGTGGAACGGCGATAGACTGTTTGTTCAGCCGCTGTTCAGAGGCCTCTGTCTAGAAGACGACCCATGATGCGTATTCGAGCCCTCCTGCTGGCCGGCCTGATCGCCCTCGTCCCCCTGACGGACGCGGCGGCTCAGTCGCGCGGCCGGGACCGGGACCGCGACGAGTCTCAGGATCGTCGCGAGCAGCCCCGAGGCTATCCGGGCCAGGGGCTGCGCGATGCGCCCCGCTCGGCGCCGCGCGCAGATCCTGGCGACATCGCCCGCCGCGTCCAGTCGGGTCGTCCCGGCCGGATGCTGGGCGTGCGCGAGCGCGGCGGCGACTATGTGGTGCGCTGGGAGTATCCGGGCGGACGCGTGTCGGACATACAGGTTGACGGCCAGTCCGGCCGGGTTCGCGGAGACGACTGAATGCGGGTGCTGCTTGTCGAGGACGACGTCGATCTGTCGCGCCAGCTGAAGGCCGCCCTCAGCGACGCCGGTTACGCCGTCGACCATGCGCCCGACGGCGAGGAAGCCTGGTTCCTGGGCGACACCGAGCCCTATGACGTGGTGGTGCTGGACCTGGGCCTGCCCAAGATCGACGGCGTGTCGGTGCTGGAGCGCTGGCGTCGCGAGGGCAAGACCACGCCGGTGCTGATCCTGACGGCGCGCGGCGCCTGGTCGGACAAGGTGGCGGGCTTCGACGCCGGGGCCGACGACTATCTGACCAAGCCCTTCCACACCGAAGAACTGCTGGCCCGCCTGCGCGCCCTGCTGCGCCGCTCGGCCGGCCATGCGGCGGCGACCCTGACCTGCGGCGGCCTGCGTCTGGACCCGCGCGCGGCGCGGGCGACGGTGAACGGCGAGCCGCTGCGCCTGACCAGCCTGGAATACCGGCTGCTGCACTACATGATGATGCACCAGGGCCGGGTCATCAGCCGCACCGAGCTGGTCGAGCACCTGTATGATCAGGACTTCGACCGCGACTCCAACACCATCGAGGTCTTTGTCGGACGTCTGAGAAAGAAGATCGGCTCGGACCGGATCGAGACGGTGCGCGGCCTGGGCTATCGCCTGTCGCCGCTGGCCGGCGAGAGCGACGCGGCCTGATCGGGACATGACCGACGCCGGGGCGATCGAGCCGCCCGCCCAGCCTGAGAAAAAGGAATGGGGCCGCTGGTTCGGGCGGCCGGGCAAGTCGCTGACGCGTCGTCTGATCTGGCTGGCCTCGGCCTGGATCCTGGTGGCCCTGCTGGTGACGGGCGTGGTGCTGACCTCGGTGTTCCAGGAATCGGCGCTGCGCCGGCTGGGCAATATGCTGGGCGACACCATCGACGAGGCCGTGGTCGCCGCCTCCATCACCCCCGAGGGTGAGATCTTCGTCGGCGAAATCCGCGACGCCCGCACCGAGCGCCTCTTGTCCGGCAAGTACTGGATGGTGGCCGAGCAGGGGCCGGGCGGGCAGTTGCAGGTGGTGGCGCGGTCGGCCTCGCTGGGCCGGGCCGATCTGGAATACGCGCCCGATCTGGACGATCGGCTGCGGTCGGCCTTCGGCCAGACCATCAGCTACAACGCCGAGGACGGCCCCAAGGGCGAGCCCCTGCGGATCGCCGCCAGCATGAAGCAACTGCCGGGACGCACCGCGCCGGTGGTCTTCTTCGCCGGGGTCGACCGCTCGGACATCGACGCCGACACGCGCCAGTTCGCCACTGTGACCTGGGTGGCCATGCTGCTGCTGGGGGCCGGTCTGGTTTCGGCGGTCTTCATCCAGGTGCGGGTGGGCCTGCGCCCCCTGTTCGACCTGCGCGATGAAATCTCGGATGTGCGCAAGGGAAGCTCGCACCGCATCGAGGGCGTCTATCCAGTCGAGATCCAGCCCCTGGCCGAACAGGTCAACCGGCTGCTGACCCACAATCAGGAGACGGTGGAGCGCCAGCGCACCCACGTCGGCAACCTGGCCCATGCGCTGAAGACGCCGCTGGCGGTCATGCTGGCCGAGGCGGGGACGGCCCACGGCGTCCTGCCTGACATGGTGCGCAAGCAGACGAAGGTGATGCAGGATCAGGTCGACCACCACCTGCGCCGCGCCCGCGCCGCCGCCCGCGCCGCGCATGGTCTGGGCGAGACCACGCCGGTGTGCGAGGTGCTGGACGAACTGGCGGTCATGCTGGAGCGGGTGTTCGAGACCAAGGGGGTCGAGATCGACTGGCGTGCGCCGGACGAACTGGCCTTCCTGGGCGAGCGTCAGGACCTGCAGGAAATCTTCGGCAACCTGATCGAGAACGCCGCCAAGTGGTGCAAGCGCCGGGTGCGGATTTCGGCGGGCGCCTCGCTGCCCGGCCAGATGGTGGTGGTGGTCGAGGACGACGGCCCCGGCCTGCCCGCCGACCAGCGCGACGCGGCCCTGAAACGCGGCACGCGGATGGACGAGGACACGCCGGGCACCGGCCTGGGCCTGTCCATTGTCGAGGACCTGACCCGCGCCTACGGCGGCCGGGTGACCCTGGCCGACAGCGAGATGGGCGGGCTGAAGGTGCTGCTGGAGCTGCCGGCGGCGGAGGGGTGAGGCGCTGAGGCTGGAAGCGGGCGTGTCGGGTATCCGCTAAGGGTGGAAAGCGGACATTGTCGAGCTTCGCCGACTAGGCCTATGTTCAGTGCATGACCGCCATGAGATGGACTACAGGCTACACAGCGGCTGAACTCGAAAGGGCGCAGACGCGGTTTCGTCTTACCTTTCCACCCGACCTCATTGAACTCTTGCGTGATCGACGCCCTGTTGGTGGGGCGGATTGGAACAACGAGGAGATGGTGCGCCCTTTACTGGCTTGGCCGTTTGAGGGGGCTGCTCTTCGACATCGAGGAGAATGGACTTTGGTGGGCTGAGTGGGGAAATCGGCCTAACGCGGCCGAGGAGCGCACAGAAGTTCTCACACAGGTGCTCAGCCACGCACCGAAACTCATTCCGATCTTCGGCCATCGGTATTTGCCCGCGACCCCCAGCCAAGCGGGAAACCCCGTTTTCTCAGTCTACCAATCTGACGTAATCCACTACGGAGCCGATCTAGCTGACTACCTTGACCGGGAAGAGAACGGGTGGGAGGCGCAGCCGTGGCCCGAAGTTCGCGAGATTGATTTCTGGTCCGAACTCGTCCGGCGCAATGTCCCCTAAGGGGCGAAAGCAGACATCCTTCTGCTTTCCATAGGTCGCCCTGCCGGACGGCGAGGGCGGCGCAGCGCCCGCCGCCTTAATATCGTCGCTTGAAGCTTGGCCATATTCGCTGCGGGCCGTGAGGCGGCGTGGGGAATGAGGGAAGTCTATGACGTCGCGTTTTATCTGCAGGCGGTTCGGGCTGGCGGCGGCCTTGCTGTTGTTTTCGGCCACGGGCGTCGCCGCCGGGGCGGAGCCGGAGGCCGCGCAGGCCATGGCGGCTTTTGAGCAGGCGCGCTCCCTGTGCGAGGCGGATGGCGGGCGGACGTGGGGCGTCAGCCTGTGCGGGCCGATGCTGATCGCCGATCCGGCGACGCGACAGGTCATCGCCAATATGGACGGGGTCGATGCGCCGCTGGAACGCGACGAGGAAGTGTTCCGGGGGCGGCTGCCGGACGCCGTGCCCATCGCCAACACCGCCGTGCGCTGGAACGGCCGGGTCTGGACCATGCTGGTCGCGCCCGTGCCGGCGGATGAGCCGGGGCGGTCCATTCTGCTGATGCATGAGGCCTGGCACCGGATTCAGGACCAGATCGGCCTGGCGGCGCTGAACGCCGACCAGCCCCAGCTGGCGACGAAGGCGGGGCGAGTCTCGCTGCGTCTGGAGTTGAGGGCGCTGGCGGCGGCGCTGGGCGCGACCGACCCGGCTGCGCGCCGCGTCGCGGTGGAGGACGCCCTGACCTTCCGCGCCTGGCGCCATGCCCGCTTCCCCGAGGCGCAGGCCGCCGAGGACGCCATGGAACGGCATGAGGGACTGGCCGAATACACCGGCCGTCTTCTGTCGCGCGACGACGCCATGATCCGGCATCTGGCGGAGCATCTGGGCAAGGGGGATCGGGTCCGCGCCTATGCGCGATCCTTCGCCTATTACACGGGACCAGCCTACGGCCTGCTGCTGGATGCGGCGGCGCCGGACTGGAAGACCACATGGGACCGGCGCGAGGGCCTGCCTCAGAGGCTGGCGCGGGCGCTGGGTCTGGAGGTCGCCGTCGACGATGCTGCGTTCGCGGCCAGCGGCATGCGCTACGGAGCGACGACGATTCAGGCCGAGGAGGCGGCGCGGGCGCTGGAGCAGGCGGAGCGTGTCGCGAGCCTGAGGGCCGGGCTGGTGGACGGCCCGGTGCTGGTCGCGCCCGTCTCCGGGGCGAGCTTCAGCTTCGATCCCAACCGGGTGACGCCCCTGCCGCCCGAGGGGACCGTCTATGGCGTCATTCGCGCCGCCGCCGACTGGGGCGTGCTGACCGTCGAGAAGGACGGGCTTCTGTCGACCGACTGGTCGCATCTGACCGTGGCCCATGCCGGGGCGACTCCGATGGAGGACGGCCTGAAAGGCGAGGGGTGGACGCTGACGCTCAAGCCGGAATGGCGGCTGACGCCGGGATCGCGCGACGGCGACTGGACGATCACGCGGCGTCCCTGAAATCGGCGTCCGTCGGATGGGGCTCCAATCCCCTGTTAACCCGGATGCCGCACCCTGACCCCCTTGGCCGGGAATCGGTTCGGCCCGAGGAGAATGCATGGCGGACCTGTCGGTCGCGCAGAGGGCTGCTCTGGCCCAGCTGATCGCCGCTTGCCCGGATCATCTGCTGTCCCAGCTGGAAGCGCTGGCGGCGGCGATGACGGGGGATCGGGCGTGGGCGCTGCGCGACATGGTCGAGGCCGAGGTGCTGGACCGGCGACGGCGGGACGCGGCCTTTGCGCCGTTGACGCCCCTGTTCCGGCGGCGCGACGACGGGCTGGAGGGCTTGAGCTTTCCGGCGGCGATCCCGGCGCGGTTGTGGCGACTGGCCACGCGCAATGAACCCGAACTGTTGCCGCAGCTGGATCGCGACGATGAGCTGTCGCGCATGGTGGCCGACCGCCTGTGCCTGAGCGCGGCCTCGGCGGTGCGGGACCAGGGCGAAGACCTGTGGCCGGGCGCGAGCGCGGGGCAGCTGGCGGAACTGGCGGCCTGTTTCGATCTGGCCGGGCTGATGCGGCGCTGCCTGGATTATCTGGAGGCCTGGCTGGGGCGGCCGGGGCCGGAGGCGACGGCGGAGCTGAAGCTGGCGCTGCGGCAGGCGGCCTCGATCGCGCCGGACGGGGCGGCGCGGCTGATGGAGATGCTGTTCGCCCACATGACGGACGCGCGCATGATGCTGCGGGTCGTGGCCCACGCCACGCCGACGGCGGGGCGCGAGACCCTGTTGAGCGAAAGCGAGCTGGCGGTCTTCGTCGACCGGGTGGTGACGGCGCTGGCGCACCGGGCGGCGGAGGCGGCCGCCTTTGATCCGACAGCCGTTGATTCCTCAGGGAGGGGAGCGGACGCGGCCCTGCTGAAGGCCGATCTGGACTGGTGCGCCGAAACCCTGTCGGAGATCGACATGACCTTGCCGCTGCGGGCCGACAGCGCCTGGGGCAAGGCGGTGCGGCAGGCGCGGCTGAAGATCGCCCTGCGCCTGTCCGAACTGTTCAGCGCCGCCGAGAAGGCGACGGGCAAGGTGCTGCCAGTCGAGCGCACGGCGATGGCGGGGCGGATGACGCGCCCGGCGCCGCGGCTGGACGAGGCGGTAGACGCCGAGGCGGCGGCGAAGGCCAAGGCTCTGGCGACGGTGATCGGTCTGGTGCGGGGACCGGCGACGGTGTTCGGCTGCGAGGCCGAACGGCGGCAGACGGCGGAGGGCCTGACCGGCAAGCTGGCGACCTGGGCCGACGAGGCGCTGGAGCGGTTGAACGACGGCGAGGCGGCGGACGAGGCCATTGCGCGCAAGCGGATCGGCCTGACCGCCGAACTGCTGGGGCTGATCGGGGCCAGGGAGGCGCAGCGCACGGTGCGGCGGCGGCTGACGGTGGCAGGTGCGCCGCCCAGCGTCGCGGTCGAGGCTGCGACCTCGGGAGCCTCGCGTCGGCGCGCCTGATCCGCTAGACGCGGGGCATGACGATCTTCTGGATCATGACGGGACTGGCTGCGGCGATGGCCGGGCTTCTGGTGCTGGCCGGCGCGCGACGCGGGGCGGACGCTGAGGCTGTGGTCGACCGCGACGCCGCCGGACGCGAGCTGGCCGAACTGGACCGGCTGAAGACGCGCGGCTTGCTGGACGAGGCGGGCTGGACCGCCGCGCGAGCCGAGGCGGGACGGCGGCTGCTGGCGGCGCGACGCGACGCGCGCGCGCCGGTCGTGGGATCGAAGGACCGGCTGTGGGTTCTGGGCGGGATCGGCCTGACGGCGGCGGTGTCGCTGGGGCTCTATCTGGGGATCGGCGCGCCGGGCATGGCGGATCAGGCCTATGAGACGCGGGTGCGCGACTGGGCGTCCTCGCCCGAGACTCTGGAGCCGGCCCAGGCGGCCGCCGTGATCGGCCGCATCGTCAAGGATCGGCCCGATGACCATCGCGCCCTGACCATGCTGGGCGCGGCCCGGTTCGAGGCGGGCGATCCCATCGGTGCGGCCTCGGCCTTCCGCCGGGCGCTGGCGATCAAGCCGGACGACGCCCAGAGCTGGGCGCGGCTGGGCGAGAGCCTGGTGCGGGCCAACGAGGGCGCGGTCGGCGGCGACGCCGAGGCGGCCTTCCGCGAGGCGCTGAAGCGCGATCCCGATCAGCTGGGGGCGCGCTATTTCCTCGGCGAGGCGGCGCTGAAGCGCGGCGACAAGGCCGGGGCGGCGGCGGTCTGGGGGCCGCTGATCGCGGCGCTGGAACCGAACGACCCGCGCCGCGCCGACCTTCAAAAAAGACTGGGCGGGGCTGGATGAGCCTGCGCTGCAACCCTTCTGTGATGTCCTGACATGAGCTGGCTTCCCAAATCGCCCAAGGCGCGGCGTCGCCTGTGGATCGTGGCCGCCGCGGCGCCGGTGCTGGCGCTGGCGGTCGGCCTGTCGCTGTGGGCCATGAAGGACAATGTCACCTACTTCTTCTCGCCGTCCGAAGTGACCGAGGAGGCCGCGCCGGTCGGGCGGGTGATCCGTCTGGGCGGACTGGTCGAGGCCGGCAGCGTGGTCAAGGGCGCGGACGGGACGGTGGTCTTCGTCGTTACCGACAATGTGGGAAGCTCCGAGGTCAGCTATCACGGCGACCTGCCTGACCTGTTCCGCGAGGGGCAGGGGATCGTGGCGCAAGGCGCCTTCCGGCCCGATCGCGTGTTTGAAGCCCGTCAGGTGCTGGCCAAGCACGACGAGACCTATATGCCGCGCGAAGTCGCCGACCGCCTGAAGGAAAAGGGTGAGTGGCGGCCAGAAACGGGTGAAGCCCCCGCAAGTGCATCTGCAACCGCGAGCCGCAGCCTGTGATCGTCGAACTGGGGGCGTTTGCGCTGATCCTGGCGCTGGTTCTGGCCGCGCTGACCACAGCGCTGGCGACGGCGGGTCGGCTGAGGCTCAGTCCGGTGCTGGCGGGGGCCGGGGGCGGGGCGCTGATCGCCTCGGCGGCGGCTACGGCGCTGGCGTTTGCGGCCCTGATCTACGCTTTCGCCGTGTCGGACTTCTCGGTGTCGAACGTGGCCATGAACAGCCACACCGACAAGCCCATGCTCTACAAGGTGGCCGCCGCCTGGGGCAGCCACGAGGGCTCGCTGGTGCTGTGGTGCCTGGTCATGACCGGCTTCGGCGGGGCGTTGGCGCTGGCGCGCGGCCTGCCGTTCGGGCTGAAGACCTCGAGCGTGGCGGTTCAGGGCGCGCTGTCGACCCTGTTCCTGGCTTTCGCCGTCCTGACCTCCAACCCCTTCACGCGTCTGGACCCGGCGCCGGTGCAGGGCGCGTCGCTGAACCCGCTGTTGCAGGACCCGGCGCTGGCCATCCATCCGCCGCTGCTCTACGCGGGCTATGTGGGCTTTTCGGTCTGCTTCTCGCTGGCGGTCGCCGCCCTGATCGAGAAGCGGGTCGATCCGGCCTGGGGCCGCTGGGTGCGGCCGTGGGCGCTGGCGTCCTGGGCGTTTCTGACGGTCGGCATCCTGCTGGGCTCCTTCTGGGCCTATTACGAACTGGGCTGGGGCGGTTGGTGGTTCTGGGACCCTGTCGAGAACGCCAGCTTCATGCCGTGGCTGGCGGGGGCGGCCCTGCTGCACTCGGCCATCGTGACGGAACGGCGCGGGGCGCTGGCGGGGTGGACGGTATTTCTGGCCATCCTGGCCTTCACCTTCTCCATGCTGGGGGCGTTTCTGGTGCGCTCGGGCGTGCTGACCTCGGTTCACGCCTTCGCCGTCGATCCCGAGCGGGGCATGATGCTGCTGGCCATTCTGGGCGTGGCGGCGGGGGCGGCCTTCATCCTGTTCGCCCTGCGGGCGCCGGCGATCCGGTCGGGCGCGGCCTTTGCGCCGATCAGCCGTGAAGGCGCGCTGGTGCTGAACAACCTCTTCCTGACGGCGGCGGCGGCGACGGTGCTGCTGGGGACCCTCTATCCGCTGATCCTCGAGGGGATTTCGGGGGCGACCATTTCGGTGGGGCCGCCCTATTTCAACGCGACCTTCGTGCCGCTTCTGGTGGTGGCCTGTCTGATCCTGCCCGCCGGGCCTCTGCTGGCGTGGAAGCGCGGCGACCTGAATGGGGCCTTGCAGCGGCTGTGGCTGGCGGCGGGTCTGGCGCTGGTGGCGGCCTTTGCGGCCTTTATGCTGTTCGAGCCGAAGAAGGCGCTGGCGGCGGCGGGGCTGGGCGTCGGCGCCTGGCTCATCTTCGGCGCTCTGGCGGAACTGGGCGTGCGGACCAAGGCCTTCCGGGCGCCGCTGGGCGAGACTTTGCGACGCGCCAAGGGGCTGCCGCTGGGGGCCTGGGGCATGACGCTGGCCCACGCGGGGCTGGGGGTCTTCATCTTGGGGGCTGTGGTCGAGACCAGCTTCAAGGCCGAGGCGGCGGCGGCGGTTCCCTTGGGCGGCGTGGTCTCGTCAGGGCCGTGGCGGGTGCGGCTGGACGCGGTCGAGGTGATCGAGGGGCCGAACTATCTGGCCGAGCAGGGACGACTGACGGTCATGCCGGTGTCGGGCGATGCGGTGGAGCGCGTCGTCACCGCCGAGCGCCGCTTCTTCCCGGCGGGCGGGCAGACGACGACCGAGGTAGGGCTCGACTTCCGCGGGCTGGACGACGTCTATGTGGTCATGGGCGAGCGCGCGGCGACCGAGGGCGGCGAGCAGGCCTGGACGGTGCGGGTCTATTACAATCCGTGGGCGCGGCTGATCTTCCTCGGCCCGCTGATCATGGCCCTGGGCGGGGTGCTGTCCCTGCTGGACCGGCGGCTGCGGGTCGGGGCCGGTTCGCGCAAGACCGTGGAGACCAAGGCGTGAGGCGGCTGGCGGCACTGGCGGGCGCATTGAGCCTGATGGCGGGTGCGGCGATGGCGGAGCCGCCCGCGGCGCCGGATCGGCCTCTGCCCGACGCGGCGCAGGAGGCGCGGGCGCGGGCCCTGTTCGGCGACATCCGCTGCGTCGTCTGCCAGCACGAATCCATTGCCGACAGCCCCGCCG
>Ga0247827_10000918_pt1 | contig 12876 bp, 15 predicted proteins | sample 12C_Control_Day2_FD_194414 | JGI IMG/M metagenome (GOLD analysis project Ga0247827, IMG submission 194414) | Soil microbial communities from agricultural site in Penn Yan, New York, United States - 12C_Control_Day2 | ecosystem: Environmental > Terrestrial > Soil > Agricultural land | place... | reverse complement strand
CCGACAGCATCATCTCATAGGCGGTCATGCCGGTTTCGCGCTGGGGCACCTTGTCGAGGTCCAGCTCGACGCCGACGCCGCCCTTGCCGGCCATTTCGACCGAGGACGAGGTCAGACCCGCCGCGCCCATGTCCTGGATGGCGGCGACCGCGCCCGAAGCCATCAGCTCCAGCGTGGCCTCGATCAGCAGCTTCTCGGCGAAGGGGTCGCCCACCTGGACGGTGGGGCGCTTGGCTTCCGACTCGTCGTCGAACTCGGTCGAGGACATGGTGGCGCCGTGGATGCCGTCGCGGCCGGTCTTGGAACCGAAATAGACCACGTCGTGGCCGGCTTGCGGCGCCGCCGAATAGTAGATCTCATCGGCCCTGGCGACGCCGACGCACATGGCGTTGACCAGGATGTTGCCGTTGTAGCCCTTGTGGAAGTTCGTCTCGCCCGCGACCGTCGGCACGCCGACGCAGTTGCCGTAGCCGCCGATGCCGGCGACCACGCCCTTGACCAGACGCTTCGACTTTTCGTGCGACGGATCGCCGAAACGCAGGGCGTTCAACAGGGCCACCGGGCGCGCGCCCATGGTGAAGACGTCGCGCATGATGCCGCCCACGCCCGTCGCCGCGCCCTGATAGGGCTCGATGTAGGAGGGGTGGTTGTGGCTCTCCATCTTGAAGATGCAGGCGTCGCCGTCGTCGATGTCGATGACCCCGGCGTTCTCGCCCGGACCGCAGATGACGCGCTCGCCCGTTACAGGGAACTTCATCAGCTGCTTCTTGGAGGATTTGTAGGAGCAGTGCTCGGACCACATGACCGAGAAGACGCCCAGTTCGACCTGGTTGGGCTCGCGACCCAGCCGGTCCAGCAGGACCTCATACTCGTTCGGAGCCAGACCGTATTCAGCGGCCAATTCTGCGGTGGTCTTTTGCGGAGCGCTCATGGGCGGGGCTTCTAGCCGGGTCTGAGCCTCCTGTCAGCCCGTCGCATCAGCGGGGACGCTCGATCCCGCGCTTCAGGCCGAAAACGAGAATGACCGCAGCCACGACCAGCAGGAAGGCGGCGCCCAGGGCGGTGAAGCCAAGCACCGGATTCCGCTCCTGTTCCGCCACGAAGGCGCCGACCAGGCCCCAGGCGATCGGCAGGGAATAGGCCATTGTCCGCAGGTAGAGCGTGACCTCGATCGCCACCAGAATCACGACCACGATTGCGACGATGGCCCAGGCGGTGGGCGACAGGAAGGCTGGCAGGGCGTCGAACGCCGTCGCCGTGGTGATCAGGTTCAGCGGCGCGGCGATGGTCAGCCAACCCGCCAGCGCCGCCAGCGGCCAGATCAGGAACCAGCGGTCCCGATCCATCACGCCGGTCGCGCGAATGGTCCCGGCGTTGACGAGCAAGGGGACCAACAGGGCCAGCAGGGAGGCGAAGATGATGACGACGCTGGCCGCCTTCAGGTTCAGGGCGGCGGCGACGATCCACATGCCGATGCCGAACAGGGCCACCGCCGAGGGCCAGCCCAGGCGGTTGATCAGCACGCTCTCGCCCGTCTGGGGCAGGGCCTGACGACCAGCGTAGATCAGCTGGCCCAGATACAGCAGGCCCCAGATGGAGAAGGCATAGCCCGCCACCTGCAGGGTCTGGTTCCCGTCCGCCGCGAACTCGGCCTGCGACAGGCCGAACCCGCCCAGGCGCTGAACAACAGGGACCACGACAGCGAAGACCGCCGCGGCCAGGACGACCAGGCGGCGGGTTCTCTGGGCGGGCGTGGGGCGTTCGATGGCGGACATGCGGGCGGTCTCCGGCTCAGCTTCGCCCTGTTTACGCGCCGGACGCCGGTTTGGTTCACCGGAACCGCCGGGCCCGAGCCTCGCTTAGATCAGCAGAGACCCCACGCGAAGGAGACGCGCCATGGCCGACCCCGACAACCTGCCCGAAGACCCGGCTCTGGAGACCGATGAGGTTGAAACCAACCGGGCCCTGGAACAGGGCCTCGGCGTTGGCGCACGGGAACTGGCCGCTATCGGCGAATCCGGGGAAGCGGGCACGCTGGAGCGTCCGCTGGATGAGGACGGCGAAGCGGTGGAGCTCGAGATCGAAGTCGACGAAATGGGACGCAGCGCCAGCGTTCTGGACCGCAAGGACGCGGGCTAGCCGCGCAACCAGCCCTGACCAGACCTGCAAGGCGCTTGACCGGGTTCGCGGCGCAGCGTTCCATCGCTCGATGAGCGATGTTCTGACCTCCGACCCCCAGGCCTTGCTGGCTCAGGCGCGCGCGGCGCGTGAACGATCAGATATCGCGGCCCTGGCCTTTGCGGCTGACGCCCTGTTACGCCTCAACCCGCGCGAACCGCGCGCCCTTGTGCTGAAGGGGGATGCTCTTTCGGGTCAGGGCGATCATCGTTCCGCCGCTACCTTCTACAGCGCGGCCCTGGTCCAGGGGCGCGCCGTTGCATCGCCTTCGGCCGATCTGCGCGCCGAACTGGAGCGTGCGGCCCGCGCCCAGGCCGAGGGCGCGCAGCGGTTCGAACGGGGGCTTCGCGACGGACTGGCCGCACGTGGCTTTGATCCGGCTGTATCCAGCGCGCGATTCGCGGCGTCGCTGGATCTGATGACCGGCAAGCGACGGCTCTATTATCAGCAGCCGAAATTCTACATGTTTCCCGGCCTGCCGCAGATCGAGTTCCAGCCGCGAGAGACGGTTGCCTGGCTGGCCGGGGTCGAGGCGGCGGCGCCGGCGATTCGAGCGGAACTCGACGGGATTCTGGCTGAACCGGCCCTGTTCGCGCCCTACGTCGAGGATCGGGCCAACCGTCCCAGAAACGCGCAGGCCGGCATGCTGGACAACGCCGCCTGGAGCGCGGTCTTCCTCTGGAAGGACGGGGTCGAGGTTCCTGATATCGCGGCGCGCTGTCCCGAGACCATGCGCGTTCTGGCCGAGGCGCCCCTGTGCCGCATTCCGGGTCGCTCGCCGTCGATCCTGTTCTCGAAACTTCAGGCTGGAGCCAAAATCCCGCCGCATCACGGCCTGATCAATCCGCGCCTGATCTGCCACCTGCCGCTGGTCGCGCCGTCGGGCTCGCATTTCCGCGTCGGCGGCGAGACTCGCGAGTGGAAGGAGGGTCAGGCCTGGGCTTTTGACGACACCATCGAGCACGAAGCATGGAACGACAGCGGTCGCGACCGCACCATCCTGATCTTCGATGTGTGGAAGCCCGAGATCACGGCCGAGGAACAGGACCTGATCCGCGCCCTGTTCGCCGCCATTGACGCGACCGGGGCCGGCGCGCCGAAGCTGGGCGTTTAGGCCGCGGCGTAGATGCTCTGGAACAGGACGGCGCCGTCGGCGCTGCCCAGTTCGGCTTCGAAGGCGCGGTCGGGGTGGGGCATCATGCCCAGCACATTGCCGCGCACGTTCTGGATGCCGGCGATGTCGGCGACCGAGCCGTTGGGGTTGTCGACGTAGCGGAACACGACCTGACCCTCGCCTTCAAGGCGGGCCAGGGTCTCGGCGTCGGCGAAGTAGTTACCGTCGCCGTTGCCCTGGGTCATGACGACCTCGCGCTGGCCCTGATAGCCCGAGGTGAAGCGGGTCTGGCCGTTGGCGACCGTCAGGCTGATGGGCTTGCAGACATATTTCAGACCGGCGTTGCGCAGCAGGGCGCCCGGCAGCATGCCGGCTTCGCACAGGACCTGGAAGCCGTTGCAGATGCCCAGGACGGCGACGCCGTCGTCGGCGGCCTTCTTGACTGCCTGCATGATCGGGGCCTGGGCCGCCATCGCGCCGCAGCGCAGATAGTCGCCGTAGGAGAAGCCGCCCGGCAGGACGATCAGATCGAGGCCTTTCGGCAACTCGGTCTCGGCGTGCCAGACCATCTGGACCTGTTCGCCAGTGGAACGTTCGACAGCGACCTTGCAGTCGCGGTCGCAGTTGGAACCCGGGAAGACGATGACGGCTGCGCTCATGGGCGGGCCTCCTAGCATCAATTGTTCAGGATGTCAGGCGTGGCTTTGGCCCGCATTGCGTCCGGTCATCCAGGCGATGATCCAGACTGCGAAACCGCCCAACGACAGGGCCACGCCGACCCAGCCGGTCGAGGTCCAGCCCCAGCCCGCCGCCACGGCCATGCCGCCCAGCAGAGGGCCGATGGCGTTTGCGGTGTTGAAGGCCGAGTGGTTCAGGGCGGCGGCCAGCGTCTGGGCGTCCCCGGCTACGTCCATCAGGCGGGTTTGCAGGATCGAGCCCAGTCCGCCCCCGCCGCCGATCAGGAAGACCACGATCAGCATGGCCCACAGATGCGGTGCGGCGAACGGATAGAGGGCCAGCGCCGCCGCGCTCCACAGCAGCAGCCCGCCCGCCGCCGTCATGCCGTACCGGTCGGCGGCCCAGGCCCCCAGCAGGTTGCCGGCCATCATGCCCAGGCCGAATACGGCGAAAACCCAGGGCAGGACCTCGGCGCCCACCCCCGTCACCGCCGTCAGGGTCGAGGCCAGATAGGCATAGACCGCGAACATGCCGCCAAAGCCGACGGCGCCGACGCCCAGCGTCAGCCAGACCTGTCCACGCTTCAGGGCGCCCAGCTCGCGCAGCGGGCTGGCGTCGGCGTGGGCCCGATCGCGCGGCGCGAACAGGGCGACGAGAGCCATGGTCACGACAGCCAGGAGGCTGACGATGGCGAAGGTCCAGCGCCAGCCGAAACTGTGGCTGACGGCGGTGGCGATCGGCACGCCGATGACGGTGGCCACGGTCAGGCCCAGCAGGATGGTCGAGACGGCGCGCGTCCTTAGCCGCAGCGGCACCAGCGACGCCGCCACCAAAGCTGCTACGCCGAAATAGGCGCCGTGAGGAATGCCGCTCAGGAAGCGGAAGGCGAGCATCCACTCATAGTTCGGGGCGACGGCGCTCAGCGCATTGCCGACCGCGAACAGGGCCATGAAGCTGATCAGCAGCAGCCATCGCGGCGCCCGCGCGCCCAGCACCGCCAGGATCGGCGCGCCGACCACGACGCCGGCGGCATAGGCGCTGATGACGTGGCCTGCGGTGGGTTCATCGACGCCCAGACCGGCTGCGAAGTCGGGCAGCACGCTCATGGCCGCGAACTCGGTCACGCCGATGGCGAACCCCCCCATCGCCAGAGCCAGCAGGACCAGCGCCACCTTGCCGGGCGCGGCGACCCTCTCCATTGCGGGCGACGGCGCACGAATGTGGTCGTCGATACAGGAGGCGGCGTCGGTAGGGGCCATGAACTATCGCAATGCAGCAAACTTTTACGCTGCGGCGCAAAATAGGGGGCGGGCTCCCGACTTCAACCGTGGCGGTATGAAGGGGCCATCACACTTTGTGTTCACCGACGGTCAGGCCTTTGTCAGCTCCGCTCGTACAACAGGGTGCGAAATTGAAAGGCCAAGGGTCTGGGCGGCGTAGAGCTCCAGCAGCATCCGGTCCCTGTCATCGCCCAGCGGCAGCCAGCGCGCCTCTATCGGCTTGCGACGGTAGTGACGCGGCGGAGGCTCCCCTATGCTCACTTCCGGCGAGCCGCCGTCGGCCGACCTTATCATTCTGGCGGCCAGCGAAATGCGCAGCGACGGGGCCAGCATCCGCTCTTCGACATGGGGAGGGCTGCCGACGTGGACGGGTTCGTTCTCCTGATAGAAGACATAGACCGCGCCGTTGTCGGGCAGGCGCGCCCGCGTCAGAGGCTCCAGCGGCCTGGCCATCAGGCGACGGTACAGGTCAGGAATCGCCGCCAGCCTCTGGTCGTGATCCCGGGGCGCTGTCGTCATCCCCCGGTGTTCTCATAAACCCCGGTGATGGAGGCCTTGGCCAAGGTGTGGAAGTGCAGGTTGAATCCGAACACGGCGCCCGAATCGTCCGGCGTTACGTCCAGCTTGTCCGTGTCCACGGCGAAGACGGTGAAGATGTAGCGATGCGGGCCGTGGCCGGCAGGCGGGGCGGCGCCGCCGTAACCGGGGGCGCCAAAATCGGTGCGGCCTTCGACTGCGCCCGAGGGCAGGGCGCCGCCGGCGGCCAGCTCGGTCACGTGGGCAGGGATGTTGGCCACGGTCCAGTGCCAGAATCCCGAACCCGTCGGGGCGTCGGGATCGTAGCAGGTGACGGCGAAGCTCTTTGTGCCCTCGGGCGCGCCGGACCAGGCCAGCTGCGGCGATATATTGCCCAGGGCATGGACCTGGGCGTCGGGCAGGGCGGCGCCGTCGTGGAAATCGGATGAGGTCAGGATGAAGGTCATGGCGCGCTCCCGTGCTTCTTCGGCCGCAAACGGAACGGTCGGGGTTTGACACCGTTGCGCTGCGACAGTCTGTTCCTAGCTAAGCTTGGTCGTCGTTCAAAGCGCGGAGAGCCGGATGCTGCAGTCCCTTCTCGACCGGACCTTCCTGACACGCGCCATCCGGGTGCGGCTGCCGGACGGCCGCGAGCTGACGGCGGGGCCAGGCGAGCCGGAACTGACGGTGGTCATCCAGGACATGAAAACCGCCCTGGCCATCGCCGCCAATCCTGATCTGGCCCTGGGTGAAGCCTTCATGGACGGGCGATTCCGGATTGAAGGCGGCGACATCTACGATTTCCTGCAACTGACAACCTCTCAACTGGCGATCCGGCCGCGCGGCGGAAAATTGAGCTTGCTGCAACGTATCCGGCGCGGGGCCGAACAGGCCAACGACCGGCTGCATGCACGAGAGAACGTGCATCACCACTACGACCTGACAGTCGACTTCTATCGGCTGTTTCTGGACGAGGACCTGCAGTACTCCTGTGCCTTCTTCGAAACGCCGGAGGCCACTCTGGAGCAGGCCCAGATCGCCAAGAAACGGCGTCTGATCGACAAGCTGGTTCTGTCGCCGGGGCAGTCCGTGCTGGATATCGGTTGCGGTTGGGGAGGACTGGGTCTGTCGATGGCCGAACGCGGCGCGCGCGTCACCGGCGTCACCCTTTCCACAGAACAGCATCGTACCGCCAATGAGAGGGCGGCGGCCCGGGGAATGGCGGACCAGGCCGAGTTCCGGTTGCAGGATTACCGCGATCTCAACCAGACCTTCGACCGGATCATCTCGGTCGGCATGTTCGAGCACGTCGGCGCGCCTAATTATCAGGAATATTTCGACGGCGTCGCCCGTCTGCTCGACGACGACGGAGTGGCGGTCATCCATTCCATAGGTCGGAAAAGCCCGCCCAGCCGCACCCAGCCCTTCATCCGCAAGTACATCTTCCCCGGCGGCTATATCCCGGCCCTTTCCGAGGTCCTGCCCGCCATAGAACGATCGGGCCTGTGGGTGACGGATATGGAGGTGCTGCGGCTGCACTACGCCGAGACGCTGAAGCATTGGCGCATGCGGTTCCTAGCGCGCCGCGACGAAGCCTTGGCTCTGTATGACGAGCGTTTCTGCAGGATGTGGGAATTCTACCTGGCCGCCAGCGAGGTCGCCTTCCGCGAGCTGGGCCACATGGTCTTCCAGTTGCAGTTGACCAGGAAGCAGAGCGCCGTGCCGCTGAGCCGGGATTATCTGTGCGGGTAGCCCTGTCTCTGCTCTCTGCTGAACCAAAGAAAAGGCCAAAGAAAAAGGCCGCTCTTGCGAGCGGCCCTTATCGTCGGACGGTCGTGGGTTAGGCCACTTCGATCCGGTAGCTTTCGATGACCGTATTGGCCAGCAGGGTGTCGCACATGCGCTTCACCTCGGCTTCCTTGTCCGACACGCTGTCGTCCAGATCGAACTCGATCAGCTTGCCCACGCGGGCGTTGGCGACGCCGGCCCAGCCGAGACCTTGCAGGGCGCCCTCGACGGCCTTGCCCTGAACATCCAGAACGCCGGGCTTGAGGAAGACGTGAACCTTAACCTTGGCCATTAGTGCAGTCCTCCTTGGATCACGGTCGGCATGTCCTTCATGATGCCGAGGCGGCGGGCCACCTCGGTGTAGCTTTCGATCACGTCGCCCAGGTCGCGACGGAAGCGGTCCTTGTCCAGCTTCTCGCCGGTGGCGCTGTCCCACAGACGGCAGGAATCGGGGCTGATTTCGTCCGCAAGGATGACGCGGGCGAAGTCGTTTTCCCACACCCGGCCGAACTCGATCTTGAAGTCCACCAGAGTGATGCCGACCGCGCCGAACATGCCGCACAGGTAGTCGTTGACGCGCACCGTCATCGCAAGGATGTCGTCCAGTTCCTGGGTGGTGGCCCAGTTGAAGGCGGTGATGTGCTCTTCCGTCACCATCGGGTCGTTCAGCTCATCCTTCTTGTAATAGAATTCGATGATCGAACGGGGCAGGGCGGTGCCCTCCTCCTGACCCAGACGGGTGGCCAGCGAGCCGGCGACGATGTTGCGGCAGACGACTTCCAGCGGGATGATCTCGACTTCGCGGATCAGCTGCTCGCGCAGGTTCAGGCGCTTGATGAAGTGGTTGGTCACGCCAATGCCGTTCAGGCGCGACATGATGAACTCGCTGATGCGGTTGTTGATCACGCCCTTGCCTTCCAGCGTCGCCTTTTTCTGGGCGTTGAAGGCGGTCGCATCGTCCTTGAAATACTGGATCAGCGTGCCCGGCTCGGGACCCTCGTAAAGGATCTTGGCCTTGCCCTCGTAGATCTTCTTGCGCTTGGTGTTCATCAATCGGGTCCCGAACGGGAAGGAAACGGACGGCCTCAAAACGAAAAACGCGCGGCCCGGCGGTTAAGGGCGGCGCGGTCCTGAATCGATGGCGGCTATATAAGACCGGACGCCCTTTAGCCGAAGGGCGTCTGTGACACAAATATCCTCCTGTAACGCAGCGTCAGGACCGCGACGGCGAGTCTGGTTGCGTTCGCAGGCGAGGGGGCTATAGACGGCGATGCGGACCTGAATTCCGTCCGCCACTGGAGTGACGACGCGCATGACGACCTTTGACGATCGGGAAAAGGGCTACGAGTCCAAATACGCCCTCGATCAGGAACAAGAGTTCAAGGCCATCGCGCGTCGCAACAAGATGCTGGGCCTTTGGGCGGCCGAGAAGATGGAGCTGTCGGCCGAGAGCGCCGAGCAGTACGCCGCCGCCGTGGTTCGCGCCGACTTCGAGCAGCCGGGCGAGGAAGACGTCTTCCGCAAGGTGGCGGGCGACTTCAAGGCTTCGGGCATGACCGTGTCCGAGGGCGAACTGCGCTCCAAGATGGACGAACTGGCTTCGATCGCCCGCGAACAGATCCGCGCCGGCGAATAGGCCTCGGTTCCATCCGACCGAATCCGGAAGGGCCGCTGCCGGCGACGGCAGCGGCCCTTCTTTCATTTCCAGCCGGCGTCCGCCGTTATTTAGGCATCAGCACCGTGTCGATGACGTGGACCACGCCGTTGGATTGACCCACGTCGGCCTGGGTGATGGTCGAGGTTCCGCCCTTTGCATCGGTGATGGTCCAGCGACCGCCGCCGGCGTCCTTGATGGCCAGCTTCTCGCCCTGGACCGTGGTCAGGGTGGCCGTGCCGCCGCCCTTCTGGGCTTCGGCGGCGATGTCGGCGGCGGTCAGTCGCCCGGGCACGACATGATAGGTCAGGATTTTGGTCAAGGCCGCCTTCTGGGCCGGCTGCATCAGACCTTCGCGCGTGGCCGCCGGGATTTTCTCAAAGGCCGCGTTATCGGGCGCAAAGACGGTGAAGGGGCCGGGACCCTGGAGGGTGGAGGCCAGACCCGCGGCCTGAACGGCGGAGACCAGGGTGGTCAGGTTCGGCGCCTTGGCGGCATTGGTGACGATGTTGTCGGCCGGGTTCATGGCCACGCCGCCGACCATGGGCTCGGTGGTGACGGGCGCCATCGCGGCGGATTCGGCGGGCGTGGCTTCGGCCGGGGCCTTCTCCACCTTGGCTTCATTATTGCCGCAGGCGGCCAGCGCCAGCATGGCGGCGGCGGATACGGTGACGAGGCTGGCGGTACGGATCATCTTCATGGCGTCTCTCCATCGACGGCCGCCCGGAGGGGCGGCGGGTCGGGGAGAACTACGGGCGAGCAGGGTAAATGGTTCAAATTATCCGGCGCGGCGCGTGATCACGATTGGGCCTAGTCGGCGAAGACGACGGTCTTGCCGTCGTGCATCAGGATGCGGTCGTGCAGGTGGTGCGATACTGCCCGCGCCAGCACACGACGCTCTATGTCACGGCCCTTGCGGATCAGGTCGGCGGGGGCGTCACGATGGCTGATGCGCTCGACGTCCTGTTCGATGATGGGGCCTTCGTCCAGGTCGGCCGTGACGTAGTGGGCTGTAGCGCCGATCACCTTCACGCCCCGCGCATGGGCCTGATGGTAGGGTTTGGCGCCCTTGAAGCCGGGCAGGAAGGAATGGTGGATGTTGATGCAGCGCCCCGCCAGTCGCGCCGAAAGGTCGTCTGACAGAATCTGCATGTAGCGCGCCAGCACCACCAGTTCGGTTCCCGTTTCCTCGATCAGGGCCAGAAGTCGAGCTTCCTGCGCCGCCTTGTCGTCGCTCATGGGCAGGTGATGAAAGGGCAGGTCGCCCAGATCGACATGGCCGATCATGTCGCGTGGATGGTTTGAGACGACGGCCGTCACCTGCATCGGCAACTCGTCGATTCGCCAGCGATACAGCAGGTCCGCCAGGCAATGATCGAAGCGCGAGGTCAGGATCATCACCCTGCGCGGCTCTGGCCCGCGCAGGGTCCAGTCCATGTCGAAGTTCCGGGCCAGCGGTGTGAAGGCGTCGCGGATGGCGGCTTCGGCGTCGCCCTCCTGCGGTTCGAAAACCACCCGCATGAAGAAGTAGCTGCTCAGGGCGTCGCCGAACTGCTGGGCGTCGGAGATGTTGGCGTCCCGCTCCAGCAGAAAGGCGGAGACGGCCGCCACGATGCCGTGGCGGTCTGGGCAGGAAAGGGTCAGAATCATCGTGCGGCCGACTTAAGCGGGAAGGAAGTCGCTCAGTATGGCCCAGCTTTCCGCCTTTGCCGACAAGGATATTGCGTGCGCCGGGCTCGAGGACGGCAGGTCTATCAGGGCGACGCCCTCCAGATCGGCCAGAATGCGTCGCCCAAGCTTCGCCGCCAGGCGGCCGTTGAAGGCGACGGCGCGCAGATGCGGCAGACCCGTCACGAGCCCGTGCAGGTCCGCTGCCTCGGGCGCACGGATGGCCGCATCCAGACTGCCGGCGCGCTCCGCCGAGGCGATCACGTCCCACAGGCCGACGCCGCGCGCCTTCAACCGGTCTAACCGTTCTTCATAGGCAAGCGCAGGCAGGGCCTCGCCCAGCAAATCGCCAATCAGCAACCAGAAGGCGTTGCGCGGATGGGCGTAATACTGGGCCGCCTTCAACGAAGCGTCGCCGGGCAGGCTGCCCAGGATCAGGACCCGCGTGCGGTCGTCGGCTACAGGCTCGAATCCGAGCTTCTCAAGGCTGTTGGCGCTGGGCGTTTCGGGCTCTTGCATACTCACCGTCGCCCAGCAGCGTCTGGCCGCCGAGGCGAAACTGAACCAACTCACCTTCGGCCGGGGCGCCGTCAGCGTAGTGGAACCGCATCTGGCTGGCCATGCATTGGAATACACGGTCGCGCCGTCGCGTGGCGGCGGTGGGGTTCAGGACCTGGCAATCCCTGCCTCGCCCCTCGGCGTCGATCCGGCATTGCATCGCCAATGAGAAGCCGGCGATGTCGCGCATGCATCGCTCAAGGCCGTCGCGGTCCATCGTTCGCACAATCTGGCGTTCAGCCAGGGCGACGTCTTCATCGTTCTGGAGTGGAAGCCCGTGGGCGGTCCAAAGCAGGATCAGGCTCAGCAAGGAGACCACGTTCAGCCCTCGCCGAAGACCCGCTTGAACACCACGTCGACGTTCTTGGTGTGGTAGCCAAGGTCGAACAGGGCTTCCAGCTGGTCGTGGGGCAGGGTGACGCGGGCGTCGGCCTTGAGGAAGTCGAGGAAGGCGCCTTCGCCGCGCCAGACCTTCATGGCGTTCTCCTGAACCGCGGCATAGGCGTCTTCACGCGACACGCCGGCCTGGGTCAGGGCGAGCATGACCCGCTGCGAGTGAACCAGGCCGCCCAGGCGGTCTATGTTCTTCTGCATGTTCTCGGGATAGACGTTCAGGCGCTCGATCACGCCCGCCAGACGGTGCAGGGCGAAGTCCAGATGAACCGTGGCGTCCGGGCCGATGCCGCGCTCGACCGAGGAGTGGCTGATGTCGCGCTCGTGCCACAGGGCGACGTTCTCCATTGCCGGGGTCACGGCCGAGCGGACCAGACGGGCCAGGCCGGTCAGGTTCTCGGTCAGGATCGGATTACGCTTGTGCGGCATGGCCGACGAGCCCTTCTGGCCCTTGTCGAAGAACTCCTCGGCTTCGAGGACCTCTGTGCGCTGCAGGTGGCGGATTTCCACGGCCAGACGCTCGATCGACGAGGCGACGACGCCGAGCGCGGCGAAAAAGGCCGCGTGGCGGTCGCGCGGGATGACCTGCGTCGAGACCGGCTCGACCTGAAGGCCCATCTGCTCGGCGACGTATTGCTCCACGGCCGGATCGACGTTGGCGAATGTGCCGACAGCGCCGGAGATGGCGCAGGTGGCGATTTCCTCGCGCGCCGTGACCAGACGACGGCGGGCGCGCTGGAATTCGGCGTGATAGCCGGCCAGCTTCAGGCCGAAGGTCACCGGCTCGGCGTGGATGCCGTGTGAGCGGCCCACGGTCGGAGTGTACTTGTGTTCCCTGGCGCGGACTTCCAGCGCGGCCAGGACGCGGTCGACGCCGCCCAGCAGCAGATCGGTCGAGCGCGCCAGCTGGACCGCGAAGCAGGTGTCCAGCACGTCGGACGAGGTCATGCCCTGGTGCAGGAAGCGGGCTTCCTCGCCGACGATTTCCGACACGTGGGTCAGGAAGGCGATGACGTCGTGCTTGGTGGTGCGCTCGATCTCGTCGATGC
>Ga0247827_10000910_pt1 | contig 12938 bp, 9 predicted proteins | sample 12C_Control_Day2_FD_194414 | JGI IMG/M metagenome (GOLD analysis project Ga0247827, IMG submission 194414) | Soil microbial communities from agricultural site in Penn Yan, New York, United States - 12C_Control_Day2 | ecosystem: Environmental > Terrestrial > Soil > Agricultural land | place: USA... | reverse complement strand
CGCGGACTCTTGCATTGTTTCGCCACCGACAAAGATGATCCTACCGAAGATGCACGTTTTGGCAAGGTCGGTAAACAGAAGATCGAAGATACCGGGCCACTGACGCGCCTGCGCATGGAAACGGTGGATGACGAAATAGCCGAGAAAGCTATCGACTTCATCAAGCGCAAGAATTCTGAAGACCAACCGTTTTTTATCTGGGTCAACTTTACCCACATGCATTGCCGCACGCATACCAAACCGGAAAGCATAGGGCAGGCCGGGCGCTGGCAATCGCCGTATCACGACACGATGATAGATCACGATAAAAACGTCGGCTCGGTACTTAACGTACTGGATGAGCTGGGCATCACCGAGGACACCTTGGTGATTTATTCGACCGATAACGGTCCGCACATGAACAGCTGGCCTGATGCCGGCATGACACCGTTCCGCAGTGAAAAAAATACCAACTGGGAAGGCGCTTTCCGTATTCCGGAAGTAGTGCGCTGGCCTGGAAAAATTCCGGCTGGCGTGATCTCTAACGAGATCATTCACCACCACGACTGGTTGCCGACCTTCCTAGCGCTGGCTGGTGAGCCAGACATCGTCGAGAAACTGAAGAAAGGACACAAAATTGGTAGTCGGACGTTCAAAAATCATATCGACGGTTACAACCTTTTGCCTTACCTCACTGGTAAAGAGAAGAAAAGCCCCCGTCCTGGCTTCGTCTATTTCAGTGACGACGGTGATGTGATGGCCGTGCGCTTCGACAATTGGAAGGTCACTTTCATGGAGCAGCGCACTGAAGGTACGTTGCGTATATGGATGGACCCATTCGTCAAGTTGCGTTGCCCAAAAATTTTCAACCTGCGTACCGATCCATATGAGCGTGCAGACGTCACGTCCAACAGCTATTACGACTGGTACCTGAGCAAGGCTTACCTGATAATGGCTGCACAGGCGATCGTCGGCAGATTCATTGCGACCTTCAAAGAGTTTCCACCGGCGCAAAGATCGGCTGCCTTCAATCTCGATGAGGTCATGCGAACCCTGTCGGAACCTCCGGCCGGCAACTAGACGAAAATCAGGGTGATGACCGGTGTGGCAATGCTCGCACCGGTCATGCACGGTTTACCTGCTATGTCACCGTTAGATGTTTATTACGGGCGTCGTGGCACGAGCGTGATATTAAATTGCTGGGGGAGTTGCCATGAGTGCAGTGCCACACACGAAAGCAGCGTCCAGTTCCTGGCTCAAACGCTGTTTGCCGATATTGGACTGGGCGCCGCGTTATCAGGGCAAGTGGCTGGGGGCCGATTTGCTGGCCGGGGTCACGGTCGCCGCGTTCTGCATACCGGAGAGCATGGCATATGCGGGCCTGGCAGGTTTGCCACCGCAAGCGGGTTTGTATGCCAGCCTGTTGGCGGTATTTGCTTATGTCTTATTTGGTACCTCGAAGCAGGCCGCCATCGGCCCGACGTCGGCCCTCGCGATTCTGGTGGCGACCGGCTTGGCAGGCATCGTCAGCCATGACCCGGCACGCTACGGCGAGATGGCGGCCTTGCTCGCTATCCTGGTCGGGCTGATCGCAATCGTGGCGCGCATACTGCAGCTGGGCTTCCTGGTCAATTTCATTTCCGAATCGGTGTTAACCGGCTTCTCTGCCGGTGCCGCGATCTATATTGGCACGACGCAATTGGGGAAATTATTCGGCATCGAAGGTGCCAGCGGCGAGTTCATCGACCGCATCCTCTACATCGGTGCGCATTTGGGCGAGACCAACCCCTACGCGCTAGGTCTTGGACTCTTCGGCATCATCTTCTTGCTGGTCACGGAAAAACTGGCGCCCAAGGTGCCATGGGCCCTGGTACTGGTCGGGCTATCCATCGTACTGATGATATTCACCCCTTTAAATACGACGGGGATCAAGATTACCGGTGAGATCCCGAGTGGCCTGCCACCGATGAAGCTGCCATCATTTACGCTGGTTGACGTCCAGGCTTTGCTGCCGACGGCGTTTGCAGTGTTCCTCTTGTCCTATGTCGAAGGCATGGGCGTGGTGCGGACGTTTGCCGCCAAACATAAATATCCGGTTGATGCAAACCAGGAATTGCTGGCAGTCGGCGCCGCGAATGTCTTGTGCGGTTTTGGCGCGTCGCAACCGGTCGGCTGCAGCATGTCGCGTTCGGCCGTCAATGATGAGGCCGGTGCCAAGACGCCTTTGGCCGGCGCCATATGCGGCATCCTGCTCGGCGTGATCGTCTTGTTTTTTACGGGTGTGTTTACCAACTTGCCGGAACCGGTGCTGGCCGCGGTGGTGCTGATCGCGGTTAAAGGCTTGATCGATATTCCGGCCCTGATGCGCTTGTATCGTGTTAGTCAGAAGGAATTCTGGATTGCGCTGGCCGCGATGCTGGGTGTGCTGATATTCGGCATGCTCGAAGGCGTGATGATCGGCACCGTATTGTCTCTGCTGATGCTGGTCTGGCGCGCCAGCAACCCTAGCACGGTACTGCTGGGACGTATCCCGGGCAGCGAAATCTATAGTGACCTGGCACGCCATCCGGAAAATGAAACAGTACCGGGCATCATGGTGTTTCGTGCCAATGCCGGTTTGTTTTACGCCAATGTGCCGAAGGTAAAAGATGACTTGCTGGATGCGATTGAGCGCCAGGCGGAGCCGGTCAAGCTGGTGGTGTTTGATCTTTCTTCTTCACCGTACTCCGATATTGCTGCCGCAGAAATGCTGCTGGACTTGCATGATGAATTGCAGGAGCGTGGCGTCACGCTGAAATTATCCAATCTCAACGGCGAGGTGAGGGATCTGTTGCGACGCGATGGCCTGGACCTGAAGTTTGACATCGGGCCACGTGTCGGCGTGGAGTCCATCGTGCGTGAATGGAATGCGAATGGTGGCAAGCCGGTTACCGGACACCTGAGTAATCTGCCGCAAAGCTGAGAGATTCGAGTAGCTCAACCTTTAGGGGAAAGTGATGACTGAATTCACCGACATACTGACACGCATCTGGCATGACCTGATATCCCGGCCTAGCGGCCCGATGGCGTTTCGTTTCATGTTGCAGCCGACGATGGCGATCATTGCCGCGGCGCTGGATGGCATGAAGGATGCCCGTACCGGCCGCTCGCCATTTTTCTGGACACTTGTCAACTCGCCGGAAGAACGTGCCGGGCGTCTCAAGGAAGCCCTGAAGGCGACTAGCCGTATCATCGCACTGTCGCTGGGCATGGAAGCGATTTATCAATACAAAGTGCTGCATACCTTTTATATTGGCGAAGCACTGATCATTACTTTCTTCCTTGCGATACTGCCTTATATACTGTTACGCGGTCCGTTCGCCCGTATCGCCCGTTATTACCTCGAAAAAAATAAAACCAATCAATAGAAAGCGACCGCCTCAAGGAGATTCAGTATGCGTATAGATACACAGCTGCAAACAGGGATATCACTCCAGCAGTCAGCCCAGGCGCTGCGCAATATGGCGTGGATTCCTGGAGGGAAGTTTTTGATGGGTTCCAACGATCATTATCCGGAAGAGGCACCGGCGCATAAGGTCGTGGTCGATAGCTTCTGGATGGATAAGTATGCCGTGACGAATAGCGACTTCAAGCAATTCGTTGATGCGACCGGTTATGTGACGATGGTGGAGCGCGAAGTTAATCCGGATGATTATCCAGGGGCACTGCCTGAATTGCTGGTGCCTTCGTCAGTGGTTTTTCAAAAGACCGCGACACGTGTTGAACTGACTGATCCGCATCAGTGGTGGCATTACGTGCCGGGTGCGAACTGGAAGCATCCGCGCGGCCCGCAATCGTCGCTGCAGGGCTTGTGGAAGCATCCGGTCGTGCATGTTGGGATCGAAGATGCAGAGGCTTATGCCGAGTGGGCCGGTAAATCTTTGCCGACCGAGGCCGAGTGGGAATTTGCGGCGCGGGGTGGACTGGACGGCGCCGAATTTTCTTGGGGTGATGAATTCACACCGGGCGGACGCTATATGACGAATAACTGGCAGGGTGATTTCCCGCATCAGAATGCATTGCTGGATCGCTATGGATGGACTTCACCGGTCGGTGCTTTCCCGGCCAACGGTTATGGCTTGTACGACATGACAGGCAATGTCTGGGAATGGACAGTGGACTGGTATCAGGAACACAGCAAAATCCAGCATGCCTGCTGCACCATCAACAATCCGCGCGGTGGCGAACCGGATGCCAGCTTTGACCAGCGTGTGAAGAATGTGCAGATTCCGCGCAAGGTGATGAAGGGTGGTTCGCACTTGTGTGCGCCCAACTATTGCCGTCGTTATCGGCCGGCGGCGAGGATGGCGCAACCGATAGACACCGCAACCTGCCATCTGGGTTTCCGCTGCATCGTCCGGGCCAAGGGCGAACAGGATGCAGTGAGCCAATAGAAGAATATTTTCAGCGGATGTACGACCTGAGACGTGTCAATACTTAACAGGAGTCAACATGAAAAAATTTTCCGGAGTGCGGCGTCAATTTATCCAGGGGGCGGTAGCGGTATCACTAGCTTTTACTTTGCCCGCATGGGCGGCAGATGCCTTGCCTTCATGGCGGGATGGCCCGGCCAAACAGGCGATCATCAAGTTCGTTACCTCGGTGACCGATACCAATGCCAAGACCTATGTCAAACCGGATGATCGTATCGCCGTGTTTGATAACGACGGTACTTTGTGGAGTGAGCAACCGTTTTACTTCCAGATCTATTTCATGGCGGACCAGGTGCGTGCAGCAGCACCCAAGCACCCTGAATGGAATGAGCTGCCGGAATTCAAGGCCCTGATGGCGCGTGATATGCCGGCACTGATGAAGATCGGACCGAAGCCGGTATTGGAATTACTGGCGCTCGCGAACTCCGGTATGACGACTGAAGAATACGACAAGGCGATAGACGACTGGATATTCTTCTCGCGCCATCCGCGCTTCAATCGCCCCTATACCGACCTGGCCTATCAACCGATGAAGGAATTATTGCGTTATCTGGAAATGAATTTCTTTAAGAACTTCATCGTCTCCGGTGGTGGCATTGAGTTCATGCGGGTTTGGAGCCAGCGGGTTTACAACATTCCGCCGGAGCGGGTGATTGGTACGGTCGGTGGCGTGAAGCTTGAAGAGAAAGACGGCAAGCCGGTGCTGACTAAATTGCCGAAGATGGAATTCCTGGATGATGGCCCCGGCAAACCAGTCGGTATCTATCGCAGCATCGGACGCCAGCCTATCTTCGCTTTCGGCAACTCGGACGGTGATTTGCAAATGCTGCAGTGGACGGCTGCCGGCAAGGGCCCACGCTTCATGGGCCTAGTACATCACACCGATGAAAAGCGCGAGTGGGCGTATGACCGTACTTCGCATATTGGCAAGCTGGATAAGGCATTGGATGCGGCGCTGGCGAATGGCTGGACCGTGGTCGATATGAAGAAGGAATGGGCAAAGGTCTACGCATTTGATTGAGGCGCCGAACTAGCACTTCGGGGCAGTGCCTGCATCACCAAGGTCCAATTCCGGCAGTGTTCTCATGCGTACACAATGAGTCGTCGCTGCCGCTGATGGCTGCGATGACTACATTGTGAGGGACGTCATGAATGTATTGGCCTATCGGTTTGTTGCTGCGGTATTTGTTCTTGCATGCTGCTTTACAGCTGATGCCCATCGCAGTACCTATGCCGCAGATGCAAAAACCAGTGCCATCGGAAAAGAATCATCCTGGCCGCTCGCCATCACCTCTGGTACTACCAAGCTGACGGTATTCCAGCCACAACTGGATAGCTGGGATGGATTCCACTTGAACGCACGCATCGCCGTCCGCGCCAGCACCAGCGTCAGCGGCAGTAAAACTCCCAACACCAGCTACGGCATCGTCACCATACAGGCGAACACCCTGACCGACAAAGGAACCAGGGTCGTCACCATCAATCAGGCCACCATCGTCAAGAGTGATTTCGGTTCGGCAACAGTAGAGCAGACGCAAGCCTGGAACAAGGCGATCGAACAGGATTTCGCGGGCAAATCACACACGATTGCATTGGATCGCCTGCAACAACAACTGGCCATCACTGCATCGCAGAAAAATGATATGCGCATCCCATTGCGTAATGTGCCACCGGCTTTCATCTTCTCCAGCGTGCCGGCAATATTGATCTATGTAGATGGCGCACCGGTCTACCGTGCGATGCAGGGTTTGCCCTTCGAACGTGTCATCAATACCCGTGCCTTGCTGCTGCGCGATAGCAGCGGCACTTTTTACCTGAAGATATTTGATGGCTGGATGACCACCACTGACCTGGCCGGACCGTGGCGCGTGCTGAAAGCTAGTTCAGCGCATCTGGATGAAGCCTACAAGCAAACTTCAAATGCGCATCTGATCGATGCCCTGAGTGGCCAGCCTGCGGCCGATAAACCGGGACCATCGCTGAAAAATATCGCGCCTAATGTATTCGTTGCCAGCCGTCCGACCGAACTGCTCGTCATTGATGGTGCGTCTAAGTACACAGCCATCACTGGCACCAATCTCTCATACGTGAGCAATACCACCGGGCACATCCTGCGCCACGCACCGGATAACACCATGTACGTCCTTGTATCGGGGCGCTGGTTTCGTGCGCCCGGCGAAACGGGACCGTGGGAGTATGTGGCAGCCAATGCCTTGCCGGCAGATTTCGCCCGTATTCCGGATGACAGTCCCGTGGAAAATATCAAAGCCTCGGTCGCCGGTACTGCACAGGCCGCCGATGCTGTGATCGCCGCGACCGTGCCCCAGACGGCATCTGTCAACATCGTCGGCACACGGCTGGCACCGCCGCAATTTGATGGTGCGCCGGTGTTCAAGCCGATAGCTGGGACCACTCTTGAATATGTCGCCAACTCGGCCACGCCGATCATACGGGTCGAGGGTTCTACCGTCTATGCAGTGCAGGATGGCGTGTGGTTCTGGGCCGCATCTGTCAACGGTACATGGGCAGTCGCGACTGCCGTGCCACTGGCGATCTATAGCATTCCGCCCAGCTCGCCACTTTATTACCTGACCTATGTCCGGATCTATGCGGTGACCGGCAACACTGTGTATGTCGGTTATACGCCGGGTTATCAAGGCGCTTACATTGATCCGGTGACAGGTGTTGTCGTGTACGGCACTGGCTATGTGTACGACCCTTGGGTCAGCAGCTATTGGTACGGTGATCCGGTGACGTATGGCTATGCCGCTTCGATTGCATATACACCGTGGACCGGCTGGGCTTACGGTTTTGGCTTCGGCTGGTTCTGGGGCGCGGCGACGGTGGCTTATGGTTGGGGCTGGGGGCCGTATCCTTACTGGGGCCCGTGGGCTTATCCGGCGTGGGGTCGCGCCTGGGGTGCAGGCGGTGGCGCAGTGGCCTGGGGGCCGGGCGGCTGGGCCGGCTATAGCGGCAATATTTATCAGCAGTGGGGCAATCGCGCCAGTGTCTCGCGTGAGTATGGTGGCTTCGATGCATGGACCGGGAATGAGTGGGCCGGCCGCGTCGGTGCTTCCTACAATTCGCGTACCGGCATTGCCTCAGCCGGGCAACGTGGCGCAATCGGCAATGTATATAGCGGCAATTATGCTGCCGGTTCACGGGGCGTCGCGACCGGACCGCAAGGCAATGTGGTGGTCGGTGCACGGGGTGTCGCCGGTAACGCTTATAGCGGCAATGAAGTACACGGCAATCGTGGCGCTTACTACGATAAAAGCACCGGGCAGTGGACTACCTTCGGTGGTGCAACCGGGCAGGATGGCGGCCATGTCGCCCACGTAGGCGACGACGTCTATGCCGGCAAGGACGGCAATGTCTATCGCAAGACCGGTGACGGCTGGCAACAGCATACGAGCAATGGCTGGCAATCTGTACCCGGCAGCAGTCAGGCCCAGGCCACCCGCAATGCAACTGGTGGGCTGGGCGCATCACGCAGTCCTGTTACTGCCCCGTCCGCGGCAAATTTCCAGCATGAACATGCGGAAGGGCTGGAGCGCGAACGCAACGCGCGCATGGCTGGTGGCCAGCAGGCGTTTCAATTGCGGCAATCTTCGATGGGCATGCACCGGGGCGGTGGCTTCCGGCGTCGCTAGCAGGGATGCGCCTGGAATGGCGTGCAGGGAATTGCACCAAAGGGCACGCTACTTTGCCTGAATGCCCGATATTCTCCTGCATCCTTTTTGGCTAAGGTGAGCAATGCACAAGGTTTCTGTGGAGGTAGGGCACATGCAAGTTTTGCTGAAAAGGCTGGAAGTCTCTTATGCCGGGCGTGCTTGGTTTGTCTTGATTGTCGCTTTGATCTTGCTGATGTGTAGCAGTAGCATCCTGGCGCAGCCTCCCTTGCCAGAAAAAATGAACGCAGCCGGATGGCAGGTAGATTTTGCCGAAGCGGCGTTGGCGCAATACAAAACAATATTTCTATTCCATCACGCGTCATCAGCAACTTGCCGCAAGGATGGTAGCTGTACCGCACGGCAAGCTGAATTTGCAGTTCCCATTGCAGTGGCCATTCCTGTCGGTGGCAAGTAAGAAGGGGTACGCGCGATGCTAGCAAAAATATGGATGAGGGCAGTGTTCGCTGCTTGCATGCTGTGGTCGACGCAAGTGGCAATGGCTTTTGATAAGGCGGAGTTAGCTGCAGATTCGCGCGAAGCATTGAAGCATTTATATGCCAAGGTGCCGCAAGCAAAAACGCTGGAGCCGAAAGCGAAGGCAATACTGATATTTCCGAATATTACCAAGGCGGGTATCGGCATTGGTGGTCAGTATGGGCGAGGCGTGCTGTATGTGAAAGGCAAGGTTGCAGGTTATTACAGCACGTCGGGCGCATCGTATGGGCTGCAACTGGGTGCGCAAAAATATGGTTATGCGATGTTCCTGATGAGCAGCAAAGCACTGGATGATCTCAAGGAAGGGCAAGGGCTTGAAGTGGGCGTCGGGCCGACGGTAACAGTCGTTGACGAAGGCTTCGCTCAAAGTATCTCCACCACGACCATCAAGTCGGATGTCTATGCCTTTATCTTCGAACAGAAAGGTTTGATGGCCGGCGTCGGTTTGCAGGGGAATAAAATTTCAAAAATCGATTAGCAATAAAAGCGAGCGGTACAGGTAAGCCTGGCCGCTTCTCTTGGAATGTGGTGCTCGGCAGTGTTTAGTACGTGTTCATCGATTGACGTGTACGAACTGCATAAGGAGGAGTAATGAAAAAATTCATGACAGGATGGCTCGGCATCGCGGCGCTACTCTTATGTCTGCAGCCCGTGCTTGTAGCGGCGCAACCGCCACTGACCAAGGAAGAACTCGATCAACTGGTCGCGCCGGTGGCCTTATACCCGGATACCTTATTGTCACAGGTGCTGATGGCGGCGACTTATCCGGCGGATGTTGCCGATGCCGCCAAATGGTCTGCCGCACATTCAAATGTAAAGGGGGATGATGCCGTCAAAGCTGTCGACGCGCAGCAGTGGGATCCCAGCGTCAAGGCATTGGTGGGCTTTCCTCAAGTATTGCAGATGATGGGTCAGAAACCGGACTGGGTACAAAAGCTCGGTGACGCCTTCCTCGCTTCGTCGAAGGATGTACTGGATTCTGCACAGCGCTTGCGGGCACGCGCGCAGAAAGCCGGTAACCTGAAATCAAACGAACAGCAAAAAGTCGTGGTCGATACTTCGCAGCCAACACAGGTGATCCAGATCCAGCCGGCCAATCCGCAAGTGGTGTATGTGCCGGCGTATAACCCGACCGTGGTTTACGGCACCTGGCCTTATCCATCGTACCCGCCTTACTACATGCTACCACCACCGGCCTATTACCCAGGTGCCGCACTGGCGTCCGGGATCGCCTTCGGCATTGGCGTTGGTATCACGGCTTCCCTGTGGAGCGATTGCGACTGGCACCACGGCGACGTCAACATCAACGTCAACAAGTACAACAATATCAACGTCAACCACAAGATCAACGCGAACCAGACTACCTTCCAGCACAACGGTGCCAACCGGCGCGGCGTGCCATACCGCGATGCGACCAGCCAGCAGCGTTATGGCAAGAGCATTCCGGGCGCAGAAGGCAGGCAGGATTTCCGTGGTCACGATACGGCGCGTGACGCGCAACGCAAACAGGCGCAGGGCACCTTGCAGCAACGCGGAATGGATCCGGCTGCCGAACGCAATCGCCTGCGTAATGATCCGCAAGCCAGGGACAGGGCACAGAATGCCGCCCGTGATAACAACCGTAATCAACTCGGCGGTGCCACGCGTAACCAGACGGCACGAGGCGGCGGTGATAGCGCCTTGCGTGGTGCCGGTAACGGCAAGCAGGTGCGCCAGCAGGCTGAGCGTGGCAATGCCAGCCGTCAGGCGATGGCCCAGCATTCGAATGTTGCTGCCCCACGTAGCGGTGGCGGTGGAGGCGGGCGCGCTGCAGGTGGCGGCCTTGGACGTCATCACTAGGAGCGGCCGACATGAATAAGACACTTAATTTTTCCTCTTCCGCCCATGCCGTCACCGGCTGGCGCACGATGATCACCTTGCTGCTGGTAGGGGCCTGTGCCCTGTTGTCCACATCGGCACTGGCGCAACAAAGCTATCCATCCGCCGAAGAAGCGGCAAACGCCTTTGTCGACGCCATCAAGCGGCAGGACAAGGAGCAATTCAATAAAGTCCTGGGCAAAGACTGGAAGACTCTGATCCCGACGCAAAGTATTGCGCAGCAGGATATCGGCGATTTCCTGGCTGCTTGGCAGCAGGCACATCGCATCGTGGCGCAGGGCGCTGATCGCGCAGTGGTGGAAGTCGGGACCCAGGGCTGGACCTTGCCTATGCCCGTGGTCAAGCGCGCGGTAGGCTGGCAATTCGATGTGCAGGCTGGTTCCGAAGAAATGCGCACGCGTCGGATTGGCCGCAATGAATTGAATACCATGCAGGCACTGCTGGCCTATTACGATGCGCAAAAAGAATATGCCAGTGCGGATCGCAGCAAGGATGGCGTATTGCAGTATGCGCAAAAATTCAAAAGTACTGCAGGCAAGCATGACGGCTTGTACTGGCCGGTCAGCGGCAATGAAGCGGAAAGCCCTCTTGGGTCGCTGTTCGCCGAGTTGAAACCGGGTGAGGGTTACCACGGCTATTACTATCGCATCCTGACAGCGCAGGGCGAAAATGCCAACGGTGGCGCATATAGCTACATTATCAAGGGGCGCATGGTGAGCGGCTTTGCCTTGCTGGCCTGGCCTATCAATTACGGGCAGACCGGCGTCAAAAGCTTCATCATCAGCCACGACGGCAAGGTGTATGAAAAGGATTTCGGTCCTAACACGCCGGCACTGGTCAAACGTGTCAAGATTTTTGATCCGGACAAGAGTTGGCAAAAAGTGGCCTTGCCTGAGCCATTGCCGCAAAGCGCCAGTAATGCTAGCGACAGCACTCGTTGATGCGGGCATGACATGCTCCGGCCCCGCGACTGGATTTATGCAGCTGCGTTCACGGTTTTATTTGCTCCGCTCGGAAGCTTGGCGAAGGAGCCGCTGGACCGGCCGCGTATAGGTCTTGCCTTGTCCGGTGGCGGCGCGCGTGGTGCGGCGCATGTTGGGGTCCTGAAAGTACTGGAAGAACTGCGGGTGCCGGTGGATTGTGTAGTCGGCACCAGCATGGGGTCCATCGTCGGTGGCGGCTTTGCGATTGGCATTGCGCCGAGGGAGATGGAACGCATTATTTCCACCACCAACTGGAATGATGTTTTTACCGATCATCCGCCTCGCAATGAAATCCCGATGCGACGCAAAGATGATGATTACAAGAATTTGTTTGCACCCGAATTCGGTGTGCGCGGCAGCCAAATCCTCGCACCAAAAGGCATCATTGCCGGTATTTCCATCGAAAGCTTCCTGCGCGACTTCACTGCGGCGGGAACGCAGAACAGCGATTTTCAAAAACTTCCCATTCCTTATCGTGCCGTTGCCGCCGATCTCGAAACCGGCAAGCCGGTGATCCTTGCCAGCGGTAGCCTGCCGGCCGCGATGCGCGCCAGCATGTCTTTGCCCGGCATCGTGCCGCCGGTGGAAACCAATGGGCATCTGTTGGTCGATGGCGGCATCGCCAATAACTTGCCGATTGATGTTGCGCGTGAACTGTGCGGCGACATTATCATCGCCGTCAATATCGGCACACCACCATTAAAGCGTAAAGAGATAGGTTCACTCATCTCTGTCGTCGGGCAACTGGTGAACTTGCTGGGCAATGATTCGGTAGAGCGTCAGATCGCAACGCTGGGATCCAAAGACGTCCTTATCAAACCTGAGCTGGGAGACATCTCTGCCGCCAGCTTTGACCGGGCGAAGGAAGCGATCCAGATCGGCGAACAGGCAGCTCGCGCGATGACGGAATCACTGCAGCGCTACAGCCTGCCACCAGACGTGTATGCACGTTTGCGCAAAACTCAGGCGGCCAAACCGGCCAGCATGCGTGCCATTGATGTCATCCGCTTTGAAGGATTGCAAAGGACGAATGAAGCGGTCTTGCGCAACTTGGTCAAGACCAAGGCGGGTGAACCCTTGTCGGAACAGAAGATAGGCGAGGACTTGCGGCGCATCTATGGGCGTGGCGATTTTGAAGGCGTGAGTTATCACATCACTGATGACGATGGTCAGCGCGTGCTGGTGATTGAAGCACACGAAAAATCATGGGGGCCGGATTACCTGCGTTTTGGCGTCTCGCTGCAAACAGACTTCCAGGGTGAGAACGATTTCAATGCCGGTGTCAGTTATAAGCGTACCTGGCTCAGCAACCTGGGTGCGGAATGGACCACCGATGCGCAAGTAGGGCGGGATACCTTTATCTCCACGGAGTTCTATCAACCGATAGATGCCGCCGGGCGTTTCTTCGTCGCACCCTATGGCAAGATCAGCCAGACTACACGCCCGGTGTATCTGGG
>Ga0247827_10000909_pt1 | contig 12939 bp, 12 predicted proteins | sample 12C_Control_Day2_FD_194414 | JGI IMG/M metagenome (GOLD analysis project Ga0247827, IMG submission 194414) | Soil microbial communities from agricultural site in Penn Yan, New York, United States - 12C_Control_Day2 | ecosystem: Environmental > Terrestrial > Soil > Agricultural land | place... | reverse complement strand
CGGCGTACCCGAGAGCGGTTTGGGTCATCGGCGTCTTGGCACCCGCTCACATGAAAGAGGCGCCCCGCGGGGCGCCTCGTTCCGGATTCGGGCCGCGTGGCGCGGCCGTCAGTTGAACTTGTAGTCGGTCTTGGCCCTGCTCTTGAGCTGGTCGCGGAACTCGGCCAGGCGCTGCTGGCCGAGGCGCTGCTGGATCTGCGGCTTGACCTCCTCGAGCGACGGCACCTGCGCGTCGCGCACGTCCTCGAGCTTGACGATGTGCCAGCCGAACTGGCTCTTGACCGGCTCCTCGGTCATGCCGCCCTTCTGGAGCTTGGTCATGGCCTGCGAGAACTCGGGCACGTAGCTGTTCGGAGTGGCCCAGTCGAGGTCGCCGCCGTTGGGCGCCGAGCCCGGGTCCTTGCTGGCGCGCTTGGCGACTTCCTCGAAGCTCTTGCCGCCCTTGATCTCGGCGATCAGCGACTTGGCCTCGTCTTCCTTCTCGACCAGGATGTGGCGCGCGTGGTATTCCTTGTCGGCCGCCTGGGCGCGGAACTTGTCGTACTCGGCCTGGATCTCGGCGTCGCTGACGGGGTTCTTCTTCGCGTAGTCGCTGAACAGCTCGCGGATCAGGATGGTCTGGCGCGCGTTCTCCATCTGCTGCTTGTAGTTCGGCGTCGCCGGCAGCCCGCGCTTCTCGGCCTCCTGCACGAAGATCTCGCGCAGCACCACCTCGTCCTTGACCTGGCGCTCCATGTCCGGCGGCAGCTGCTGGCCCTGGGACTGCGCCTGCTGCGCCACCTGCGCCATCAGCGCGTCGACGCGCGCCTTCGGCACCGGCTTGCCGTTGACGGTGGCGATGTTCTGGGCCGCGGCCAGCCCGGGAACGAGCAGGCTCGCGGCCAGCGCGACGGACGAGAGACGGACGGCGAAGGAAAGCGTCTTCATGCGGGGTGCAACCTCGGTTGGGATCGGAGTCGGGACCCTCGGCGGCCGGTCGGACGACGGCGCGGCCGGGCAGATGCGGGTCAGGAGGCGGAGCGGTCCGCTTCTGCGGGAGTCAGCGTGGACAGGGCCAACGCGTGAATGCCACGCGGCATCCAGCGTGCCAAAGCATCATACACAAGCCGATGGCGGGCCAGCCGGGTCAGGCCCTGGAAGCGCGGAGTAACGATGCGCACGCTGAAGTGGCGGCCCTCACGGGCGCCGGCGTGGCCGGCGTGCAGGTGGCTGTCGTCGGTCACCTGCAGCGCCAGCGGCTCGAAGGCCGCGCGCAGCGCCGCCTCGAGCTCGGCCGCCGAGGGCGCGCCTGCGGGCCCCGGGCGCTCACTCGCCACCGTCGACCTTCGCGTGACGGCTCAGGTAGACGCCCTGGGCCAGCGTGAACAGCAGCATCAGGCCGATGCTGCCGAACAGCTTGAAGTCGACCCAGATGTCGGTGGGGAAGCTGTAGGCCACGTACAGGTTCAGCAGCCCCATGAAGGCGAAGAAGGCGATCCACATCAGGTTGAGGGTGCGCCAGACGTGGGCCGGCACCTGCAGCTGGTCGCCCATCAGCAGGCGCAGCAGGTTCTTGCCGAACAGCGCCTGGCTCAGCCAGAACGCCGTGCCCATCACCCAATACAGGATGCTGGGCTTCCACTTGATGAAGGTCTCGTTCTGGAACCAGACGGTGGCGCCGCCCAGCACGGTGACCAGGGCCAGGCTGACCCACAGCATGGTGTCGACCTTGCGGCCGCGCAGCAGCAGCCAGCCGATCTGAGCGAAGCTGGCTGCGATCACCACCAGGGTGGCCAGCAGCACCGGCGCCACGCCGGCGGCCACGACGCCGCCGGCCACCAACGAGCCGAAATGCTCGGTCGCGAAGGATGCGGCCGCGTCCGGTCGTCCCTCCGCGACCTTGAACACAACGAAGAACAGGACGATCGGCAGAAAGTCGAGGAGCAGCTTCATCGCGGGGGCGGGCGGCACGGGCCGCATCGGGCGGAGCCCCGATTGTGCGTCCCCGGCGGGCGCCGGGGTGGGGCGCCCGTCACGGCTCCTTCGGGGACTTCGGCTCGAAGTCCAGCGACGCCGAGTTGATGCAGAAGCGCTCGCCGGTCGGCTCCGGGCCGTCCGGGAACACGTGGCCGAGGTGGGCGCCGCAGTCCTTGCAGCGCACCTCGACGCGCACCATGCCGTGGCTGCGGTCGACCACGCGCTCGACGATCTCGCCGCGGATCGGCTCGAAGTAGCTCGGCCAGCCGCAGCCGGCGTCGAACTTGGTGCTCGCGTCGAACAGCGGCGCGCCGCAGCCGACGCAGTGGTAGACGCCGGGCTGCCAGTGGTCCCAGTACTTGCCGCTGAAGGGACGCTCGGTGGCGGCGTGGCGCGCGACCTCGAACTGCATCGGGTCGAGCTGGGCGCGCCATTCAGCCTCGGTCTTGACGACCTTGCGCGGCGCGCCGTCGGACGGGGAGTCTTTGCGGTCGGTCTTCATGATGAACAGGACACCTCGAGGGTCTGTGCCCAGTCGGGCGGGAAGTCGGCGTAGGCCGAGTGCTCGGGTTGTTCGTCGTACGGACGCTCCAGAACTTTCAGCAGCCGCCGCGTCTCCGAGAAGTCGCCGTTGCGCGCGGCGCGGATCGCGTTCTCGGCCAGGTGGTTGCGCAGCACGAAGCGCGGATTGACGCGCTTCATGCGCGCGGCCCGCGCGGCGTCGTCGCTCTGCTCCGCGGCCAGGCGCGCGGCGTAGCGGGCGGCCCAGGCGTCGAAGGCGGCGCGGTCGAGGAACAGGTCGCGCACCGGGCCGGGGTCGGCGGCGCGGAAGTCGGCCAGCCGGCGCCAGGCGATGGTGTAGTCGGTGCGCTCCGCGGCCATCAGGCGCAGCCAGTCGTCGGCCAGCGGCTCGTCGCCGTCGCGCGCGGCCACCAGCCCGAGCTTGGCGCGCAGCCGTGCCTGCAGCGTCTCCGCGAACACCGCCCGGTAGGGCTCGATCGCCTCGAGCGCCAGCTCGCCGGTGGCCTCGCTCGGCTCCTCGTCGCCCGCGATCAGCGGCAGCATCGCCTGCGCCAGGGCGTGCAGGTTCCACCACGCGATGCCGGGCTGGCGCGCATACGCGTAGCGGCCCTGGTGGTCGGAATGGTTGCAGACGTGGCCGGGGTCGAAGCCGTCGAGGAAGCCGAACGGCCCGTAGTCGATGGTCAGACCCAGGATCGACAGGTTGTCGGTGTTCATCACGCCGTGGCAGAAGCCCACCGCCTGCCAGTCGGAGATCAGCGCGGCGGTGCGCCGCGCCGACCATTCCAGCAGCGCCGCACAGGGGTGGGCCGCCGCGCGGCATTCCGGCGCGTAGCGCTCGATCACGTCGTCGGCCAGCGCCTTCAGCGCGGCCGGCTGGCCGTGGTGCGCGAAGTGCTCGAAGTGGCCGAAGCGCACGAAGCTCGGCGCCGCGCGCAGCACCATCGCCGCGGTCTCGATCGTCTCGCGGCGCACCGGCAGCGGCGAGCCGACGACCGCCAGCGCACGCGTCGTCGGGATGCCCAGGTGGTGCATCGCCTCCGAGGCGAGGAACTCGCGGATCGACGAGCGCAGCACGGCCCGGCCATCGCCCATGCGCGAATAGGGCGTGAGGCCGCTGCCCTTGAGCTGCAGCTCCATCGGGCCTTCGGGCGTCTCGATCTCGCCCAGCATCAGCGCGCGGCCGTCGCCCAGCTGCCCGGCCCAGACACCGAACTGGTGGCCGCTGTAGACGGTCGCGAGCGGGTCGGCGCCGCGCCACGGCGCGCCGCCGGCCAGCACGTCGAGGCTGCGCCAGTCGGGCCGCTCCGCCCAGTCGGGCGGGAAGCCGAGCGCCGCGGCGAGCGGCTCGCTGCGAGCCACCCAGACCGGATCGGGCAGGGCCTGCGGCGGCAGCCGGGTGAAGAAGCGCTCGCCGAGCGCGGCATAGCGGTTGATCCAGCGCTGCGCCGGGCCGGCGGGCGGCGGCTCGGCGAGCGGGGCGCGAGGCGCGAGGATCGCGGCGTCGTCGGGCGCGGTCATGACGGCAGTCTATCGACGCCGGCCGGGCCGCTTCTCGTCTAGGGCTTACCCGGCTCTGCCCGCGGCGGCCGCTTCCTATGATGGCCCGTCCCACGGCCGACACGGGCGGGAGGCGAGATGACGCGCTTGATGGGTCGGATGATGGAGATGCCGCTGCTGGTCTCGTCGCTGCTGGTGCACGCGGCGCGGCACCATGGCACGACCGAGATCGTCTCGCGGCGCGTCGAGGGCGACCTGCACCGCAGCAGCTACGCGGAGTGCGAGCTGCGCGCGCGCAAGCTGGCGCAGGCCCTCGCGCGGCTCGGCTGCGAGGAGGGCGACCGCGTCGGTACGCTGGCCTGGAACGGCCATCGCCACCTGGAGATCTACTACGGCAGCTCCGGCTCCGGGCTGGTCTGCCACACGATCAACCCGCGCCTCTATCCCGAGCAGATCGCCTGGATCGCCGACGACGCGGCCGACCGCGTGCTGTGCTTCGACCTCGACCTGCTGCCGCTGGTCGAGTCGCTCGCGGCGCGGCTGCCGCAGGTGCGCCACTTCGTCGCGCTGTGCGACCGCGACCGCATGCCGCCCGAGACGGCGCTGCCGGGCCTGCTGTGCTACGAGGAGCTTCTGGAAGCCGAGGACGGCGACCGCGCCTGGCCGCGGCTCGACGAGCACGCGGCCTGCGGCCTGTGCTACACGTCCGGCACGACCGGCGAACCCAGGGGCGCGCTCTACAGCCACCGCTCGACGGTGCTGCACGCCTACGCCGCCTCGCTGCCCGATGCGATGGGCCTGTCGGCGGAGGACGGGGTGCTGCCGGTCGTGCCGATGTTCCACGTCAACGCCTGGGGCATTCCGTATTCCGCGCCGCTCACCGGTGCCCGGCTGGTGTTGCCCGGCCCGCAGCTCGACGGCGCCTCGCTCTACCCGCTGTTCGAATCCGAGCGCGTCACGCTCGGCGCCGGCGTGCCCACCGTCTGGCTCGGGCTGCTCGACCACGTCAAGCGCCACGGGCGGCGCTTCTCCAGCCTGCGCCGCGCCGTGATCGGCGGCTCGGCCTGCCCGCCGTCGATGCTGCGCACGCTGGAGGACGAGCACGGCGTGCGCGTGATCCACGCCTGGGGCATGACCGAGCTGTCGCCGCTCGGCACGCTGGCGCGGCTGAAGGCGCGCCACGAGGCGCTCGGGCCGGCCGAGCGGCGCCGTCTGCTCGAGAAGCAGGGGCGGGCCATGGCGGGCATCGACCTCGCGGTCGTCGACGCGCTCGGCCACGTGCAGCCCTGGGACGGCGCGAGCGCCGGCGAGCTGCTGGCACGCGGGCCCTGGGTGATCGAGCGCTACTTCAAGGACGAGCGGTCCGCGCTGCGCGAGGTCGACGGCGTGGACTGGTTCCCCACCGGCGACGTGGCGACGATCGATGCCGACGGCTTCATGCAGATCACCGACCGCGGCAAGGACATGATCAAGTCCGGCGGCGAGTGGATCAGCTCGATCGCCCTCGAGCACATCGCGCTGTCGCACCCCGCGGTACACGAGGCGGCCGTGGTCGCCGTGCCGCACCCCAAGTGGGGCGAGCGGCCGCTGCTGGTGGCGGTGCGCCGGCCCGGCACCGCACCGACGCGCGCCGACCTGATCGGCCACTACGAGGGCCGGGTCGCGCGCTGGCAGGTGCCCGACGACGTCGTCTTCCTGCCGGAGCTGCCGCACACCGCGACCGGCAAGGTCCTCAAGATGAAGCTGCGCGAGATGTTCCGCGAGCATCGCCTGCCCGACGCCTGAGGGCCGAGGCGCCGCGAACCGCCGCGCCGGCGGCTACCATCCGCGCCCATGAACGACCCCTACGCGCGCCGCGCCGCGGCCGGCCCGTCGCCGCGATGACTGCGGCCCGCATGGAAACCGCCATCTGGGTGCTGCTGTACGGCGGCCTGGCGCTGGTGATCGTCGGCCTGTGGTCGCTCGAGCACGCGGTCGGCTGGCCGCACGCGCTGGTTGCGGTCGGTGCCGTGCTGGTCATCGCCGGCGTGCTGCTGATCTGGCTGCGCTCGCGCCTGGGCGAGACCGAACCCGGAAAGAAGGACCGATGATCCACCACATCGTGCAGTGGACGCTCAAGGACGCCGCCGACGCGCCGCGCTTCAAGGCGCTGCTCGACGACTGCGCCGGCCTCGTGCCCGGCATGCTGGCCTTCGAGGTCGGCATCCGCACGCCGGCGCTGGAGGCCAACACCGACGTGGTGCTGGTGTCGTCCTTCGCCGACGCCGCGGCGCTCGATGCCTACCAGCGCCATCCGAGGCACCGGGCCGTGGCCGCCCAGCTCGGCCCGATGCGGCGCGAACGCCACGTGCTGGACTTCGAGCGCTGAGGTGAGAGGCGGCATGCGGGCATTGCGCTCCGGCGCGAGGCGATGAGCGGCGTCGTCCGCCGCTTCGGCGCAGCCCTTGTGCTGTGCGCGGCGACCGGCCTCGCGGCGGCGGCCGAGAGCAGGCCCTTCATCTTTCCGGCCTACCGCAGCGCCGCCGAGGTCCACGGCCGATGCGATGCGATGCTGGGCGAGCTCGAGCGGCGCCGCGCCGCGCTCGCGCACCAGCGCGCGACGGACGGCGTGCTGGAGGCGCTTGACGAGCTCACGCTGGCGAGCGACCAGACCCTCGGGCCGATCTCCTTCATCGGCGAGGTGCATCCCGCCAAGGCGGTGCGCGATGCGGCCGAGGTCTGCGAGCTGCGCCACGAGCGCTTCTCGGGGCGGCTGCTGCAGGACGCGGCGATCTACCGGCGACTGCAGGCGCTGGCACCCGCGGATGCGGTCGACGCCCGCGCGCGGCAGGAGTGGCTGGCGCTGTTCGAGGACGGCGGCGTGGCGCTCGAGCCGGCGCAGCGCGCCCGGGCCCGCGCGCTGAAGGACGAGATCGGCAAGCTGTCGCAGGCCTTCGAGCGGCGCGTCCGCGAGGATCGCACGCGCGTGGCCTTCACCGAGGCCGAGCTCGACGGCGTGCCGGAGCACGTCTGGCGCGACGCGCCGCGCGACGCGCGCGGCCGGCGCCTGCTCGGGCTCGACTACCCCACCTACGACCCGGTGGTGGAGGGCGCCCGCGACCCGGCCGCCCGCGAACGGATGTGGCGCGCCTACCAGTCGCGCGGCGGCAAGGCCAACCTCGCCACGCTGGCGCGCATCGTCGAGCGGCGGCGCGACTACGCGCGGCTGTTCGGCGTCGAAAGCTACGCCGAGTTCGTGCTGCGCCGCCGGATGGCCGAGCGGGTCGAGGCGGTGCAGGGCTTCCTCGGCGAGGTCGGCGCCGTGGTGACGGGCCGCGAGGCCGAGGACCTCGCCGAGCTGCGCGCCGCCAAGGCGGCCGAGCTGGGCCGCGCGCCGGAGGGACTGCGCTTCGAGCGCTGGGACACGCCCTACTACCTGGAGCGCGTCAAGCGCGAGCGCTTCGCGCTCGACCAGGAGCGCTTCCGCCGCCACTTTCCGCCGCAAGCCAGCCTCGAGTTCGTGTTCGCGGTCGCCGGGCGGCTGTTCGGCGTCGGCTTCCGGCCGCTGAACCAGCCGCTGTGGCATGCCGACGCGCGCGCGTGGGAGGTGTTCGAGCGCGCCGGCGGCCGCACGGTCGGGACGCTCTACACCGACCTCTATCCGCGGCCGGACAAGTACAGCCACGCCGCCGTCTGGTCGGTGCGCGGCTCGTCGACCCGCGCCGGGCGGCTGCCGACCGCGGCGCTGGTCACCAACTTCGACCGCCGCGGCCTCACCCTCGACGAGCTGGAGACGCTGCTGCACGAGTTCGGCCACGCGCTGCACGTGACGCTCAGCGCGACGCGCTACGCATCGCTGGCCGGCACCAACGTGAAGCTGGACTTCGTCGAGGCGCCGTCGCAGATGCTCGAGGAATGGGTCTACGACGACCGCGTGCAGGGCCTGTTCGCCGAGGTCTGCCCGAGCTGCGAGCCGGTGCCGGCCGACCTGCTGGAGCGTGCACGCCGCTCGCGCGGCTTCGGCAAGGGGGTGAGCTTCGCCCGGCAGCACCTCTACGGCTCTTACGATCTCGCGCTGCACGGACCCGATGCGCCCGACCCGATGGCGCTGTGGTCTCGGATGGAGGGCCAGACGCCGCTCGGCACGGTCCCCGGCACGCTGTTCCCGGCCGGCTTCACCCACCTGGTCGGCGGCTACGGGGCCGGCTACTACGCCTATCTGTGGAGCCTGGCGACGGCGCGCGACCTCTATTCCGCCTTCGCCGCCGACCCGCTCGACGCCGCCGTCGGCCGGCGCTACCGCCAGGGCGTGCTGGCGCGCGGAGGCGAGGCCGACCCGGCCGCGCTGGTGGCCGGCTTCCTCGGTCGCGCGCCGAGCAATGCGGCGTTCTTCGACTGGCTCGCGCACTGAACGCCTGCGCGGCGGCGCCGACGGCGACCGTCGAGGGCGCTCTGCGTGGAGGGCGCGCTTCAGCGCGATCGGTAGGGCAATTTCTATTTGGCGACAGTGGGTTGCCCTGCCTTGCTAGGCATTGGATCAGCTTCTGCTGAGGTTTCACTTGAACTGCACGCATCGCGTTGGAGCCGGCTGTGCGGTTCGAGCTTCGCTCGAACTTCGTCATTCAAGTCCGCGTCCTAACAGCCCAGCGACAGAGCCTGTATCGGGCGCCCGGTTGGAGCCTCGGTGACGACGAAGATCACGTGCCTGCGGGCCGCTCCCGGTGCGGAGGCGGGCACGAACCGCGTCGGCGTGTCCATCGCGGGCACGGCCAGCAGCTCCCGCACCACGGCATCGTGGTGCAGCGTGGCGCCGAGGTTCTCCCCGGCCCGCACCTGCGACACGTGGCCGTCCTCGGTGACCGCCCAGTAGCCGGCCAGGGCGGCCGGCGCACCGGCGGGCCGCCGCGCCTCGGCCACGTAGGCGGCGCCATCGCGCCGCAGGCTCAGCGCGACGCGCGCCGGCTCCGCCGCCGCCGGCAGGGCCGGCCAGCCGCGGTAGTCGCGTCCGTCCAGCAGCACCTGCGGCGTGTAGACGGCGCGCGTGCCGGCGCGCGCCGCGGCCTCCTGCTGGCGGCGGGTCCACAGCGGGCTGGCGTGGCGGTCGACCCAGCCCAGCCGGTCCCAGTAGTCGACGTGGAAGGCGAGCGGCACCACGTCCGGGCGGTCCCTGAGGCCGGCCAGCCAGCGATCGGCCGGCGGGCAGGAACTGCAGCCCTCCGAGGTGTAGAGCTCGACGACGTGCGGAGCTTTTGCGCCGCTGTGCGCCGCGCAGGCCGGCACCGGCTCGGCGCCGTGCGCGGCGACCCCACACAGGGCGCCCAGGACGGCCATCGCTGGCAGGGAGTGCTGCATCGGATGCTCCGGAAAGTTCGTTGCTGCTTGGTCGCGCAGAGCGTCTCGACCTGACACCGGCGGCCGATGGCCGGGGAGCCGCGCCGCGTGGCGGCCACCGGGCGCCCGAACCGACGATGGCCTCTGCAAGAAGTCAACGCGGCCGTTCGGCGGCGAGCGACAGCCGCCACCGCCCCGTCGGCCAGGGCCTCCCCGCTTAAAGTCACGGTGTTGGATCCAGCGCGGCGGTTCTCTTCTCCGGGCCACGCGGCGTCGGCGGCCCCGGGCCGCCGCTTCGCCGGACGCGGATGTGCTGCGTTCCGGCGCTCCCCTCCGGTGTGCCCCTTGCTCGCGCGTCCGGCGTCGCGCTCGACGCACGGGCCGCTTCCTGCCCGCCTCCTGCCATAGCCCGCCCATGAACGACCAGACCGATGACGCGACGCATGCCGCCGAGAGCGCGCCCCGGGTGGCCGTCGTCGGTGGCGGGCCGGCCGGGCTGATGGCGGCCGAGACCCTCGTCGCCGCCGGCCTGGCGGTCGAGCTGTTCGATGCCATGCCCTCGGTCGGCCGCAAGTTCCTGCTGGCCGGCAAGGGCGGGCTGAACCTGACCCACGGCGAACCCCTGCCGGCGTTCCGTGCCCGCTACGGCGCGCGTGCCGAGGGGGTGGGGCGCTGGCTGGAGGCGCTGTCGCCGCAGTCGCTGCGCGACTGGGCGGCGGGGCTCGGCATCGAGACCTTCGTCGGCAGCTCGGGCCGCGTGTTCCCGGCCGACCTGAAGGCCGCACCCCTGCTGCGCGCCTGGCTGCACCGGCTGCGCGGCGCGGGCGTCGCCTTCCACATGCGGCACCGCTGGCAGGGCTGGGACCCGGACGGGGCGCTGCGCTTCGCCACGCCCGCGGGCACGCTGCTGCGCCGCCCGGTCGCGACGCTGCTGGCGCTCGGCGGCGCAAGCTGGCCGCGGCTGGGCTCGGACGGAGCCTGGCAGGCGGTGCTGGCGGGCGCGGGAGCCGAGCTGGCGCCACTGCGGCCGTCCAACTGCGGCTTCGACGTCGGCCTGCCCGGTCGCGCGCCGGGCTGGAGCGCCTTCCTGCGCGAGCGCCATGGCGGGGCGCCGATCAAGCCGGTGGTGCTGTCCTTCGCGCCGCGCGACGGCGGCCCGGCCTTCCGGCGCCAGGGCGAGTTCGTGCTGACCGCGGGCGGCATCGAGGGCAGCCTCGTGTACGCGGCGTCGTCCGCGCTGCGCGATGAGATCGCCGCTCACGGCGAGGCCACGGTCGAGCTGGACCTGCTGCCCGACCGTGACCCGGCCTTCGTGGCGGCCGAGGCGGCGCGTCCGCGCGGCAGCCGCTCGCTCGCCACCCACCTCAAGAGCCGGCTGGGCATCGAGGGCGCCAAGGCGGCGCTGCTGCACGAGGTGATCGGCCGCGAGGCGGCGCATGACCCGGCGCGCGTGGCGCAGGCGCTCAAGGCGCTGCCGCTGCGGCTGGTGGCGCCACGGCCGGTGCAGGAGGCGATCAGCAGCGCGGGCGGCGTGCGGCTGGAGTCCCTGGACGAGCGCCTGATGCTGAAGTCGCGGCCCGGCGTGTTCTGTGCCGGCGAGATGCTCGACTGGGAGGCGCCGACCGGCGGCTACCTGCTGAACGCCTGCTTCGCGAGCGGACGGGTGGCCGGGCTCGGTGCGGTCGACTGGCTGCGCGAGGCGGGAAGCACCGGCTCGTCGGCGCCTCCTCGGCGCAACGCGCACCAGCTTCGGCGTGGGGCAGGCCACCCGCGATCGTGATCGCACACGGGGGCAAGGGAGGGAGGCCGCGCGTTCACGACGGCGCGCCGGAGGCCTGCCGCGGCGCTCGGAAACCGAGGCTTGTTACGGCGGACAACGGGGCCTGTGATAGAACCCCGGGTCCGCCGCTTTCTGCCTGCCATGACCGTCGCCGCCCAGCCCGTCCGCATCGTCCGTCCCGACTCCGACGCCGCCCCGCACCCGGTGCGCGAGCGCTGGAGCGTCGAGGCGATCGAGGCGCTGTTCGCGCTGCCGTTCAACGACCTGCTGTACCGCGCCCAGCAGGTGCATCGCGAGCACTTCGATGCCAACGCCGTGCAGCGCTCCACGCTGCTGTCGATCAAGACCGGCGGCTGCCCCGAGGACTGCGCCTACTGCCCGCAGTCGGTCCACTACGACACCGGCGTCGAGGCCGACAAGCTGATGGACGTGTCGGCCGTGCGCGAGGCCGCGGAGGCCGCGGTGCGCGCCGGCGCCACGCGCTTCTGCATGGGCGCGGCCTGGCGCGAGCCGAAGGACCGCGACATCGAGAAGGTGGCGGCGCTGGTGCGCGAGGTGAAGTCGCTCGGCCTGGAGGCCTGCTGCACGCTCGGCATGCTGACCCGGCCGCAGGCCGAGGCGCTGAAGGAGGCCGGCGTCGACTACTACAACCACAACCTCGACACCGCGCCCGAGGCCTACGGCCGCATCATCAGCACGCGCGTCTACGAGGACCGGCTGCAGACGCTGGCCCATGTGCGCGAGGCCGGCATGCACGTGTGCTGCGGCGGCATCGTCGGCATGGGCGAGAGCCGCCACGAGCGCGCCGGCCTGCTGGCGCAGCTCGCCAACCTCGACCCCTATCCGGAGTCGGTGCCGATCAACGAGCTGGTGCAGGTCGAGGGCACGCCGCTCGCCGGTGCCGCCAAGCTCGATCCCTTCGAGTTCGTGCGCAGCATCGCGGTGGCACGCATCACGATGCCGAAGGCCTACGTGCGCCTGTCGGCCGGCCGCCAGCAGATGGACGACGCCGTCCAGGCGCTGTGCTTCCTGGCCGGCGCCAACTCGATCTTCTACGGCGAGAAGCTGCTGACCACCGGCAACCCGGAGGTCGAGCGCGACGCCGCGCTGTTCGAGCGCCTCGGACTGCGCGCCGCCTAGCGGCGCACCGGGCGCTCCCCCGGGCCCCGCCATACGGCCGACCGCCGTGGGGCCCGCCCTGGCCGGCCGTGCCCGAAGGCGCGGCCTCCGTCGGACCCTCAGGGCCGGCGGCCTTCTGACGACGTGTGAGCGATGAAAAGAAGAGACTTCGTCGGCGGCCTGGCCGCCAGTGCCGCGCTGCAGGCCTTCGCAGCCGGTGGCCCGCAGGCCGTCGGCCTCAAGACCCTCGGCAATCCGCAGCCCTTCGACTACGCCTGGCTCAAGGGCCAGGCTCGCGCCCTGGCCGGGCGCGCCTATGTCTCCGCCAACCGGCCGCTGCCGCCGGCGGTGGACGCGCTCGACTGGGACAAGCACCAGTCGATCCGCTACCGCGCCGACCATGCGCTATGGGGCGACCAGAAGCTGCGCTTCCGCGCCCAGTTCTTCCACCTCGGCCAGTACCAGAAGACGCCGGTGCGCATCCACGAGGTGCACGACGGCCAGGCGAGCGAGCTGGCCTACGACCCCGAGCTGTTCGACTACGGCAAGAGCGACCTGCAGGGCACGGCGCTGCCGAAGGACCTGGGCTTCGCGGGCTTCCGGCTCAACTTCCACACCGACCTCGAGCGCGACGTCTGCGCCTTCCTCGGCGCGAGCTACTTCCGCGCGGTGGGCGGCGACTGGCAGTACGGCCTGTCGGCGCGCGGCCTCGCGATCGACACCGGCCTGCCGCGGCCGGAGGAGTTTCCGAC
>Ga0247827_10000907_pt1 | contig 12951 bp, 12 predicted proteins | sample 12C_Control_Day2_FD_194414 | JGI IMG/M metagenome (GOLD analysis project Ga0247827, IMG submission 194414) | Soil microbial communities from agricultural site in Penn Yan, New York, United States - 12C_Control_Day2 | ecosystem: Environmental > Terrestrial > Soil > Agricultural land | place... | reverse complement strand
GGCACGAGCAGCGGGATGCCGACGGTCAGGTTCCAAACGAGCCGGAAGCCCGGCACCGAGTTGGGCTTGATGTGCGTCAGCTCATGGATGAAGCTGCCCGCGCGGTACAAAGCGAGCACGGCGATCACGCCTGCGGCGATCGCGACCGCTGTCGAGCTCGCGAGGATCGCGGTGAACAGTCCAGCGTAACCGAGGATCGCGGACGCGAGCAGATCCGCCCAGTAAATCTTCGGGTCCGCGGAGTTGAGGTCGCGGGTCAGGTCCGCAGCCGCCTTGAGCATCGCCTTGTCATCGCTGGCCGGCGCGAGCGACGGCTCGCGACGCGACGTGTCCCCGCTACTGCGTTGCAGCTCGATGGTGCTCGTGCCGGTCATAATTTGAGTGCCTCTGCAAGGAGATAGTGGCGCGAACATGGCGCTACAACCGGCCGTGGCTGGCGGACAACGGCTTGCCGCGCTAGCCACGGCGGATGGCATCGCTCAGCATTCGCCCCATACAGTCCAAAGCGGACCGCAAGGCTTTCGTTGACTTCGCGTGGGAGGTCTACCGGGACGATCCCGCCTGGATCCCCCCGTTGAAGGACGAGGTCCACGGCCTGCTGAACCCGAAGAAGAACCCCTGGTTCGAACATGCCCGTGCGCAGCTTTGGCTGGCGGAGCGCGGCGGCAGGATCGTCGGCCGCATCAGTGCGCAGGTCGACGATCTCGTCCTCGAGCACATGGGGCAAGGCACAGGCCAGTGGGGCATGTTTGAGGCCCTCGACGCGGAGGCCGCCGCGGCGCTGATCCAGACTGCCGAAGACTGGCTCCGCGAGCAGCGGATGACCCGTTCGCTCGGACCGTTCAGCCTGTCGATATGGGACGAGCCCGGCCTGGAGATCGAGGGCTTCGAAGAACCGCCGACGGTGATGATGGGACACCATCGCCCCGACTATGAAAAGTGGGTCGAAGCCGCCGGCTACGGCAAGTCGAAGGACCTGCTGACCTATGAGGTCGACATCACGAACTGGTCGGACCCGACGATCAGCCGCCTGATCGCGATGGGCGAAAAGAACGGCCGGATCCGGATCCGCATGGTCGACAAGTCGCGGTTCGATGAGGAGGCCCGGGTGATCCTCGGCCTGCTCAACGACGCCTGGTCTGACAATTGGGGCTTCGTTCCGCTGACGGAATCCGAGATCGCCTATGCAGGCAAGAAGCTGAAGCCGATCATCTACAAGGAGCTGGTCCGCATCGCCGAATATGACGGCGAGCCTGTGGCCTTCATGATCACGATCCCGGACATGAATGCCCTCATCAAGGACCTGAACGGAGAGCTGTTCCCGTTCAACTGGGCAAAGCTGCTGTGGCGCCTGCGCAAGCCGCGGACGGAGCGCGCGCGAGTGCCGCTGATGGGTGTCGCAAGGAAGTTCCACGGGTCACGGCTCGCAAGCCAGCTGGCCTTCATGCTGATCGAGTTCACTCGGCGAGACGCCGTCGGCACCTATGGCATCAAGACGGGCGAGTTCGGCTGGATCCTGGAGGACAATAAGGGGATGCTGTCGATCGCCGAACTTCCCGGTGCACGGATCAACCACCGTTTCCGCATCTACGAAAAGGCACTCTGAAGTCGACGATGCTTTCCTTCAAGGTCGATGCATCCGCCGAGGGCGATGCGACCCGCGTCTCGGTCGCCGCTTCGAACGGAGAGAACCGCACTTACCGCATCGCGGGCGGCGATCATGCCGACTATCTTCTGTTCTTCGACGAGCTGGCCGGCGATTTCGGCACGCGCGCACCAGGCTCCGCCGAAATCCCGACGACGGAGGAAAGCGGCATCCGATGGCGCCCGCTCATCACCTCCAACCTCAGTGAGCGAATCCACTGCGGCTATGGCGATCCGGCGGTGCTCAAGATCGACGACGGCTGGGTACTGGTCGCTACTTCCAATGACGCGCCCGACGCCTTTCCGATCCTCCACTCTTCGGATCTCACGCATTGGGAGGACAAGGGCTTCGTCTTCCCGGAGGGCCATGCACCATCCTGGACTGCCACAGGACGCCGCGTCGCGGACTTCTGGGCGCCTGAAATGCAGCGCGTGGGTGACGAATATTGGCTCGCCTACACCGCTCGTGAGCAATCCAAGGCGCTCGCCATCGGACTCGCCAGGGCTCCCACGCCTTTCGGCCCCTGGACGGACAATGGCCAGCCTCTGATCACTGGAGGCAAGGTGCTCACGCCCGGCGCATCAGCCAGCGGCGGAGTGATCGATTCCCACATCTTCGTTGACGATGACGGCGCGCCTTTCCTGTTCTGGAAGAACGATACGAACGGGCTGTGGCCCCGTCCGCTCGCCGGGTTGCTGCGCGATCATGCCGAACTGATCCCCATTCTGTTCGAAGGTGAGCGAGAGCAACGCAGCGCGGCGTTCGCGGCCGCGATCCAGCCCTGGGCGAACGGCCGCCGCTCTATGGAGCGTTTCTTCCTCATGCAGCCCTTGATCGAGGCGGCGCTGGAGAACTGGCCCCGCGTGCTCCCGGCGCTCACCGAGTTCGGCAAGACGCCCGACATCGTCGAGGCGATGCGGACACCGATCCATTCGCGGCGGTTTTCGGCGGACGGCCGATCGCTCGAGGGCGAGGAGAGAATCGTCCTATCCAACGACCTCGATTGGGAGGGACATCTGATCGAGGGCCCGTTCGTCACGAAGCAGAACGGCCGATACTGGATGTTCTACGCGGGCAACGACTTCTCGACGCCCGCCTACGGCATTGGGGTCGCAGTCTCCGACCATCCCTTCGGACCGTACGAAAAGCGGGCCGAGCCGTTGTTGAAGTCCAACCCGGAATGGTGGGCGCCGGGACATGCATCGGTCGCCCCCGGAGCGGATGGGCGGCCGCAGCTGTTCTTCCATGCCTTCTTCCCGGGAAAGTGCGGATACAATGCGTTCCGCGCACTTCTCACGGTCGGACTGGATTTCGAGAGCGGCGAAGTTAAGCTCCGCCCCGTCTAAGCAGCAGCTAAGCGAGCTCGATCCATGTTGGAGCGTGGTCGCTCGCCTTCTCCTCTCCCCGCGCCCATTTGTCGACGCCAGCGCCCTGCAGGCGGTCGGCGGCCTCCGGCGAGCAAAGAAGATGGTCTATGCGGAAGCCCGCATCGCGCTGCCAGCAGCCCGCGGTATAGTCCCAGAAGGTGTACAGCCGGTCGTCGTCCGGATGAAAGGCGCGCAAGGCCTCGGTCCAGCCCTGGTTGAGAATTCTGCGCCATTGAGCGCGGGTCTCCGGCTGCACCAGCGCGTCGTTCGCCGCGGCGCGAATAGAGAAGACGTCGCGGTCTTCGGGAACGACGTTCCAGTCGCCGGCGAGGATCACCGGCCGCTCCTCCTGGAGCAGATCGCGAGCGCGCTCCGCCAGCCGCTCCATCCAGCGAAGCTTGTAGTCGAACTTCTCGGTGCCGATCGGATTGCCGTTCGGAAGATATAGCGAGGCGACGATCAAAGCCGTGCCGTTCGCCTTCACTTCGGCCTCGATATAGCGGCTGTGCGTGTCGTCAGGATCGCCGGGCAGACCAACGCGGCGGAGCTCCGGAGTGTCGCCTTTCACCAGGATTGCGACGCCGTTGAAGCCCTTCTGTCCGTGCCAGACGGCGCCGTAGCCTGCGCCTTCGATGTCGGCGATGGGGAGGCTCTCATCGGCGCACTTCAACTCCTGGAGGCAGACGACGTCCGGCTTTTCGCGATCGAGCCATTCAAGGAGGCGCGGGAGGCGCGCGCGGATGCCGTTGATGTTGAAGGTCGTAAGCTTCAAACCGAAAAGCTCGAACCGCAGCCGCAGCCGGACGCCGCGTTGGGATTGGTGACTTTGAACGACGCTCCGCCAAGGTCCTCGACGAAGTCGACCGCGGACCCGCGCACCAGGTCGAGGCTGATAGGATCTACCACGAGCTTAACCCCGTCCGTTTCGGCGACGGCATCGTCCTCGGCCTGTGTCTCGGCAAGCTCGAACTTGTAAGTGAAGCCTGCGCAGCCGCCACCGTCCACCGCCAGGCGCAGGATAGCTGGCCTGGATTGACGTTCTGCGATCCATGCAACGCGCTTCGCAGCGCTTGGGGTCAGGATGATGTCAGGCTCGCTCACTTGGAAGCGAGATAGGGTGCAGCCGCCCAAGCGGCAAGGAATACCCTTGTTGCGGTCTTAGCGCTTGCCGCCCTGCGGGCCGCCGAGCGCGATCGTGTCCATCGAGTGCGATCCGGCGCTCTTCTGCATGGCGACCAGATAATCGGTGGACTTCATGAAAGGGATTGGATTCACGGCGCGACCGTCAATGCGGACTTCGTAGTGCAGGTGGTTGCCGGTCGAGCGGCCCGTGGAGCCCATGCGACCGATAAGCTGGCCGCGCTTCACCGGCTGACCGTCGCGAACCAGCATCTGCGCGAGGTGGCCGTAGCGGGTTTCGATGCCGCGGCCATGATCGACCTTGATGAGATTGCCGTAGCCGCCGCTGTTCCAAGTCGCGGTGGTGACTGTGCCGTCGGCCGTAGCGTAGATCGGCGTGCCGTGCGGACCGGCGAGGTCGATGCCGGCATGCATTGCGGCGCCGCCGCGGAACGGATCGGAGCGGACTCCGTAGCCGCTGGTGAAGGCAGCGGTCTTCACCGGCTTGTCTGAAGGAACGGCGATTGCGCCGGATGCGAGATTGTCGAGCTTCTTCCAGCTGGTGAACAGCTGCTTGAACGTGGGGTCGGAATTGCCGTCGAACGGTCCGCCACGGCCTTCATGGCCCGCTTGCGGCGGATAGAAGCCCATGCGGCGGAGCGTGGCTGGATCGATGTCTTCGTTCGCGAGGGCGGCGGCGAGAGCCAGCTGGCGCTCCTCGATGAGCTTGACGCGGCGCTCGGTCTCGGCGGCGAGCTGGGCGACCTTGGCGGCATAATCGGCGGTAGAGGAAACCTGGGCGGCGATGGCCAAGGGAGCGGGAGTCATGATGCGGGCGACGGCGTAGCTGGACCAGCCCACCAACGTGAGCAGCGCAGCGAAAACCAGAATCTGGATCGAAGCGGAAAGGCGGAATCTGCGAAGCTGCGTGCCATCGTGCACGAAGAAGTCGCGGTCCCTAAAAAGACCGGACGCTGTCGCCAAAACCTTTGTCATACCCCTCGCTCCACAAACAGTGCGGGCCATGCAAAAAAGCATGGTCCGAAACGCCATCGATTTAAGGAGCTCCCCAGCCCCACCTGCCAGTGGATATGCCCACCACCCTCTGGCAAAGCGGAGACTGACCCTGCCCGGTTAATGAATTCAACCTTCTGTTCCTCGTAGCGGGACGAGTCGTCCGCTCACTGCGGTGAATTGTTGAATCGGCCTCCTTCAGAGAGAGGGACGAAGACCGAATCAGTCATTGCAGAGGCGCAACGGCAAGATTTTCGCCTTCGCCTTGCCGATGCCGCAATCGCCGTTAGAACCGGCGTCGGGCCACGCCGTCCCAACGCGGCGCGTGCTCTCTGCGAGGAGAGTTGAATTGACTGACACAACTGCGGCGGGCGCAACCTTGCGCCGGCCGAAACCGTCTACATTGCCGGCACGCCCGCATTTCTCGTCGGGACCCTGCGCCAAGCCGCCCGGCTGGAACCCTGCCCTCATCGACACGCGCGTGCTCGGCCGGTCACACCGGTCCGCACTTGGCAAGGCGCGTCTCCAGGAGGCGATCGAACGCACGCACGCGCTCCTGCGGCTGCCGCCCGATTATCGGCTCGGAATAGTCCCCGCTTCCGACACGGGCGCGGTGGAGATGGCGCTCTGGGCGCTGCTCGGCCCCCGTCCCGTCACCATGCTTGCCTGGGAAAGCTTCGGTGCCGGCTGGGTTACCGACGTTCTCAAGCAGCTGAAGCTCGAAGCCAATGTTCGGACGGCCGGATATGGCGAGATTTGCGATCTGGACGGCATCGAACCGACGAGCGACGTGGTGTTCACCTGGAACGGCACGACCAGCGGCGTGCGCGTTCCGAACGGCGACTGGGTTGCCGACGACCGCACGGGTCTGACGATTTGCGACGCGACATCTGCCGCCTTCGCCCAGCGAATCGACTGGACGAAGATCGATGTCGGCACCTTCAGCTGGCAAAAAGCGCTGGGCGGCGAAGGCGGGCATGGCATGCTCGTTCTGAGCCCTCGCGCGGTAAAGCGCCTGGAGCAGGGTCAGGCCAACCGTCCGCTTCCAAAGATCTTCCGACTGACCAAGGGCGGCGCCCTCATCGAAGGCGTGTTCAAGGGCGAGACGATCAACACCCCCTCCATGCTGGCGGTCGAGGACTGGCTCGTTGCCCTCGATTGGGCGGACGGGGTCGGCGGGCTGGAGGCGCTTATCGCCCGTGCCGACGCCAATGCCGCCGCGCTCGATCGTTGGGTCCGGACGGCAGACTGGATCGAGCATCTAACAAGCGACCCGGCAATCCGCTCGAACACATCCGTTTGCCTGCAGTTCGCCGATCGCTCCGACGAAGAGGCGAACAAGACGCGGCAGAAGGCGATCGTGAAGCTGCTGGAGGCGGAAGACGCCGCCTATGACGTGGGCGCCTATCGTGACGCCCCGCCGGGCCTTCGCATCTGGTGCGGGGCAACCGTGGAAACAACTGACATTGAAGCGCTTGGGCCTTGGCTCGATTGGGCGTGGGAGGCGACGGCGTGAGCGAGCAAGTACGTGTGCTGATTGCAGACAAGATGGACCCTCGGGCCGCGGCAATCTTCCGCCAGCGCGGGATCGAGGTTGACGAGAAGCCGGGCCTTTCGCCGGACGAGTTCAAGATGATCATCGGCGATTATGACGGCCTCGCGCTCCGGAGCTCGACCAGGGTCAATGCCGAGGCCATGGATGCCGCAGTTCCGCGGCTTAAGGTTGTCGGCCGCGCTGGTATCGGCGTCGACACGATCGACGTTCCGGCGGCCACCGCCCGCGGCATCGTCGTGATGAACACGCCCTTCGGGAATTCGATCACCACCGCCGAGCATGCGATCGCAATGCTCTTCGCGCTGGCGCGCGAGATTCCTGCCGCCGACCAGTCCACGCAGGCCGGCAAGTGGGAGAAGAACCGATTCATGGGCGTCGAGCTGAGCGGCAAGACGCTCGGCCTTATCGGCTGCGGCAATATCGGGTCGATCGTCGCCGACCGGGCTCATGGCCTGAAAATGAAGGTCGTCGCCTATGACCCCTTCCTTTCGCCCGAGCGTGCCATCGAGCTCGGCGTCGACAAGGTCGAGCTGGAGGAGCTCCTCCGCCGAGCCGACTTCATCTCGCTCCATACCCCGCTGACAGACCAGACGCGCGGGATCCTGTCGCGTGATGCGCTGGCCAAGACCAAGCCGGGCGTCCGCATCGTCAATTGTGCGCGCGGCGGGCTGATCGACGAGGCGGCACTGAAGGAAGGGCTGGAGAGCGGCCACATCGCCGGCGCCGCACTGGACGTCTTCGTCCAGGAACCGGCGAAGGAGAATGCGCTGTTCGGCACGCCCAATCTGATCTGCACTCCGCACCTCGGCGCATCGACCAACGAGGCACAGGTCAACGTCGCGATCCAGGTCGCCGAGCAGATGGCGGACTTCCTCCTGCTCGGAGGCATCACCAACGCGGTGAACATGCCATCCCTGTCAGCCGAGGAGGCACCGCGGCTGAAGCCGTACATGGCGCTCGCGGAAAAGCTCGGCCGCCTGGTCGGCCAGATCGCAGGTGCGGACATCCGTTCGGTAGCCGTGGAGGTCGAGGGAGCCGCCGCCGAGCTGAACATAAAGCCCATAACTGGCGCGGTGCTGGCCGGCCTGATGGGCACCTATTCCGACACGGTGAACATGGTGAACGCGCCGGTCTACGCGAAGGAACGCGGCCTCGATGTCAGGGAGGTGCGGCACGAGCGGGAGGTCGACTATCATACCCTGGTCGCCGTCACGGTGGGCACGTCCGACGGTGAGAAGCGCGTCGCCGGCACCCTGTTCGGCAATCGTGCTGCCCGGCTGGTCGACATTTTCGGGGTCGCCGTCGAAGCGGACCTCACGCCGCGGATGATCTACATCGTCAACACCGACGCTCCTGGGTTCATCGGCGCGCTCGGGACCACGCTCGGCAAGGCGGGGGTTAACATTGCAACCTTCAATCTCGGCCGGCGGAAAGCTGGCGGCGAGGCAGTTGCACTTGTCGCGGTCGACGATCCGATCACGTCGCAGCTCGCCGAAGAGCTCAAGCAACTCCCGGGAGTGCGCGAGGTCGTGCCCTTAAGCTTTTAAAAGAGGCTAGGCCGGGACCTCCAGCTCCGTGAACCGCACGGGCATGATCTCGCGGGTCTGCACTTCGCCCGCCGCGCCTTTCTCGATCACGCTGAGCTGCTGGACCTCCTTGCCGCCGATCGGAATCACGATGCGGCCTCCGGGTTCGAGCTGCTCGACCAGCGCCGACGGCACTTCCTCCGCGGCGGCGGTGACGAGGATCCGGTCGAACGGCGCATGCTCCAGCCAGCCGCGTGAGCCGTCACCGACGCGTACCTCAATCTCATAGCCAAGGACGCCGAAGCGCGCCTTGGCGGCCTCGGCAAACTCCTCGACTACCTCAACGCTAAACACCTCCGCCCCCATGTCGGCCATGACCGCCGCCTGGTAGCCCAGGCCCGTCCCGACCTCGAGGATGTGCGCGTCCGGCCCGACGTCCAGCAATTGAAGCATCAGCGCGCCGATGAACGGCTGGGATATTGTCTTGTCGAAACCGATGGGCAGCGGCGTGTCCTGGTAAGACATCAGCATCAGGCTTTGCGGGACGAAGAGGTGACGAGGCACGTCCATCAGCGCTCTACGAAGCTGCGGGTCGGGAGAATCCGTCCCGATCTCGTCGCCCGCGAGGTCGAAGTGCATATCGATGATCTCGACCATGTGGCGTCGGAAGAGCGCCAAATGCTGATCGGTCATCGGCTTCATCTGCAAACCTCAATGGCCGAACGGACTCGGCCCGCGCGCGTTCCTCAACTGGACGGTTTGGCCCGCTGCCCCTAGGAGCGCCAGGGCTTCTCACATGGGGATTCGCTTTGGGCAACGTTACGGTCATCGGCGCGCAATGGGGCGACGAGGGCAAAGGCAAGATCGTCGACTGGCTCGCCAGCCGCGCGGACATGGTCGTCCGCTTTCAGGGCGGCCACAATGCGGGCCACACGCTCGTCGTCGGCGGGCAGACCTACAAGCTGTCGCTGCTGCCGTCCGGTATCGTCACCGGCACTCCGTCCATCATCGGCAATGGTGTCGTGCTCGACCCGTGGGCGTTGAAGGCCGAGGTCGAGCGCATCCAGGAACAGGGCGTGAAGGTGACGCCGGACATCCTGATGTTGGCCGAGACGTGCCCGCTGATCCTTCCAATCCACCGCGATCTCGATGCCCTGCGCGAGGATGCCAGCGGCGCCGGCAAGATCGGGACGACGCGCCGCGGAATTGGCCCCGCCTATGAAGACAAGGTCGGCCGCCGCGCGATCCGCGTTTGCGACCTGGCGCACCTGGGCGAGCTGGAGCCGCTGCTCGACCGCCTCTGCGCGCATCACGACGCGCTTCGCGCTGGTTTCGGAGAGCCGCCGGTCGATCGCGAGCGGCTGCGCAACGACCTCGCCGAAATCGCCGACTTCGTGCTGCAGTTTGCACGTCCGGTGTGGCGCGACTTGGACGAGGCCGCCCGCCGCGGCCGCCGCATCCTGTTCGAAGGCGCTCAGGGTGTCCTGCTCGACGTCGATCATGGCACCTATCCGTTCGTCACCTCGTCGAACACGGTTGCCGGCGCAACCGGGCCGGGCACGGGCATGGGCCCGTCGGCCGCGCAGTTCGTGCTCGGGATCGTCAAGGCCTACACCACCCGTGTCGGTTCCGGCCCCTTCCCCACCGAGCTGGAAGACGAGGTCGGCCGGCGACTTGGAGAGCGCGGACATGAGTTCGGCACGGTTACCGGCCGCCGCCGCCGCTGCGGCTGGTTCGACGCTGTGCTGGTGCGGCAGTCCGTCGCGGTCAGCGGAGTCACCGGCGTGGCGCTGACCAAGCTCGACGTTCTCGACGGATTCGAGACCGTGAAGATCTGCACCGGCTACACGATCGATGGGCAGAGCTTCGACTATTTGCCGCCGCACGCGCAGGACCAAGCGCGCGTGATTCCCCAGTATGAGGAAATCGAAGGCTGGCCGGGCTCGACCCGAGGTGCGCGCAGCTGGGCGGACCTTCCGGCGCGGGCGATCAAATATGTGCGTCGCGTGGAGGAGCTGATCCGCTGCCCTGTGGCGCTGGTTTCCACCAGCCCGGAGCGCGACGACACTATCCTAGTGCGGGATCCCTTCGCCGGCTAGCGCCGCACCTCGAAGCGGGTCGAGCCTTCCACCTCGGCTTCGCTAACCCGCACGTTGGCCACTCGCGCGCTCGGCGGACCGTGGCCGATCAGATCGACCAGCCAATTGACCGCGGCCTCTTCCCCTTCGAGATGCGCTTCGACGGAACCGTCGGGGCAGTTGCGGACCCAGCCGTTGACGCCAAGCCGTTCGGCCTGCTCCTGGGTCCAGCCGCGGAAGAAGACTCCCTGCACGCGCCCGGTCACTTGGACATGGCGCGCGGCGGCCATCAGACGGTCGCGATGTCTGGCGCGTCCTCGGCCTTCATACCGACCACATTGTAGCCCGCATCGACATGGTGGATCTCACCGGTGACACCGCTCGACAGGTCGGAGAGCAGGTAGAGTCCCGCCCCGCCGACGTCCTCGATCGTCACATTGCGCCGCAGCGGCGAATTATATTCGTTCCACTTCATGATGTAGCGGAAGTCGCCGATGCCGCTGGCCGCGAGGGTCTTGATCGGGCCGGCCGAGATGGCGTTGACGCGGATACCTTCGGGACCGAGGTCCATCGCGAGATATTTGACGCTTGTCTCCAGCCCCGCCTTGGCCACGCCCATCACATTGTAATGCGGGATCACCTTCTCGGCGCCGTAGTAAGAGAGCGTCAGCAGGGAGCCCCCAGGCTTCATCATCGCCCGCGCCCGTTGGGCAACGGCGATGAAGCTGTAGACCGAAATGTTCATGGTCAGCAGGAAGTTGTCGACGCTGGTATCTACGAACTTTCCGCGCAACTCGTTCTTGTCCGAAAAGCCGATGGCGTGGACGACGAAATCGAGCGTCTCCCACCTCTGTTTCAGGTCGTCGAACGCCTTGTCGAGCGCCTTCATGTCCGACACGTCGCAGTCGATCAGGACGTCCGAGTCCAATTCCTGAGCCAGCGGCCGGACTCGCTTCTCCAGCGCCTCACCCTGGTAGGAGAAGGCCAGCTCTGCGCCCTGGTCGCCGAGCGCCCGCGCGATTCCCCAGGCAAGCGAACGGTCGTTCGCCAGCCCCATGATCAGGCCCTTCTTGCCCTGCATCAATCCCGTCAAAGCTGCGGTCCCCCTTGTTGCGGGACGAGCTCCACATCCTCTCCGGGCTGCGGCTCTTCCACCTCAAGCTGGTCCTTGTACGGACCCGAATAGATTTCGCCCTTTAGCGCCGTCGGCGAAGCTTCCGCCAGCGCCGCGTTGAGCTCCGCGCCCATAACCACGCCGAGCCCGACCATGAAGAAGAAAATCAGGACGATCATGACTCCGGCAAGGCTGCCGTAGGTCAGGTCGTATCCGCCGAGCAGCCCGATCGCGTCGGGCAGCAGCTCCGCGGTCATCAACCACCAGGCCGTGATGAGCAGCGCCCCCGGCCATTTCCTGCAGCCGGGCCGGCGGTAGCGAAGAGGCGTAAGGAGGTAGAAGATGAAGTAGACGGTTCCGTAGAGCGCAATCGCGGGGATCACGCGGTAGAGCGTGATTGCGTCCGCCACTTCCTGGGCAACGGGCATCCAGGCAACAATCGCATGCTCGACCGTGCTCAGGACCACGCTCGCCGCAAAAGCGAAGAGCAACAAGAAGACGGCGCCGACGATCACCGCCATCGAGGCAAGGCGGTAATGCCAGAACGGCGAGCAATATTTCACGCCGTAGGCACGGCGCAGAATGTCGCGGATCGTTTCGATGAAGCTCCCGACCGTCCATAGGCCGACGATCGCACCGATCCAGAGGAGTGTGCCGGTCCGGGCGCTGAGCACTTCCGCAATTGGCGGGCCCAGAACCTGAGAGACGTCCGGCGGAAGCTGCGAGAGGACCGTAGCGACGGTCATCCGACCGCTTTCGGACTGGCCGAGAAGCTGGGCGAAAGCAGCAGCGAAGATAAAAAAGGGAAAGAGCGCGAGCAGCCCCAGATAAGCAAGATTGCCCGCGTGTATGAAGCCGTCGTTGTAGACCCCGACCGCTACGCGCTTGACGATTTCCAGCGGATATTGATGAGGCCTTAGCTTTTCCGCGACGTCACGCCCGAAGGCGGCGCTCATGCTCGCCAGCTGCTTGCGCCGTTCCTCGGGGGAAAGCGGAGAGTGATCCTGCATCTACTGCAGTTAAACCCCGAGATTGGCGCGCGGGTTGCCGCCGCCATTCCAGCCTTCGACAAACGCCTCGAGCGTCGCGTCACCGGCCGGCAGACTGACTTCGAGGTTCAGCAGCTGGTCGCCGCGCTTGCCGTTCTTGCCGGTGAAGCCGCGACCCTTGATCCGCAGCACCTTCCCCGAGCTGCTGCCCTTGGGGATCGTCATCATCACCGGCCCGTCCGGTGTCGGCACCTTCACCTTCGCCCCCATCACCGCTTCCTTCAGGGTCACCGGCAGATCCATCCGGATGTCGTTGCCGTCGCGGCGGTAGAAAGGATGCGGCGCGATCGAAATCGTCACCAAGCCGTCGCCCGGCCCGTCAGGTCCCTGCTCGCCCTTGCCGGCGAGGCGGATCTTCGTGCCTTCCTCGACTCCGTTCGGGAGCTTGAGGTCGATCGTCTTGCCGTCGGCGAGCGTGATCCGCTGGGGCTTGAGGGTCGCCGCATCAACGAACGGTACTGTCAGCCGGTAGGCGATGTCCGCG
>Ga0247827_10000898_pt1 | contig 13074 bp, 11 predicted proteins | sample 12C_Control_Day2_FD_194414 | JGI IMG/M metagenome (GOLD analysis project Ga0247827, IMG submission 194414) | Soil microbial communities from agricultural site in Penn Yan, New York, United States - 12C_Control_Day2 | ecosystem: Environmental > Terrestrial > Soil > Agricultural land | place... | reverse complement strand
ATTCAATCTCGCTCAGCACTTCTGGTTTTGACTCGTGATCCAAAAGAGACTTACACCCGCTACTCGTTCCCGTCCAAGTTGCTGGAGTATCTGGTAAGCGGCGTCCCGGTGTTAACCACTCGCTTGAGTGGAATTCCTGACGAATACTTTGAATTTTTTAATGTGATCGAGCAATTTTCAGTTTCCGGTATCAGTGATGCCTTGAAGGCGATTGATAGCGCGGACCAGCAGCTTTTGTTGCGGAAGGCGGCGTGTGGTAAAATTTGGGCTTTGGAACGCAAGTCTAGCGCTGCCGTCGGTCGAAAAATTGTAAATTTTATGGAGAATTATAGTTGACTATTTTTAGCGATAAGAAATTGTTGATCACTGGCGGTACCGGATCATTTGGCAATGCGGTGCTGAAGCGCTTCCTCGACTCTGACATCGCTGAAATCCGGATTTTCAGTCGCGACGAAAAAAAGCAAGATGACATGCGTAAACATTACGCCAGTTCGAAGCTTAAGTTCTATATCGGCGACGTTCGCGACTATCAAAGTGTCCTCAACGCGACCAGGGGGGTCGACTACATTTTTCACGCGGCGGCACTTAAGCAGGTACCTTCCTGCGAGTTTCACCCTATGGAAGCGGTCAAAACCAACGTGATCGGTACCGAGAATCTGCTTGAGGCTGCTATCCAGAACGAGGTCAAGCGAGTTGTCTGTCTGAGTACCGATAAAGCGGTTTATCCAATCAACGCTATGGGCATCTCCAAAGCGATGATGGAAAAGGTCATGGTCGCAAAGTCTCGCAATGCCGACGACAATAAAACCGTTATCTGCGGGACACGTTATGGCAATGTGATGGCGTCACGGGGTTCTGTCATTCCTCTGTTAATTCAGCAAATTCGTGATGGAAAGCCATTGACGCTGACCGATCCGAACATGACTCGTTTCATGATGACGCTGGCTGACGCGGTCGATCTGGTTCTTTATGCCTTCGAGCATGGTAGTAATGGTGATCTTTTCGTGCAGAAAGCCCCTGCTGCCACTGTTGAGGTCTTGGCCAAGGCGCTGACACAAATGCTCAAGAAGCCAGATCATCCAATACAGGTGATAGGTACCCGCCACGGAGAGAAGCTCTTTGAAGCGCTTTTGAGTCGTGAAGAAATGGCGTGTGCCGAAGATCGTGGCGAGTACTATCGTGTACCACCAGATTTGCGCGATTTGAATTATTCGAAATTCGTCGAGCAAGGCGAAGAGAAGATTTCTAGAACTGAAGACTACAACTCCCATAATACAGAACGCCTGGATGTTGAAGGCATGAAGCAGTTGCTGTTGAAACTTGAATTCATGCGTGCCATCCAGCGTGGCGAGTATGCGACTCCGGAGGAATGATCAATGAAAGTATTGATCACGGGCTCGAACGGTTTTATCGGTAAAAATCTTATTTCTCACTTGAGTGAGCGAGTGGATGTGGAAGTTGTGCCTTTCACTCGTGCAGACGATATCTCACTGCTACCCGAACTGGTGCGTGACGCGGACTTCATATTCCATCTTGCAGGTGTGAATCGTCCTAAAAGTCCGGAGGAGTTCGTAAGTGGAAACACAGATCTAACCAAGGTTCTGTGTGATGCAGTTGCCGCTAGTGGAAAGTCGATTCCTGTGCTTTACACCTCGTCCAGTCAGGCCGAGTTGGAAAATCCGTATGGTATTAGTAAGCGCAATGCTGAAGAAGCTTTGCTCGCATTGACGCAGCAAACGAAATCTCCAGTATATTTGTTTCGCTTGCCGAATGTATTTGGAAAATGGGGTCGGCCTAACTATAACTCGGCTGTCGCTACCTTTTGCCATAATATTGTTCATGACTTACCAATTCAGATCAACGATCCGCAGGCTCTTATCAATCTTGTTTATATTGATGATGTGGTTGCGAAGTTCGTCACGGTTATGGATGGGCTGCTGTCTGACGAGTGTTTTGCAACTGTCGAACCGCAGTACAGTATTAGTGTAGGTGCATTGGCGGATCAGTTACGTGCGTTTCGTGATAGTCGCGCAAGTCTGATTACTGAGCCAGTTGGTACCGGGCTGGTTCGCGCTCTCTACTCCACCTATGTCAGCTATCTACCCCCAGAAAAGTTCACCTATTCCGTGCCTAAATATGGAGATCCCCGCGGAACATTCGTGGAGATGCTCAAGACACAGGATAGCGGCCAGTTCTCCTATTTTACGGCTCATCCAGGCGTCACACGTGGTGGGCATTACCATCACTCGAAAACAGAAAAATTCTTGGTTATCCGGGGAAAGGCCTGCTTCCGGTTCCGGAATATCTTGTCTGGTGAGTTCTATGAACTTTTCACCACTGGCGAGCAGCCTGAGATCGTTGAGACTGTGACGGGTTGGACTCACGACATCACGAATGTTGGGGATGACGAGATGATAGTGATGCTTTGGGCAAATGAAATTTTTGATCGCGAGCGGCCTGACACGTATGCGCGTCCGGTAGGAACTCAGGCGTAAATAGCACGATCTTGGTTAGTGTCGGATTCGGGCAGGACGCTTCAGCTTTAGAAGCAAGCGTCCGAAGCTTTCGGTCCGTTTTGATAGATTAGGTAGAGTTTACAATGAAAAAAATGAAGGTTGTCACGGTTGTAGGTACCCGTCCAGAAATCATCCGCTTGTCACGTGTGATGGCCAAGCTTGATCAATATTGTGATCATGTACTGGTTCATACAGGCCAGAACTATGACTATGAACTGAACGAAATTTTCTTTCAGGACCTGGGTATTCGCAAGCCTGATCACTTTCTTAACGCGGCGGGTGCGACCGGTGCGGAAACTATCGGCAATGTAATCATCGCTGTTGATCGGGTATTGGCCGAAGTACAACCCGAAGCGTTGTTGGTTTTAGGTGATACCAATAGCTGCATGGCGGTGATCCCTGCCAAACGCCGTAAGATTCCAACTTTTCATATGGAAGCTGGCAACCGCTGCTTCGATATGCGCGTACCGGAAGAGATCAATCGCCGCATTGTCGATCACACCGCAGACATTAATCTTACTTACAGTTCGATTGCTCGTGATTACCTGCTCCGTGAGGGGCTGTCTCCCGATATGGTTATCAAGACGGGTAGCCCGATGTTTGAAGTGCTCAACTATTACCGTGATGGTATTGAGGCGTCGGACGTACTGCAGCGTCTAGGTTTGGAAAAGGGCAGATTTTTTGTTGTAAGTGCCCACCGCGAAGAAAATATCGATTCCGATGTGAACTTTAAAAAACTGGTAGATGTGCTGAATACTGTTGCAGAGCATTATGGTTATCCGGTTATTGTTTCAACTCACCCACGCACACAAAAACGTGTCGATGCTATGGGTGTGACTTTTCACGAAAATGTAAGGCTGCTCAAACCGTTGGGTTTCAAGGACTACAATAAGCTGCAAGTTGAGTCTAAGGCTGTACTGTCTGATAGCGGCACAATTAACGAAGAGTCTTCTATTCTAAATTTTCCAGCGTTGAATATTCGGGAAGCGCACGAGCGTCCAGAAGGTATGGAAGAGGCTGCTGTAATGATGGTCGGCCTGGAAGTGGAGCGTGCAATGCAAGGCTTGCAGATTTTGGAAGGGCAGGCTCGGGATGAGGAGCGCGGCCTTCGACTGGTGGCAGACTACAGCATGCCAAACGTGGCTGAAAAGGTGGTGCGTATCGTCCACAGTTATCGTGATTATGTAAATCGGGTTGTCTGGAAAAAGTACTAGTTGAGTTACGGGGATGATGGAGAGTAAATTAAGGATTTTAGTAGTTACTCAATATTTTTGGCCAGAAAATATGCGGATCAACGATTTAGTTCGTGATTTTGCTGAAGCTGGCCATGAAGTCACTGTACTTACGGGCTTTCCAAATTATCCTGAGGGCAGCGTTTTTCCCGACTATAAAGCAAACCCTGATGATTTTAGGGAGTACTTTGGTGCTCGTGTTGTCAGAGTTCCGCTTATGCCGAGAGGTAAGCGAAGTCTAAACCTGATTTTAAATTATCTTTCGTTCTTTATCAGTGCCTCAACGATAGGGGCTATAAAACTCCGTGGGCAGAAATTTGATTCTATTTTTGTCTATGCAGTCTCTCCTATAATGGCGGCTATACCGGCAGTCATCATAGGTCGAATGAAAAAAGTCCCCGTATTCATCTGGGTTCTCGATCTTTGGCCGGAAACACTTCGAGCCGTTGGAGTACTTCGACAACCTAATTTGTTGGCAATGGTTGGGCGAGTAGTTTCGTGGATATATAATCGCGCGGATTATTTGCTATTACAATCTAAAGGCTTCGCAGACAATGTAAAGCTATATTGCACCAAAGAGATCTCTCCAGACCGGCTTGTCTATTTCCCGAGTTGGGCAGAAGACGACTTCTCATCTCCATCACCAGTATCCTCTAGTTTGCTCGAGCGTGATAACTCCGTTTTTACTGTCGTTTTTGCCGGAAATTTGGGGGAGGCACAGGACTTCCCCGCAGTGTTGGATGCAGCAGAATTGTTAAAGGGCAGAGTTTCTGTCCGTTGGGTGATTGTAGGGGACGGGCGCATGAGCGAATGGCTGAGCGAGCAAGTCGAGTCAAGACGCCTGGATAATGTCCTGCTTTTAGGGCGCCATCCACTGAGTGCTATGCCGAGTCTATTTGCTTGTGCCGATGCACTATTGGTTTCTTTGAAAACCAACGATGTGTTCGAGAAAACCATTCCTGGCAAAGTCCAGGCTTATTTGGCTTCGAGCAGACCCATATTGGGAATGATTAATGGTGAGGCTGCACGGATAATCGAAGAGTCCGGTGCCGGTTTTGCCTGTTCCTCCGGTGATACCCAGGGGCTTGCAAGCATCACTCTAAAATTAGCAACTACTGACGTCGCTCAACGGGAACTAATGGGGCGAGCCGGCCGTTCCTATTATTTGCGCCACTTTTCGAAACCGACGCTTATGCTCCGTCTGGAAAAACTATTTCGCGAAGCGACCTTACGAAGGGCTGCCAAATAATGTCGCAATCTATATTTCTTACCGGTGCAACCGGTTTCGTGGGCGGGGCAACACTGAAGCGCTTGGTTGCCGAAAAATACACGGTTGTTGCGGCTTTACGTAACGGCCCTCAATTACTCGAAGATAATATCAAGACGGTCCACGTTGAAAGTTTTGATGATGCCACATCCTGGAAGGATAGCCTTGACGGTGTAGATGTAGTGATACACGCCGCGGCTCGTGTTCATGTGATGAATGATGCGGAGGCTGATCCTTTGGGCGCCTTTCGGAGGGTCAATGTGGAAGGTACGCTGAATCTGGCGCGCCATGCCCTCAAATCCGGTGTCCGCCGCTTTGTTTTTATTAGTTCCATTAAAGTCAATGGAGAGGGCACACCTGCGGGTGTCGCCTATACGCCGCAAGATGTTCCAGCGCCAGCAGATCCGTATGGGGTCTCAAAAATGGAAGCGGAACGGGGGCTGCGCGAACTTGCCGCTGAGTCCGGGATGGAAGTCGTCATCATTCGACCAGTCTTAGTCTATGGTCCCGGGGTCAAAGCCAATTTTCGGAGTATGATGAATTGGCTCGATAAAGGCATCCCTTTGCCTTTTGGCTCAATCCATAACAAGCGCAGTCTTGTGGCGTTGGATAATCTCGTGGATTTGATTATCACCTGCATCAGTCATCCAGCGGCGGCTAATCAGACTTTCCTTGTCAGTGATGGTGACGATCTTTCTACAACACAGCTCCTGCGGAAAATGGCATCGGCTCTCGACCGACCCGCGCGACTTTTGCCAATCCCCGCCAGGGCTTTAAGTGGTGCCGCTATATTATTGGGTAAGAAGTCACTATCAAACCGACTGTGTGGATCATTGCAAGTAGATATCAGCAAGACGCGCTCACTGCTCGGATGGTCTCCCATTGTTTCTGTGGATGACGCTTTGAAAGCCACGGCACAAAATTTTCAGGAACGTAAAAAGCAATGATCTATTGGTGGCTGATCCCGGCAGTGGTTGGTATTTCGTTCGCATTGACCGCAGCTTTGCGACGCTATGCTTTGGCTCGCAGCATTATTGATATTCCAAACGCACGAAGCTCTCACTCTATCCCTACTCCTCGCGGAGGTGGTGTTGCCATAGTCCTTGCGTTTTTGCTGGTGTTGCCAGTGCTTGCATGGGCAAAATTGGATACCCTACCGGCACTAGTGGCAATAGGTGGCGCAGGGGCACTGGTAGCTGTTATCGGTTTCATGGATGATCATGGTCACATAGATGCCCGTTGGCGTCTGCTTGGTCACTTTTGTGCCGCGGCCTGGGCATTGTTCTGGTTGGGAGGTTTTCCGCCGATTGCCATGTTCGGCATGAGCATCGATTTTGGTTGGGTGGGTTGTATTTTGGCCGCTTTCTACCTTGTCTGGATGCTTAACCTTTACAACTTCATGGACGGCATCGATGGTATTGCCAGTGTAGAGGCGATCTCTGTCTGCTTCGGCGCTTGTCTCATTTATTGGCTCAGCGGTTTCGAAGGTCTGATGTGGATTCCAGCGTTGTTGGCCATGGCCGTTGGCGGGTTTTTATACTGGAACTTCCCTCCCGCACGCATTTTCATGGGCGACGCAGGAAGCGGGTTTTTAGGCGTAGTGCTCGGTGCGATTTCGATTCAGGCAGCCTGGGTGTCGTCGCAGCTGCTCTGGGCCTGGTTGATCCTGCTAGGTGTATTCATTGTTGACGCGACCTATACCCTCATTCGGCGCCTTATCCGGGGCGATAAAGTTTATGAAGCGCATCGCAGCCATGGCTATCAGTTTGCCTCACGTAAAGTCGGGCGACATCTGCCGGTGACGCTCGGCGTAGTGGTCATTAATATGGTTTGGTTGCTTCCGATTGCTCTGTGTGTTGGAGTCTTTGGCCTCAATGGTTTGCTTGGTCTGGTATTAGCCTATGTTCCCCTCATTTCGCTCGCTATCAAGTTTCACGCCGGCGAACTGGAGAAAGCCTAAAGTGCATTTCTTTCCAGTTGATGGGGTTATAACCGCTGTTCCAGTGTTCAAATATCTGAATATCTGACATTAGTTATTCAGAGCTAGAAGCGTTCAGGAGTGTGAAATAGGCTTATGGATAATATACGGGCATATTTGTTAAGCCTTCCGCGGCGACGTAAGCGCATTTTACAAGTCATCACCGATTGCCTGCTTGTCTGGCTATCCTTGTGGATGGCGTTTATCGTTCGCTTGGGTATTGACGAAATGGTCAATCCCTTTACTCAGCACTTTTGGTTGTTTGTGTCTGCGCCAATTGTATCCATACCTCTTTTCATCCGATTTGGAATGTACCGAGCGGTCATGCGGTACTTCGGTAACGATGCGCTCATAGCGATTATCAAAGCGGTTACCCTGTCTTCGCTAATCCTTGGAATTGTCGTGTATTGGTACAGCAACCATCAATATGTTGTACCTCGTTCAATCATTTTTAACTACTGGTGGCTAAGCCTGATCATGGTCGGCGGATTACGCCTGGCCATGCGCCAATACTTTCTCGGAGATTGGTTTGCAGCTGTTCAGCATGTGCCATTTACCAATCGGAACGACGGGCTGCCTCGTGTCGCGATCTATGGTGCCGGCGCCGCAGGTAATCAGTTGGTTGCTGCCCTGCGCATGGGGCGGGCCATGCGCCCGGTAGCATTTATTGATGATGATAAAAGCATCGTAGATCGCGTGATTTCAGGCTTGCAGGTATATAAACCCAAGCATATTCAACGCATGATTGACGACACTGGAGCCCAGGAAATCCTGTTGGCGGTGCCGTCGGCGAATCGCGGACGCCGTCGTGAAATTCTCGGATTTCTGGAAAGATTCCCGCTGCACGTACGCAGCGTTCCTGGTTTTATGGACCTCGCTAGCGGCCGGGTCAAGGTAGATGACATTCAGGAAGTCGATATCGCCGATTTGCTCGGTCGGGACACAGTGCCAGCGCAGGCCGATTTGCTTGAACATTGCATCAAGGACCAATCGGTTCTCGTCACGGGGGCCGGCGGTTCTATCGGTTCTGAGCTTTGTCGCCAGATTCTGTCATTGCAGCCCACTACGCTTTTACTATTCGAACACAGTGAGTTCAATCTTTACAGCATTTTAGCGGAACTCGAGCAACGTATCGCACGTGAATCTCTTTCTGTGCGTTTGTTGCCGATTCTCGGTTCTGTACGTAATCAAGGCAAGCTCCTGGATGTTATGAAAACATGGCATGTGAATACGGTGTATCACGCAGCAGCGTATAAGCACGTCCCGATGGTCGAACATAACATTGCTGAAGGGGTATTGAACAATGTTATTGGGACATTGAATACTGCTCAGGCCGCTCTTCAAGCGGGTGTTTCGAACTTTGTGCTAATTTCAACAGATAAGGCTGTTCGTCCTACTAATGTTATGGGCAGCACTAAACGGTTGGCGGAACTTACGCTGCAAGCTTTGAGCCGGGAAGTAGCGCCGGTTATGTTTGGCGATAAGACTAATGTGTCTCAGGTGAACAAAACTCGTTTTACAATGGTTCGCTTTGGCAATGTGTTGGGGTCTTCTGGTTCGGTTATACCGCTGTTCCATAAGCAGATAAAATCAGGTGGGCCTTTGACGGTCACCCACCCAAAAATTACCCGTTATTTCATGACTATCCCGGAAGCTGCTCAGTTAGTGATTCAAGCTGGCTCAATGGGGCAGGGCGGGGACGTGTTTGTGCTGGATATGGGGGAACCCGTTAAGATCGTCGAGCTCGCGGAGAAAATGATCCATCTCTCCGGTTTAAGTGTTCGGTCGGATAAAAACTTGCACGGTGACATTTCCATCCAGTTTACAGGGCTACGCCCAGGCGAGAAACTTTATGAAGAGCTGCTTATTGGGGATAACGTAGCGGCTACTCAGCACCCGATGATCATGACCGCCAACGAAGACTATCTAAACTGGGAGGTACTGAAAGGAAGGCTTAGCGAGTTGTTGAAGGCCGTTGAGCAAGACGACTATTCTCATGTACGACAGTTATTACGAGAGACCGTCAGTGGTTACACCCCCGATGGAGATATCGTTGACTGGATCTATCAGCAACGGCGCCTCGAACCTTGATTGATTGAAAGTCCGCAATAATACTGTTACTGACGACTTACATACACTGACAACATTAAAGGCAGCTTTGAATGAAGCTGCTTTTTTTGAATCGATTGATGGGCCGTCATTTGGATGCATTAGTTTTCGCTTTGTTTGGCGGAAACTCTGGAATCCCGACGCCAAAGTCGAAAAAGTTTTTCTCTACCCCTAAGCCCGTCGACTTCCGAAAACCCATCGATAGCCTGCCACCTTTAAAATGTGGAATTCATGGAGCGTTTGAAATTGTTTTTATTTTACCTCAAGACCAATAGGGGCTGACCTCGAAGAGCTTTATGAGTAAAGTTTGTGTACGGAGATTGGACGCCAGTAACGGTAGCTGGCGTCCTAATGCGTTAAGCCTAGTCTAGTTTAACTCCGTTTTTCTCAGCCCATTTGATAAAGTTTTTACCAACTTGGTCGCTGGCGTATTCAGAGTAGTGGAAATACTCGTCCCGATAGGCAGGCATTCCATCAATAACCATTGAGCATCCGCTGTTGGAGCAAAAAGTTTCGTTTTGGTCATAAAACAAAACGTTTGGATTTTGTTTGGTTATTTTCGCTGCAAGCCCATTAAAAATATGCAGCAAGTGCTCTCGAACTACAAGGCCGAATTTGCAGTCCTTCTCGGGTGATTTGAATGGGCGTGCAAAACAAGCTCTGGGATTATATCCAAGTGTGAAATGTGGTACGAAAATTACGACTTTTATTCCCAGTTTATCCATGTAGGATATCCGAGAGGAAAGCTTCTCAGCATAACTTTCATCGTCTACTAAAGTAATCCCACCGATGATTACAGTTTTTACAGTTCCGGACGATTTTATTATGTTATCAATGTATTCATTTTGCCGCTTCGGGCTATCGAGCGAGCAAGGGTTTCCAGGGTGTTCGGCATTTACAATATGACCAGCATCGCAAGTGCCCATGGATAAAACAGTGGCATCAGGAGTTGCATGGATAATTCCTGGATATAGGTGGTTTGCATAGGAGTTACCGATGATAACGGTCGTTGGAGGTTGATCCCTATTGGTAGAACAGAACCACCATGGAAGTGTTTTAGCGTACTCAAAATTGTAACGAGTTAGGCATGTATCATTTTTGGCATATTTCCATCCAGTGGTGGCCACAAACTGTTCGTTAATGGCCTTTGAATTTTGCACCGTAGGCCGGCTGGTCAATCCCCCGCTTGTGAACGTGACATAGCCTATGGTTCCAACCGCACCCATGAAGGCAAGAAAAAAAACCACCCGAACTTTCGATGAAATATTTCTAAGCGGTAGCTCTATCAGTCTATAGGTTAACCAAGACAGTACAACGGCAATTACAATCGCAATACAGCGCATTTCTATTGATGGGGTGTCACTGTTAATGATTCTAGCAAAAGTCAAAAGCGGCCAGTGCCACAGATAAAGCGGGAAGCTGATCAGCCCGAACCAGACAAACAGTCGACTGGACAGCACATTTTTGTTGAGCCATGCGAATGGTCCGGCACTGATGATCAGTGCGGCACCGAGCGTTGGCAGCACCGCCCACCAGCCGGGAAATTGATTGCTCTTGGTGGTCAATGCGAAGGCGGTGGCAAGTAGCGTCAACCCTGTTATAGACAAGATGTTTCGGGCCGTCGGGCCGCTTATTTCTCTCCAGATTTGGAAGTGTTGGTGCTTATGCAGGGTCACGTAAGCCAGCAACGAACCTACTAGTAATTCCCAGAAACGTGTTTGAGGGGAGTAGAAGGTCCCAACGGAATCGGATTGCACGTTTAAAATGTTGAGGGCAAATGATATTCCGCCTACAAGGACGATCAGGATTAACGCGTTGACTCGTACTTTCCATGCTGCCCAAACCATCAGTGGCCAAACGAGATAGAACTGTTCCTCGATACCGAGCGACCACAAGTGCAAAAGCAGTTTGGTCTCAGCACTATTATCGAAGTAACCGGCTTCCCCCAATAGCACAAAGTTCGATACGAACGCAGCTCCGCCGGCAATGTGTTTGCCCAGCTGTGTGTACTCGTCAGCGAGCAGGCTGAACCACCCGAATCCCCATGTTGCAGCTAGCATAAGTAAAAGCGCGGGGAAAATTCGGTTAACTCGACGGGTGTAAAAGTCTAAAAAACTGAAGCTGTTTTTTTCAAGACTTCCGAAAATTATGCTCGAGATAAGAAATCCGGAGATCACGAAGAATACGTCTACGCCAACAAAACCACCCTGTATCAGGGATGGGAAAGCGTGGAACGCGACTACAGATAGAACCGCGATCGCGCGCAGTCCGTCAATGTCGGGCCGGTATTTCGGGTGTATGGGCTGTTTGTCTAGCGCCGGCAGGGGCGCTTCAGAAAGGGCGGTCATTGTTGATATATCCATTTATAAAAAAGCCCCGCTTGGGCGCCGCGCATCGTACCAGCACTACCAACGTTTCCCACCATTGAGCGGGTGTTTTTTTCTGGAGAAAAGTGATGCCAGTTACCGAAAAAGATCGCGGCATCCTCGCGCGGACCATATGGGGCGAAGCCCGCGACGAAAATGTAGTCGGCCAGATCGCCATAGCTTGGACCATCCGCAACTGGCTGTTTGACGGCAAACCCAAGTCCTGGTGGCGAAGGATATGCCAGCGTTTGCCAGGCGCCGTACCAGTTCAGTTGCTGGAACAAAACCGATCTGACCCGACTGCGCAACCGAAGCCGCTCAACGTCTGGAGTTCCGCGCCTGAGGCGTTGGGCGTAGTAACACGAACTCGTGACATCAAGGACTGCGCAAAGCCAATCGACCCTCTCTTGGGGGCTCAGTTGATCAATCAGCGCGTGTGCTTGTGCTCTTCTGACATCAAGAGCGCGGTAGCCTTTTTTAAAATGGATTTCTCCCGCTCAGGGCGGGCGATTCGAGCTTCCAGTTCCTGTATTTTCTGCCGCTCAGGCGTCAGCGCTTTGTTCTGAGGAGTGACGCCATTGCGCTCCTGCTGCAGCTGATTGACCCAGCGACGCAAAAGCTGACGCGACTATTCGAGCGAGCAGCAGTCTTCGATATGGCTATAGCTTTGATCGAGCACGAGGCCGGCGGCTTCGCGTTTGAATTCAGCAGAAAAGGAAAGACGGTGTTTGGTCATCAGCCACCTCATGGCGAGCATTCTCCCTAAATGCGTGTTCAGTTTCATTTCGAAAAAAGCATAGCCAGGCCTAGGGTGTTAGCGATGTTGCTCACAACCAAATACGACGACGGTTTGCCGCTTCAGCGCTTCGAAAAAGTCCTCAGTCGCCACGGCGTCGATACCTTGGGCGCTGGATTATCCAACACCAGCAGCCCTTGCTTAATTTGATGCGTGACCGGCTACTGGAGAGCCACGTCAACCAGTGCGATGAAACGTGTGCCCAGGTAATGAAAGAGCCAGATCGAGAGCCCACCAGTCAATGGTGGACTTGGGTGCAAACCGGTGGGCCACCGAATCAGCCCGTTATCTTGTTTGACTACTCGACCAGGCGGGCGCAGAAGGTTCCGTCGCGGCGTCTGGATGCATCTTGTGCTGCTGGCTCCAGAAGAGATCGAGAGCACAGCATCGGTTTTCAACTGACGGTTTCAAGCGTGGGCTTCATGGAGCGATTACATTGATTCTAGCTACTGCCTGTTTAAATTTATGCAGCAGTAACCGCGGTCATTTTTTTGCTGGTTATTCCTGAAGTCTTTAGGCATCCATTCACACCTGGTTATTATGCCCGGGCTATTTTGTTTTTTTAAGAAGGGAAGTAATTTGCCGTCGGTGAGATCACCGCCGTATCCTAACTCTGATACGTATAGAACATGCGTAGGACTTTTGTCTCTCAGGTAGTGAAAGTAAGTCATATGATCGACTACTACGTGCTCCGCATCGCTTTCTGGTATATGGCAAAGTTTGCCTAGCTCTTGAATTGATTTCATGTGGTTCTCTACACCTATTACAGGTATAGATAAGGGCTGTCCTGGAATGGATGCGTATTTATAG
>Ga0247827_10000897_pt1 | contig 13079 bp, 22 predicted proteins | sample 12C_Control_Day2_FD_194414 | JGI IMG/M metagenome (GOLD analysis project Ga0247827, IMG submission 194414) | Soil microbial communities from agricultural site in Penn Yan, New York, United States - 12C_Control_Day2 | ecosystem: Environmental > Terrestrial > Soil > Agricultural land | place... | reverse complement strand
GGCCGCGCCCTGCCCCCGCTGCGATGCCTTCGGCTTGGTCGCCGTCGACGGCCGCTGGGGCATCACTTGCGACGCCTGCGGCCACCACCTCGACCCCGACGCCTACACCGCGCATTCCGCCGCCTTCCTGCAGACCGTTGAGGCAGGATGACCGCCATGGACGACCTGGTGCAGTTCCTACGTGACCGGCTAGACGAAGACGAGCGGGCCGCGCAGGCGGCAAGCGGCGGGACCGTGGTCGACGAGGCTGGCCGGTGGCGGACATCCCCCACCGGCGACGAATGGGAAGCCTCCCGGACCGACTGCGACGAGGACGAGCTGCTGGTCGCGCTACGCCCCGGCCTGCCACGCCCGCCGGACGTGATGAGCGGCCTGTGGGGCGCGGTCGTCTCGTTCAAGCCGGAGTTCGAGGACCCCGGCACAGCCTCCCCGCTGGCTGCCTTCCAACATGCCGCCCGACACGACCCCGCCCGCGTCCTGGCCGAGGTGGACGCCAAGCGGCGCACCGTCGCCCTGTGTGAGCCGCCCCTCGTCGAGACCACCGGCCCGGGCGACACCGAGCGCTCATTCATCCCGGGCGAGGGCCCGCCGTGGGGGTTGGACGTCCTCAAGCTCCTCGCCCTGCCGTACGCCAACCACCCGGCCTACCGCGAGGAGTGGCGGCCGTGATGGATGAACTGGTGCAGTGGCTACGCGAGCAGCTCGACGTCGACGAGCGGGACGCCAAGGAGCGTCGCGGCATCTTCCCGTCACCCGGCGTGAACGATGACGGCTCGGTGTGCCTGCACGTCCGGCCGGGCGGCAACATGGCGATCACCTGGTACCGGCATCCCGCTGAGGGCTGGGACGACATGGCCAAGCTGCGGAACTGGGCGAACACCGAGCACGGATGGACGCAAGAGCGGGTGCTGCGCGAGATCGACGCCAAGCGGCGCATCCTTGACGACGCCGAGTGCCTGTTCCACTCCCTGATCGACGGGGTGCTGTTGCCAGCGCAGACGATCCTGCGCTCGCTCGCCCTGCCGTACGCGGACCGGCCCGGCTACCGCGAGGAATGGCGGCCGTAGCGCTGCCTCCTGGGACTGCTGACGACTGCCACGCCCCTGTGCCACACTGCTGCCCGGCACTCGACTGGTCCCGGTCGACGCTTCACACGGCCCGCCCCCGACCCGACGGGGGCGGGCCGCGTCGTCGCTGGACAAAGATCACTACATAGCGTCACACTCATGCCAGCGGTACACCTGTGCCCACACAGCCCCGGCAGCGCCCCCAGCGCCCGGGGCTCACGCATGCCCGAGGGAGGCCCCGTGCAGCACCTCACCACCGCCGAGGCCGCCGAGCTCGCCACCCGATGGCGCCGCACCGTCTCCGCCGGCGCCGCCGCCGTCACCCCCGCCACCGTCCGCCAGTGGGCGAGCCGCGGCCACCTGCAGCCCGTAGGCCTCGACGACCGAGGCCGCCCCCTGTACGCCCTCGCCGACCTCGCCCGCGCCGAGCACGCCACCCGCGCCCGCGCCCTGCGCCTGGTCGGCATCGGCACCCCCTAGCCCCCGCTGCCCGGCGAAGGCGGCGACACCGCCGCAGGCGCCCCAACGCCGCGGCGGGCAGGCGCCGGGCAGCGGGACGTCACAGAACAGCCACACCACCCCACACGCCCCGTACGGCGCGCGATGATGCCCCGTCAGCGCCCGTACGTCCTTGGGGGGACCATGCGCACCCGAACCGCCCTCGCCGCCACCCTGCTCGCCCTCGCAGCCCTCACAGCCGGCTGCAGCAGCGACAGCAGCGATGACAAGCCCTCGGCCGCCACCACGGCCCCGCAGTCGTCGACAACCGTCGACCCCGCCGAGGCGCGCCAGGCCTGCGTCGACGCCTGGGCGGACACGATCAGCAACCGCCCCGCCGACTTCGACCCCGAGGCCGACACGGACACCGAGCCCGCAGCATGCGAGGGCCTGCCCGAGGACGAATGGACCGACCGCTACATGGAAGGCCTCGAGCAGTCCAACAAGGCCGGCCTCGACGAACTGCAGGACCTCATCGACGAGGCCTCCCAGGACGCACAACCGTAGACCTCAGGAGGTGGCGCCCGTGCCCGGCAACCCCCGCAACGGGCGCCCCTACCGCCGACTCTGCGCCCAGCAGCGCGCCCTCGGCCTGCCCTGCTGGCAGTGCGGCGGAGAGATCGACTACAGCCTCACTAGCTACGCCGCACAGCGCAGCGCCTACGCCTTCACCCTCGACCACGCCCAGCCACTCTCACGCGGCGGCGACCTCCTCGACCCCGCCAACGCCCGCTCAGCGCACCGCCGCTGCAACAGCCGGCGCGGCAACCGCACCACCACCCAGCAGCCACAGGCCCGAGCCTCGAGGAGATGGTGACCATGAGCGACGACGAGCAGGGCTACGGAGCGCGACGCATCTACCAGCACCAGCAGGCCCAGGTGCAGGCGTACGACTGGGCCACCCGCGCCACCGCCGAGTACAACCAGGCCGTACGGCACGAGGACGACGCCCGCGAGCGCCAGCAGTACGACAGCGGCTGGCAACGCGACCGCGCCGCCGAGGCCCGCGCCCTGGCCCAGGTCCACGGCGTACGGACCACCGAGGCGCTGCGCCTCGCCGAGATGTGGGCCCGCGTCGCCCAGGCCCTCGCCGACGGCGAGCTGCCCGTCACCACCACGTTCGAGATCCTCGAGCATCCGGACACCGACGAGGCCGGCCACGCCCGGAGGTGACGACACGGTGCTGTACGTCATCACCGGCCCGCCCGCCGGCGGCAAGAGCACGTGGATCCAGGCGCACGCCACGCCCCGTGACATCGTCATCGACATGGACCGCATCGCCTCGGCCCTCACCGGCCCGGGCGCACCCGGGTGGAACCAGGACGCCATCGTGCAGCGCGTCGCCCAGCGCGCGCGGTTCGCCGCCATCGACGAGGCGGTCAAGCACCTCGACGACGTCGACGTCTACCTGATCCACACCATGCCCGGACCCAAGGCCATGGCCCGCTACCGCCGGCTACGTGCCCGCATCGTGGTGGTCGACCCAGGCGAGGACACGGTGCGTGCACGCGTCGCTGCCATGCGGTCGACCGGCATGGACCGCGTGGTCACCCGGTGGTACGGGCAGTACCGGCGGCAGGCCTCACACCCTGTCACCGCCCAGACGTCACGCGACTGGTGAAGACCGAGCGATGGGCGGCGAGCGGTCATCCGTGTCGATCCGTCGAACGTTCGATCGATTGATCATGCTCGGATCGACGCTGAGTGCAGGAGGGGAGGGGGGGCCGTGCCGCGACGTGAATCGAGGAGACGGGCGACCCAAAAGCCCTTGTCGCCCGGTTCTCTCCCCGCGGCCGTACTCCTAACCACCCCGAACCCGGTTCGGGTGCATTAGTGACTCTCTGTTATGCTCTGTCTGGTTACGCTCCGTTACTCCGCTCTCGTCACGGTCCGTGACTGTCTGTCTGGTTACGGGGGGTGATGTCCGATGCGCGACGCTCCGAAGCGACGCCTGCGCCGCGGCGCGGTCGCCAAGGCGACCACTGCCCAGCTCGACGACCTCGGCATCGACCCGGCCGCCAACGCTCTGGCCGCCGCCGCCCTCCGCCTGGCCGCCGAGGTCGACTCGGCCACCGACCCCAAGGCGGCCGCCACCGCCAGCCGCGAGCTGCGCATGGCCATGGCCGTGGTCGTCGCAGCCGTTCCCCCCAAGGAACGCGGCGGCAAGATCGACGAGATCTCCGCCCGGCGCCAGGAGAAGCGTGACCGAGTCGCCGCCAAGGGCACCCGGTGATCGGCTGCCAGACCCCCCGGATCCTGTCCGTCCCCTGGTACCGGCACATCGGTACCGGCCGGTGGGACGGCACCGAGGACCAGGTGGCGCTGGACTACCGCTCAGAAGCCGGGCAGGAGTGCATCGAACTCGCCGAGGACGCCGGCCTGCACCTCGACCCGTGGCAGCAACTCGGCCTGCACCACAGCCTCGCCGAGGACGACGACGGCCGATGGTCGTCCCTCGAGGTCGCCCTCAACGTCGCCCGGCAGAACGGCAAGGGCGGCTGGCTGGAAGCCCGGCAGCTGGGCGGCGTGTTCCTCTTCGGGGACAAGCTGATCATCCACACCGCGCACCAGTTCAACACCGCGCAGGAGTCGTTCCTCCGCCTCGACCAGATCTTCGAGGGCTCGTACGACCTCAGCCGCCGCATCAAGCGCGTACGCCGGAGCCACGGTGAAGAGGGGTTCGAGTTCTTCAACGGGGCCCGCATCCGTTTCCTGGCCCGCGGCGGAGACTCCGGCCGCGGGTTCTCCGGCGACCTGGTCCTGATGGACGAGGGAATGAAGCTGCGCGCGGCCCCCGTGGGAGCGCTGATGCCCGTGCTGTCCGCGCGGTTCAACCCGCAGCTGGTCTACACGTTCAGCGCCGGCCTGGGAGAGGAGAGCGAACAGGTAGCGCTGTTGCGTGCCCGGGCCATGGCCGAGGGCGAGCAGCCGGACCAGTCGCTGTGCTACCTGGAGTACTCCATCGACCCTCACGTCAAGGAGTGCCCGACCGACCCCGACGGGAACGTCGTCTGCGACCAGCACGACAACCGCGACGACGAGGCCTCGTTCGCCCGGGCCAACCCGGCGCTCGGCATCCGCATTCGCCCGTCGTACGTCCTGCAGGAGAAGCGGGCGATGCGGGACGACCTGTTCGACCGTGAGCGGCTCGGGGTGGGCGACTACCCCGAGGTCACAGACGAGACCTGGCAGGTCATCAGCAAGGCCGTGTGGAAGGCCTGCGAGGACGGCGCGTCGCGTCCCACGGACCCGGTGGCGTTCTCCATCGAGACGACGCCTGAGCGGACGTGGACGGCTATCTCCATCGCGGCCGCCAACGAGGACGGCAGCGTGCACGCCGAGGTCGTCGCGCACCAGCCGGGTACGGACTGGGTCGTCGACTGGGTCAAGGAGCGGGACAAGAAGTGGAACCCGTGCGCGTGGGTGATCGACGAGGGCGGCCCGGCCGGCTCCCTGGTGCCGGCGCTGCGCAAGGCGCTGGAGTACGCGGACGACGAGGACCGCGAAGACCGCTCTGAGCTGCTGATATGTCCGAAGGTGCGGCAGCTGACGCAGGCCTGTGGCCAGTTCTACGACCGGGTCACCGAGGGCACGCTGCGCCACCTCGGGCAGGCGCCGATGGCGGCCGCGCTGGCGGGCGCGAAGAAGCGTGAGGTCGGGGATGCGTGGCTGTGGTCACGCCGTAGTGACGGCGTGGACGTGAGCCCGCTGGTGTCCGGCACCTACGCGGTGTGGGGGTGGGAGATGTTCCACGACGTCGAGCCCGAGGAGGCAGAGCCGTGGGGCGCCTACGTGTGACGCGCTGGTCGAGGCTGGCCCGCGTCCGGCTCGGCTACGGGGCCGGCTGCGCCAGTGTGGCGGCGGGCGCGGGTTGGGAGTTCGGGTTCGGGGTGGGGCTGATGGTCGGTGGGGCGCTGACGGCTGGGTCGTTCCTGCTGCTGGCCGACGTCGACGAGACGGAGGAGGGCGAAGGGTGACCACTCTGTGGCAGCGGGCGCGACGGCCGGCCGCGCGTGCGGATGACGACTGGTGGTCGGTGGACGGGAACGTCTACCACGGCACCGGGCGGCCGGTGGACGGCAAGGAACGGTCGGTCGTCTACGACTTCGAAGCGAAGATCCGCCACGCCTACAAGAGCAACGGGCCGGTCTTCGCGCTGATGCTGGTCCGGCAGATGCTGTTCAGCGAGGCACGGTTCCAGTTCCGGCAGATGCGGAACGGCCGGCCGGGGGAGCTGTTCGGGACGCCGGCGCTGGCGCCGCTCGAGACCCCGTGGCCCGGGGGCACGACGGGCAATCTGCTGTCCCGGATGATCCAGAACGCGGACCTTGAGGGCAACGGGTTCGTGACGAACTACAACCCGGGCCGGCTGAAGGTCATGCGGCCGGACTGGGTCACGATCATCACCGGGTCGGACGAGGCTCCGGGCATGCCGAGCGAGGCGATCGACTCGCACCTGGTCGGCTACATGTACGACCCGCCGACCGGCGGTGAGCCGTGGTTCCTGCTGCCGGAGGAAGTCGCGCACTTCGCGCCGATCCCGGACCCGGAGTTCCAGTTCCGAGGCATGTCGTGGCTGACTCCGGTGATCCGGGAGATCGTCGGGGACACCGCGGCGACCCGGCACAAGCTGAAGTTCTTCGAGAACGGGGCGACCCCGCAGGTCGTCGTCTCCCTCGACCCGACGGTGACGCCGGACAAGGTCGCCAAGTTCCAGGCGCTGATGGACTCCCAGCACCGCGGCGTCGACACGGCGTACAAGACGCTGTATCTCGGCGGTGGGGCGGACGTCACGGTCGTCGGCAAGGACCTGCACCAGCTGGACTTCAAGGCCACGCAGGGCGCGGGGGAAACCCGTCTGGCGGCCGCGGCCGGTGTGCCGCCGGTCATCGTCGGGTTCAGCGAGGGTCTGGCCGGGTCGTCGCTCAACGCGGGCAACTACGCGTCCTCTCGGCGGCGTCTGGCGGACGGCACGATGCGGCCACTGTGGCGGGAGGCCGCCGGCTCCCTCGCTCAGATCATCGACGTGCCCGCCGGCGCCGAGCTGTGGTTCGACGATCGCGACATCGCGTTCCTGCGCGAGGACCAGCACGACGCAGCCGAGATCCAGGGCCTGCAGTCCCGGACGATCCGCACGCTCGTCGACGCCGGCTACGAACCCGAAACCGTGGTCGCCGCCGTACAGGCGGAGGACTACAGCCTGTTGAAGCACTCGGGCCTGTACTCCGTGCAGCTGCAGAAGCCCGGCGGAGGACAGCCGGGCACCGCCCCGACGACAGACCCGCAGGAGGGGACCTGAGATGGACGACAGCGCGTTCCTGCGGTACTTCCCGCTCGAGGACATCCGTGTCCGCGCCGGCGGGGACGGCCGCACCGTCGAGGCATACGCCGCGGTGTTCGACACCCCGGTGGAGATTCACGACCAGGACGGCGACTACCTCGAGCAGATCGACCGCCGTGCCTTCGAGCGGACGCTGCAGCAGCTGGCCCCCGCCGGCTCCCGCAGCACCTGGCGGGTGGGGGTGTTCTACAACCACGGCCGCACCCTGTGGGGCACCCCGTCCGAGCGCGGGTCGATGCCGATCGGGACGCCGGTCGAGCTCAAGACGGACACGCGGGGGCTGCTGACGGTCACCCGCTACAACAAGACCGAGCTCGCCGACGAGGTGCTGGAGAACATCCGCGAGGGCGCCATCACCGGGCAGTCCTTCACCGGCCGGTTCACCCGCTCCGACCCCGGGCGCGCGCCGCGCGGCGGCTGGCGCGCCGACCGTGAGGGGCGGCTGCGGACCGTGCGGCGGCAGGAGATCGCCCTCAAGGAGTACGGGCCGACCCCGTTCCCCGCCTACCCGGACGCGGCCGTTGTCGGGGTCCGCGCCGAGCAGGTCATGCCCCTGCTCTCCGAGCTGTCCGCCGACGAGCGGGACAAGCTCGCCACCATGCTTCGGACCGGCACTCCGCTGGACCCGCCCGCGCAGGGCACTCCAGCCGACCCGCCGGCCGCCGGCGACCCCGCCCCGGGGCCCGCCGCCGAGGACCCGCCCCCGCAAGGGCACTCCGCTCGGCAGAAGATCGCGTGGGCCAAGGTCCGCGCCGAGATCAAGGCCAGGAGGGCCTAACCATGGCGACCAGGAAGAAGAAGAGCGACAAGCTCAAGGAGTCGCTCGAGGCGATCCGCTCCGAGCTCCTGGAGCTCGAGGAGCTCGAGGAGCCCACCGACGAACAGGCCAGCCGCGCGCAGGAGCTCCTCGGCGAGTTCGACACCGCGCAGGAGGCCTACAACGAGCAGGTGGCGCACGAGGAGCGCGTCGAGGCCGTGAGGGCGGCCGCGCTCACCCCCGGCGGGCAGGAGCGCACCCCGGGCGACGGGCCGGAGTTCATGCGCTCGCGCGGCAACCCGTACGAGGACCTCGACCGGGTGCGCGGTGCGAACCTCAACGAGCGGGCCACGATCGGGGACCTGCGCACCCGCGCCCTGTACGCGGTCGAGCTCGCCGGCGAGCAGCTGACCGAGGACCAGCAGGAGCGGGCCGAGCGCCTGGTCCGCGGCGACCGTCGGGGCCGGATCGCGCAGCACCTGCTGCTGACCGGGTCGGACGACTACCAGCGCGCGTTCGAGGCGCTGCTGGCGAATGCCGGTAACCCGGCGCTGCTCGAGGACGACGAGTACCAGGCGTACAAGCTGGCCGAGGCGCACCGTCGGGCGATGACCCTGACGGACGCGGCGGGCGGGTTCCTGGTGCCGTTCACCCTCGACCCGACGATCATCCTGACGAACGCCGGGTCGGCGAACCCGTTCCGTCAGGTGTCGACGATCAAGACGATCACGACCGACACGTGGAACGGCGTCTCCAGCGCCGGCGTGACGGCGTCGTGGCTGGCCGAGTCGAACGAGGTGGGCGACAACTCGCCGACGTTCGGGCAGCCGTCCATCACGCCGAAGAAGGCGGCGGCGTGGGTGCAGGGGTCGTTCGAGGTCCTCGCCGACTCCGGGTTCGCCGCCGAGGTCGGGCCGCTCCTGGCCGACGCCAAGGACCGGCTCGAGGCGACCGCGTTCGCCACCGGCAACGGCACTACCCAGCCGAAGGGCGTCATCACCGCGGTGTCCGCCGTGTCCGGGTCGGTCGTGGCGTCGGCGGGCGCGGACACGTATGCGGTCGGCGACGTGTACGCCGTCGAGGAGGCGCTGCCCCCGCGGTACCGGATCACCGGGTCGCCGTCGTGGATGGCGAACAAGTCGATCATCAACAAGACGCGGCAGTTCGACACCAGCGGCGGCAGCTCGTTCTGGGCGAACCTCGGCATGGGCCAGCCCGAGCAGCTGCTGGGCGCGCCGATCTACGAGGCCTCGGCCATGGACGGGGTCATCAACGCGGCCGCCGAGAACTACGCGCTGCTGCTCGGTGACTTCCGCAACTTCTACATCGTGGACCGGGTCGGCATGACGATGGTCTACGAGCCGCTGGTCAAGGGCAGCAACGGCCGCCCGACCGGTGAGGCCGGCTGGTTCGCCTACTGGCGGGTCGGCAGCGACGTGGTCAACGCGGACGCGTTCCGGCTGCTGAACATCACCTGATCCCGTCCGCCCGTGGGGCGCGGCCGGCACCCGCCGGTCGCGCCCTCCCTGTTTCAGGAGAGCAGCCATGTTGCGTGCGAAAGACACGTTCTGGGCGCCGGGGAACCGGCGCATCGTCAAGGGCGACCTGGTCGCCCCCCATGACCCCGTGGTCGAGGGCCGTGAGGAACTGTTCGAGGCCGTCGTCATCCCGCAGGCCGTACAGCCGGCCAAGGCCGTCGAGGAGCCGCAGACCCCCGGCCCGCAGGGCGAGACCGTGGCCGCGGCCGCGAAGGCCCCGGACAGCACGCCGGACGTCACCGACGGTGGCGGCGATCGCGGTGACGACGGCAAGCGGGGCGACGGCGACGACGGCCAGGCCGCCAAGGCCTCGACGCCGGCACCGGCGGCCAAGAAGACCGCACCCCGCAAGGCCACGACGGCGACCCGCAAGGACGCGGGAGGTGACGCGAAGTGAAGCGCAGCGTCTACAACCACGTACGGGCCCGGGCCACCCTCGGCGTCGCTACCCGCTCAGCTACCGCGAACGGCACCGCCGTCGACCGGAAGCTGTCCGGGGCATCCGGCAGCAACGAGTGGCACGGCTCGGCCACGCTGCTGGTCCACTCCGGCGCCATCACCGACGGATCCCACGCCATCACCCTGCAGGTGAGCAACGACAATTCGTCCTGGGCCGCGGCCCTGGCATCCGACCTGCAGGGCTCCCTGCCCACGATCGGCAGCACCGACGACGACCAGGTGTACGAGATCGGCTACACCGGCACCGCGCGCTACCTGCGGGCGGTGACGACCGTGTCGGGCGCCACCACCGGGGGTGTGTACGGGGCCGTGATCCTCCTCGGTTTCCCCACCACCCTGCCGATCCAGCGCACGTGAGGGGGCCGGTGTGGCGCTCTTGACCCTGGCCGAGGCGAAAGCCCAGCTGAACCTCGGCAGCAGCACTACGGACGACGACGAGCTGCAGGACTACATCGACAGCGTCACATCGGTGATCGAGGAATACTGCGGGCCCGTCGAGCCGCGCGCGGTGACCGAGCGGCACAACGCCGAGGGCGGGCGCCGGGTCATCGTCCTGCGCACGACGCCGGCCCTGTCCCTCACCTCGGTGACCCCGGTCCTCACGGGCGGTTCCTCCTACCCGGTCGACGGCTTGGACCTGGACCCGGACACCGGGGAAGTGCGCCGCCTCGACGGCGGCTGGTTCCGCGGGCTGCTGCTGTTCACCGTGCAGGCCGGACGGGCGGGCGTCCCGCCCGTCCCGCCGACGATCAACCTTGCCGCCCGGATGCTGGTTCAGCACCTGTGGCGCACCCAGCGCCCCAGCCGCAGCGGAGTCATGGCCGGCGGCGGCGACGACTACAACGCCGGCGAGCCCATCCCGGGGTTCGGCTACGCCGTGCCCAACCGGGTCCTTGAGCTCCTCGCCCCGTACCGACGTCCCCCCGGAGTGGCCTAGTGGATTCCCGCATACCCGAGGTGATCGAGGCCCTGGTGGGTCTCGGCAGGACGGACCCCGAGCTTGAGGGCGTGGCCGTGGCGGACGGCCCGGAGGTGTCCGACACCGCCGCCATGGACTGGCTGGTCGTTGGGTTCGACGGTGACCCGTCCGGCGATTTCGAAGCGGCTCAGTCGATGGCCGAGTTCTCCGGGCTCGGTACCCGCCGCGAGGAACAGTTCCAGATCACCGTGGCCGCGATCGCCAACCGCGGCGACGTCGACATCGTGGCCGCGCGCCGGCGGGCGTACGAGATCGGCGCCCGGGTCGTGGCCTGGCTGCAGGCCAGCCCCTCCCTCGGCCTGGCCGAGCTCGAGGCGAGTGTCGCCGCGATGCGGCTTGTTCAGGACCAGACCGACCAGGGCGCGACGGCGCGGCTGCTGCTCACGGTGGCCGGCCGCGGATTCATCTAGGAGGGCTCACGTATGGCTGCACTGTCCACGACGGTGGCGCCGCTGACCGGCGGCACCGTCACTTACACCGCGGCGGCGTCCGGCGGTGATACCTGCCAGACCGGCGCCGGGGTGCTGCTGCTCGTCCGCAACGAGGACGCCAGCAGCCACACGGTGACGCTGGCGACGCCGGGCACCGTCAACGGACTGGAGATCGCCGACCGGGCCGTCGTCGTCGCCGCCGGCAGCGAGGTCGCCATTCCGGTTACCAGCGACTACCGCGACTCGTCCACCGGGCGGGCCGCGATCACCTACGACGGCGTCACCTCGGTGACCGTCGCCGTGGTGCGGGTGCCGGTCTGATGGCCCGGGTCACGATGGCGCACCCCGATCTGCCTGAGCAGCTGATCGAGGTCGACGAGATGTCGGTGCCGCACCACCAGGCGGCGGGCTGGGAGATCACCGAGACCCGGCCGCAGCAACCCCCGGCCGCGGCGAAGCGCCGGCGGCAGATCCTCAGGAAGGACGACAGCTGATGTCTACGCCGATCACTGCCAGTCAGCGCTACTACAGGCGCGGCGTCACCAAGGTTCTGTGGGTGCCGGCGATCGCGAACAAGGCGGCCCCGTCGCGCGCGGAGATCAACGCGGGTACCGCGCTCGAGGGTGAGACCGGGGCCATGGCGGGATGGCAGACCACGTCCGCCACCGTGCCCACCCCCGCCCTCGGTAGCCGGTTCACTCCGACGGTCGGTGGTGAGATCACCGCCGCGGACTCCTCGTTGACGCTGTGGGCGTCCAAGACCGGCGTCGACGTCCGCCAGCTCCTGACCCGCGAGACCGAGGGGTTCGTCATCTGGATGGACGAGGGCGACGTCGAGGGCCAGACCTGCGACGTGTTCCCCGTGCAGGTCACCAGCCAGGCCAAGGTGCGCGAACTCGACACCGCTGCGCAGATCATGTGCCAGTTCTCGATCACCTCGGAACCCGCTGAGAACGTCGAGATCCCGGCGGCCTGAGCCATGGCCAGCAGTGTGCAGATCCTGGGCACCGGCCAGCTGGTCACGCTGTCCCGCCGCCTGCGGGCGGCGGGCGGCCCCCGCCTCCGGCAGAACCTGGCACGCCGGCTGCGGCGGGCCGCCGAGCCCCTCCACAAGGACCTGCAGGGCGCGGTGCGGACGATGCCCCTGCAGTCCGAGGGACGCAAGCGCAACCGGCACGGGCAGCTCGGCCGGGGCGGGCCCTCGCCCACCTCGCGGCCCTTCCGGCCGATGCTCGCCGGCGGCGTCCGGATCAGCGTCCGCCAGGGCGCCAGCCCCGGCGCGCGCGTCTGGGTCGACCGCAGCCGCATCGAACCCACGGCCCGCAACGTCCTGAACCAGATCAACCAGACCGGCCGCCTGCGTCACCCCGTGTTTGGCAACCGCAAGCGGTGGGCGAACCAGCGCGGGCCGGCCGGGTGGTGGACGCGCCGCGTGCTGGCCGGTACCCCGCGCATGCGCGCCGAGGTCGAACGGGTTCTGGCCGACGTGCGCCGGTCCCTCGAGTAAGGAGAACAACCAGTGATCATCACCTACCTGCAGGTCGACGGCACCGAGGAGCGGCTGGACACCGACAGCCTGTCGGCGCTTGAGGCGGCCGCCATCGAGGAGGCTCTCAAGGACGTTCCCTGGCGGGGCATCGAGATGCGGCTGCAGGCGCAGGACCCCTCTGCCCTGCGTGCCGTCCTGTGGTGCTTCCGCCGTCGCCTCGAGCCCGACCTCGAGTTCGCCGACTTTGACGTCCCCAACTGGCGGCGCAGGGTCAAGGCCCGTCTGTCCCGGGCCGAGATCGACGAAGCCCTCACCAACACGATGCGCGAGGCACTCGCCAAGAGTGAGGACTCCATGATCGACGTGCTGACCCCGCACCTGCGCAAGCTCTCCCACAACCCGGACGACGTCGACCAGGCGCTCGAGGACTTGGGAAAAGGCCACTTGGCGCGCCGCCAGAAGGACTCCGAGGGCTGATCTCCGAGTACCGGTGGCTGCTCGCCCACTACCTGCACATCCG
>Ga0247827_10000896_pt1 | contig 13081 bp, 10 predicted proteins | sample 12C_Control_Day2_FD_194414 | JGI IMG/M metagenome (GOLD analysis project Ga0247827, IMG submission 194414) | Soil microbial communities from agricultural site in Penn Yan, New York, United States - 12C_Control_Day2 | ecosystem: Environmental > Terrestrial > Soil > Agricultural land | place... | reverse complement strand
GAGAAGGCCCAGGCCTTCAGTATTGAATTGGCCCGCGACAGCGGTCTGGCGGTCATGCCGTGCGCAAGCATCGACGAAGCCATGGCCGAGGTCGACATTGCGATCACTTGCACACCCAGCCGTGAGCCGCTGATTGATGTGCGGCATTTGCACCCCGGTCTGCACATCACCGCCATGGGCTCGGACGCCGAGCATAAGAACGAAATCTCCCCTCGGGCGCTCGCTCAGGTCGACCGCTACGTGGCGGATCGATTGAGCCAGACGCGCATCCTCGGTGAGCTGCATCACGCCCTCGCTGCAGGCGTGGTCAGCGACGAATCGGGCTTTGCAGAACTGGGCCAAGTGCTGACCGGCCAACGGCCCGGTCGCACGGGTGCAACGCAAATCACTTTGTGCGACCTCACGGGCACCGGCGCCCAGGATACGGCCATGGCCAACCTGGCTTTCGAGCGTGCGCGTGCGGCCGGCAAGGGGTTTCAGTTCGGCAGCTAACCGTTTTTTCATCCGCGTCATTTATCAGAGGACAGGTGCATGTCTCAGATAGTCGTCAATCTTCCGTTCCAACGGCAGGAATACGCCCAGCGTCTGGCCAAGGTACGAGTGGCCATGCAGGCGCAGGGCATCGAGTTGTTGCTGGTCACCGATCCGTCGAACATGGCCTGGCTGACCGGCTATGACGGTTGGTCGTTCTATGTACATCAATGCGTGCTGTTGGCCCTCGATGGCGAGCCGGTGTGGTTCGGTCGTGGCCAGGATGCCAACGGCGCCAAGCGCACGGTGTTCATGCAGCAAGAGAACATCGTCGGTTACCCGGACATCTACGTGCAGTCCCGCGAGCGCCATCCCATGGACTATCTGTCGCGGGAAGTGATCAGTGCCCGTGGTTGGGATGGGCTGACCATCGGCGTCGAGATGGATAACTATTACTTCAGCGCCGCAGCGTTCCTGTCACTGCAAAAAAACCTGCCGAAAGCCAAACTGATCGACGCGGTCGGGCTGGTGAACTGGCAGCGGGCGGTCAAATCGCCGCAGGAAATCGCCTACATGCGCATCGCTGCGCGCATCGTCGAAAAAATGCACGGACGGATCCTCGAACGAATCGAGCCGGGCATGCGTAAAAACGAATTGGTGGCCGAGATCTACAGCAGCGGCATTCTCGGTGCCGATGGCCACGGCGGCGACTATCCAGCCATCGTGCCACTTTTGCCGACCGGTGCCGACGCCAGCGCGCCGCACCTGACCTGGGACGATTCGCCGTTTGAAAAAGGCGCCGGCACCTTCTTCGAAATCGCGGGTTGCTACAAGCGCTATCACTGCCCGTTGTCGCGCACGATTTACCTGGGCAAGCCGCCGCAGCATTTCCTTGATGGCGAGAAAGCCGTGGTCGAAGGCATCGCTGCCGGGCTTGAAGCCGCGAAACCGGGCAATACTACCGGCGACATCGCCGTGGCGTTTTTCAAGGTGCTGGAGAAATTCGGCATCCACAAGGACAGCCGCTGCGGCTACCCGATCGGTATCAGCTACCCGCCTGATTGGGGCGAGCGCACCATGAGCCTGCGTCCCGGCGACACCAGCGTGTTGCAACCGGGTATGACGTTCCACTTCATGCCGGGCCTGTGGATGGATGACTGGGGGCTGGAAATCACCGAGAGCATTCTGATCACCGAAACCGGCGTCGAAACGTTGTGCAACGTGCCGCGCCAATTGTTCGTGAAGGATTGAGCCATGAGTGAACTGCCTGACAACCCGATCAGCGCCACCGTGGATTTCACCCGCGAAGGCGTGCAGCACGGTTTTCTCAAGTTGCCGTATTCCCGGGATGATTCCGCCTGGGGTGCGGTGATGATCCCTGTCACGGTGATCCAGCGCGGTCGTGGGCCAACCGCGCTGCTGACTGGCGGTAACCACGGTGATGAGTACGAAGGCCCGGTGGCGCTGAGCAAACTGGCACAACGCCTGACGGCCGCCGACGTCAGCGGGCGGGTGATTATCATCCCGTTCATGAACACCCCGGCGTTTCATGCCGGGCGGCGCACGTCGCCGATCGACAAGGGCAACCTCAACCGCAGTTTTCCCGGCAAGCCGGACGGTACGGTGACCGAGAAGATTGCGGACTATTTCACCCGGACGTTGCTGCCCATGGCCGACATCGTGCTGGACATTCATTCCGGCGGGCGCACCCTGGATTTCCTGCCGTTCGCCGCCTGTCACGTGTTGCCCGACAAGCAGCAACAAGCGCAATGCGAGGCTGGCATGCGTGCGTTCAATGCGCCGTACAGCATGCGCATGCTCGAACTCGATGCCGGGGCGATGTACGACACCGCCGCCGAGTCGCAAGGCAAAATTTTCGTGACCACGGAGTTGGGCGGCGGTGGTTCATCCACCGCGCGCAGTGTGGCAATTGCCGAACGTGGCGTGCGCAATCTGCTGGTGCATAGCGGGATTCTTGAGGGCGAAGTGCAGACGGCGCCGTCGATCATGCTCGACATGCCCGACGGCGATTGCTTCATCGCCAGCGAGCACGACGGCCTGCTGGAAATGTGCCGCGACCTGGGCGATAACGTGAGCAAGGGCGAAGTGATTGCCCGCGTCTACGATGCCACTCGCAGCGGCGCGGCCCCGGTGGAGTATCGCGCGGCGCGCAGTGGTTTGCTGGCGGCGCGGCACTTTCCGGGGCTGGTGGGGTGTGGCGATACCATTGCGGTGATCGCCGATGTACTGACCTGACCACAATCCCACTGGGGCTCCTAAACATTCACGAGATCGCCACCCATGCACAAACTCGATCGCTATGACCTGAAAATCCTGCGAATCCTCGCTGACGACGGGCGTATCACCAAGTCGAGCCTGGCCGAGGCGATCAATCTGTCCGTGACCCCGGCCTGGGAGCGTGTACGCAAACTTGAAACCCTTGGCCTGATCAAGGGTTACCGTGCGCAAATCGATTGGAACGCGGTGTTCAAAAGTCAGCAGGTGTTGGTGGAAATCACTCTGGCCCGGCACACCGCCCAGGACATGCGCCGCTTCGAACAGCGCATGAGCGAAGCCCCCGAAGTTGCGTTCTGTTATGCCACCGGCGGGGGCGTCGATTACATGGCAATGATCCAGGCACCGGATATCGATCATTACCAGCGCTTCATCGACCAACTGCTACTCGACGATCTGGGCATCGAACGCTACTTCACCTACATCGTCACCAAAACCATCAAGACCGGCGGCGCCTTGCCGGCCGAGCTAGCCCAAGATTCCTGAAATCACCACAAACCCCTGTAGGAGCTAGCCTGCTAGCGATCACGTCGGCACATCCAACATTGATGTGACTGAAAGGGCGCCATCGCTAGCAGGCTAGCTCCCACAGTGTTTTTGCTCCAACCGCAAAATCCGCTGTTCACCCCCGCCCAATCAGAAAAAACCACCTGCCGCACCCCATCCAAACGCCAAATCCCCAAGGCCCGGCTGCCCTAGCATGGTTCCCACGCACACGGATTGGAGTGAACGCCATGACCTACAAACATCCACTGTTGTTCAAAGCGCTCTGCTACGTCGACGGCCATTGGGTACACAGCGACAGCGGCCACAGCATCGCCGTGCATAACCCGGCTGATCAAAAACTGATCGGCCATGTACCGATGCTCGACCCACCGCAGATCGTCGCCGCCGTCGATGCCGCGCACCGTGCGTTCGCCGATTGGCGCGAGCAAAGCCTGGAGGCGCGGGGGGCGATTTTGCGGCGCTGGGCTGCATTGATTCTTGAGCATCAGGAAGACCTTGCACGGATTCTCAGCCTGGAGCAGGGCAAATCCCTGGCCGAGTCCCGTGGCGAAATCGCCTATGCCGCCAGTTTCATTCCTTGGTTTGCCGAAGAGGCGCGACGCCTCTATGGGCAAAACATTCCCAGCCACATTCCCGGTGCGCATCTGGGCACGGTGAAAGAGCCGGTGGGCGTTTGTGCGTTGCTGACGCCATGGAATTTCCCCTCGGCGATGATCACCCGCAAAGCCGCCGCTGCCCTGGCCGCCGGTTGCACGGTGGTGATCAAGCCGGCCCATGAAACGCCGTACTCGGCTTTCGCATTGGCGCAACTCGCCGAGGAGGCTGGGTTCCCGGCCGGCGTGTTCAACGTGGTGCTGGGCGAGCCGCAAATGGCCATGCAAACCCTGGTGCAGGACAACCGTGTCCGTTCGGTGAGTTTCACCGGGTCGACCCGCGTGGGTAAGTTGGTGCTGCAAGCCGCAGCCCACGATGTGAAGAAGGTTGCGCTCGAATTGGGTGGCAACGCGCCGTTCATTGTTTGCGCCGATGCGGATCTTGAGCAGGCGGTAAAAGTCGCGGTAGCCGCCAAGTTTCAGACCTCCGGCCAGGATTGCTGCGCGGCCAACCGCATCATGGTCGAGCGTTCTGTTTATCCGGAGTTTCTCAAGCGCTTTGCCACGGCGGTACGTGCGTTGAAAGTCGGCCCGGCCATGGTCGGCGACCGCGAACAACAGGTCGATGTCGGGCCATTGATGCACCAGGCCGCTTTCGACGTCACCGCCGAGCGGGTTGCCGATGCCTTGAAACATGGCGCGCAACGTTTGGTGGGTGGAGAGGCGCATGCGCTGGGTGGTTTGTTCTACCAGCCCACTGTGCTGGCCGACGTCACGCCGCAGATGCGCATCTATCGCGAAGAAAACTTCGCGCCGATTGCCGGCGTAATGGCGTTCGACACACTCGATCAGGCCGTCGAGATGGCCAACGACACCGAATACGGTCTGGCCGCCTACATTTGTTCCAATCGCCTGGACCTGATTCACCCGCTGATCCGCCGTCTCGACCACGCCATGGTCGCGGTCAATGGCGTCAAGTTCACCGGCCATCCGATCCCGTTCGGTGGCATGAAAGCCTCGGGGCTTGGCCGTGAAGGCGGCACCGAGGGCTTCGAAGCCTTTGTCGAAACCAAATATTTTTGCTTGCACCTTCAAGGCCAGTGCTAAGGCCCGTTCTCAGGAGACATGCCATGAACCAAGAACTCGACTCGCTGTTCGAACAAGACCGTGCGCACTTCATGCACCCGTCCACCCACGCCCATGACCACGCCAGCGGCGCACTCAAGGGACGCATCATCAAAGGCGCCTCGGGCATCCGCATCCGTGACCACGAAGGCCGAGAACTGATCGATGCCTTCGCCGGCCTGTACTGCGTGAACATCGGCTATGGCCGCACCGAAGTCGCCGACGCGATCCACAAGCAAGCCAAGGAGCTGGCCTACTACCACACCTACATGGGGCACTCGACCGAGGCGATCATCGAGCTGTCGAGCCGCATCATCGACTGGGCGCCAGAAGGTATGAAGAAGGTCTACTACGGCCTCTCCGGTTCCGACGCCAACGAAACCCAGATCAAACTGGTGCGCTACTACAACAACGTGCTGGGGCGCCCGCAGAAAAAGAAAATCATCTCCCGCGATCGCGGTTATCACGGCTCGGGCATCATGACCGGCAGCCTGACCGGCTTGCCGAGTTTCCATCAGCACTTCGATCTGCCCGCCGAAGGCATCAAGCACACCGTGTGCCCGCACTGGTATCGCAAGGCGCCAACCGGCATGGATGAAGCCGCATTCGTCCGTTATTGCGCCGACGAGCTGGAAAAAATGATCCTCGCCGAAGGCCCGGACACTGTGGCGGCTTTCATCGGCGAGCCACTGATGGGCACTGGTGGCATCATCGTTCCGCCAGCCGGCTACTGGGCGGCGATCCAGGCGGTGCTGAACAAATACGACGTGTTGTTGATCGCCGATGAAGTGGTCTGCGCCTTCGGTCGCCTGGGTTCGAAGATGGGCAGCCAGCGTTACGGCATGCGCCCTGACCTGATCACTACCGCCAAGGGGCTGACCAGTGCGTACGCGCCATTGTCGGCAGTGATCGTCGGCGAAAAGGTTTGGGACGTGATCGAAAAAGCCTCTGAGTCCCAAGGTGCGATGGGCCATGGCTGGACTTACTCCGGGCATCCGATCTGCGCGGCGGCGGCCTTGGCCAACCTCGATATCCTGGAGCGAGAAAATCTCACGGCCAATGCCGATAAGGTCGGCGCTTATCTCAACCGCCGGCTGCGTGAAACGCTTGAGGGCCATCCGTTGGTGGGTGAAGTGCGTGGTGACGGCATGCTTGCCGCGGTTGAGTTCATGGCCGATCGTGAACAGCGCACGCCATTCGATGCGGCCTTGAAGGTGGGGCCAAAAGTCTCGGCGGCGTGCCTGGAGCGCGGCATGATCGCCCGGGCAATGCCCCATGGCGACATCCTGGGCTTTGCCCCGCCGCTGATCCTGACCGAGGCCGAGGCCGACCTGATCGTTGGTATCACCAAGGATGCGATTGATCAGGTGGCCAGTGAAGTAATTGGCTAACCCGACCACGACGTTCACCTGTAGGAGCTGCCGCAGGCTGCGATCTTTTGATGTTGCTTTTTAGAATCAAAAGATCGCAGCCTCGTTGCACTCGACAGCTCCTACCTGTCTCAATGAGTCAAAACAAAAAGCCCCCGGACAATCACTTGTCCGGGGGCTTTTTACATCGCCTGAAACCTGATTACTTCTTCAGGCCGTAGTGCTCGTCGAGCATGCCCGGGGCGTTCGGGGCTTTGGGCGCGTAGTCGCGCGGTGGTTCCTGATTGCGCGGCGGCGTCAGGCGTTCCCGAGGGGCCTGCGTCGCGTCGGCGTGCAGGGAGGCCAGCAAGCGTTGGCGGGTCTGCTCGTCCAGGGCCAGGCGGTTGGCGCCCTCGGCGAGATGATCCTGCACTTCCTGATAGCTCTGAGTCAGTTTCTTGACCAGTGTTGCAGTGCTGTTGAAGTGGGTCACCACTTCGTTCTGATAACTGTCGAAACGTTCCTGAATATCGTCCAGCTGACGTTGCGTGCTGCTAGGCGCGGCATTCGGCGCAAGGCGAGCGATCAGGAATCCAATGGCGACACCCACAACCAGGGCAAGAGTCGGCAACAACCAAACTAAGAGCGAGTGTTCCACGAGTCCTTCCTCTATAAACGGCTTTGCTTTACGTTAACGGCTCGAACCTGCGCTGTATACCGCGATTCACTCGCAATAGACAGCCACAGACAATTTGCTAGACGAGTCGACCCGATCCGAGGTCACGGAGTTCCTTCCTTGCTAATGCGTGAAACCCCTGTAGTGATTGACGGCCCGGTCGGGCAACTGGAAGCACTGTATCTGGACAACGAGCAGCCGCGTGGCCTCGCGCTCATCTGCCATCCGAACCCGGTGCAGGGCGGCACCATGCTCAACAAAGTGGTCTCGACCCTGCAGCGCACCGCGCGCGATGCCGGTTTGATCACCCTGCGCTTCAACTATCGCGGCGTTGGCGCCAGCGAAGGCACCCACGACATGGGTACCGGCGAAGTCGATGATGCCCAGGCAGTGGCCGAATGGTTCCGTGCCAAACACCCGGACTTGCCGCTGACCCTGTTCGGGTTCTCCTTCGGCGGATTTGTTGCAGCAAGTCTCGGCGGGCGCCTTGAGGCCAAGGGCGAACCGCTCAAACACCTGTTCATGGTGGCACCGGCCGTCATGCGCCTGGGCGCTCAGGATCAACTGCCGCAACAAGGCGAACTGACCCTGATCCAGCCGGAAACCGACGAAGTGATCGATCCGCAGCTGGTTTACGAATGGTCCGACAAGCTTGAACGTCCCCATGAGCTGCTGAAAGTGGCAGAATGCGGACACTTTTTTCATGGCAAGCTGACCGATCTCAAGGATCTGATCCTGCCGCGTCTCTCGAATTGATTGCAGTCTGACAAGCGATTACCCATGACGACTCGTACCCGTATCCTCACCGGCATCACCACCACCGGCACGCCGCACCTGGGCAACTACGCCGGTGCCATCCGCCCGGCGATCGTCGCCAGCCGTGACAGCAATGCCGACTCGTTCTACTTCCTGGCCGACTACCACGCCCTGATCAAGTGCGATGACCCGCTGCGCATCCAGCGCTCGCGTCTGGAAATCGCCGCGACCTGGCTGGCCGGTGGGCTGGACGTCGACCGTGTGACTTTTTACCGTCAGTCCGACATTCCGGAAATCCCTGAGCTGACCTGGCTGCTGACCTGCGTCGCCGCCAAAGGCCTGCTCAACCGCGCCCACGCCTACAAGGCTTCGGTGGACAAGAACGTCGAGACCGGCGAAGACCCGGACGCCGGCATCACCATGGGCCTGTACAGCTACCCGGTACTGATGGCCGCTGACATTCTGATGTTCAATGCGCACAAGGTGCCGGTTGGTCGCGACCAGATCCAGCACGTGGAAATGGCGCGGGACATCGGCCAGCGCTTCAACCACCTGTTTGGCCAGGGCAAAGAATTCTTCACCATGCCCGAGGCGTTGATCGAAGAAAGCGTCGCCACGCTGCCAGGTCTCGACGGTCGCAAGATGTCGAAGAGTTACGACAACACCATTCCGCTGTTCAGCAGCGCTAAAGAGATGAAAGACGCGATTTCGCGGATCGTCACCGACTCCCGTGCACCGGGCGAAGCGAAAGATCCGGACAATTCGCATCTGTTCACCCTGTTCCAGGCCTTCGCCACCCCGGCGCAAGCCGACGAGTTCCGCAGCGAACTGTTGCAGGGCCTGGGTTGGGGCGAGGCAAAAAATCGTCTGTTCCAATTGCTGGACAGCGAGTTGGGCGAGTCCCGCGAGCGCTATCACCAGTTGATCGAGCGCCCGGCGGATCTGGAAGACATCCTGCAACACGGCGCGAAAAAAGCCCGTGCGGTAGCGACGCCGTTCCTCAATGAGTTGCGTGAGGCAGTAGGCCTGCGTTCTTTCGTGGCTCAGACCCAAGTCGCCGCGACCACCAAGAAAAAAGCCACGAAAGCCGCGCGTTTTGTCAGCTTCCGCGAAGACGACGGCAGTTTCCGCTTCCGTCTGCTGGCGGCCGATGGCGAACAACTGCTGCTGTCGCGCAACTTCGCCGACGGCAAAACCGCCGGTCAGGTGACCAAGCAGCTGCAATCGGGCCAGGCCTTGGACGTGCGCAATGAAGACCTGAGCTTCAGCGTCTGGCTGGAAGGCGAGTGCGTGGCCGACAGCCCGGTGTTCGCTGCCAGTGCTGCACGCGACGCGGCCATCGAAGCTTTGCGCATTGCCCTGACCCCGGTTCAGGACTAATCAGCGGCACGACCCGACCAAGGGCCGATTGCCATTCCCCCGGGCCATCGCTACAGTGACGGCCCGTTTTTGTTGCCTTGCTAACGAATTATGACGCCCCTAGAACGATATCAAGCTGATCTGAAACGCCCGGAATTCTTCCATGACGCCGCGCAGGAAACGGCCGTGCGTCATTTGCAACGCCTGTACGACGATCTGGTCGCGGCCGAGCAGAACAAACCGGGCCTGCTGGGCAAGCTGTTTGGCAAAAAGGATCAGACCCCGGTCAAGGGCCTGTACTTCTGGGGCGGCGTAGGTCGCGGCAAGACCTACCTGGTCGACACCTTCTTTGAAGCGCTGCCGTTCAAGGAAAAGACCCGTACTCACTTCCACCGCTTCATGAAGCGCGTGCATGAAGAAATGAAGACCCTCGGCGGTGAAAAGAACCCGCTGACCATCATCGCCAAGCGCTTCTCTACCGAAGCCCGTGTTATCTGCTTTGATGAATTCTTCGTTTCCGATATCACTGACGCCATGATCCTCGGCACGCTGATGGAAGAGCTGTTCAAAAACGGCGTGACCCTGGTCGCAACGTCGAACATCGTGCCGGACGGCCTGTACAAGGACGGTCTGCAACGCGCGCGCTTCCTGCCAGCCATCGCGCTGATCAAGCAGAACACCGAGATCGTCAACGTCGACAGCGGCGTCGACTACCGTCTGCGTCACCTCGAACAAGCGGAACTGTTCCACTTCCCGCTCGACGAAGCGTCCCACGAAAGCCTGCGCAAAAGCTTCCGCGCACTGACGCCGGAATGCACCGCAGCGGTCGAGAACGACGTGCTGATGATTGAGAACCGCGAAATCCGTGCACTGCGCACCTGTGATGACGTGGCCTGGTTCGAATTCCGCGAACTGTGCGACGGTCCACGCAGCCAGAACGACTACATCGAACTGGGCAAAATCTTCCATGCCGTGCTGCTCAGCGGTGTCGAGCAAATGAGCGTCACCACCGACGACATCGCCCGACGCTTTATCAACATGGTCGACGAGTTCTACGACCGCAACGTGAAGCTGATCATTTCTGCCGAAGTCGAGCTCAAGGATCTGTACACCGGCGGTCGCTTGAACTTCGAATTCCAGCGAACCCTGAGCCGTCTGTTGGAAATGCAGTCGCACGAATTCCTGTCCCGGGCGCATAAGCCGTAGGACGATTCGGAAAAATAAGAAGGCCTGCCTATGCAGGCCTTTTTTTGTGCGCCGAAAACCCCTGTAGGAGCGAGCCTGCTCGCGATGCCGGCTTCACATTCGGCATGGAGGTGACTGACACACCGCTATCGCGAACAGGCTCGCTCCCACAGGTTTATGCATCAATTTTGAGGGTGGATGTCGCTTTCAAATAGGTCGCCAACTCATGTTGCCGCTGACAGCCAATCAGAAGCCACAGCAAAATCCTGGCTTTGCGCGGGCAAAGAAAGCCGGCCATACACGCTCCTTTGCGAATCAGGTCCATCTCGCTGCCGGCAAAGCCGTAGGTGGCCTGCGCGGTTGCGCCTGAGCCGGTGCGGGTCGCGATGATGACCGGAATCTTCTCGGCAATGGACTCGATCACCGTCGCCCATTTCTCCGAAACGTGACCCGCGCCCAATCCGGCAATCACCAAGCCGTCGTAACCGACCTTGAGGATGGTTTCCAACAGCAGGGTATCGGCTGACAGCGACGCCTCCAGCATCGCTATGTTCTGCGAGGTTGCTTGCGGTAAGGGCAGGATTTTGCGTGGAGCGGGAGGCCGCAGATACTGAACGTGGTCCTCCACCAGCAGACCTGTGGGGCCAAAAACCGGCGAGGAAAACGCCTGCAACGCCAATGAGTCGGTTTTGCGCACATGGCTGGCGTGATGTATCTGCCCGTTCATTACCACCTGAACGCCTCGCCTGCGGCTGCTTTCGGCCAGCGCAACCCTACAGGCATCCAGCAGGTTCGCCGGTCCGTCGGCGCCCGCCTGTTTGGCGGAGCGCATGGCGCCGGTCAGAACCAGCGGTGCGTCGTGATTCCACAGGTACTCGAAAAATATCGCCGTTTCTTCGAGTGTGTCGGTGCCTTGGGTAATGACAACCCCCGTGGCACCTTGCTCCACCTGATAGTTCGCCCAGGACAGAACGCTCAACAAACACTGGTAGTCCAGCGATGCGCTCGGCAACAGGCCGAGTGTTTCAACAGTCACTCGGGCGAGGGTCGTCAATTGCGGTACGGACGCCAGCAAGGTTTCCCCGCTGACCGTCGGGATCACGCCTTCCCCGGCGTTCCTGGCTTGCATGCTCACCGTGCCGCCGAGTGCCGCGATGGCCAGTTTTGGCAGTTCCATTTCTTACCTCGTTTTCTTGTGACGAGCGGTGGCTGTATCCCGGCCATTAGACCGCAATACAGCCACATGGACAGCGACTCAGCCTGCTATCACCAGCCCGATCAGGGTGACAATCAGCAGTGTACTGATGGCCATGGACAGTACGTTGGCGATGTAGGCGTGCATGTCGGCCGGCAATCGCTTGGCAATTGCGCACGCCAAGGGTGGTGCGATCAGGGCCCCGAGCAACGCGCTGGAGGCGATCACCTGCCAGCTGCCACCGTGGGTCAAGAGTGCCGCCGGCACCACAGACACCAATGGAATATAGGTGGGATACCAACCGCGCAGCATCCATTGTCGTCGCCAGATCACCACCCCGATGGCCGACGTCAACGCCTGTGCCCCGATCAATTGCGGTAGAAGGCCGGAGCCATACACCGGACTCATGGGGTTCAAGCTGTAAGCCAGCAAGGCGCCCAGCAACAATCCGATGCTGGCCAATTCGTTACCAAAAAATGGCGCTTCGGAAAAATCCGCCAGAACCCGGCGCAGGCTCCAGATGACTCCGTAGTCAGGAGTTTTGGTGATGGCAGGAGGCTCAACCGAAGCGGCTGGCGTTTCGGGATGCCTGGACTTCACCAGGCTCGGCCAGTAGCGACACAGCAGAAAGGCCACGATGCTGGCAATCGCCATGCCCAGGACATTGCCGATGACGACGGGCAGCGCCAGCGGGTTGCACACGTAGTTCACAATCAACAAGCACATCGGCGTAACCAGCAGCGCACCCATGATTGCGCCGTTGATCGTGACCTTCCAGCCTCCGCCAAACATCAACACCATCGCTGCGGGCAGTGAAACAAACGCGACGAACGTCGGTTGCCAACTGTTGGCGGTCACCGTCCAGCCCCACAACAGATTGCTCAGCAGCAAGCCCAGTAGGGAACTGGTGATCAGCCATGGCCACAAACCGGTCCCGTAGGAAATGGCGAAGCCTTGCCAGGCCTTGCCTGTGCGATTCGCCCAATAGGCCAGATAGGCACCCGCCAGTAATCCTATCGAGGCGAACTCGTGTTTATAGAAGGCGACTTCACTGATGTCGCCCAGGATCCAGCGCAGCCACGCGCTTGATGCGGGAAACGCTGACACCATGTCGTTGTAGCCTGGCCAATGAACCGTCCACAGGGAGCGGTTGGCAAGCGAAAGCCAGATAACCAGCACAACGATGCCGACCAGCAGCGCGACGACTGCCAGATCAAAAGGTGAGGTGCGAGTCGATGTTTTTTTATCGGTGGTGATTTCCATCGTTCAGGCCCCCTTCAGCGCGGGAGGCAAGAATGTTGGGTGTAGCCGAGCATCTGATCGTAGAGATCGGCTCGGCGATCGCGATGCAAGTCGTTCAAGTCGTTCCAGATCGGCGCGCTGCGAGAGCTGGTCACGTCGATATCGGCAAACAGGATTTCCTGTTGATCGGCCGATGCCACGGCACCAATCGGCCAGCCGTTCGTGCCGGCAATCAGTGAGCAACCCAGATAGCGCGCGCCTCGCTCCTCGCCGATCCGGCTGGCGGCGGCGATAAACACGTTGTTGACGTGAGCGGCGGTCATCGTCA
>Ga0247827_10000892_pt1 | contig 13102 bp, 8 predicted proteins | sample 12C_Control_Day2_FD_194414 | JGI IMG/M metagenome (GOLD analysis project Ga0247827, IMG submission 194414) | Soil microbial communities from agricultural site in Penn Yan, New York, United States - 12C_Control_Day2 | ecosystem: Environmental > Terrestrial > Soil > Agricultural land | place: USA... | reverse complement strand
GACGTGCACCGCCGAGCCGGAACTGAGCGTGGATGCGCTGCGTCGTTTCCTCACCGATCCGGCCAGCCAGTTCCTCTCGCAACGGCTCGGCCTGCGCCTGCCCGATGACGTGGACAACGCCGACGACGTCGAGCCGCTGGTGATGGCCGCGCGCGGTGGCGACACGGTGCTGCTGCAGCAGGCCGTGATCGAGGCCACCCTCGGGCAGGACGACACGCCGCTGTACCCACGGCTGCGTGCGCGGGCGCTGCTGCCCTCCGGCGCCCTGGGCGAACGGCAGTTCGCGCTGCTGAAGGCCCAGACCGAGCCTTATGCGCAGGCGCTGGCCCAGTGGCAGGCCGGTACCACGGCCGACAGCCGCCGCTACGAGGTGGATATCGACGGGGTTCGCCTGCACGGCCGCGTGGACGGCCTGCATCCGCACGGGCTGGTGCGCCTGCGCCCGGGTCCGCTCAACGGCCGTGCCGCGATCCGCCAGGGCCTGGACTGGCTGCTGGCCAATGCCGCCGGCGATGCCTTGCCGCTGGTGCAGTTCCACGAGGCAGGCGATGACGGCCTGGGTCCGCACACGCTGCCGCCGCTGGGCGCCGAGCGCGCGCAGCAGGTGCTGCGTCGCCTGCTGCAGCTGCGCAGCGAAGGGCTGCGTGCGCCACTGCTGTACGGCCCGTCCACCGGCTGGGTGCTGTACACCGCCGCCGAGGCCAGGCGCGAGGCCGAGGGCCGCGCCAAGTGGCACGGCAGCGACCGCACCTGGGGCGAGTCCACCGGCGCCGGCTACCAGCTCGCGCTGCGCGGCCACGACCCCTTCGCCAGTGCCGACAGTTACCGGCAACTGCTGCTCAACAGCTTCGTGGTGTTCACCGCGGTGCGCGAAGGCCGGGTGTTCCCGGGCTTTGACGAGGAAGGAGCCCTGCGATGACCGACCACGAGCTTCTCAACGATCCCTACCTGGCGCTGCCGCTGGACGGCGTGCGCCTGATCGAGGCCAGCGCCGGCACCGGCAAGACCTTCACCCTGGCCACGCTGTTCACCCGGCTGGTGGTGGAGAAGGGCTGGCGCATCGGCCAGATCCTGGCCGTCACCTTCACCGATGCCGCCACGCAGGAACTGCGCAAGCGAATCCGCGAGCGCCTGGCCCTGGCCGCGCAGCTGGTGGAGCGCGCGCCCAGCGAACAGGACAGCCCCGATGTCGCCTTGACCCGGGTGATCCTGCGACGCCAGCTCGCCCTCGGTGAAGAAACACCCGCCGCGCTGGCGCGCCGGCTGCAGACCGCCGCTGATGAAATCGACCTCGCCTCGATCTTCACCATCCACGGCTTCTGCACCCGGGTACTGCGCGAACATGCGCTGGAGAGCGGGCATACCTTCGATCCGCCGACCCTGCTGCCAAGCGAACGCGAGCTTCACGAAGAACTGGCCGCCGACCTGTGGCGCGTGCATGCCAACGACCCGGCCACGGTCGATGCGCTGACCTGGCTGTGGTCCTCGCCCGAGGCGCTGGCAGGCGATCTCTCCACGCTGATCAAGCCGTTGCCGCTGCTGCCAGCGCGGCCCGCGCGTACCTTCGACGATCCCGCCCCGCAACTGCGGCTCACCGCGGCTGCGTTGGCAGAGGCGATCCAGACGCACGTCGAAGACGCCCAGGCGCAGATCGCCGTGGCCTTCGACCGCAAGATCTTCGACGGCCGTCGTGCGAAACGGCCGAGTTTCGACAAGGCCTTCGGCGAGCTGTTGGCCGGCCGCAGCGCGCAGCACTGGCCGCGTGGCGACAAGAGCCACTTGGGCAAACTGCTGCCGGTGCAGCTGCTGGCCTTCTGCAAGGACGGCATGGAAGGCCAGTGCCCGGCCTCGCCACTGTTCGATGCGTTGCAGGCCTGGTGGCATGCCGCCGATGCGCGCGAGCAGTGGCTGCGCCAGCAGGCCACCGCGTTCCTGCATGATCTGCGCGACGAAGCGCGTGCGCGGCTGGCCGAGCTCAAGCGGATCGGCCGCGTGCAGACCTACGATGACCTGATCGATGGCGTTGCCGATGCCCTGGAAGGCCCGCACCGCGCCACCCTGGTGCAGCAGCTGCGCGCGCAGTATGCGATCGCGCTGGTGGATGAGTTCCAGGATACCGATGACCGCCAGTGGGGCATTTTCCAGCGTGTGTTTGGCGACTCGGAGGAGACCCGGGACGCGGGCCTGGCACCGGCGTTGTTCCTGATCGGCGACCCAAAGCAGGCGATCTACGGCTTCCGCGGCGGCGATATCCACACCTATCTCAAGGCCAAGCGCCAGGCCGATGCCGCGCCCGCGCTGGACCGCAATTTCCGCTCGCGTCCGGCGGTGCTGCACGCGATCGAAGCGCTGTACGCCAACGCGGGTGAGCGCGCCTTCCTCGAAGCCGACATCGCCTTCGAACCGGTGCACCCCGGCAGCACCCGCGTGGATGCGGATTTCCTGCGCGACGGTCTCCCCGCCCCCGGCCTGACCGTGCGCGTGCTGCACAACACCGAGGGCGGCGACCTCAAGGCCGATCCCTCGCGGCAGCAGGCCAGTGATGCCTGTGTGGCCGCGATCCACCAGATCCTCAGCGAAGCCCGGCAAGGGCGCGCGCTGCTGCGCGACGTGCCGGTGCAACCCGGCGACATCGCGGTGCTGGTGCGCTCGCACAAGGAGGCCACGCGCATCCAGCAGGCGCTCGGTGCGGTAGGCATTCCCGCCGTCGCTGCGGGCAAGCAGAGCCTGTATGCCACGCCCGAAGCGCACGACCTGCGCCTGTTGCTGCTGGCGCTGCTGCAGCCGGCCGACGAAGGGCGGCTGCGCGCCGCACTGTCGACCGTGCTGCTCGGCGAAGATGCCGGGGCGATCGATGCGCTGGAACGCGAAGGCGATGCGCAGCGCTCCTTCCAGGTGCGGCTGCTGGAATGGCGTGAGCGCTGGCAGCGCGGCGGCCCGTTCGCGGTGATCGCCGATCTCTGCGCCGAACACGCCGAGCGCCTGCTGGGCCTGCTGGATGGCGAGCGCCGCCTGACCAACTACCTGCAGCTGGGTGAACTGCTGCAGCAGGCGGCCGGGCAGACGCTGGGCATGCACGGCCTGCTCGACTGGCTTCAGGTGCAGATGGCGCATGCCGACCAGAACGACGAACAGCAGCTGCTGCGCCTGGAATCGGATGCGCGCCGCGTGCAGATCATCACCCTGCACAAGAGCAAGGGGCTGGAGTATCCGCTGGTGTTCCTGCCGTTCGTCGGCATCGGGGGGGGCGCACCGAACACCGAGGCCAACTGCACGGTGTACGCCAACGGCCGCCGCGAGCTGCACTGGAAACTGGACAAGGACGACAGCTGGAATGCGGCCAGCACGCGCAGCACCCAGGAACAGGACGCCGAAGACGCGCGCCTGCTCTACGTCGGGTTGACCCGGGCCGAGCACGCGCTGTGGATCGCCGCCGGTGATCTGGCCGGGCTGGCGAAGACCCGCCTGGCACCGATGCTGTCGGACCTGGAAGCGCTGCGTGCGCATCCGGACATCGCCGTGATCGAGGGCCCGATGGAACCCCGCCCGGCGCAGCTCGCCTTCGAGCGCGACGGCGAACTGCCACCGGTCCGCGCGCTGACCCGCCGCGTGCCGCACGACTGGTGGGTGTACAGCTTCACCCAGCTGGCGCATGCCGACGCGGGCCACGACACCGATGCGGCCGCGACCGAAGTGCCGGCACCCGCAGCCGATGAGCCGGCCGGCGTGGACCTCAGCCTGGAAGCAGAACAACCGGCCGTGGCCAGCGAAGAGAGCGACCCGCGCTTCATGGGCAGCCGCTTCGGCAACGTGCTGCACGATGCGCTGGAAAACACCGACTTCGCGCAGTGGGGCGGCTGGCAGGCCGGCGAGACCGCACCCGGCGAGGAAGCCGAGGTCCTGCGCGCCTCGCTGCGCGCGGAAGGCTATGCCGAGGAAGACCTGGACGATGGCGTGGCCATGCTGACCGGGCTGGTCGGCCAGACCCTGACCGTGCCCCTGCCGGAAGGCGGCGCACTGCACGACCTGCCGGCCGATGCACGCCGTGCCGAGATCGAATTCCACTTCGCGATGCAGCCGACCGCCGTTCCGGCCCTGTTGAGCCTGCTGCACGCGCACGGGCTGGTGCGTGACCGCCATGGCTTCGGCACCCGCCGGCGGCTGGAGGGGCTGATGACGGGCAAGATCGATCTCACCTACGTGCGTGCGGACCGCTGGTACGTGCTCGACTATAAATCCAATCGCCTGCCCGGCTACGACGCGGCCCGTCTGGCCAGCGCCATGCAGCACAGCGAATACGACCTGCAGGCGCTGATCTACACCGTCGCGTTGCACCGCTGGCTGCGCTTCCGGCTCGGCGCGCAGTACGACTATGCGCGCGACATGGGCGGTATCCGCTATCTGTTCTGCCGCGGCCTGGATGCCCGCCGCGATGACAGCCCGGGCCTGTATGCGCATCGCTTCGATCCGGCCCTGGTCGATGCCCTGGATGCCCTGTTCGCCGGGGGCGAACACGCCCAGGCACGCATGGCCGCGCGCGCACGGGGGGAGGCATGAGCCTGCTCACCACGCTCTACCGTGGCAACGTGCTTCGCACGCTGGACCATGCCCTGGCGCAGAGCCTGCGCAGGCTGCGCCCTGACACGCCCGACGCGGTGCTGGTCGGTGCCGCACTGGCCTCGCTGGCGGTCTCGGAAGGACACGCCGGCCTGGATCCGACCCAGCCGCAGCGCCTGATCGAGGTCGATGTCGACTGGCCGGCACCCGAGGCGTGGTTGGCGCAGCTGCAGGCGTCGCCGTGGGTGGAGGTACCCGGCGCGGAGGACGTGGTCGCTGGCGATGCACCGCTGGTGCTGGAGAACGGCCTGCTCTATCTGCGTCGCTACCGCGAATACGAACGTCGGCTTGCCGAGGGCCTGCAGCGCATCGCCACGCATCCGCTGCCCGACGCCGATCCCGGCACCCTGGCCACGCTGTTCGGCCAGCTGTTCCCGCAGGCCCACGATGGGATCGATCACCAGGCCCGCGCCGCGGCCGTCGCGCTGCGCCATCCACTGGTGCTGGTGACCGGCGGCCCCGGCACCGGCAAGACCACCACCATCGCGCGGCTGCTGGTGCTGCTTGCCGCACAGGCGGTGCAGGCCGACCAGGCATTGCCACGGGTCGCGCTCGCCGCGCCCACCGGCCGCGCGGCCGAGCGCATGGCCGAGAGCCTGCGCCTGGCCGTGCAGCGGCTGCGCCTGGTCGGCATCGCGCCGGCCCTGTGCGATGCGATGCCGAGCACCGGCACCACCCTGCATCGCCTGCTCGGGGTGATCCCGGATTCGCCACGCTTCCGGCATCACCCCGACAACCCGCTGCCGTACGACGTGGTGGTGGTGGACGAGGCCTCGATGATCGACCTGCCGCTGATGACCAAGCTGGTCGAGGCAGTCGCCGATGGCACCCGGCTGGTGCTGCTCGGTGATCCGGACCAGCTGCCCTCGGTGGAAGCCGGCGATGTGCTCAGCGCCATCCTCCGTGCCAGCGGCGATGGCCTGGGTACCCAGGCTGACGATGCCCAGGCGCTGCGCGTGCTGCTCGCCCCCGATGCCCTGCAACCGCTGGCACCGCCACGCCGGTTCGCCGGCCGGCGCGTGCAGCTGCAGCGGGGCTACCGGCAGACCGACGCGCTCGATCTGGCGCCGCTGGCGCATGCCGTGCGCGACGGCAACAGCGCCACCGCGCTGGCACTGCTGAGGACGGGTACGCTGGCCGGTGTGCACTTCCACGAAGACCAGAGCGATCCGCTGCAGCATCACCGCGAGCAGCTGCTCGGGCATTGGCGCGGCCTCGGCGAAGCCGCCGATCCCGGCGTTGCGCTGGCCAATGCCGGCCGCATCCGCCTGCTCACCGCCGTGCGCGAAGGCCCACAGGGCGCGCGCGGGCTCAACGCCCGCATCGAAGCGCTGCTGGCCGGTGTGCCGCGGCCGGGCATGGCGCCGGGTTACTTCCACGGCCGGCTGCTGCTGATCACCGAGAACAGCTACCGGCACCGCCTGTTCAACGGCGACATCGGCATCTGCCTGATCGATCGCCACGGCAGCGTGACCGCGTGGTTCCCCGGCGAAACGCCGGATCAACCACGTGGCTTCCACCCGGGTGCATTGCCGGCGCACGAAAGCGCGTTCGCGATGACCGTGCACAAGGCGCAGGGCTCGGAGTTCGATGAGGTCTGGTTGCAGCTGCCGCGACGCGACAATCGCGTGCTGTCGCGCGAGCTGATCTATACCGGCATGACCCGCGCGCGGCAGGCGCTGCATGTGCTCGGCAGTGCGGAGGTGCTGGAGGCCGCATTGGCGCGGCACGCCAGCCGGCTGTCGGGTCTGGCCAGGCGACTGGGTGCGGAAGACGTGACCGAAGCACCATCGATACCGATCGAAGAACCGACGGTGCAGGGCCAGCTGTTCTGAACCGCGGTCGGATCCCGTTCCCGACGGGAACGGGCTCTGACCCCATCGTGCTGATGTCGCATTTGCCCTTTGATGACGCCTTAGCCGCTGCCTATCCTGTGTGGTATCTCACGACACAGGACGTTTCACATGGCACTTATCGCCTTGGATGACCCACGCTGGGCTGAACTGCAGCACGCCTATGGTGCGGCGGATGACATCCCTGAGCTACTGGCCAATCTGAGCATTCCGAAGGCCGAAAGATCAGAAGACGATCCGATTGAAGACGCTTGGCACGAGCTTTGGGGCAGCCTGTGTCATCAGAATGATGTTTACAGCGCCTCGTTTGCTGCAGTGCCCCATATCGTCGATGCCCTTCTTCTAAGGCCTGAACTGCTTTCGGATCACTTCGTTGGGCTCCCAATCACCATTGAAATGGAGAGACGGGAGGCTGGCATCCCGCTTCCAGAGTTCGTAGACCCAGAGTACACGGCGGCACTACAGAAGCTCGCTTGGTTTGCTGCCAGCGTCGTCTCAGAGAAGCACGACAACAGGATGAGTTCCTGCTTACTGACAGTGCTCGCGCTGGAGCACGGAAATACCAGTGTGGCGCGGATGCTGAATCAGATTGATCACTTCGAGGCTGACGAGGCTGTCGAGTTGTTCCGTAATCACTGTGGTAGCTAATTCGAACCGGCTCGACGCTAACGCAAAGCCAGCCCCGTCGATCCCATGCTGGTTACCCCACGACACAGGACGCGGCTCATGGCCCTAATCGCCTTGGATGACCGACACTGGGCCGAACTGCAGCACGCCTACGGCGCCGCAGATGACATCCCGGAGCTGCTGGCCAATCTCAACATTCCCAAGAGCGAAAGGTCGGAGGACGATCCGATTGAAGACACCTGGGAGGAGCTGTGGAGCAGTTTGTGCCACCAAGGGGATGTCTACAGTGCTTCGTTTGCGGCTGTCCCGCATATTGTCAACGCGTTGCCAGCAGAAGCTGATTCAGACGATTGGCAGTTCATTTCCCTTCCAAAATGCATTGAAACGCAACGGTGCCACCGAGGCATGGAGATTCCTGCTGAATTGGAGCCGGAGTATTCGGAGGCTATCCAGCGTATGGGTAGGCACGCGGGCATGCTTGTCGCAACGCCGCAGGAGGCATGGAAGACCTCGGCATTCTTTGCAGCCATAGCTATTGCGCACGGCCACACAGCGATGGCCAGACTACACACTGAGATCTCGTCCGACGAAATGGACCAAGTGGTCAACATTTTCTTCGCAGAGATGGCACGAGACGAGTAGCCCTTTTTGCGGAACATCGGGGGGCGTTCCCACGATTTCATTGTGTCAGCCGAGCATGGCTCGATTCTACAAAAGCGCGCTTCGATCGTTTCGGTGTTCATCCACGCATGGCGTGGTCCTACTCGGTGATCAGTACCAGCCCAACCAGCCCATCGGAATACACGATATCGTCATCGTCGTTGCCCAGCGGGCCGTTCATCGCATGTGCTGGGCAGTGCGGAGGTGCTGGAGGCCGCATTGGCGCGGCACGCCAGCCGGCTGTCGGGTCTGGCTGCTCGCCTGCAGGGCCGCGAGGGGAACGCAGTGGCCGACGCCGTCGTGACGGCGCCGGCCCAGGGGCAGTTGTTCTAGCCCCGTGTCCGGTCTTACTCCGGAATCACCACGGTGCCATCGGGGAACACGATGGCGCCGTCACCGCTGACATCGAAGAAGCCCAGCTGGTGGGTGTTGGCCAGCACCTGCACCAGGCCGTGCGCGTTCTCGGCCACCTCGTCATCGAACGAGGCGTAGACCACGTGCTGGCCGATGCTGTAGTCGGTCACTTCCGGGCGGTCGTCTTCCTCATCGGACAGCGGACCGTCCATCGGCGGGTAATGCTCGGCGAGCGCGGCGAAGAACGCCTGCAGCGCCGGCACCGACACGGCCGGGTCGTCGTAGTCGTGCGTCTCGTTCCACTCGGTCTGCGCGTCGTACCACTGCAGGAAGGCCTCGGCCTCGCGCGGGGCGACGGCGGGGTCGAACACCATCAGGTCGTAACTCATCGGGAATCACCTTGATCCATGCGCAAATGCATGCGTCAGGATAGCCCTGATCGGCGCGGACCGGCCGACGCGCGCCGGGGCCGGTTCAGCGCGGCACCGGCAGGCCCGGTGCTGCCGCGGCGGGGTCGGCGGCGGCCTCGATGACCGGTGCCTCGGGGAACAGCGCATAGCGCAGCCCGATCAACCCCATCAGGGCCTCGTCGCGGGCCTTGCCCGCCTCCACGGTCTGCACGCGCTTGAGCGAGGCCTCCAGCCGTGCCTGAAGCCCGGGCGGTGCCGGCAGGGGGCGGCGTTTGGCCGCCTGCGCGCGGTAGTACGCGGCGATGTCGTCCAGGATGGCCTCGATCGCGGCCACGCTGGGCGGCGGCAGGCCGTGCCGGGAGCGGCGCAGCTGCAGGATGTTCAGGCCGATGCGCGCCTCGGTGAGCATGTCCACCGAGGCGATGTCGCTGCCTTCCGGCGTGGCTGCCAGGCGCGGTGCGAGCAGGCCGAGCAGATCCAGCATGCGCGCGGCGAACTGCTGGCGATCCTGCTGGCCGCGGCCCTCGGCCGCATCGGCCAGCGTGGTCCAGCCCTGGCGCACCAGCCGGCGCGCGGTCCACTCGGCACCCACCGAGCGGAACAGCCGGGTCATCACCACCGCAAAGCCAATGCCGATGAACATCGCCACGGCGGAGTTGATGAAGCTCTGGATGTTGGCGCTGTAGGTGTTCTGCACGTTCAGCAGCGCCACCAGGTTCACCGTCAGCGGCAAGCCGATCAACGCGGTCTTGGGCCTATGCAGCAGCAGGCCCAGTGGCAGGAAGATCACCGCCAGCACCAGAGCCAGGCTGCCGAAGTCGTGCACGGCCGGGAAGATCCCGAACAGGTACACGCCGGCCACCAGGCTGGCCACGATGGCCCAGAGCAGGAAGGACAGCATGCTCGGTGCGGGATCATCCTGCGCGGCGAAGAACGCGGCGGCCACCGCGGCCATCATCGCGCCATTGCCACCGCCTTCCCAGCCCAGCCCGATCCACAGCACGCAGTAGGTCATCAGGGCGACACCGGCACTGGCCGCGGAGAACAGCGCCATGCCGTAGTCCACATGGCGCACGTGGTCCACGCGCTGGGTGCGCACGCGGTAGTGCGCGGTATCGCTCGGCGCGGTGCCGGCGTCGATGGCGGCGTGCAGCGAGGTGCAGTCCTGCCAGAGATCGACCAGCTCTTCCAGGCGCAGCAGCAGGGTGACCAGCAGCAGGTGATCCAGCTCGCCATCCACCGCCGGCTTGAGCGCGACGATGCGCGCGCGCAGCGTGGCGTAGGCGCTGGCACTGGAGCGGCCCGGCTGCTCCAGCCACTGCGCCAGATCGGCGATCAAGGGCTCCAGCCCCGGTGGCAGCGCGCGGCCACCCGCGCGCAGCGCACCGAGCCGGTCGGCGATCGAGGACAGCACCGGCAGCATCAGCAGCATGCGTTCGCGCAGGCGCTCCATCGAGACCGCCGCCCCGGCGTGGCGCGGGTCGTCGCGACGCATGAACTCGATCAGCGCTTCGAACTGGACCAGATCGGCGGCCAGGCGGTTGCGCGGTCCATGCGCGTGACCGCGCGAGAGGATCTGCCGGCACCAGTCGGCGGCATCGCCCATCCAGCCGCCGATCCGCGCGCGCAGCATCGGCCGCACCGAGGCGGGGAAGAACAGCGAGGCGAACAGTACCGCCACCACGGTGCCGAGGATGATCTCCTCGCTGCGCGCCACCACGGTGTCGAAGATGGTGTCCGGCGAGGTCACCGCCGGGAAGCCGATGAAGGCGGTGGTGTACCCGGCCAGCAGGAACGCGTAGCCGCGCGGGCCTCGGTTGAGCAGGGCGATGAACAGGCAGGTGGACAGCCACAGCGACATCGCCGCGCTCAGCAGCAGCGGGGTTTCCACCAGGTGCGGCAGCATCCACAGCGTGGCCGCGCCGGCGATCAGCGTGCCGAGGATGCGGTAGGCCCCCTTGGCGCGGGTCGGGCCCAGCATCGGCTGGGTCACGATGTAAACCGTAGCCATCGCCCAGTACGGGCGCGAGAGATTGCTGGCCAGCCCGATGTACAGCGCGGCCAGCGCCGCCAGGAAGGTCTTGACCGAGAACAACCAGGCCTGTCTGTCCAGCAGCAGCATGGCTTACCTCGCGGCCGTGCCGGCGGCGACGGCGTCGGCGTTCCAGCCGCCGCCGAGCACCAGGAACAACTGGATCTGGTCGCGCGAGACCTGCGCCTGCGCCTCGGCGAGCGTCGCATCGGCGCTGGCCAGGCTGCGGTCCGCGTCCAGGCTGGCCAGGTAGGGCGTGCGCCCGCCCTGGTACAGGCGGCGGTTCTGGCTGGCGGCCAGGTCGGCCTGCTGCTGCGCCTGCTGCAGGAACTGCAGGCGCTGCAGATCCTGGGCATAGCGGCTCAGCGCGGTCTGGGTTTCGCGCAGCGCCTGCAGCACGCTGTGGTCGAACTCGGCCAGCGCCGCATCGGCACCGGCTTCGGTGGCGTGGATGCGTGCATGCGTGCCGGAGGAGGGCAGCGTCCAGGAGATCAGCGGGCCGATCGACCACTGCTGGGTCAGCGGCGTGCCGAAATCCTCCAGCAGGCCGGCGGCACCGACCGAGGCGCCGAGGCGGATGTCCGGGTAGAGCTCGGCGGTGGCCACGCCGATCCGCGCGGTGGCGGCAGCCAGCTTGCGCTCGGCCTGGCGGATGTCCGGGCGGCGCTGCAGCAGCGCGCGGCCATCGCCGATCGGCAGCGCCTGGGCCAGGGTCGGGGCCTGGCTGCAGTCGCTCACGCCGTCGGGCAGCTGGCCCGGGGTGCGGCCGAGCAGGGCGGCCAACTGGTATTCGGAGGCCTGCCGGTGCGCGCGCAGCGGCGGCAACGCGGCCTGCAGCATCGCCACCTGGGCGTTGGCACGCGCCAGCTCCGGCGGGGTGCCGCGGCCGGCGGTGATCAAGCGCTGGGTGACCTCGCGGCTGCGCTGCTGCAGCTGCAGCGAGTGCTCGGCCACATGCAGTTCGTGGTTGGCGTGGCAGATGTCGACGTAACTGCCGGCCACCTGCGCCACCAGCGACACGCGCGCCAGGTCCATCGCGGCGGCGGTGGCCTGCTCGTCGGCATGCGCGGCTTCGGAGGCGCGCTTGAGCTTGCCGAACAGATCGAACTGATAGGACACCGCGAACTTGCTGTCGGCCAGGTTGATCGGCGGGAGTTCGTGTTCAAGCAGGAATGATTCGGCCGACAGCTGCGCGCGGCTCACCCCGGCCTCGGCCTCGTATTCGAACCCACCGGCATCCAGCGCCTGCTCGTACACGGCAGCAGCGCGACGCAGGTTGGCATCGGCCACCTTGAGTTCCACGTTGTCGCGCAGCGCCTGCTGCACCAGGGCGTTGAGGGTGTCGTCCTGGTACAGCTCCCACCAGCGTGCGGGCAGCGCGGCGCCAGCGGCGACCTGCGGGTTGCCGGTGTCGAGGAAGGCGGCATTGGCCTCCGGCCGCTGGAACGCGGAGCCGGCCGGCACCGCGTAGTCCGGGCCGACGGTGCGGCACGCGGCCAGCGTGGTCAGCGCCAGCCCCAGCGCGATGCGGTGCAGCGCCGGGCGGTTCACAGCGCCGTCCGTGCCGGTTGTGCCGGCGTGGCCGGCGCGGTGTCCGGCTCGATGGTGACGGTGGCGGTGCGCCCGGCGATCAGGTTGACCCCGGCCGGCACGCGGTCGATATGGATGCGCACCGGGATGCGCTGGGCCAGCCGCACCCAGTCGAAGGCTGGGGTCACGTTCGGCAGCAGGCTGCTGCCTTCGCTGCGGTAACGGTCTTCGATGCCGGCGGCGATGCTCTGCACGTGGCCCTGCAGCGGCTGCGCCTCGCCCATCAGGCGGATGTCGACCTTCTGGCCCGCATGCACGCCCTGCAGGCGGGTTTCCTCGAAGTAGCCGTCCACGCGGAACGAGCCGGTATCGAGCACGGCCATCACCGGGCGCCCGGCAGTCACATAGTCACCGGCACGCACGGTGCGGTCGTTGACGTGGCCATCGCTGGGGCTGCGCACTTCAGTGCGCGCCAGGTTGAGCTTGGCCAGATCCACCGCGGCCTGTGCGGTCGCCATCGAGGCCTGCGCGGCGAGCAGCTTGGCGCGGCGCACTTCGGCATCCTCGGCGGCGACCAGATCCTGCAGGCTGCGGTCACGCGCGATCTCGCGGCGCAGCTGGTCCAGCGTGGCGCGGCGCTCGCCCAGGGCGGCCTGGGCCTGCTCCAGCGCGATCTCATAGCGCGCCCGGTCGACCACGAACAGCACCTCACCGCGCTTGACCGGCTGGTTGTCGGCCACCTTCACCGCCTCCACCAGCCCGGACACATCCGGCGCCACCTGCACCACGTCGGCGCTGACGTGCGCATCGCGCGTCCACGGTTCGTCCATGTAGTACGCCCACAGGTGGCGCAGCACCAGCACGGCGACGAGCACCGCCACGATGGTCAACAGGACCGGGAATGTCTGCTTGAGGATCTTGTTCACGATTGCATCCAACGCATCAGGGAAAACAACCCGCCGAGCACGATCACGTACACGGCCAGGTTGAACAGGGCGGGGTGCCAGATGTGGCGGTAG
>Ga0247827_10000889_pt1 | contig 13111 bp, 16 predicted proteins | sample 12C_Control_Day2_FD_194414 | JGI IMG/M metagenome (GOLD analysis project Ga0247827, IMG submission 194414) | Soil microbial communities from agricultural site in Penn Yan, New York, United States - 12C_Control_Day2 | ecosystem: Environmental > Terrestrial > Soil > Agricultural land | place... | reverse complement strand
ACAGCTACAACGGTTATCAAACCCCGGTAGCCATGGAGAAAAAGCTCAAGGATGCGGCATGAAACCTTAACTGGTGTCCAAAATAAGTTGACCAGTTCATAGCGCCGCCGCTGTCTGTCGCCCAACTCGCGTCAGTTGTCGCCAGACTCGCGTCGTAGCGCCATCGGTGAGCGCCCGAAGGCGCGCAGCACCGCCGCCGCAAAGGCGCTCTGCGAACTGTAGCCGACCTGCGCGGCAACCTCGCCAATCGGCAGGCAGGTCTGCTTGAGCAGTTGTCGAGCCTTGAGCAAGCGGCGCTGGCGGATATAGTCCATCGGCGTTACGCCACACTCGTCAGCAAAGCGTGCATGCAGGCGAGCACTGGATAGCCCGGCCAGCCGCGCCAGATCGGCCACCTGCAGCGGGTAGGCGGCGTAGCGCTCGATGTGCGCATCGAAGGCCGAATAGGGCAGGCGCCTGTCAGCCTGGTGGGGTGTGGCTTGAGCATTGAGGCTGGCAAGCAACAGGCTCGCGCCCTGGCGGGCAATCAGCGGATCATCCACCGGGCTTGCCGCCAGCCAATCGACCAGTTGCTGCTGGCGACTGTCCAGGCCCACAGCCCCGGGACGATCAAGCAGGCGACGGCTGGCCTCGGCGTGCTCGCCCAACTGCTCGCGCAGCCAATGTTCGCCGGGGACGTCCAGCACCAGGCAGTGGCTACCGGCTGCGCTGCCACAGGTGTGATGAGCGCCGGCCGGGACCACCATCAGTTGCTGGCGATCGACCCGCGCACCGTGGCCTTGCACTTCAAAATCCAGGCGCCCATGCAGGCCGAACACCAACTGAGGGTGGTCGTGACTGTGGGCGATCAGGTCATCGCGGTAGTGGCGCAGGGAAAGGATGGGGCCGGCGCTCATAGGGGCTTCCTCGCGGGGCAGAGGGGCATTGTACACATCGTTGCTGGCTGCGGTTGTGCGCTCCATCGCCCTGCGATCAGTCGTCACGGCGCTGCCACCAACCTGTCACTTGCAACTGCCAGTCTCCAGCAAACAGCGCCGGAGCCTGCCCATGACCCACGCCGAACTCGCCCGCCCGTCACGCAAGCAGCGCGTGCGCACCCTGTGGATTTCCGACGTGCACCTGGGCACGCGTGATTGCCAGGCTGAGCACTTGTCGCAGTTTCTCAAGGGCTTTCAGGCTGACCGCATCTACCTGGTTGGCGACATCATCGATGGCTGGAAGCTACGCGGTGGCATCTATTGGCCGCAGGCACACACCAACGTCATTCGCCGTCTGCTGACCATGAGCAAGCGCGGCACCGAGGTGATTTATGTCACCGGCAATCACGACGAGTTCCTGCGCCGCTATTCCAAGCTGATCCTGGGCAATATCCAGTTGGTCGACGAGGCCGAGCACCAGACCGCCGATGGTCGGCGCTTGCTGGTGATCCATGGCGACCAGTTCGACGTGATTACCCGCTATCACCGCTGGCTGGCGTTTCTCGGGGACCGCGCCTATGAGTTCACCCTGGTGCTCAATCGCTGGCTCAACCACTGGCGTGCCCGTTATGGGTACGGCTATTGGTCGTTGTCGGCCTATCTCAAGCACAAGGTCAAAGGGGCGGTGAACTTCATCAGCGATTTTGAGGATGCCATCGCCCACGAATGCACCCGGCGCGGGTTTCATGGGGTGGTGTGCGGGCACATCCACCACGCCGAGATTCGTCAGGTGGGCGAGGTTGAGTACCTCAATTGTGGGGATTGGGTGGAATCATGCACCGCGTTGATCGAGCATTGGGATGGCAGCATCGAGTTGTATCGGCTGGCTGAGGCCCAGGCGCGGGAAATTGAGCGTTTGGCGGCGTTGCACGAGTCCGCCTAGGACGTGGGCTTTTGGGGTCGTACAGCGGCCCCAAAACCGAACAGACGCGGCAAACCCTACAGGCTGACCTTGCCCCGCAAGATATCTCGAAACATCGCAAAATCCCCGATCAGGCTATACCAAGGGTGCTTGAACGTAGCCGGCCGGTTTTTCTCGAAGAAAAAGTGCCCAACCCAGGCAAACCCATAGCCGGCAAACGGCACGACCAATAGCAACAGCCACTTGCCACTGGCAATGGTATAAGCCAACAGGGCAATCACCAGGCTGGTGCCAACGAAATGCAAGCGTCGGCAGGTGGGATTGCTGTGCTCCCCGAGATAGTAGGGATAGAACTCGGCAAAACTACGAAACTGCGCTGTGCGGTTCATGGCTGTGCTCCCGGAGCTGCCTGTCATTTATGAAGGATACACGGCGTGGAGCCTGAATCGAGTCTAGAGTGATTAGCACAGCGGGCCAGTGACAATAAGCGCCATTTGAGTATCCTTGGCATTCACCGCAGGAGCGGTCAGCACAAGAAGCCTGTCATGAGCGAAAGAACCACGTCAGCGAGCTGGGCATCAGGGATCGTCAAGGCACTCGAGCTGGAAGGGCTCGATTGCCGTGCCATGTTCAAACAGCTAGGGCTGGACTTCGCGGCCCTCGATGACCCCGATGCGCGCTTCCCGCAGGATTCGATGACCCGGCTGTGGCAGCTGGCAGTAGAGCTGTCGGGCAACGAGGCGATCGGCCTGAACATGGCCAGGGTGGTGCGCCCGGCGTCGTTTCATGTCGTGGGCTATGCGCTGATGTCCAGCCGCACCTTGGCCGAGGGCTTCGAGCGCCTGGTGCGTTATCAACGGATCATTGCCGAGAGCTCCGACCTGAGTTTTCGTCTCGGGCCTGAAGGCTACGCGCTGGTGCTGACCGTGCATGGCGACCATTTGCCGCCGACCCGGCATAGCGCCGAGGCGTCGCTGGCATGCGCGTTGTCGTTGTGTACCTGGCTCAGCGGGCGGCCGATCCAGCCGCGCCGGGTGCTGATCCAGGGGCCGCAGCCGAAAAACGTCGAACCTTACAAAGTGGCTTTCCATTCGCCCCTGGTGTTTGACGCACCGCATGATGCGCTGGTGTTAGAACGCGCCGACATGGAGGCGCCGCTACCCACCGCCAACGAGGCGATGGCGATTCTGCATGACCGATTTGCCGGTGAATACCTGGCGCGATTCTCCGAAAGCCGGGTAACCCATCGGGTGCGCCAGGTGTTGTGCCGCATCCTGCCGCAGGGCGAGCCCAAGCGGGAAACCGTGGCCCAGGCCCTGCACCTGTCGCAGCGTACCTTGCAGCGCCGGTTGCAGGAGGAGGGGACCAGCTTCCAGACCCTGCTCGACGATACCCGTCGGGAGCTGGCCGAGCAGTACTTGGCCCAGCCGGGCATGACCTTGCTGGAAACCGCCTACCTGCTGGGCTTCGCCGACCCCAGCAACTTCTACCGGGCGTTTCGCCGCTGGTTCGATGCCACGCCCAGCGAATATCGCTCGCGGCTGGGTGGCGAGCCGCTCAGTGACGCCAGAACGCCGGCATACACAGCACCAGCACCGTAATGATCTCCAGCCGGCCGAGCAGCATGCCGCCGGCCAGGATCCACTTGGCAGCATCCGGCAGGGTCGCGTAGTTACCCGCCGGGCCGATCACCTCGCCAAGGCCTGGGCCGACCCCCGAGACAGTACCGGCGGCGCCGGTCAGCGCGGTCATCCAGTCCACGCCGAGCAGCGACAGCAGCAGGGCGATGACGCAGATGGTGATGGCGAAGAAGAACGAGAAAGTCAGAATCGAGCGCACGATCTCTTCGTCGAGGCGGTGGCCGTTGTACTTCTGCTTGATCACCGCGCGTGGGTGGATCAATTGGTTAAGGCTGGCCTTGAGCAGGATGTAGGCGACCTGGAAGCGGAAGATCTTGATCCCGCCTGCGGTGGAGCCCGAGCAGCCCCCAATGAACCCGAGGTAGAAGAACAGCATCAGCGAGAAGTTGCCCCACAGGCTGTAGTCACCCAGGGCGAAGCCGGTAGTGGTGACCACCGAGGTGACGTTCAGTGCGACGTGGCGCAAGGCATCCAACCAGTGCAGATCGGTGGTGGCCCAATACCAGGTGCCCAGCACCAGCCAGGTGGCCACCAACAGGCCGAGCAGGCCTTGCACCTGTTGATCCTTGATCAGCGCACGGCGGTTGCCGCGCAGGGTGGCCACGTACAGGGTGAACGGCACACTGCCGAGGATCATCACCACCACCGCGACCCAGTGCACGGCGGGGATGTCCCACTTGGCCAGCGATTGGTCGGAGGTGGAGAAACCGCCGGTGGAAATCGCCGACATGGCATGGTTGACCGCATCGAACGGCTTCATTCCCGCCCACCAGAAGGCCAGGCTGCCGATGAAAGTAATGCCGATGTACACCAGCACGATCGACTTGGCGACCATGTGCGAGCGCGGCATGACTTTCTCGGAGCGGTCCGAGGATTCGGTCTGGAACAGGCGCATGCCACCGATGCGCAGCAGCGGCAGGATCGCCACCGCCATGGCGATGAAGCCGATGCCGCCGAGCCAGTGCAGCATCGAGCGCCACATCAGGATCCCCGGAGACATGTTATCCAGCCCGCTGAGCACCGTGGCGCCGGTGGCGGTGATGCCCGACATGCTTTCGAAGAAGGCGTCGGTGTAGCTGATGTGCTGGGTCAGCAGGAACGGCAGGGCAGCGAACACGCACACTACCAGCCAGCTGCTGACCGTCAGCAGGTACATGTCGCGCGGGCGCAGGTGCACGTGTTCGGGGCGGCCGGGAACGACCAAAGCCAGGCCCGCGATAAAGGTGATCAGGCTCGACCAGAGGAACGACGGCATGTCGCCGGTGCGTTCGAAGATCACCAGGGTGGTCATGGGAACGACCATGCTGACCGCCAGGGTGATCAGGAAGATGCCGATGATGAAACCAATGATCCTTAAGGTCGGCAACGCCATGTGATCTGCTCTGACTCGCAACGGAAAGGGCGCCATTCTACCTGTGGGTCGGCGAGCTGCAAGCTTCTAGCGCCTAGCTGCAAGAAACAGTGGCTCGGCATGCGCCCGAGACTTCTTGGCGCTTGCAGCTTGCGGCCGGCAACTTGAGAATGGGCACACATTTTATCTGCCAGGAGGGTAGCCGATGGAGGCTCTCGACGCATTGCTCAACCGTGTATCCGTACCTCGCCTGACTGATCCTGCGCCCAATGCAGCCCAACGCGAGGCGCTGTTCCAGGCGGCGTTGCGCGCCCCGGATCACGGTCAGCTGCGCCCCTGGCGCTTCCTGACCATCGAGGGGCAGGCGCGGGAAAAGCTCGGTGAGCTGTTTGCAGGCGCTGTAGCGAAAAAAGGCGACGCAAGCCAGGCTGCACTGGACAAAGCCCGCGCCATGCCGCTGCGTGCGCCGCTGCTGATCGTGGTGATTGCCCGGTTGCAGGATCACTTCAAGGTGCCCAAGTCCGAGCAGCGGCTGGCGGCGGGGTGTGCCGCCCACGGCATTTTGATCGCTGCCCATGCCCAGGGCATTGGCGCGGTGTGGCGGACCGGGGACATGGCGTTCGATGCCCATGTGCATCAGGGGTTGGGGTTGCAGGCCAATGAGGAATTGATCGGCTATCTGTATGTGGGGACGCCGGTTAATGAGCCGCGTACGGCGCCGATTTTGGCCACTGCCGAGTTCGTTAGCGCCTGGGAATAAGTGCTTTGGGGCCGCAGCGCGGCCCCTAAGCTCAACTGCCCACCACCGCCGTCACCGGAAACTCCAAGCGCGCAACAAATCCCCCCTGCGGATGATTGCCCAGGCTCAAACTGCCGCCATGGCGCTCCGCCGCCCGCCGGGCGATCGCCAGGCCCAGGCCATGCCCCGCCGCTTCCTGCCCCGGTGCGCGGAAGAACGGCTCGCCCAGCTGGCCGAGGTACTCCGGCGCCACGCCCTTGCCATGATCGCGCACAGTCACCAGCACTCGGTCCTGATCAACGCTGGCACTGATCTCGATAGGTTGCCCTGCCGGATTGAAGCGCAGTGCATTGCGCACCAGATTGTCGACGGCACGCTCGACCAGCGTCGGCCAGCCTTGCAAGGTCAGCCCTGGCGCCGCCTCCAGGCGAATCTCCTGATCCGGGGCGCTGAGCTGGGCATCCTTGCGCACACTGCCTAGCAGCGCATTGAGGTCGACCGGTTCGGCCAGCGCCTGCTCGGCGTCGACGCGCGCCAGGGCGAGGATTTCACTGATCAAGTCTTCCAGCCGATCGCACTCACGGGTCAAGCGCGGCCACAGCGCCTGGCGCTGCTCGGGCTCGGCACGTTCGGCCAGGGCCAGGGCGATACGCAGCCGCGCCAGCGGCGAGCGCAGTTCGTGGGAGACATCGCGCAACAGCTGGCGCTGACTGCCGATCAGGCTTTGCAGGCGCGCCCCCATCTTGTTGAAGTCGTTGGCCAGCACGCCAAATTCGTCACGCCGCGCCGCCAGGCGGGCCAGGCTGTTCTGCTGGTAGCTGGTCTGGCCGAGGTCGTGCACCGCGCCGCGCAAACGGCTGAGCGGGCGAGTGATCGACAGCGTTACCAACAGGCTGAACAGGGTCAGCACAACCAGGGCAATCCCCAGCGCACTGAGCGGCCACAGCAGGCTCTCGCGGTGCCAGGCGTCGAGCTCGGGATGGGGAATGCGATAGATCAGCAAGTAGGTCTCGCCAGTGGTCGGGCTGGTGTATTCCTCGGTCAGCCGGCGCCATGGCAGGCGGCGTTGGTCATTGCGCTGGCGGGCCTCGAAGTCGGCCGCGCGACGCGGGAAGGTGCCTGGCACCACGGCATCGCCGGCATCGTTGAGCACCTGCACATCGACCTTGAAGCGTTGCTTGCGTCGTTCCAGGAAGCGCTGGGCCGAGCCAATGCCCTCTTGCTCGTAATGCTGGGCCCAGCGGCTGGCCAGGGTGTTCAGGCCCGGGTGGCGGCTGAGTATCCAGTTGTCCTGGTTGAGCATATGGCCGAGCAAGATCGACAGGCCGGCGACCAGGGTGATGGCGAGCCAGAAACTGGCCAGGATGCGCCAGAACAGTGAACGCAAGACACGCACCTCCTACAAGCGGGAAAAGCCCGGCCCGCTCAAGAGCGGGCCGGGCATGGGGCGGTCAGCTTACTGGGCCTTGCCGGCTTTTTCAGCTTTCCAGGCTTGGAACTCCTTCCATTCAGCCTTGCGCGCTTCGCGCTCCTTCTTCAGTTCGTCGAACTTCTTCTGCTGCTCAGGCTTGAGCAGGGCGCGCACTTGGCCATCGGCCTTGTCGCGGCTGGCCTTGATCTCGTCCTTCATGGCCTTTTGCTCGGCGGCCGGCAGCTTGGCGATGTAGCGCTCGGTGATATCGCGGCGTTGTTTCATCTGCTCGCCCATCAGCTTGCCGATCTGCTGGCGCTGGTCGCGGGACAAATCCAGTTGGGCGAAAGGCGCGTCACCGCGATGATGCGGGCCGTCGTGGCGCGGGCCGCCTTCAGGCATGGCCATGGCAACGGTCGGCAGGGCGGCGGCGAACATCAGGGCGATAAGGGTCTTGCGCATGGTGTCTCTCCTTTCATGGGCCGGTGTTTACCGGATGAGCCCAGTTTAGGGAGATCAAGGTCAAGAGCGGTCAGGTGAGGGTAAAGGCTGGGTAAAGACCTTGGCTGCAAGTTGTAAGCTTCAAGCGTCAAGAACACACCGATTGCATGCTCTTGTCGCTTGCGGCTGGTCGCTGCTCAGAGGCTGTAGTAATAGCCGCGGCTGCGCAGGGCGACGATGCGCGGGCGGCCATCGGGGTGTGGCCCAACCTTCTTGCGCAGGTTGCTGACATGCATGTCCAGGCTGCGGTCGTACAGGGTCAGCTTGCGGCCCAGGGCGATCTGCGCCAGTTCCTGTTTATCCAGCGGCTCGCCAGGTTGGCGCAGCAGGGCTTCAAGGATGCGGCTTTCCGAAAGGGTCAGGGTCATCTCGCGGCCCTCGATGCTGACCACGCCGCGGGCCGGGCTGAACGCCAGGTCGCCAATTTCGATTTGGGTGGTGGTCGCAGTCGGGTGGCTGCGGCGCAGCACCGCGCGCAGGCGGGCGGTCAGCTCACGCGGGTCGCACGGTTTGGCCAGGTAATCGTCGGCGCCCAGTTCAAGGCCAAGAATCCGGTCCAGCGGCTCGCCGCGCGCGGAGAGCATCAGCACCGGCAGTTCAGCATGCTCGCTGCGCAACTGCTTGAGCAGCTCCAGACCGCTGCCGTCGGGCAGCATTACATCCAGCACCACGGCTGCCGGGGCGTGGGCAGCCAGGGCTTGGCGCGCGCTCATGCCATCGTGGCAGGCGCGCACTTCAAAACCTTCCTGGGTCAGCCAGCTGCCGAGCAGCTCGCAGAGTTCCTGGTCATCATCAATCAGTAACAGCTCGCTCATGACTCACTCAATTCAACCATTGACGGCGTCTTCTGTGTCCGCCACTGGCAAAGATACCGCAGAGTACCGAGAACAGTGCAACGCCTGAGCCAATCAGGAACCATAATTGTTGATCGCTCAGTGGCGATTGCGCGGTATCGGCCTGCATTTGCTTGATCGACAGCTTCAGGCGCTGGTTGTCCTGGCGCAGGCGTGTGAGCTGGGCGCTTTCTCGCTCACTGTCGGCGTTGTGCAATTGCTCGGTGAGGGCTGCACGCTGCTTTTCACTCTCTTCAAGGCGCTGTTGCAGCTCGGTGATCCGGGCACCGGCTTCCAGCGACAGGGTTTGTTCGGCACTGGCCAATGGGCTCAGCAACAGCAAGCAAAGCAGCAGGAACAACGGACCTTGGCGCATTGGAACTCCTGATTGATATCGATTCAGGAGGTTGTCGGCCGCTGGTCGGAATTAATGAGGGTGGGGGCCAATGCCAGTCAGTAGACCCAGGGCCTGTAATTGGGGCTGCTTAGCAGCCCAATCGCAGGCTCCCACAAAGCGCTGGGTCAACCCCATGAACGAGGTATGCACAAACCCTGTGGGAGCGGGCTTGCCCGCGAAACGTGCAACGCGGTGTCAGATCAAGGCAGGACTTGCTTGAACGGCTTCACAACCACTTTGTCGTACACACCTGCGGCAATGTACGGGTCAGCATCGGCCCAGGCTTGCGCGGCGCTTAGCGAGTCGAACTCGGCAACGATCAGGCTGCCGCTGAAACCTGCTTCGCCCGGGTCGTTGCTGTCGATGGCCGGGTGCGGGCCGGCCAGCACCACGCGGCCTTCGGCCTTGAGTTGCTGCAGGCGCTCGATGTGCGCAGGGCGGGCAGCCAGGCGTTTTTCCAGGGAGTTGGCGACGTCGCTGGCGATGATGGCGTAGAGCATGTCAATCCTCGGTCTTGGGGGTGGTAGGGTCGCTGTCGTGCAGGTGGCGCGACAGGTAAACACCTTGGGCGACTAGGAACAACACCGTCATGCCCAGGCTGCCGAACACTTTGAAGTCGACCCAGAAGTCCTGGAAGGTGAAGGCGACGAACAGGTTGGCCGCGCCGCAGATCAGGAAGAAGCCGATCCAGGCCAGGTTCAACCGCGTCCAGATGGCATCGGGCAAGCTCAGCGCGTGGCCCATGATGCGCTTGATCAACACCCGGTCGCCGATGATATGGCTACCGGCGAAGGCCAGGGCGAACAGCCAGTTGACCACCGGTGCCTTCCATTTGAGGAAGGTCTCGCTATGGAACGCCAGGGTCAGACCGCCGAACACCAGGCACGCGACCAGGGTCAGCCACTGACCTTTTTCCAGCTTGCGTTGACGGATGAACAGTGCGCCGTAGACCACCAGCGAGCTTGCGATCAATACCGCCGTTGCACTGTAGATACCGCCCAGTTCGAAGCTGTGGCCAGCGAACTCCAGTGGGCGCGGGTCGAGCTTGTAGACGATGAAGAACAGCAGCAGCGGGATGAAATCGATGAATTGTTTCACAATGGCAGCCAGAAGCGGGATGTGACGGCATAATATCAAACATCGATTCCAGCGGTAGCGCTCCTCCATGAATGTTGATCTGCACTGTCACAGCACGGCCTCCGATGGCGCCCTGTCGCCCGCGGTATTGGTCGCCCGCGCCCACGAGCACGGTGTGCAGACATTGGCCCTGACTGACCACGACACCCTTGAAGGGCTGGCCGAAGCCCGCCAGGCCTGCCTTGCCAAGGGTATGCATTGGGTCAGCGGGGTGGAGCTTTCGTGCACCTGGGGCGGCGCGACCATTCACATATTGGGTTACGATTTCCCCCTCGATGCACCGCCGCTACTGGAGGCTATCGAGGCCCTGCATCGGGGGCGTTGGCTGCGCGCCGAGGAAATCGACCGCCGTCTGGCGGCCAAGGGCATGCCGGGCACGCTTGAAGGCGCACGTGCGGTGCAGCAAGCGCTGGGCGATAGCGGCAACGCCCCGGCGCGGCCGCACTTTGCCGACTACCTGGTGCGCGCCGGGCACGTCAAGGACCGTGGCGAAGCCTTTCGCAAGTGGCTGGGGGCGGGCAAGCTGGGCGACGTCAAGCTGCATTGGCCAACCCTTGAGGAAACTGTCGCGACCCTGCGCCAGTCGAATGCCTGGGTGAGCCTGGCCCATCCCATGCACTACGAACTGACCCGCAGCAAGCGCAGACGGCTGATTGCCGACTATATTCAGGCAGGCGGGCAGGCACTTGAAGTGGTCAATGGGATGATGCCGGCCGAGCAGGTGGGCACTATGTCCATCCTCACCCGTGAGTTCGGCCTGCTGGCAAGCGCTGGCAGTGATTTCCACGGCCCTGGCACCTGGGGCGAAATCGGTGCTTACCGGCCATTGCCCGAGGACCTGCCACCTCTGTGGCGCCGATTCAAGCATGAACAGCCTATGGCGATATGAACAGGACGACTTCGTGAGCCAATTTTTCCAGATTCATGCGGAAAACCCGCAGGCGCGCCTGATAAAACAGGCCGTTGAAATCATTCGCAAGGGCGGGGTGGTGGTGTACCCGACCGATTCGGCCTACGCGATGGGCTGTCAGATCGGCGACAAGAACGCTGTCGAGCGGGTGCGCCGGCTGCGCCAACTGGACAAGCATCACAACTTCACCCTGCTGTGCTGCGACCTGTCGCAGATGGGGCTGTTCGCCAAGATCGACACTGCCACCTTCCGCTTGCTCAAGGCGCATATCCCAGGGCCGTATACCTTCATCCTCAACGCCACCCGCGAAGTGCCGCGCCTGCTGCTGCATGAAAAACGCCGCACCATCGGCCTGCGCGTGCCTTCCAACCCCATCGTGCTGGCCTTGCTTGAAGAGCTGGGCGAGCCGCTGATGAGCGTCAGCCTGATCATGCCGGGCGAAGACGAGCCGATGACCGACCCCTACGAGATCCGCCAGGCGTTGGAGCATCACGTCGACCTGATCATCGATGGCGGTTTCGGCGACCTCAAGGCTTCCACAGTGATCAACCTGGCCGGCGACGAGCCGGAAGTGATCCGCGTCGGTTGTGGTGATCCCGCGCCATTCTTGGCCCCTGCGTGAATCAGGTGATCGAAGTAACAGCGCCGCCGAGCGACAGCGACGCCCCCCTGCAGTTGCAACTGGCGCTGGTGTATGGCGAGGCCGTTACCGAGCTGCCGCTTGACTTGTACATCCCCCCAGACGCTTTGGAAGTGATCCTCGAAGCCTTCGAGGGGCCGCTCGACCTGCTGCTGTACCTGATCCGCAAACAGAACATCGACATTCTCGATATCCCGGTGGCGGAGATCACTCGGCAGTACATGTCCTACGTCGAGCTGATGAAGTCGGTGCGCCTGGAGCTGGCGGCGGAATACCTGGTGATGGCCGCGATGCTTGCCGAGATCAAGTCGCGCATGCTGCTGCCGCGCTCCACCGAGGTCGAGGAAGAAGAGGGCGACCCGCGTGCCGAGTTGATCCGCCGCTTGCAGGAGTACGAGCGCTTCAAGGCGGCCGCCGAGGGCATTGACGAACTGCCGCGGGTTGGCCGCGATGTGCTGATCCCACGCCTGGAGGCCCCGCAGGCCAAGGTGCGCAAGCTGTTGCCGCAGGTCAGCCTGGAGGAGATCCTGCTGTCGATGGCCGAAGTCATGCGCCGCAATGACTTGTTCGAAAGCCACCAGATCACCCGCGAGACCCTGTCGACCCGCGAGCGCATGAGCGAAGTGCTCGAACGCCTCAAGGGTGGCGCCTTTGTGCCCTTCGTCGAGCTGTTCAGCGCCGAGGAAGGCAAGCTGGGTGTGGTGGTCACCTTCATGGCGATTCTCGAACTGGTGAAGGAATCGCTCATCGAACTGGTGCAGAATGAGCCGTTCGCCCCGATCCATGTCCGTGCCCGGACCGAGTGAAACAAGCAGACCTGAAGACCCATGAACCTGAATGAACCGCGCGACCTGGCGTCGCTGATCGAGGCATTTCTGCTGGCCTCGGGCAAACCGCAATCGCTTGAACGCCTGTATGAGCTGCTCGAAGAAGCCGAGCGGCCGGCGCCTGCCGTGTTCAAGAAAGCCCTCGAGGTGCTGGCCAAGTCGTGTAATGGCCGGGCTTTCGAACTCAAGGAAGTGGCCAGCGGCTACCGCCTGCAAATCCGCGAAAACTTCGCGCCCTGGGTCGGGCGGCTGTGGGAGGAGCGGCCACAGCGCTACTCGCGGGCACTGCTCGAGACCATGGCATTGATCGCCTATCGCCAACCGATCACTCGCGGCGAGATCGAAGATGTGCGTGGCGTGGCGGTCAACACCAATATCATCAAGACCTTGATGGAACGCGAGTGGATTCGCATCGTTGGCTACCGCGAAGTACCCGGGCGGCCGGCGATGTTTGCCACCACCAAGGCGTTTCTCGATCACTTCAACTTGCACAGCCTCGATCAATTGCCGGCGTTGGCCGAGCTGCGCGAGATGGAACCGGAGCCGCTGGTTGACCCGGATGACGCCCCAGTGCCGGCGCATTTGCAGGCGCTGGCCGATGCCAGTCTTGGCGATGAAGAGCTGGGCGAAGGGGGGGAGCCACGCGAAGAGACCAGCTTCCGGACCTTGCTGGTGGAGCTGGATGCCATGGAAGAGGGGTTGAAGACTGATTTCGATGATCTGCGCGATGAGTCGCCGGACGATGAAGCAGCGTCCTCGGTTGAAGATGAGCCTGAGGTGAAGTCCTGATTTAGCAGTGTCAGTGCTGGCCTCATCGCGGGGCAAGCCCGCTCCCACGCTGATGCGGCTCATTTGGCTGGCTGGCTCGGGCTGCGTGGGAGCGGGC
>Ga0247827_10000885_pt1 | contig 13128 bp, 13 predicted proteins | sample 12C_Control_Day2_FD_194414 | JGI IMG/M metagenome (GOLD analysis project Ga0247827, IMG submission 194414) | Soil microbial communities from agricultural site in Penn Yan, New York, United States - 12C_Control_Day2 | ecosystem: Environmental > Terrestrial > Soil > Agricultural land | place... | reverse complement strand
CACAGTTGTTTAATCGTGCGAGGGGCGTCGCATGCGGCTTTCCAGACGTGGCTTGATCTTGGGCGGTTCGGCCCTCCTGGCGGGATGCTCTTCCGCCGCTTCGACCTCCAACCTCCAGCTCGCCGGCGCCGCGCTTGCCAGCCTTCCCGCCGCCCCGGTTCCAACCGCCGCCCCCCAGCCGGTCGCGGTCGCGGCGAGCGGCCCCGCCATCGATCCGCACGGCGTCGTCCGCAAGGATCTGATGGAACGCGCCCGCGCGGCCATGGACGCCCACGGCCACAAGATTTCCAGGCGCGACCGGATGTACCTGGTCGATTTCCAGAAATTCTCCGGCGAGGACCGCTTCTACGAGGTCGATCTGGAAGGCGGCTGGGTCACGGCCTACCGCACCAGCCACGGTCGCGGCTCGGACCCGGCGCACTCGGGCTTCGCCCAGCGCTTCTCGAACGAGATGAACTCGCATATGTCGTCGATCGGCGCCTTCGCCACGGCCGGCGCCAGCTGGGGCGGCCAGCAGGGGCCGAACGTCCTGCTGGACGGCCTGGAGTATTCCAACAACCGGGCGCGCGAGCGGGCCATCATCATCCACGGCGCCGACTACGCCGACCCGGCCTTCCTGGCCCGCGAAGGTAAGCTAGGCCGGTCCTACGGCTGCTTCTCGGTGTCCCACGCCGACCTGACGCCCCTGCGCGAACGCATGGGCGAGGGCCGGCTGCTGTTCGCCATGGCCTAAGGCCGGAGCCGCTTAGCGCGGCCTCATTTCTCCTGGAGCCGCTTAGCGCGGCTCCAGCGCCCGCCAACCGATGTCGCTGCGGTGGAAACCGCCGGGCCAGTCGATCTTGGCGATGGCCTCATAGGCCCGCGCGCGCGCCTCGGCGATGTCGGCGCCATAGGCGCAGACGTTCAGCACCCGACCGCCCGCCGCGACCAGAACGCCGTCCTCGCGCTTCCTGGTGCCCGCGTGGAAGACCTGGACATAGGGGCCGAAGTCCTGATCGGCGCCGCGAATGACCGAGCCCTCCAGCGGGCTGTCGGGATAGCCCTTGGCGGCCAGGACCACCGTGATGACCACGCCGTCCTTGAACCGGGGCGCCGGGGCCTTGGTCAGATCGCCGCGCGCGCAAGCCAGCAGCAGGGGCACGATGTCGCCGTCAAAGCGCATCATCAGCACCTGGCATTCCGGGTCGCCGAAGCGGGCGTTGAACTCGACCACCTTGGGGCCTTCGCTCGTCGCCATCAGACCGGCGTAGAGGACGCCGCGATAGGGCGCGCCCTCGGCGGCCATCATGCGGATGGTCGGTTGGACCACGCGCTCGTCGGCCTGTTGCACCAGCTCGGGGGTGAAGACCGGGGCGGGCGAATAGGCGCCCATGCCGCCCGTGTTCGGCCCCATGTCGCCGTCAAAGGCGCGCTTGTGGTCCTGCGCCCCGCCGAACAGGACGGCGCGCTGGCCGTCGCACAGGGCGAACAGCGAGCCCTCCTCGCCGTCCATGAACTCCTCGATCACCACGCGCGACCCGGCCGAGCCGAAACGCCCGCCCAGCATCCGCTCGATCTCGGCCTCGGCGTCCTGCTTGTCGGGGCTGATGGCCACACCCTTGCCTGCCGCCAGGCCGTCGGCCTTGATGACATAGGGGGCGGAATAGTTGTTCAGCGCCGCCTTGGCCTCGGCCACGTTCTCATAGACGCCGTAGCCCGCCGTCGGGATGCCGTGACGTTGCAGGAAGGCCTTGGAGAAGGCTTTCGAAGTCTCCAGCTGCGCCGCCTTGGCCGTCGGGCCAAAGCAGGGAATGCCTGCCGCGTTCAGCCGGTCGGCCAGGCCCTCGGCCAGCGCCGATTCCGGCCCGACAACGACCAGGTCCGCCTTCATCTCGCGCGCCAGGGCGGCCAGGGCGTCGGCGTCGGTCGCCTTGATCTCGGGCTTCAGCTCGGCGTGCCTGGCCATGCCCGGATTGCCGGGCGCGGCGACGAGCCGCGTGACCAGCGGCGACTGGGCGATCTTCCAGGCCAGGGCGTGCTCACGCCCTCCGGATCCGACGAGCAGAATGTTCATGCGAGCGCAATGACCGCCCCGGCGGCGCGGGTCAAGCGGGGGAAAGGGTTAGCGGCGTTTCAGGGGGCCCACGCCGGCAGGGCCTTGACCTCTTCCCAGGTCAGGGTCGTGACCACGTCATGATAGGGGCCATCCACCTTGGTGGTCAGTCCGGCGAGCGGCAGACGCACCCAGCGTTGCCCAGGACCGGTCGGCGCGACGATCAGCCCAGTCGCCTTGCCCTCGCTGTTCACATCGACCCGCACCACGTCGCCCAGGTCCGATCCATTGGTCTGCAGCAGGTTGGAGCCGTCGAACTGCGAGACCTTCAGCCCCAGGGCCATCGGCTCAGGCTCGGCGACGGCGGCGGGCGCCGTTTCCTTCTTTTGCTCGGAACAGGCCGCCAGCAGGGCGGCGAGCGAGGCGACGACGATCAGGCTGCGGTTCATGACGAAAATCCTATTTCGAAGGCAGCAGGGCGGACGCCGCATAGACCACGACGCCCAGCAGGACGACGCCCATCAGCCATAGCCAGGGACTAACCGACGGATTGCTGCTGCGACGCGACAGGTCGCGTTCGGCCGGGTCCTCTTCGGAGGGTTCTGGCGGGGAATAGTCGGACATCACCGACGGCAACGCCTGTCGATCCGCCCCGTTCCCGCCACGCGCGGCAGAGGCTAAGGTGCCGCCATGAGCTTTGACGACGACTATGCTTTCGAAGGCCCCGCTGAGGCGCCCGCCGCCGCGCGCGACAACAACCCGCCCCTGTCGATCTCGGAGCTCAGCTTCGCGCTGAAGCGCACGCTGGAGGACCGCTTCGGTCACGTCCGCCTGCGCGGCGAGATCTCCAAGGTGAACCGCCACGCCTCGGGCCATGTCTATCTGACGCTGAAGGACGACAAGGCGGCCATCGACGGCGTCATCTGGAAGGGCGTGGTCAAGGGTCTGGGCGCCCAGCCGGAAAGCGGTCTGGAAGTCATCGTCACCGGCAAGATCACCTCCTACCCCGCCCGATCCTCCTACCAGATCGTCATCGAAAGCATGGAGCCGGCGGGCGCGGGCGCCCTGCTGGCCCAGCTGGAGCGACTGAAGGCCCGCCTGCGCGACGAAGGCCTGTTCGAGCCAAGCCGCAAGAAGCCCCTGCCGACCTTCCCGGCGACCATCGGCGTCATCACCAGCCCGACCGGGGCGGTGATCCGCGACATCCTGCACCGCATCGCCGAGCGCTGGCCCTGCCGCGTCATCGTCTGGCCGGTGGTGGTTCAGGGCGACGCCGCCAGCGGTCAGGTGTCGAACGCCATTCGCGGCTTTGACGCCATGCGGCCGGACGGCCCCATTCCCCGCCCCGATCTGCTGATCGTCGCGCGCGGCGGCGGCTCGGTCGAGGACCTGTGGTGCTTCAACGACGAAGCCCTGGCCCGCACCGTGGCCGAGGCCCGCATCCCCATCATCTCGGCGGTGGGGCACGAGACCGACACCACCCTGATCGACTTCGTATCGGACCGCCGCGCGCCCACGCCGACAGGCGCCGCCGAGATCGCCACCCCGGTCCTGGCCGACCTGCGCTGGGCGCTGAGCGATCTGGAGGCCCGTCTGGCGCGCGCCGGTTCGCGCCTGCTGGAGGACCGCCGCACCCGTCTGCGCGCCGCCGCGCGCGGCCTGCCCGCCCGGCCCGAGGACCTGCTGGCCCTGCCGCAGCAACGCCTCGACCACGCCGCCAGCCGTCTGGGGTCCGGCCTGCACCGCAACGTCGCCGTGCACGAGCGCCAGCTGGCTGTGGTCGGCGGACGACTTTCCAAGGGTCTGCTGGACCGCGCCATCGAACGACGCGGCGACCGTCTGGCCGCCTATGCCCAGCGCTTTGGTCCGGCGATGGATCGCCGTCTGGATCGTGAGAAGACGCGGCTGGCCGCCCTGTCGCGGGCATTGGCGACGCTGGACCCCAAACGGCCCAAACCCGGCTTCGCTCGCATCGAGGACGAGGCCGGCGCCATGATCGCCTCCGCCGCCGCCCTGTCGCCCGGCCAGGCCGTCCGCATCGTCTTCGGCGACGGAGCCAGGGGCGCGACCATCGACGGCGAAGGCGCCGCGCCGCGGGCCGTCGCACCGCCGGTTCCCAAGCCCGCGCCGCGCCCCAAGGCGCCGACCGCAGGCCAGGGCGACCTGTTCTAGCTTCTATCCTCCCCACTCGTGGGGAGGGGGACCGCGTAGCGGTGGAGGGGGCGGCGAAAACTTCAGCCGTCGAGTCGCCCCCTCCGTCTCGTCGGCTTCGCCACCGATCCACCTCCCCATTCGCGCCGCGAACAGGGAGGAAAGAACCTAGCGGCCCAGCAGCCTCTTCACCGCCTCCACATCCAGCGCCTCCACCGTCACCGGTTGGCCGTCGATCACCGAGGTCGTGGTCTCGGCCTTCAGCAGGGAGTTGAGGATGGCCTCCTCGGTCGCTTCGGCGACGGCGACGAACAGGGGCGACATCCGGTCGTTGGGCCAGTCGGCCACCGTCGTCGCGCCGCTCCGACGCTCGGGCGTCCGCCGCACGTCCTCGGCCGTGGAAAAGGCGATGGCATAGTCCCCCGACCCGTTCGAAAACGCCGCCCCCGTCCGCGCCAGACCGGCGAAGGCGCGATCCGCCAGCCGCTCCAGATTGCGGTCCGAGAGCGGCGCGTCGGTCGCCACCACGATCATGATGGAGCCGTCGGCCCGCTCGGCCTCGACCTCCTGACGCAGGTAGTAGCGGCCCAGCGGCACCCCGACCGGCGTCCCGTCCATGCTCAGCACCCCGCCGAAGTTGGACTGAACCAGCACCCCCACGGTGAAGCCGCCGAGGCTGTCGGGCAGCTTGCGCGAACTGGTGCCGATCCCGCCCTTGAAGCCGAAGGCGATGGTCCCGGTCCCGGCCCCGACCGCGCCCTGCTCGACCGGGCCGCTCGTCGCCGTTTCGATGGCCCGCACCACGTCGGCGGCCGTGACCACCCGCGCCCGGATGTCGTTCAGCCCGCCGTCATTGGTCTCGCCCACCACGGCGTTGACCGAGCGGATGTCCTCATGCCCCGGCTGCTTCAGCGTCCAGTCCAGCACCCCGTCGACGCCGCGCGCCACGGACAGGGTGTTGGTCAGGACAATCGGGGTCTCGATCTCGCCCAGTTCGCGGATCTGGGTCACGCCCGCCAGCTTGCCGAAGCCGTTGGCCACCGACAGTCCCGCCGGAACCTTGTCGCGGAACAGGTCGCCGCCGTGGGGCAGGACCGCCGTCACCCCGGTTCGGATGTTCTCGCCCGAACGCAGGGTGACCTGCCCGACGCGCACCCCGGCCACGTCGGTGATGGCGTTCAGCGGTCCTGGCGACAGGACGCCGGGCGCCCTGCCCAGATCTCGGATCGTCGGCCGGCTTTCAGTCGATTGCGCCGCAGCAGGCGAAACCGCCAAGGCCGCCGTGAGCCCCAGGGCGGTCAGAAGAGCATTAGGACGGGTCATTGGCGGCTCCTGTCATCGACTTGTTTTCAAATGACAGCGATTCGCCCCTCGTCTGGCGAGGCAAGCCGTGCCTATCATCGATTCATGACGACGCCTGCTTCGCCTCCCGTTTCGCCCTCGCCCGCCACGCTCCACTATGGCGACGGCGAGTTCGCCGTGCTGCGCCCCGGCGCCTATGTGACATGCGCCGTCAGCCATGTGCCGATCCCGCTGGCCGCCCTGCGCTACTGGTCGGTCGAACGGCAGGAAGCCTACGCCAGTCCGCTGGAGTTCATGGCCGCCACGCGCGACGCCTGATCCTTTCTCTCCACCCTTGGCGCGGCGCGTTCTCGCCGCCCGTCAGATCGTATCGTGTGCTCATGTCCGCCCTGCAGTCGCTCGACATCCTGCTCGCCGACGACAATCCGAACATGCGGGCCATTGTCTCGGCCATGCTGAAATCCATCGGGGTGGGCCGTGTGCGCGAGGTCGACGACGGCGCGGCCGCGCTGGAGGCGCTGAAGGCCCATCCCGCCGACATGGCCATCGTCGACTTCCGCATGCTGCCGATAGACGGGGTGACCTTCACCCAACTGATCCGCACGGCCGACGACAGCCCGAATCCCTATCTGCCGATCATCATGATGACGGGCCATTCGGAGCGCCGCCGCGTCACCGAAGCGCGCGACGCCGGGGTCACCGAGTTCGTGACCAAGCCGGTCAACGCCCCTGCGCTTCTGGCGCGCATCGAGTCGGTCATCATGCGGCCCCGCGCCTTCATCCGGGGCGGCGACTATTTCGGCCCCGACCGCCGGCGCACCCAGCCGGCAAACTACGCCGGGCCGTTCCGCCGCGTCAGCGACGCCGTGATCGATTAGGCTTCCGAAGCCTTCAGCGCCTCATAGACCTTGGGCGGCCAGCGCTTGTGGACCCAGAACCAGTCCACGGGGTGTTCCTTCACCCGCTCCTCGACGAAGCAGTTGACGGCCTGGATGCCCGCCAGGACGTCGGCGGCCTTGTCGCCCGTATCCGGCACGGCGATCGGTTCGTGCGCCGTGACGCGGAAACGCACGCCGGGCAGGCGCGTCACCGACAGCGGCTGCATCACCGTGCCGAATTTCAGCGCCAGCCGTGCCGCGCCGGGCGAGGCGTTGACCGGCTGGCCGAAGAACTCGACCTCCGGCCCCTGGCTGTATTTCTGGTCGACCAACAGGGCGATGGACTCGCCGCGCTTCATCCCCGCCATCAGTTCGCGTGTGCCGTCGCCCTTGGGCGCGAACAGCTTGATGCCGTAACGCTCGCGGCTCTGGCGGATCAGGGCGTCGACATAGGGGTTGTTGGCCGCGCGATAGGTGACCTGGCACGGCACGCCCGCCGCCATGATGACCGCCGCCATGACCTCGAAATTGGCCAGATGGCCCGAAACCAGCACCACCGGCTTGCCCGCGTCGCGCACGGCGTGCAGCCGTTCCAGTCCGACGATGTCGATCCGTCCGCTCTCGGGCGTCAGGCGATCCATGACGGCCAGCTCGGCAAAGGTGCGGCCGGTCTGCTCCCACTGATCCACGGCCAGACGGTCGCGCTCGGCAGGGTCCATGTCCGGGAAGGCGATACGCAGGTTGCGCGTCACCGTCTTGTGCGTGCCGGTCAGCGGCCCCAGCCCGCGCAGCAGCTTGCCGCCGAAGCCGGAGGCCCCCTCGACGCCCAGCGCCCGCAGGAAGGCGAACAGCGCCTTGAACGCCACCGCCTCCAATCGCCAGTTCAGGTCCTGAAGAAACGGGACCTTGTTTTCACGCTCACCAGGCAATCGTCAGTCCGCCGTCCACCACAAGGGTCTGTCCCGTCACATAGGCCGAGGCCGGGCTGCACAGATAGACCGCCGTGCCGGCGATTTCATCAGGCTGGCCGATCCTTTTCAGCGGAGCGGGGTCCGTGACCGTCTTCAGCAGCTCCGGGTTCTCCCACAGGTATTTGGCGAAGTCGGTCTGGACCAGGCCCGGCGCGATGCAGTTCACCCGCACGTTCGACGGGCCGTATTCGACCGCCAGATTGCGCGCCAGCTGCATGTCGGCAGCCTTGGAGATGTTATAGGCGCCGATCAGGGCGTTGCCGCGCAAGCCCCCGATCGACGAGATGATCAGGATCGAACCGTCCTTCCGCTCCAGCATCTGCGGCGCGACCATCTGGATCAGCCAGTGGTTGGAGATGACGTTGTTCTGAAGGATCTTCTCGAACTGTTCGTCGGCAATGCCCGCCATCGGCCCGGCATAGGGGTTGGTCGCGGCGTTGCAGACCAGGATGTCGATCTGACCGAAGGCGCTGTTGGTCTCGTCCACCAGCCGCTGCAGGTCTTCCTTCGAGGCGATGTTGGCGGGGACGGCGATGGCGCGGCCAGCGCCGTGCTTTTCATTGATGGCGCCGGCGACCTCTTCGCACGGCCCGGCCTTGCGCGAAGAGATGACGACGCGGGCGCCGTGCTCGGCCAGACGTTCGGCGATGGCCTTGCCGATGCCCTTGGAGGAGCCGGTGATGACCGCGACCTTGCCGCTCAGATCGAACAATTCCATGCGTTAACCTCCCTTGGGGCGGGTTTTCTGCGCCCCAACCCTAGCCGTTACCTCTAGTTAGACCGATACTCGGCCGATTCCATAAGGGAAAGGCGGCTCGACACCGGCCCCATGCGCAAGATTACCGGCGGTTTTCTGTTCTTCGGCTACCTGTTCATCGCCCTGACCATCGGGGCGGCGATCTGGCGCGCCGGTATGGGCGCCGGCGCGGGCGCCGCCGGAGTGCTGGGCGCGCTGGGGGTTCTGGTTGGGCTACACGCGGTCGTCGCGGGGATTCTGGACCGCCGCGCCCTGCGCAAGGAGATCGCCAAGGTCCGCGAGGCGCACCGCCTGCTGGCCGACGCCATGGAGTCGACCCAAGGCGCCCTGACCGAACTGGCCGAGGCCATCGAGAGCGGCGCCCTGTCCAAGACCGAGGCCCTGACCGGCGAAGTGCGGATGCTGGAGGGCCTGATCCAGCAGATGAGCGAGTCGATCGACGACCGCCTGGCGTCGTCGCCGATCACCGCCGACACCTATGAAGGCCGTCGTCAGGTCCAGTCGAACACCCTGCTCAAGACCGTCCACGACGCCCTGACGGAAAACCGCATCGACCTCTATCTGCAGCCGGTCGTCACCCTGCCGCAGCGCCGGACCGTCTTCTACGAAAGCTTCACCCGCCTGCGCGATCCGTCCAACCGGGTCATGATGCCCGCCGAATACCTGTCGGTGGCCGAGGGCGAGGGCCTGCTGCCCGCCATCGACAACCTGCTGCTGTTCCGCTGCGCCCAGATCGTGCGTCGCCTGGCGCGTCAGGACCGCAAGGTCGGGGTCTTCTGCAACATCTCCCTGGCCTCGCTGGGCGACGAGACCTTCTTCCCCCAGTTCCTCGACTTCCTCAGCCAGAACCGCGACCTGAAGGACGCCCTGATCTTCGAACTGGGTCAGGCCACGTTCGAGGCGCGCGGCGCGGCCGAGGCCCGCAACATGGCCAAGCTGGCCGACCTGGGCTTCCGCTTCTCCATCGACAAGGTGCAGACGCTGGATCTGGACTTCGCCGACCTGCAACGCTCGGATGTGCGCTTCATCAAGATCGCCGCGGACCTGCTGATCGAACAGCTGCTGGATCTGGATGGCGCGACTCCGCTGGCCTCGCAGCCTGATATCCAGGCCGCCGACTTCGCCCCCCTGACCCGCCGCTACGGCCTCGAACTGATCGCCGAAAAGGTCGAAAGCGAGAAGCAGGTCGTCGACATCCTGGAACTGGACGTCAGCATGGGCCAGGGCCACCTGTTCGGCGAGCCCCGCGCCATCAAGGAAGCCGTCCTGGCCGAGACCGACCCCCCGGTCGAATTCGTCCGCTCGACGCTGAAGTCGGCCGAGCAGCGCCGCCGGTTCTGATCCCGCAGCCGAAAGCCGCCAGACAGGTCGTTTCGGCACGCGTCTATGACGCCCATGACCGACACCCTCGACTGGCCCCGCATCGCTGACGACCTGAACGCCCGGGGCTGGGCCGTGGTCGGGCCACTGCTGACGCCCGCGACCTGCGAGGCCCTGCAAGGCCTCTACGACCAACCCGAGCGGTTCCGCAGCCGCATCGTCATGCAGCGTCACGGCTTTGGGCAGGGCGAGTATCAGTATTTCGCCAACCCCCTGCCCGATCCCCTGCCCCGGCTGCGAGCGCGGCTCTATGCGGGTCTGGCGCCGATCTCCAACGGCTGGGCGGCGCGGCTAGAGCGGCCGGGCTTTCCCGACAGGCTCGATGAGCTGACCGCGCAATGCCGGGCGGCGGGTCAGACGCGGCCGACCTCGCTGATGCTGCGCTACAGCCCCGGCGACTACAACCGGCTGCATCAGGACCTCTACGGCGATCTGGTCTTCCCGCTGCAGGCGGCGATCCTGCTCAGCGACCCGACGGAGTTCGAGGGCGGCGAGTTCGTTCTGGTCGAGCAAAAGCCCCGCTCGCAGTCACAGGCCCATGTCGTGCCGCTGAAACAGGGCGAGGCCGTGATCTTCGCCGTGCGCGAACGTCCTGTCGCCGGAACACGCGGCGACTATCGCGTGCAGATGCGCCACGGGGTCAGCACGGTGCGGGCGGGCCAGCGGATGACGCTGGGGCTGATCTTTCATGATGCGCCCTAAATCCCTTCTCCCTTTGAGGGAGAGGGTGGCAGTCCTCGGGCTTATCCCGGGGACTGACGGATGAGGGGTGTGAGCACCTCGGTCTGGATGACGGGCGCGACGCCGAACTAGCAGAACTTCAAGCGTAGCGCCGACACCCCTCATCCGAGCCCTTCGGGCCCACCTTCTCCCTCAAGGGGAGAAGGAAGAAAAAAGGCCCCTCCGCCAGAGCGAAGGGGCCTGATCCTTTAAACCTTCTGCGCGTCCAACCACCGCACCGCGTCGGCGTCGCGGGCCGACAGGTCGGGGAAGTCGGCGTCGGAGCCGACGTCCGGCACCCGGCGCCACGAGCGGGCGCACTTGGGATGGTCGGCCAGTTTCACTTCCACCGTGACGGCGTCGCCGCCGACCACAAGCTCGGCGCCCGAGGTGCGGAACACCTCGGCGGCGTCCAGACCGTCGAATGGGGCGAAGGCTTCGGCAGGGCCGGTGACCACCGGCCAGGCGTCCAGGGCGCCGCCGATCAGCTTGTCGCGACGCGCGGCTTCCAGCGCCTCGTTGACGATCTCCAGCACCGTATTGACCCCGGCCCATCGCTCGGCCTCGGCCGGGTTGCGCCACTGGTCGGGCGTTTCCGGGATGACGCGGGCGCAGTTGATGCCGGCGTCGGGGAAGCGGGTGGTCCAGGCCTCTTCCATGGTGAAGGGCGTCAACGGGGCCAGCCAGGCGGTCAGGCGCATGAAGACCTCGTCCATCACCGTGCGCACGGCGCGGCGGCGGACGCTGTCGGGACGGTCGCAGTAGAGGCTGTCCTTGCGCACGTCGAAGTAGAGGGCCGACAGGTCGCCCGAGCAGAACTCCAGCACCGGCCGCACCACGTCCTGGAAGCGATAGTCGCGGTAGGCCTCGCGCACCTGACCGTCCAGTTCGTGCAGACGGTGCAGGATGAACTGCTCCAGCGGCGGCATCTGGTCATAGGGCAGGCGTTCGGCCTCGTCGAAGCCGTTCAGCGCGCCCAGCAGGTAGCGGACGGTGTTGCGCAGCTTGCGATAGGCGTCGACCGTGGTTTGCAGGATCTGCTTCCCGATCCGCTGGTCCTCGGCATAGTCCACCAGGGCGACCCAGAGGCGCAGGATGTCGGCGCCCGACTCCTTGATGACGACAGCCGGGTCGGTGGTGTTGCCACGCGACTTCGACATCTTCTCCCCGTTCTCGTCCTGGGTGAAGCCGTGGGTCAGGACGGCGTCATAGGGGGCGCGGCCGCGCGTGCCGGAGCCTTCCAGCAGGTTGGACTGGAACCAGCCGCGGTGCTGGTCGGAGCCTTCCAGATAGAGGTCGGCGGGCCAGTGCGACGGCCGGTCGCCCTTGTAGCCGTGGGCCGGGTCGCGGGCTTCCAGCGTGAAGGCGTGGGTGCAGCCCGAGTCGAACCAGACGTCCAGGATGTCCTGGATCTTCTCGAAGCGATCGGCGTCGTGCGCGCCGAGGAAGTCGGCGTCGGGCCGGTCGAACCAGGCGTCGGCGCCGCCCTCGGACACAGCCTTCAGGATGCGGGCGTCGACCTCGGGGTCATGCAGCGGCTGGCCGGTCTGCTTGTCCACGAACATGGCGAGCGGCGTACCCCAGGCGCGCTGACGGCTGATCAGCCAGTCGGGGCGGCCCTCGACCATGGAGCGGATGCGGTTCTTGCCCGCCGCCGGGTGGAAGGCGGTGGCGTCGATGGCCGTCAGGGCCTTGTCGCGCAGGGTGTCGCCCCCGTCGAGCGGCTCGTCCATGCGGATGAACCACTGCGGCGTGTTGCGGAAGATGATCGGGGCCTTGGAGCGCCACGAGTGCGGATAGGAGTGCTCCATCCGGCCGCGCGCCAGCAGGTTCCCGGCCTCGATCAGCTTTTCCATGACCGCGCCGTTGGCGGGGCCGAACTTGCCGGTCTTCTTGCCCTCGGTCTCCAGCACTTTCAGGCCGGCGAACAGGGGAACGTGGTCGTAATAGGCGCCGTCGGCGTCGACCGTGTCCGGCACCTCGCGGTGGCCGTGGGCCTGCCAGACGGCATAGTCGTCCGCGCCGTGGCCAGGCGCCGTGTGGACAAAGCCGGTGCCGGCGTCGTCGGTCACATGATCGCCGGCCAGCAGCGGCACCGAGAAGCCGTAGCCCGAGTCCAGCGCTGCCAGCGGGTGGGCGCATTCCAGACCCGAGGGGTTGATGGCGTCGACGCGGGTGAAGCCGCTGATCCTGGCGGCCTTGAACACGTCCGCGGCCAGCTTGTCGGCGATGATGAAGCGGTCGCCCGGCTTGGCCCAGGGCTCATAGTCCAGGCCCTCTTCCAGCGCCGTGACCTCATACAGACCATAGGCGATCTCGGGGCCATAGCTGATGGCGCGGTTGGCCGGGATGGTCCAGGGCGTGGTCGTCCAGATCACCACCGAGGGCGTGGCCGCGCGGAAGGACAGCAGGTCGTCGGGGTGGCTGTCGGTCGCGCCGACCACCGGGAACTTGACCCAGATCGTGGGCGAGACGTGGTCGTGATACTCGACTTCAGCATCCGCGAGCGCCGTGCGCTCGACCGGCGACCACATGACGGGCTTGGAGCCGCGATACAGCTGGCCCGAGTTCTTGAACTTGTGGAACTCGGCGACGATGGCCGCCTTGTCGTGAAGTCCATGGTGGCGTAGCGGTTGTCGAAGTCGCCGGTGATGCCCAGGCGCTTGAACTGATCGCGCTGCACGTCGATCCAGCCGGCGGCGTATTCACGGCAGGCCTTGCGGAACTCCGACTTGGAGACCTCGTCCTTGCGGCGGCCCTTGGCGCGGAACTGCTCCTCGATCTTCCACTCGATCGGCAGGCCGTGGCAGTCCCAGCCGGGGACGTAGTCGACGTCATAGCCCAGCAGGAAGCGCGAACGAACCACGAAGTCCTTCAGCGTCTTGTTCAGAGCGTGGCCGATGTGGATGTCGCCGTTGGCGTAGGGCGGGCCGTCGT
>Ga0247827_10000884_pt1 | contig 13134 bp, 14 predicted proteins | sample 12C_Control_Day2_FD_194414 | JGI IMG/M metagenome (GOLD analysis project Ga0247827, IMG submission 194414) | Soil microbial communities from agricultural site in Penn Yan, New York, United States - 12C_Control_Day2 | ecosystem: Environmental > Terrestrial > Soil > Agricultural land | place... | reverse complement strand
GGGCGAGGTCTATGCGGTCGGCAAGGCGCATGAGTTCGAACCGCTGCGGGCCTGGTTCCAGGCGCTCTACGAGGTGCTGCTGGGCGCCTCGCAGGGGCCGCGCTTCGGGTCGTTCGCGGCCATCTATGGCCTGCCCCAGACCATCGCCCTGATCGAGGCCGGGGCGAACGGGGAACTGGCGGCTTAACGGGTCCGTTATCCCGGCCGGAGCCGCAGGCGAAGAGCCGGGACCGCCCAGGACACCGACGGTGGCGCTTCTTGCGGTCCCGGATAACGGCTTTGCCGTTTCCGGGATGACGCGGGTGTCTAGCTGGCCTCAAGTAGCCCGAAGGGCGGTAGGCCCAGCAAGGATGTGCGGTAGGCCCTAACAAAGATGAACCGAAAATAACGGCGGCGCCGGGGGAGCCTTCAGCTTCGCCGGGGCATTGTCCTCCTCACGACACTCGATGACAGGAGAGAGACATGTCGAAGTTCTTCAAGGCGGGTTTGGCCGCCACCGCAATGTTCGCCGCTCTGGGTTCGGCCGCCGTGCCGATGACCGCCAGCGCCATGCCGCAAGCCAACGGCATCACCAACTGCGACGCCCCGGGCGGTCGTCAGCAGGCGGGCGCCGCCATCGGCGCCGTGCTGGGCGGTCTGGCTGGCAGCCAGGTGTCCAAGAATGAGCGCGCCCTCGGCGCCGTGGTCGGCGCGGGCGCCGGCGCTGCCGCGGGCTCCTACATCGGCTGCAACCAGCAGCGCGCGCGTTCGGCCAACCAGGCGGCCGCCAACTCGTACCGCGCCACTTCGAACCTGCGCATCCGCACGGGTCCGGGCGCCAACTATCGCCAGACCGGCAGCCTGTCGGCCGGCCAGCCCTTCACCGCCGTGGGTTCGCAAGGCGAGTGGGTTCAGATCGCCGGCGGCGGCTGGGTGAACGCCCATTACGTTGCGCGCAACTAGGCGCATGACAGTTTGAGTTGATGAGGGCCGTTCCGAAAGGAGCGGCTCTTTTCTTTAGGCGCTACCGGCCTTCGGCCTGCTTGAGCGGCATCTTGGTGCGCTACCGGCCTTGGGCTTGCCTGAGCGCGGCTACTGACTGACCCAGAGGATGCGGGCCATCCACAGGATGTCGCGGCGGGGCAGGGCGCGCGGCGGGTAGGCCGGGTTGATCGAGGCCAGAGTCACCTCGCGCGCGTTCATCGCGGCGATTTCCTTGGCCAGGGTTTCGCCGCCGATGGTGCGGACCACGACGCGATCGCCTTTGCGCACATCGGTCGCCTCGCGGTCGACGATGACCTTGTCGCCCTCGCGATAGAGCGGCGTCATGGAGTCGCCGGCGATCTGAAGGCTGAGCAGGCTGTCCTTCACGCGCGGCAGGTCGGTCTGCTCCCACCCCTCGGCCAGCGGCAGGCCGGCGTCGTCGAAGAAGCCGTCAGCCCCGGCCTGGGCCAGGCCCAGCAGGGGGATGGAGGTGGAGGCGGGCGGGGCGTCGTCGGCCAGGGCGGCGAAGGCGCCCAGCGAGAGGCCCGTCGCCTCCAGAACCCGGGTCAGGCTCTCAGTCGAGGGCCAGCGCGGGCGCGGCGGGTCGCCGGGGCCGAAGCGCTTCGAGGGGTTGAAGCTGGTGGCGTCCAGACCCGCGCGCCGCGCCAGACCGGAGGGCGAGGTGCCTTCGCGGTGCGCCAGGGCGTCGAGGGCCTTCCAGAGCTTGGCGTGGGACAGGGGCATGAGCGGTTCGGGGACGGGTCCGGCAGGAGAACCCGACCGCAGTCTATCGCGAGGCGATAGGAATATCCACCTAGTCGGCTTCAGCCCCGATGGCGCGTCGTTCCTGCCAGGCCCAGAAGGTGCCGATGGCGATGGACAGCATGATGCCGTAGCCTGTTATGTTGACGACGGTATAGAAGGCCGAGATCGGGGTGGGCAGCTTCATCATCAGCATGACGTGGCTGGTGACGGCCAGCAGTTGCAAGGCGCAAGCCCAGACAGGCCAGGAGCGCGGCGCCTTCCAGACCATGGCGGCGAAGATGGCCAGCATCACCACGTCGAGGGCGAACATTCCCCATTGCACGCCAAACAGTCCGCCCTCGCCCTGAAATAGCAGGGATGCGAACCAGCCCATCATATAGGCGCCGGCGCCGATGCGTTCCGGCTCCCCGCCCTTGAGCAGGGCGAACAGGCCGACCAGCACCATAAAGCCGGCGCCGACATATGCTGCAATGGTTTCGAACAACAAACGCCCCCACTGTCATTTCGACAATGGGGGCGAGCATACAGCAAAGTTATTGAGAACCGGAGAGCCGATCCCCAAGGTTACGTGAAATTCACGCGACGCGCAGGTGGCTGTCCTGGCGGATCATCGGGCGATCATCCCATTGGTCGGGCTTGTTGACCGGGCCCACCGCATAGGTGCCGTAGCCGAGGCGACGGTGGTCCTTTTGCAGTTCGGCGTGGCAGGCCACGACGGCGTCGCGCGCGGTGCTGAGCGCCGTGATGGCTTCGATGGCCTTGGCCTGCGAACCTGCGCCGGCGACCGGCGAGATCGACAGAGCGGCGCGGGCGCCGATCATGGCCTGAACCAGGGTGGTGGCGTGGGTGATGGCGTCATCCACCGCTTTTTCGGTGGCGTACAGTTCGCCGGCGACGCCAGCGATCACTTCGGTGCGGTCCATGACTTTACCCCTCAATAAAGAAACACTGTCATTTCTTAACGCGTATTAAGGGTATTTGGTAGAGTTTTATTTACCAAGGGTTACATTCATTTTCAGGTTGTATTTACCGACCTAAAGTTGTGTCGTCGCTATCCAGCAGGAAGTGGGCGGTCAGGGCGGCGATGGGCTGGTCGCGGCCTTGCTGCCAGGCCTCGGCCACGACGTAGGCGACCCGACGGCCGGCTTTGTTGATCCGGGCCTGGGCGAAGACGTCGGTCGGGCGGCCCGAGCGCAGATAGGCGACGGTGACGTTGATCGGGCGGGGCAGGCGCAGGCGTGGATAGCTGAGCGACACCTGGGCCACCGCCGTCATTTCCAGCAGGGCGGCGGTCGATCCGCCGTGCAAGGCCGGCAGCATGGGATTGCCGATCAGATGGTCGGCGAAGGGCATGACGACGGTCAGCTCATCCCCGTTCAATTGCGTCTTCAGGCCGAGAAAGCGGGCGTAGGGCAGGCTGTCCAGCAGGGGGGCGGTCATGCGGCGTCTCCAGCGGTGCGGCTAGACTTGGCGCGCAGATTGGCGCCGGCGCGGTGGTCGCCCTCTGCGCTGATGACATAGGCGGCCTGGGCGGCGGCCACGGGATCGGCGGGATCGTCCTCGAAGGCCCAGGCGCGCACGAACCCGATGCTGCGGGTCAGCCGATAGCAGCGCGCCTCGGCGATCAGGTCCCGACCGGGGATGGCCGCGCGCATATAGTCGACGCGCAGGTCCAGGGTGGCGATGGGCTGGTAGGTCTTCAGTCCGACCCAGACGGCCAGGCCGCCGACATGGTCCAGCAGGGTCGTGACCAGCCCGCCGGCCAGGACGCCGGTTTCGGGGTCGCCGACCAGGTCGTCGCGATAGGGCACGCGCAGGCGGACCCGGTCGCCGTCGAGCCCTTCATACTGGAAACCGAGGGCATGGGTGTGGGCCGCGCCCGAAGCGAGTTGCGGCAACAAGGTGGTCAGGAACTGATCCGTCATCGAGACGTCCTTTGGCTAAGGGCCGTCTGCGGTCGCTCAGATCACCGCAGCGCCTGCCTTTGGTGGCGCGCGTCGGGAGGGCTGTCCATAGAACAAAGCCGCCTCGGCGAACCGGGCGGCTTGAAACGCTGGAGTTGACCTTGGGTCAGGCGGCGGGGCGTTTACGGGCGACGGGGGCGGCTGTCGCCGCGGCGGCCGGGACGGCGAGGGCCGCGTTCATCGCCATGCGCAGCCGTTCCGGCTTGATCGGCTTTTCGACCACGGCGGCCATGCCGACGGCCAGATAGTGTCTGGCGTCGTCGGGATCGGCGTTGGCGGTAAGGGCCACGATCGGGATGTTGCGGCTGTCGCCGGGCAGGGCGCGGATGGCCTGGGTCGCCTGGACGCCGTCCATGCGCGGCATCTTGATGTCCATCAGGATCAGGTCGAACGGGCGGACCTGGACGGCCTCCAGGGCTTCCTGGCCGTCCTCGACGGTTTCCGAGGTGCAGCCGAACATTTCGCACAGGGCCTGGGCCACGACGCGGTTGGTGGCGTTGTCGTCGGCGATCAGGACGTGCGGACGGGCCTGCAGATCCAGTTCGTCCAGGGTCGAGACGTTCGACGGCTCTTCCTGCTCGAGGACGGCGCGCGGCGCCGACAGGTCGAAGGCGAAGGTGGCGCCGCGCCCGGCGTTGTTCTCGGCCCAGATGCGGCCGTCCATCTGCTCGACCAGGTGGCGACAGATCGACAGGCCGAGACCCGCGCCGTCCGGGCCGGCCGTGTGGTCGAAGATCTGGTCGATGCGCGCGGGGTCCATGCCGGGGCCGTCGTCGCGGACGCGGGCCTCCAGGCGGACATGGTCGCCGATGACCACGGCCTTCAGGCTGGCCTCCACCATGCCGTTGCGGGCGAATTTCAGGGCGTGGCCGATCAGGTTGTTGAACACCTGGATCAGGCGTTGGCCGTCCAGCACGCCCGCCAGTTCGGTGTCGCCCTCGTAGCCGACCATCAGGGTCACGCCGTCCTGGGCGGCGCGCGGCGCCCACAGGGTCTGAACCTCGTCCATCACGGCGCGCAGCGGCGTCGGGGCCGGTTTCAGCTCCAGCTCGCCGGCCTGGGCGCGGGCCAGGTCCAGGGCGTCCTGCAGGGTGTCGAGCAGGGTCCCGGAGGAATCGATGATGGTCTGGACGTGCGCCAGGGCGGCGTCGTTCAGCGGCTGGCGACGCAGCAGTTCCGCCACGGCCAGGACGCCGTTCATCGGCGTGCGCAGTTCGCGGCTCATCAGACCCATGAACTGGCTCTTGGCGCGGGCGGCGGCGGCGGCCTGGACCTCGGCGTCGCTGAGGGCGCGCACCTGATCGGTCAGGTCCCGGTTCTGCTGGCGCTGGATGTCGTTGACGGCGCGCAACAGGGACACCGCCGTGCCGACGCCGCGATAGGCGCCGTTGCGGGTGACGATGAAGCCGCGCATCAGGGCGCCGGGGCCGCTCTTCAGGATGATGTCGGAAAAGGCGTCGATGCGGACGCCGGCTTCGACCACGGCCGGCTCGTCGTCCATGATGTGAGAGACTTCGCGTGCGCCGTACAGGCTCTGGCCCAGAGGACCGGCCAGCTTCATCAGGAAGTCGCTGCGTTCGATCAGGCCCAGGGGGCGCTCGCCGTCGACGACGGGGATGACCAGGGTGTCCGGCTCGCGCTCGAAACGCGCAAAGACCTCGCCCGCCATGGTGGTGGCGGTCACCGGCTCTACGCGCTCGGTCAGCACTTCGATCGTCGGCATACGGCCGGCACTCCAATATGGATTTTTACATTTGGTGAGAACGCTTTGCGAAAGGGTTAAGGGCGAACCGAATTTGATCAACCTGACGAACAGGGGCGAGCGGTCGTGTTTTGCGGCGCGGCGCTGATCGGCGTATAGGGAGGCCTGATCCGATCTTTCCCTGTTCCTTCTGGATGCGCGCGGCCGCTGGCCGACCGCAGGTTCGTCATGAGCGTTACGCCGCAAGCTTCTGAAACCTCTGCCCTTGTCCTGTTTTCGGGCGGGCAGGACAGCGCCACATGCCTGGCCTGGGCGCTGGAGCGATATGAGCGCGTCGAGACCATCGGTTTCGACTATGGCCAGCGCCATGCGGTCGAGATGCAGGCGCGCCAGACCGTGCGCGAGCAGATGGTGAACGTCCTGCCGCAATGGGCCGGGCGGCTGGGGCCGGATCACGTCGTCGACCTGACAGGCTTTGGGGCCATCGGCGAGACGGCCATGACCACGGATCGCGCCATTGAGGCCGACGCGCGCGGCCTGCCCAACACTTTCGTGCCGGGGCGCAACCTGATCTTTCTCGTCGCGGCGGCGGCGCTGGCCGACCGGCGGGGGCTGGAGGTTCTGGTCGGCGGCATGTGCGAGACCGACTTCTCGGGCTATCCCGACTGCCGCAATGACACGATCCAGGCCATGAGCCAGGCTCTGACCCTGGGTCTGGCCAAGCCGTCGCCGATCGAGACGCCGCTGATGTTCCTGACCAAGGCCGAGACCTGGGCTCTGGCCGAGCGGATCGGCGGGCAGGCTCTGGTTCAGATGATCGTGGAGGCCAGCCACACCTGCTATCTGGGCGACCGGACGCATCGCCATGACTGGGGCTATGGCTGCGGAAGCTGCCCGGCCTGCGAGTTGCGGGCGGCGGGCTATGGCGAATGGATGGCGCGCGCGTGACCTATTCAGCCAAGGAAGTCTTTCTGACGGTGCAGGGCGAGGGCGGACAGGCCGGGCGGCCCGCCGTCTTCCTGCGCTTTGCAGGCTGTAACCTGTGGAGCGGGCTGGAGCGGGACCGCGCCACCGCCGTCTGCACCTTCTGCGACACGGACTTCGTCGGCGTGAACGGCGACGGCGGCGGCAAGTTCAGGGCCGCCGATCTGATGGCCGACCATGTCGCGGGGATGTGGCGGGGCCGCGAGGGCGACCCGAAACTGGTGGTCTGCACCGGGGGCGAGCCCCTGATGCAACTCGACGCGCCCCTGATCGAGGCCCTGCACGCGCGTGGGTTCGAGGTCGCCATCGAGTCCAACGGCACGCTGGTCGCACCTGAAGGCATCGACTGGATCTGCATCAGCCCCAAGGCCGACGCCCCCGTGGTCCAGACCTCGGGTCAGGAACTGAAGCTGGTCTATCCGCAGCCCCTGGCCATGCCCGAGCGGTTCGAGGGCCTCGACTTCGAACGCTTCTGGCTCCAGCCCATGGACGGCCCCGACCAGGCCGCCAACACCGCCGCCGCTATCGAATACTGCCTGACCCACCCGCAATGGCGGCTCAGCGTCCAGACGCACAAGTATATCGGGGTGCGGTAGGGCGAGGCGTGTAGCGCGATCGGGTGGGCGTTTGAGTGATATCGAAAACGATGTTGCGCGGGTTGGCGAAGCGAGCCATTGCCTGCCCCATTCGAGGGGCTTGTCATGAAATCACTGGGCGCAATTATTGTTCTGGCTAGCTTCGCGGCTTTCATCCTGGGCGTGATCAACATCATTGCGCCCCAAGCGTGGATGCGGGCTCGCAAGCGCTTGGTCGGCGCCTTTATCGTATTGGGCTCGATGGGCGGCTGTGTTGCCGGCCTGTCGGTGATGCCGCCGCCGAACCCATCGACAGTCAGCACGATTACAATGGAAGAGGCCCTCAGGCAGGGCGAGAAATTGGATGGGTCTCCGCGCCCCAATAGCATGAGTCAGATTGAGTTCGACGCTACGTGGAATGATGTGAAGGCCAGGATAGAGCGGTGCGACGGGCCAAACCGGCGGGCGGCTCGAGCCATGATGGCCGGCGATGAGCGCACAGCGATCTCGCTGACATCGGCAGCAATCAAGGCTTGCAAGGGGGAGCTGGCTGCGTTCGGGAACGTTCAAATTCCCGATTCAGCCTCCGGGATTGTCAGGCGGTCGTTGACTGAGTCGATCCAGACCTGCCGAGGCGCTGTCCAGCTGAAGTTGGAAAGCGCGGAGAAGACACGCGACTTCCTGAACGGCGACCAACGGCCATCGACAGTCGAAGGGCTGAATGAGGCTTTACAGGCAGCGGGTCGAGCGACGGCGAACTGCGGCTTCGGGTTCATGCAAACCGCCAACTACGCTCAGTTGAATATTCCTGATCTTCCGGGCCTGAGGGCCTACGTCGCCGCGCCGGGCGCAGTAGAGGCTCAGTAGAAAGCGGTCCAGGCAGCGATTGTTCGTCCACCAGAAACGGCCCCACTGCCGCCATAGCGGGCGCTGGCAGGGCCGGCTCGGCGCGCCATGGCGTTTCCCGCCTGTGGCGCGCCGAGCCGCGCACTAGGGCTGCGGCGTAGCGACCCTCGGCGATGCGGGCGCGCCGTCCTTGTAGCGATCGAACCAGGCCAGGATGGCGCTCATGCGGGCGGCGTTCTGCGACGGGCGGACAGCCAGGCTGTGGCCCACGCCGGGGATCTTGACCAGGGCGGTCGGCACGCCGCGCAGTTGCAGGGCGCTGTAGTACTGCTCGGATTCGCTGACCGGGGTGCGATAGTCCTCGTCGCCGACGACGACCAGGGTCGGGGTTTTCACATTGCCGACAAGAGACAGCGGCGACCGGCGCCAGTAGGCCTCGGGGTTCTCCCACGGGTATTCGCCGAACCAGTAGCGGGCGAAGAAGGCCGGGTTGTCCGCGGTCAGGACGAAGCTGGCCCAGTCGATGACCGGCTTCTGGACGGCGGCGGCCTTGAAGCGGTCGGTCTTGCCCACGATCCAGCTGGTCAGGACGCCGCCGCCCGAGCCGCCGGTGACGAACAGGCGGTCGGGATCCGCCACGCCGCGCGCGATGACGGCGTCGACGCTGCTGATCAGGTCGTCATAGTCGTTGCCGGGATAGTTGTGGTGGATCAGGTTGGCGAACTCGTCGCCATATGAGGTCGAGCCGCGCGGATTGACCGACAGGACGGCATAGCCCGCCGCCGCGAACAACTGGTTGTCGGTGGCGAAGTGCGGGCCGTAGGCGGCGAAGGGGCCGCCATGGATTTCCAGGATCAGGGGATACTTTTGACCTTCCACGTATCCTGCGGGCAGGGTGAGCCAGGATTCGACGGCGCGCCCGTCGTGCGAGGAGGCGACCTCCAGCCGTTGGACGGCGCCCAGGGTCTTGCCGGCCAGATAGTCGGCGTTCAGCCGGGTCAGCTGGGTCTGGCGGCCCTGACGCAGGATGTGGACGTCAGCGGGACGCAGGGCGTCGCCACGCGTGAAGGCGACCGCGCCGTCGTCAGCCAGAGAGAAGTCGCCGCCGGTGTAAGGGCGGCCGATGTCGTCGCCGCTGAGGCCCTGAACCACGGTGGTGACGGCGCCGTCCAGCGAGGCGCGGGCGACCGTGGTCGTGCCGTGATCGTCGTAGGCGAACAGGATCGAGCGTCCGTCCTTACTCCACACTGGCGACTGGACAGAGCGATCCAGACCGCCGGTCAGCAGGCGACGGTTGGAGCCGTCGCGATCCATCACATAGAGGCGGCTGTTGTGGTAGCCCATCCGCTGATCGTCATAGCCGACATAGGCGATGCGACGACCGTCGGGCGAGGCGACCGGCGACTGATCCGGGCCTCGGCGGTCGGTCAGGGCGGTCAGGACGCCGGAGCGGATGTCCAGGGCGTAGACCTCGCTGTCGGCGGCCTCGCGCTGCCAGTCGGGGCCGCGATTGGCGCTGAGATACAGGGTGGCGGAATCGGGGGACCAGGACAGGTCGCCCCCGTGGTTGAAATCGCCCTGGGTCAGCTGGCGGGCGCCGCCGCCGTCAGCCGGGGCGACGAAGACCTGACGATAGCCCGGCTTCAGATAGCCCTGACCGTCGGCGCGGTAGGTGACGGTGTCGATGATCTCGATCGGCGGCGCCCATTGCGCGCCCTCGGGTTTGGTCAGGGGCGTTCCCAGCTTGGGAGCCTGTCCGGCGACCAGGACGGAGTAGGCGATTTTCGTCCCGTCCGGCGACCAGCTGATCCCGGTCGGCGTGTTTGGCAGGCTGGTGACGCGCACGGACTGGCCCGAGCCGATCCAGCGCACGAACAACTGGGCGCCGCCGCCCTCGGCGGTTGAGATATAGGCCACGCGCGTTCCGTCCGGCGACCAGCGCGGCTGGCTGTGGGCCCCCGCCGTGGCGACCAGCGGCGTCTGCTGGCCGGTGCGCGCGTCGATCAGCCAGATTGTGGGCCGCATCCGGTCGGTCATGATGTCGGCGGTCTGGCGCACATAGGCGATGCGCGAACCGTCCGGGCTGATCTGCGGGTCCGAGGCCACCTCGAGGCCGAACAGGTCCTGTGGCTGGAACCTTGCGGATTCGGGTGTCAGTGGGACGGGCTGGGCCAGCACAGGTGTGGCCATCAGGATCAGGGCGCAACAGGCCCAGGCGGACTTCGACATTGAGTGCTCCCCCTCGGAACGTCGGTCGATCATAGACCGGAGAGGAGGCGCGGCAAGGCGCCGTCGGCGGTCGGTCAGTCGCCGGAGAGATACGGCCCCATCGCCGCCATCGCCCGCGCCACGTACTCCGCCTTCTCACCGACGGGGGCGACGTAGTGGATGGCCTTCTCGGCGTCCTGCGGGGTAGCCCGGCAAGCGATCATCCAGGCGGCGAGGTATTGCGAGGCGAGACAGCCGCCTGCGGTGGCGACGTTGCCGTGCGCGACGAAGGGGGCGTCCACGACGTTGACGCCGGCCTCGACGACCCAGGGCTTGGTGGTCAGGTCGGTGCAGGCGGGCAGGTCGCCGATCAGGCCCAGCCTGGCCAGCAGCAGGGTTCCCGAACACTGGGCGCCGATCAGCTGGCGCGACGGGTCCAGCTGTAGGCGCGACAGGAAGGCGGGATCGGCGGCGTAGTCGCGCGTCTTGATCCCGCTGCCGATCAGGACGGCGTCGGCCTCGGCCAGGAATTCCAGCGGCTTCTGGCGCTGGATCGTCACCCCGGCCATGGAGGTGACTTCGGGCGTGGGGCAGGTGATGTGCGCCGCCCAGCCCTGGCTCTTCATCCGGTTCAGGATGCCCGCCGCGATGAAGCTGTCCAGCTCGTTGAAGCCGTCGAGGGTCAGGATGGCGATCTGCATGGCGGGCTCGTTGGGGGAGGGAGGCTCACCCTAGGCCGGGAAGGGCGTGCGCCGACAGGGCCGGTTGGCGCACGAGCGGCCCTAGCAGTCCTTGCCCTGGCGCTGGCGTTGTTCGCAGCGGCGCTGTTCGCGTTCGTATTCGCGCTGCTCGCGTTCGCTTTTGGCCTTGGTTTCCTCGTCCGAGGTGGTGACGGCGTCGAAGCCCGCGCCGACCACGGCGCCCGTCGCCTTGGCCGCGCCGCCGACGACAGCCGCGCCGGTTCCGACGACGGCGCCCACGACGCAACCCTGCAGCATCAGCGAACCGCCGACGACGGCCAGAAGGGCGGTCGCCCGCGCGAAGGGTTTGATCATGAGAATCTCCTGGCGCGCAGTCTGACGGGCAGAGGTGAACAGAGGCTGACGGGCGCGTCGAAATCCTTCTCCTCTCGGGGGAGAAGGTGTCGTGCGGAGCATGACGGATGAGGGGGGCGGGTTGGGTATCCACGGGGCCAGCGTTGCAGGCGCGGACAGGTCCCCTCATCCGTGCCGCTGGCGCGGCCCACCTTCTCCCCCGGAGAGGAGAAGGGCCGTTTCATGTTGGCCTATAGGCTGTCGACCATGACCAGTTCGGCGTCTTCACTGGCCGTGATGGTGATCGTCGGCTCGTCGATGATGCCGGCGCCGTCTCTGGCGTTCAGCGTGGTTCCGTTGACGTCCACCCGGCCTACGGCGGGGACCAGATAGGCGCGGCGACCGGCGGCCAGGTCATAGGTCAGGCTCTCGCCCGCCTTCAGCGTCGCCGCCAGGATCCTGGCGTCGGCGTTGATCGACAGGGCCTCGTCCGCCGGATCGCCCGAGGCGACGACGGTGAAGCGGCCCGAACGGTCGTTCCTGGGGAACTCGCGCTGGCCCCAGGACGGCGGGGCGCCCGGACGGTCGGTCTCGATCCAGATCTGGAACAGGGTGGTCAGTTCGTTCTCGAGGTTGAACTCGGAGTGACGCACGCCGGTCCCCGCGCTCATCACCTGAACGTCGCCCGCGCCGGTGCGGCCCTTGTTGCCCATCGAGTCCTCGTGGGTGATGGCGCCGGTGCGGACATAGGTGATGATCTCCATGTCGGCGTGGGGGTGGGGCGGGAAGCCCGACTTGGCGGCGATCTCGTCGTCGTTCCAGACGCGCAGACGGCCCCAGCCCATGCGCTTGGGATTATAATAGTTGGCGAACGAGAAGTGGTGTTTGGCGTTCAGCCAGCCGTGGTTGGCGCCGCCGAGGGTGCTGAAAGGTCTGACGTCGATCATGGTGCGGTCTCCCATCCGAGGAATGCTTGAGACCTAGATAGGATTGCCAAATCCTATTTGCAACTGTCTTTGTTTCAGATGGGCTTCAGCCCACCTGCGCCCGGTGGCGCAGCATGGCGTCGGCGAGGACGATGGCGGCCATGGCTTCGACGACGGGGACGCCGCGCAGGGCGACGCAGGGGTCATGGCGGCCCTTGGTGCGCAGGTCGACCTCGGCGCCGTCGCGGTTGATGGTCTGACGCAGGGTAAGGATGGAGGAGGTGGGCTTGAACGCCACCCGCGCCGTCAGCGGCTGGCCGGTGGAGATGCCGCCGAGGACGCCGCCCGCCTTGTTCGACAGGAAGACGGGCAGGCCGTCGTCGCCCAGACGCATTTCGTCGGCGTTGTCCTCGCCCGACAGCTCGGCGGCGCCGAAGCCCGCGCCGATCTCGACGCCCTTGACGGCGTTGATCGACATCAGGCCGGCGGCCAGTTCGGCGTCCAGCTTGGCGTAGAGCGGCGCGCCCCAGCCAGCGGGGACGCCCGTGACCTCCAGCGCCACGACGGCGCCGATGGAGGAGCCGGCCTTGCGCACGCCGTCCAGATACTCTTCCCAGGCGGAAACGACCTCGGCGGAGGCGGCGAACAGGGCGTTGTCATAGACGGCGTCGAAGTCGATCGCCTCATCAGGAATGCGGTGCGGGCCCAGCTGGACCACGCCGGCGCGGATGCGGATGCTGTCGCCCAGAACTTTGCGGGCCACGGCGCCCGCCGCCACGCGGCTGGCCGTTTCGCGGGCGGAGGAGCGTCCGCCGCCGCGATGGTCGCGCACGCCGTACTTGGCCTGATAGGCGTAGTCGGCGTGGCCCGGGCGGAATGCGCGGGCGATCTCGCCGTAATCCTTGGAGCGCTGGTCGGTGTTCTCGATCATCAGACTGATCGGCGTGCCGGTGGTGACCGGACCGTCGCCGTCGTCGAAGACGCCGGACAGGATGCGGACCTGATCGGCCTCCTGCCGCTGGGTGACGAAGCGGCTGCCGCCGGGCTTCCTCAGGTCGAGCAGGGGCTGGATGTCGGCCTCGGTCAGCGGGATCAGCGGCGGGCAGCCGTCGACGATGCAGCCGATGGCCGGGCCGTGGCTTTCGCCCCAGGTGGTGACGCGGAACA
>Ga0247827_10000883_pt1 | contig 13138 bp, 13 predicted proteins | sample 12C_Control_Day2_FD_194414 | JGI IMG/M metagenome (GOLD analysis project Ga0247827, IMG submission 194414) | Soil microbial communities from agricultural site in Penn Yan, New York, United States - 12C_Control_Day2 | ecosystem: Environmental > Terrestrial > Soil > Agricultural land | place... | reverse complement strand
GCGGGCGGGGCGATGAAGGCCGCTTCGACCTCTTCCAGGGCCTCTTCGGTCTGGCCGACGGCGTAGTCGGCCATCAGACCATAGGTGACCATCTGGTCGGGATCGGCCTGGGCCCAGGCGCCGTTGGTCATCAGGCCCTGCATCATCGGCTCAACATCCGCGAGCGCTTCGGCGACGACCGCGTCGATGTCGATCTCGGCCAGGGCTTGCTGGGCGATCTCGCCGGCCTGCTGCGTCGCCAGGCTGGTGAAGGCGGCGACATGGGGCTGGTATTCGGACCAGAGGGCGGCGATGCGCAGGCCCTTGGCGGTGTCGTCGATGTCGTCGTTGTCCTGGATGGCTTCAGCGCGTTCGCCGAACTCCTCCATCTTGGCTTCGAAGGCGGAGGCGGCGGCTTCCAGCTGGACCTCGGCCTGGGTCTTCTGGTCCTGGGCCACGGCGGCGGAAACGGGCAGCAGGGCGAGGGCGGCGGCGAGCGACAGGGCGCGGATCATGACGGATTTCTCCTTCGACGGACGTCGCAAGGTCCGTCGAAGGCGAAACGATCTCAAGTGAAATCGCGGTAAGGCGCCGTCGGCGGCGGGACCGGCATGAGGCCAGCCCCGCCCGATCAGGGTTTACTGCGGGGTCGCGGGGGCGGCGGCCTGGGCCGCGATGGCCTGGGCGGCGCCGGCGCGGATCTGGGCGGGGATGCCGCGCAGGGCCGGTCCGACCTGGGCGCGCGCCGCGGTCATCTGCTGGCGCTTGCTCTCGTCGGTGGTGGCGGCGATCTCGCTGTCGATGAAGGCCTCCAGCTGGGCGGCGAAGCCTTCGATCTCGGGCTGATAGCGGGCCAGGATGGCGTCGACGTCGGCCATGCCCTTGGTCTGGTCCCCGCCAGACGCGGTGATGGCGGCTTCAAGCTCGGGCTGAAGTTGAGCCATGCGGGCTTCGAAGGCCTGGGCCTTGGCTTCCATTTCGACCTCGGCGGCCGATTTGGCGGGGGCCTCTGCGGGGGCCGGAGCGGCGGCGGGAGCTTCCTGGGCGAAGACGGGGGCGGCGAAGGCGAGGGTCGCCGTGGCGGCGAGGACGAGACGCAGGGACATCAGAGGCTCCGATAGGACAGGGAGCCTAAAGACTCCGGCGGCGCGGAAGGTTGCGCACTTCCGCGCCGATGTGGAGAAAAATCTGCGGCAAGGCTTGTCGAGGCGGCCAGGGCGCGGCCGGGCGTCGTCATTGGAGCGCGGCTCGGCTAGGCTGACGCCCATCGGCTTTGACGAGAGGTTTTATCATGGTTCTCAGAGCTCTGATCGCATCGACGATGGTGCTGGCGGGCGTCCTGGCGAGCGCGGCGGCGACCGACGCGGCCGAGCCGGCCCGCGCCTATGCGATCAGCGGCGAGTGCGACGGGCGGCCCGCGACCACGGTGCGGATGGCGCCGGGGCTGTGTCTGGGACTGGTCTGGCAAGGAGCGGGCGCCGAGGGGCCGAGGATGCCGCGCGGACTGATGCCGTTGGACGACGGCGACTGGCTGGTCACGGACCTGGGCGGCTGGCAGGCCGGACGGGGCGGGGTCTGGCGGCTGTCGTTCGCGGCGGACGGGGCGGCGCGCTGGCGGCGGCTGGCGGGGGGGCTGTCGATGCCGCACACCGTGGCGCGCGGCCCGGACGGGCGGGTCTATGTGTCCGAGATGAACCGCATCCTGACGCTGGACTCCGAGGCGGCGGATCCGGCGGCGACCGTGCGGACCGTGATCGGGGACCTGCCGGACAACCGGCTGCACGACAATCGTCACCCCCTGTCGAGCTTTGTCTTCGAGGCGAACGGCGACCTGCTGGTCAATGTCGGGGCACCGAGCGATCGCTGTCTGGATGCCGCAGGCAAGCCGAAGGCCGACGCGCGCGGGGGCTGCGTCGAGGAGGCGACAACCGCCCAGGTACGCCGTCACGCCTATCTGGGGAATGGGCGTTGGGCCGAGGAGAGCAGCGTCTTCGCCAGCGGTCTGAGGAACTCGATCGCCCTGGTGCGCCACCCGTCGGGGACGGTGCTGCAGGCCGAGAACTCGGTCGATCTACCGACGGTCGAGCATCCGTTCGACGAGGTCAATGTGCTGCGCCAGGGCGGGCATTACGGCTGGCCCTATTGCGTGGACCTGGCCACGCCCTTGCCCGGCTGGCCCGCGCGGCAGGCGCGGTGCGGCGAGCGGGAGCGGCCTGTCGCCCTGTTGCCGCCGCACGCGGCGCCGCTGGACATGATCTATTACGAGGGGGCGATGTTCCCGGAGCTGCGCGGCCGTCTGCTGATGACCTGGCACGGCTTCCGCCGCACGGCGGGCCGGATCACGGCGGTGGAGACGGACGAGGCCGGCGTTCCGCTGACCGATGTGGGCGGGCGTTACGCCATCTATCCGCGCGGGTCGCTGGCCTATCCGGCGGGGGCGCCGAGCGTGAAGGGCAAGGTATTGACGCCGGGCTGGGATCGGGAGGCGGGGCGACAGCCGCGCGGCTCGCCAGTGGTCATGGCCGTCGCCGCCGACGGCTCGATCTGGGTCACGGACGACCGCAGCCGGGCGATCCTGAGGATCGCCCGGCCCTAGTCTTTCGGCGCCTTAGCCCTGGGTGCGGGCGTCGCGCTTGGCCAGGACGCGCAGGCGCAGGGCGTTCAGCTTGATGAAGCCGGCGGCGTCCTTGTGGTCATAGGCCTGAACGCCTTCCTCGAAGGTCACCAGGTCCTGGTCGTAGAGGCTGTAGGGGCTCTCGCGGCCGATGACGGTGGCGTTGCCCTTGTAGAGCTTGACCCGGACCACGCCCGAGACCTTCTCCTGGCTCTTGTCCACGGCGGCCTGCAGCATCTCGCGCTCGGGCGAGAACCAGAAGCCGTTGTAGACGAGGTGGGCGTACTTGACCGCCAGTTCGTCCTTCAGGTGCATGGCGCCGCGATCGAGGGTGATGGACTCGATGCCGCGGTGGGCGGCCAGCAGGATGGTCCCGCCGGGGGTCTCGTAGACGCCGCGCGACTTCATGCCGACGAAGCGGTTCTCGACCAGGTCCAGACGGCCGATGCCGTTGTCGTGGCCGTACTGGTTCAGGGCGGTCAGCAGGGTGGCGGGCGACATGGCCTCGCCGTTGATCGAGACGGCGTCGCCCTTCTCGAAGCCGATCTCGATGACCGTGGCCACGTCCGGGGCGGCTTCCGGCGAGATGGTGCGCTGGTGCACGAACTCGGGGGCCTCGACCGCCGGGTCTTCCAGAACCTTGCCCTCGGACGAGGAGTGCAGAAGGTTGGCGTCGACCGAGAAGGGAGCCTCGCCGCGCTTGTCCTTGGAGATCGGGATCTGGTGCTTCTCGGCGAAGTCCAGCAGGGCTTCACGCGAACGGAACTCCCACTCGCGCCAGGGGGCGATGACGTGGATGTCGGGGTTCAGGGCGTAGTAGCCCAGCTCGAAGCGGACCTGGTCGTTGCCCTTGCCGGTGGCGCCGTGGCAGACGGCGTCGGCGCCCAGCTGGCGGGCGATCTCGATCTGGCGCTTGGCGATCAGCGGGCGGGCGATCGAGGTGCCGAGCAGATACTGGCCTTCATAGAGGGCGTTGGCGCGGAACATCGGGAAGACGAAGTCGCGCACGAACTCTTCACGCAGGTCGTCGATGAAGATGTTCTCGGGCTTGATGCCCAGCTTCAGCGCCTTCTCCTTGGCGGGGGCCAGCTCTTCGCCCTGACCCAGGTCGGCGGTGAAGGTGATGACCTCCGCGCCGTATTCCTCCTGAAGCCACTTCAGGATGATGGACGTGTCCAGCCCGCCCGAATAGGCGAGGACGACTTTCTTGGGGGCGGGCGAGGTCATGGGTCGAAAAATCCTTTCGGGCCGCGGGGAGGCGTGTCTGGCGCGCTTAAAGGACCAGACGCCGCCTGATGCAAGGGCATGATTGTGTCGTGAGACGCCGATGTGAAAAAGGCGCCGCGACCGAAGCCGCGACGCCCTTCAGTGTTCAGGCGGTCGCCGGCCTCAGACGAGGGCCTTGAGCTGGTCGACCAGATCGGTCCTTTCCCAGCTGAAGCCGCCGTCGGCGTCGGGGGCGCGGCCGAAATGGCCGTAGGCGGCGCTGCGGCGATAGATGGGCTTGTTCAGGCCCAGGTGTTCGCGGATGGCGCGCGGCGAGGCGCCGCCGATCAGACGGGGCAGTTCGCGCTCCAGCACCGCCTCGTCGATCTTGCCCGTGCCGTGCAGGTCGACGTGGACCGACAGGGGCTTGGACACGCCGATGGCGTAGCTGATCTGGATGGTGCAGCGGTCGGCCAGGCCGGCGGCGACCACGTTCTTGGCCAGGTAGCGGCAGGCGTAGGCGGCCGAGCGGTCGACCTTGGTCGGGTCCTTGCCCGAGAAGGCGCCGCCGCCGTGCGGGGCCGCGCCGCCGTAGGTGTCGACGATGATCTTGCGCCCGGTCACGCCGGCGTCGCCGTCAGGCCCGCCGATGACGAAGGTGCCGGTCGGGTTGATGTGCCACTCGGTCTCGTTGGTGATGAAGCCGGCGGGCAGCACCTTCTCGACATAGGGTTTGACGATGGCCGCAACCTGGTCCTGGCTGAGGCCGTCCTTGTGCTGGGTCGAGACGACGATCGAGGCGGCGCGCACCGGGCGGCCGTTTTCGTAGTAGAGTGTGACCTGGCTCTTGGCGTCGGGCTCCAGGCCCGGCTCCTGGCCCGAATGGCGGGCCTCGGCCAGGGCCTTCAGGATGTTGTGGCTGTACTGCAGGGTGGCCGGCATCAGCTCGGGCGTTTCGTTCGAGGCGTAGCCGAACATGATGCCCTGATCGCCGGCGCCCTCGTCCTTGTCCTCGCCGGCGTCGACGCCCTGGGCGATGTGGGCGGACTGCGGGTGCAGGTTGTTCTCGAAGCGGAAGGTCTTCCAGTGGAAGCCGTCCTGCTCATAGCCGATGTCGCGGACCACGCCGCGCACCGTATCCTCGATCTCCTGCTCGACGCCGGGGGCCCAGTTGCCTTGCGTATCCATGATGCCCTTGCCGCGAATCTCGCCGGCCAGAACCACCAGATTGGTCGTCGTCAGGGTCTCGCACGCCACGCGCGCCTCGGGGTCCTTGGCCAGGAACAGGTCGACGATGGCGTCGGAGATCTGGTCCGCGACCTTGTCGGGGTGACCTTCCGAGACGCTCTCGGACGTGAAGAGGAAGGACGAACGGGCCAAGGCAGGCTCCTGCAAGACGGTGAAGCGGACAGACATATAAAGATATGCTTATACGTTCAAGGGATGACCGAAGCATGGCGCGGAATCAGGACGCAGGAAGCCGCGCACGAGCCGTCGCCGGCGCGATAGGACGGGCTTTCGCCTTGCAGCCATGTCAGGAAAGGGAAGTGGTGCCGCTTAGGTGACTCGAACACCTGACCCCCTCATTACGAATGAGGTGCTCTACCGGCTGAGCTAAAGCGGCTCCGGTCGTCGGCCGGGACCCGAAGGTCGGAAAGCCGCGCGAGGTGGGGTCTTTATACGGGTCCGGCGGACTTGCCAAGCGCTGTCAGCACGGAGTTTTCATCCGGGGCGTCGGCGAGGCGGATTTCGGCCAGGCCGAGGGGCTGCAGCGGGGCGGCGGCGGCTTCGGAAATGCAGACGGCGAGGCGGTTCCGGGCCATTTCCGACGTGAGGACGGCGGCCAGGGCGCGGGCGGCGCGAGGGGAGTGGAGCAGGACCGCGTCGAAGGCCACGGGCGGGACGATCCCCGTTTCCTCGGCGGCGTAGACGGGAAGGCGCAGGATGCTGTGGTCGGGCAGGAGGGCGGGCAGGTCGCCGGCGGGCTCGCGGGCGCCGGGGGCGAGGATCAGGCCGTCGCGGGGGGCGGCCTTGATAAGGGCGGCCAGGGCGTGGATGTCGCCGGCGGCCGAGCGGGCGTTCTTGAAGCCCGCCTCGCGGGCGGCCTCGGCGGTGGCGTCGCCGACAGCGAAGACGGGGCGGTCACGCAAGGCGGGCGTCAGGGCCGCGAAGGCCTCGACGCCATTGGGGCTGGTGAAGGCCAGGGCCGCGACGGCGGCGAAGTCCGGCGCCGCGTCGAGGGCGTCGGGCAGGGGGCGGATGGCCAACAGGGGGGCGACGACGGGCGTGAAGCCGAGCGCCGTCAGACGCGCGGCGGTGCGCGCGGCGCCGGGCTGGGCGCGGGTGATCCAGACGCGGCGGATCGGCCGCATGGCCTAGAGGTCGATCTTCTGGTCGCCGGCCTCGGCCTGGACCTCGGCGCCGAGGCGCAGGCCGAGCGAGCGGGCGTGGTCGAGGGCGGTCGCGGCCGTGACGCCGGAGATTTCGCCGACGCGGCGCCAGCGGGCCGAGCCGTCGGGGCTGAGCATTTCGGTGTTCAGGCGCAGAACGTCGCCCTCGATCAGGGCGTAGGCGCCGATGGCGGTGCGGCACGAGCCCTCCAGCGCGGTCATGGCCCCGCGCTCGGCGGCGACGGCCAGGGCGGTCAGGTCATGGTTGAGGGCGCGGGTCCAGTCGGCGTCGGCGTCGCCCTCGCGGGTCTGGATGGCCAGGGCGCCCTGGCCCGGGGCGGGCAGGAAGGCGTCGAGCGACAGGCGCTCGCGGATGACCTCGGAGAAGCCGAGACGGTTGAGGCCCGAGCAGGCCAGCAGGATGGCGTCGAAGTCGCCGTCCCTGAGCCGCTTCAGCCGGGTGTCGACATTGCCGCGCAGCATCTCGATCTGCAGGTCGGGGCGCAGGGCCAGGGCCTGGGCCTGGCGCCGCAGGGAGGCGGTGCCCAGGCGGGCGCCGTGGGGCAGGTCGGCGAAGCTGGCGAAATGTTCGCTGATGAAGCCGTCGCGGGCGTCCTCGCGTTCCGGCACGGCGGCGATGGCCAGACCGTCAGGCTGTTCGGCGGGGACGTCCTTCATGGAGTGGACGGCGACGTCGACGCGGCCGTCCAGCAGGGCTTCTTCGATCTCCTTGGTGAACAGGGCCTTGCCGCCGACTTCCAGCAGGCGGCGGTCCTGGATGCGGTCGCCGGTGGTGACGATCTCGACCAGAGGAACAAGCTGTTCGATCTGGTCGTCGGCGACGCCCAGGGCGCGGCCGATGGCGCGCTGCATCATGCCGGACTGGGCCAGGGCCAGCCTGGAGCGGCGGGTGCCGATGCGAAGAAGCGGGGTCATGAGGTCGCGCAGCCGTTGCGAAAGGGGAACCGGGCCGCTACCTCGACCCGATGAACACTGGCGCGGACTATAGCAGCGGAACGACGGGGGCAACCGAACGGCGGTCGGACGGATTGACCGTGCTGGGTCTGGAGACCAGCTGCGACGAGACCGCCGCCTCTGTGGTGCGGCTGTCGGCGTCCGGCGCCGAGGTCCTGTCCAGCGTCATTCACAGCCAGATCGACGAGCACGCCGCCTTTGGCGGGGTGGTGCCGGAAATCGCCGCCCGCAGCCATGTCGAGATGATCGACGGTGTGGCGCGCCGGGCCATGGCCGAGGCCGGGATCGACTACGCGGCCCTCGACGGGGTGGCGGCGACGGCGGGGCCGGGTCTGGTCGGCGGAGTCATGGTGGGGCTGAGCTACGGCAAGGCCGTGGCCCTGGCGCGCGACCTGCCGCTGATCGCGGTCAACCATCTGGAGGGCCATGCGGTGTCGGCGCGGCTGGGGGCGGAGACGTCCTATCCCTTCCTGCTGCTGCTGGTCTCGGGCGGGCACTGCCAGCTGCTGGAGGTGCGCGGCATCGGCGACATGAGCCGGCTGGGCACGACCATCGACGACGCGGCCGGCGAGGCCTTCGACAAGATCGCCAAGGCCATGGGGCTGGGCTATCCGGGCGGGCCGGCGCTGGAGAAGCTGGCCCAGAAGGGCGACGGTTCGCGCTTCGACCTGCCGCGCGCCCTGCTGGGGCGCAAGGACTGCGACTTCTCCTTCTCGGGGCTGAAGACGGCGGCCTCACGGCTGGCCCAGACCTGTACGAGCGAGCAGGACCGGGCCGATCTGGCCGACGCGGTGCAGAAGGCGATCGCGCGCCAGCTGGCTGAGCGGACCGAGCGGGCCATGCTGGCCTATGCCGAGGCGCACCCGGAGCTTGAAAAAGCGGAGGGCGCCCTCAAGCAGCCGAGCGCCGTGCGCGAGGCGGTAGGGGTCAAGAATGGGCGTCTGCATTTCGTCGTCGCGGGCGGCGTGGCCGCGAACAAGACGATCCGGCGCACGCTGGAGGATCTGGCGACGAAGCACGGCTTCAGCTTCCTGGCGCCGCCCATGGTTTATTGCACCGACAATGCGGCCATGATCGCCCTGGCGGGGGCGGAGCGGCTGGAAAAAGGCCTGACCTCGGACATTGATGTCGCCGCCCGGCCGCGATGGCCTCTGGACGAGGCGCGCGCGAACGCCGATCCTGTGCACAAGAAAACGGGCCGCAAGGGCGCGAAGGCCTGACGGGCCTTCGTCCAGGCGGTGGTCGGGGGACCGGAGAAGACATGGAATTTCATACGGCAGGCGTAATTGGCGGCGGCGCATGGGGCACGGCCCTGGCGCAGAGCGCGGCGGCGGCGGGCCTGGCGGTCGTCCTGCAGGCGCGCGAGCCCGAGGTGATCGAGAGCATCCGCACGCGGCGGATGAACGACGCCTTCCTGCCAGGGGTCGAGCTGGACGCGGCCATTAACGTCACCTCGGATCTGGCCGATCTGGCCGACTGCGACCTGATCCTGGCCGTGCCGCCGGCCCAGCACATGCGGGCGACGCTGGCGGCCTTCGCGCCCTATGCGCGGCCCGGCCTGCCCATCATCCTGTGCGCCAAGGGCATTGAACGCGGCTCGCTGAAGCTGATGACCGACGTGCTGGCCGAGACGATTCCGTCAGCGACGGCGGCCGTGCTGTCGGGGCCGAGCTTCGCCGCCGAGGTGGCGCGGGGCCTGCCCAGCGCCGTGACCCTGGCCTGCGCCGACGCGGCTATGGCCGAGGCCCTGGCGGGCGCCCTGTCGGGGCCGGTGTTCCGGCCCTATTACGCCGACGACCTGATCGGGGCCGAGACGGGCGGGGCGCTGAAGAACGTGCTGGCCATCGCCTGCGGCATCGTCGAGGGCCGCGAACTGGGCCGCAGCGCCCACGCCGCCGTCATCACGCGCGGCTTCGCCGAGATCGTCCGTGTGGCCACGGCCCTGGGCGGCAAGGCCGAGACGGCGGCGGGGCTTTGCGGCCTCGGCGATCTGGTGCTGACCTGCTCCAGCCCGCAATCGCGCAACATGAGCCTGGGTCTGGCCCTGGGGCAGGGCCTCAGCGTCGAGCAGGCGCTGGAAGGCAAGCGCTCGGTGGCCGAGGGCTATGAGAGCGCGCCGGCCGTTCGCGAACTGACGCGTCGGCTGGGCGTGGATACGCCCATCTGCGAGGCGACGGCGGCGGTGCTGGCGGGCGAACTGACGGTGGATCAGGCGATCGAGAGCCTGATGAGCCGCCCGCTGAAACCCGAGCGCGAATAGTGGCCGAAGAGATCGCCGCGCCGGAAACCCCGGAGCGCAAGCGGGTCTGGAAGACGCCGCCCAACGTGCCCCTGTGCGCCGAGACGGACATTAATGATCCCGGCTCGCGCGGTTTCGTGCTGCAGATCGGGGAGGCCTTCTTCCACGGCTTTGTGGTCAAGAAGGACGGGGCGGTGGCCGGCTGGGTCGACCGCTGCCCGCACGCGGGCTTCCCCATCGCCATGGAGCTGGACCGCTATCTGACGCCGGACGGGTCGCTGATCCTGTGCGGCTGGCACGGGGCGGTGTTCGAGCCGCTGTCGGGCGCCTGCGTCGGCGGACCCTGCGCGGGCGGCAAGCTGACGCCCTGGCCGGTGGAGGCCAGGGGCGGGATCATCCGGACGGCCTGAGGGCGGGTTATTCCTTCGGGACGATCTTCGGGTCCTTGGTGAAGGCTTCGTCGACCTCTTCCTCCGTGATCCGCTTGGATGGATCGCCGGGCTGGTTGAGGTTCTGCTCCTCGGTCCCGTCGCCCATCATGCCGGGGTAGGGCGTCTTGGGATCTTTCTCGGCCATGCCGGGCTCCTTCGCGCAGGTGGAGACAGGGCAACCGGCAAAGGGGGGCGGCGTTCCATCACGGCCGCGCGAGCCAGGCTACTTCTTCAGGCGCCGGGCGTTGGCTACGGCGGCGGCGTGGATGGGCGACAGGGCCTGGGCCTGCAGCTTCAGCATGGTGTTTCCCAGGTCCCAGCTGTCGGACAGGGCGCGGGACCAGAGGCCCACGCCCCAGGCGGCCTGCAGCGCCGCCGCCCCGGCCAGACTGTCCGTCTTTGCGAGCCGCGCCAGGTGGGCCGAGGCTTCCAGCCCCTCGCGGTCGGCGATGCGGCGGCCCTGATCGGCCAGATCGAGGGCGCCGGACGCCATGGCCCCGGCCGAGGCCGTCAGGGCCTCGACCTTTTCCGCGCCCATCCGGCCCAGTTCCGCATGATCGGCGTTCAGGGGATCGGCCAGGGCCTCGCCCATGATGGCCAGACGCCGGGCGATGACCTGGGCCGAGGCCTCGGCGGTCTCCTGTCCGGCGCGGGCGGTGCGGGCGGCGCGAGCAATGGGGTTCATGCGGGGAGCCTGGGCCTGTTCCGCGCGCGGGGCAAGCGGATCAGGCCCCTTCAGCTTCAGGGCAGGACTTCGGCGGCGAAGGCCGAGACGTCCTGGATCAGGGCCGGGATGGAGGCGTCGATGATGGTCTGGCCCTTCTCGGGGCTGGCCTGGGCCGGGTCCGAGCCGATGCGGCCGTCGGGGAAGCGGGCGCGGTAGTCGAGCGCGTCGCGGATCGGGCCCATGGGGGCGATCTTGGGGCTGTAGTCGGCCGTCTTGATATGGTCGGGATAGGCGGCCTGGGTGACGGCGATCTCGGAGGGCGTGGCGTGGGCGCCATGGCCGACGGGGAAGATCTCCTCGCACAGTTTGTGCACGCCGGGCAGGTCCCACCAGTTGCGCAGCTTCAGGACAAATGGAGGACGCTCCTCGACGAAGGACCACTCGGCGTAGATCTCGGCGAAGGTGGCTTCGATGGTGGCGACGTTGCCGCCGTGGCCGTTGAGGAAATAGATGCGCTCGAAGCCGTGGCGGGCCAGGGACGACACCCAGTCGGTGATGGCGGCCATGAAGGTCGAGGGGCGCAGGCTGATGGTGCCGGGGAAGGCCAGGTGGTGCTGGGCCATGCCGATGTTGAAGGTCGGGGCCACGATCAGGCGCTCGTCGCCCTTCTCGGCGGCGTGGGCGATGATCTCGGGGCAGAGCCAGTCGGTGCCCAGCAGGCCGGTCGGGCCATGCTGCTCGTTCGAGCCGATCGGCACGATGACGGTCCTCGACAGGGCGGCGCCGTCCTTCAGGCGCGCGTCGATTTCGGGCCAGGACGACAGGTGGATCAGCATGGGGAACTCCGCGAGGGGGGCAGACAGACCTCGGCGCTTTACGCCGATCCGGGGCCGGGGCCAAACCCCGGACTAGTTCGGGGCGAAGGCGCGGATGAAGCGGCGGGCGGTCTCGCGGGCGCGGGCCGGGGCGTCGTCCTCGTGCGGATGAGGCAGGCCCAGGACAGCGCGCAGGTGGCCGTGGCCCAGGACCATGCCGGCGAACATCTCGGCGGCGGCGGCGGGATCGGGCACGCTCAGCAGGCCAAGACGGTCCTGTTCGCTCAGCCAGGCGGCGATGCGGCGCACGCTTTCGCCCGGCCCGGCGTCATAGATGGCGCGAGCCAGTTCGGGGGCTTCGGGCGACATCAGGGCCACTCCGCGCAGGGAGGCGCCCTTGCCCTCGCGGCAGATCTTGCTGATCAGGGTCTCGGCGATGGCGGTCAGGACCTCTTCGGGCGGGGCCCCGGACTTCAGCGGCGCGGTGACGGCGTCCGAACGCTGGGCCGCCAGGGCCCGGCCGATGTCGGTCTTGGTGGGAAAGCGGTTGTAGAGGGTCTGTTTCGACACGCCCGCGCGTCGGGCGATCTCGGTCATCGAGGCGCCCGCGCCCTTTTCCACGAACAGGTCCGAGGCGGCCTGAAGAATGGCCGCGCTCTTGAGCTCGTCGATCTGACCGGGGGCGCGGGGCATCAGTGGACCTCGGACGGGCCGGCCGAGGGGTCGGGCTTGCCCGGCTTGGACAGCAGGGTGACGAAGGCGGCGCAGGCGCAGGCGATGGCCAGCAGGGCGAAGGCGTCGCCGAAGGCTAGGGTCGTCGCCTGCTTCTGCAGCATGCCGTAGAAGGCCTTCATCGCCGAAGCCTGGGGGTCGATGGAGCCCGAGAAGCGCTGGGCCAGGCCGGCGATCATGTTCCTGACGGCGGCGTCGGACTGGTTGATGGCGCTGGTCAGCTCGACCATGTGCAGGGCCGAGTTCTGGGTCAGGGAGGTGTTGAGGATGGCCAGGCCGAAGGCGCCTCCGACGTTGCGGGACAGGTTCACCAGGCCCGAGGCGTTCTTGACCATGTTCGGCGGCAGGGTGGACATGGTCACCTGTTGCGAGGCGATCATGGCGATCATGACGCCGCAGCCGCGCACGGCCTGAACCCCGGCGAACTCCCAGAAGCCCCACTCGTCCGTGACCAGGCGCGCGTCCCACATGCCCCAGGCGCAGAGGATGAAGCCGAGGAACATCAGGATGCGGGGATCAAGCAGCCGCACCAGACGCCCGGCGAAGGGCGCCGTGGCGAACATGGCCAGACCGGAGACCACCATGGTGGTGCCGACCTCGGCCGCCGAATAGTCACGCACCCGGCCGAGGAAGAGGGGCAGCAGGAAGGTGCCGCCGAACAGGGCCGCGCCGACGATGAAGGTCATGATGACCCCGACGACGAAGTTGCGGTTGGCGAAGGCGCGCAGCTCGACGATCGGGTTGTAATAGACCAGCGAGCGCCAGATGAAGGCCGGGCCGCAGATCACGGCCACCAGGCTGAGCAGCAGGATGTGGTCGTCGGCGAACCAGTCGTTCTTGGCCCCTTCCTCCAGCACGAATTGCAGGCTCATCAGGAAGGCCGCCATGAGGCCCAGACCCCACCAGTCAAAGCCCTTGGCCAGCGAGGCGTCGCCCTTGTCGAAATGGGCGTAGCGGCCGACCAGGAAGAGGACGATCACGCCGGGGAAGATGTTGATGAAGAAGAGCCAGCGCCAGCTGAGCCATTCCGTCAGGTGACCGCCCAGGGTCGGACCGACGGTGGGGGCCAGGGTGACGATCAGACCCATGA
>Ga0247827_10000879_pt1 | contig 13171 bp, 11 predicted proteins | sample 12C_Control_Day2_FD_194414 | JGI IMG/M metagenome (GOLD analysis project Ga0247827, IMG submission 194414) | Soil microbial communities from agricultural site in Penn Yan, New York, United States - 12C_Control_Day2 | ecosystem: Environmental > Terrestrial > Soil > Agricultural land | place... | reverse complement strand
TCCGCGAAGGCGTCGTCAAGAACATCACCGACTACGGCGCGTTCGTCGACCTGGGCGGCATCGATGGCCTGCTGCACGTCACCGACATGTCGTGGAAGCGCGTCTCGCACCCGTCGCAGGTTCTCGCCGTCGGCGACACCGTCAAGGTCCAGATCGTCAAGATCAACCCGGACACCCAGCGCATCTCGCTCGGCATGAAGCAGCTGCAGTCGGATCCGTGGGACGGCGTCGAGGCCAAGTACCCGGTCAACGCCAAGTACACGGGCCGCATCACGAACATCACCGACTACGGTGCGTTCGTTGAGCTGGAAGCCGGCGTCGAAGGCCTGGTCCACGTTTCGGAAATGTCCTGGACCAAGAAGAACGTCCACCCGGGCAAGATCGTCTCCACCTCGCAGGAAGTGGAAGTCATCGTCCTGGACGTCGACAGCGCCAAGCGCCGCATCTCGCTGGGCCTGAAGCAAGCCCAGAACAACCCGTGGGAAGCCTTCGTCGAGGCTCACCCGATCGGTTCGACCGTCGAAGGCGAAGTCAAGAACGCCACCGAGTTCGGCCTGTTCGTCGGCCTGGACAACGACATCGACGGCATGGTCCACCTGTCGGACCTGGACTGGAACGTGTCGGGCGAAGAAGCCATCCAGCGTTACCGCAAGGGTGAAACGATCAAGGCCAAGGTGCTGGACGTCGACATCGAGAAGGAACGCGTCTCGCTGGGCGTCAAGCAGCTCGGCGGCGACCCGATGGAAGGCGACGTCTACAAGCGCGGCCAACAGATCACCGTCACCGTGACGTCGATTGAAACCGGCGGCATCGAAGTCAAGTTCGGTGAAGACGACGCGCCGGTCACGGCCTTCGTCCGCAAGTCGGACCTGTCGCGCGACCGCAACGAGCAACGTCCGGAACGCTTCGCCGTCGGCGATCGTATCGACGCCATGATCACGGGCATCGACAAGGCCACGCGCCGCGTCTCGGTGTCGGTCAAGGCGCTGGAAATGAAGGACGAGGCCGAGGCCATCGAACAGTTCGGTTCGTCGGACTCGGGCGCTTCGCTGGGAGACATCCTGGGCGCCGCGCTTCGCGAAAAGGCCGGTTCGAAGGAATAATCTTCCTCATCGACCAGAAAACGGGGCGGCTGGAGCGATCCAGCCGCCTTTTTTCTTGCGCGAAGGGCAAGAACCCGCGCCAATGGCGAGGCTAGCCCGTGAGAATCGTTCCTAATCCGACGAGACCCCTTTCTTCCTGTGGCGTCAGACGGTTAGGGTGTGGTCTGAGCGGAAGCGACTGCATCTGAAACAGCCACGGGCGGGGGCCTGAATGATCAAGTCTGAACTGATCGAGAAGCTGGCGGCCGAGAACATCCACTTGACCCACGCCGAGGTCGAGCGGGTCGTCAACGTCATCCTGGGTCAGATGACCGAGGCCCTGTCGGACGGCGGTCGGGTCGAATTGCGGGGCTTCGGCGCCTTTTCGGTGCGTAGCCGCCCCGCCCGCGTCGGCCGCAATCCCCGCACCGGCGACACCGTGGAAGTGCCCGCCAAGGCCGTGCCTTTTTTCAAGAGCGGCAAGGAACTTCGTGAGCGCCTGAACGCTTCCGGCGACGCCTGAAAACGAAAGACTGAACTAAAATGAGCCTGCTGACCGAGTTTCGTGAATTCGCCGCGCGCGGCAATGTCATCGACCTGGCGGTCGGCGTCATCATCGGCGCCTCGTTCGGCAAGATCGTCACCAGCCTGGTCGATCAGGTCATCATGCCGCCGATCGGCCTGCTGCTGGGCAAGGTCGATTTCGCCCACCTGGAATGGGTGCTGAAGCCGGCGGACGCCGCGGCCGGCGTCGAGAAGGTGGCCATCCAGTACGGCGCCTTCATCAACACCCTGATCCAGTTCCTGATCGTGGCCTTCGTGGTCTTCCTGCTGGTCAAGGGCATCAACAAGATGCGTCGTGAGCAGCCGGCCGAAGCCGCCGCTCCGACCGCGACCGAAACCCTGCTGGCCGAGATCCGCGACGAGCTGAAGGCGCGCCCCTAACCCAGGGCGCCGGCTTTCGAGCCTGTCGGCGCGTCCTTGGCCGAGAACCATCGCCATTGGGCGCCAGCGTTTCGTGCGGGCAGGGGGCGGATGCAGAAGGAATAGTCGCCGTCGTACGGGGTCGGGCGCCAGTCGCCGGCCTCGTCCACGTCTGCTCCCTCAAGGTTTGGCGCGAAGGCGACATGGCAGTGCCCCCAGCCGCCTTCGCGCCGGGCCTTGCGGGCCAGATCGCCCAGATCATGCAGAGTGGCGTCGGTGACGACCTGAAGCCGCACCTTGGCGGCCCCTAGCGCAGGCGCGAGCCGCAGCAGGGCGGCGACCAGGGCGGGAATCGCCGCACGGTCCCGATCCAGGGCCTCCAGATCGAGAATCTCCAGCGTCGGCGGCTCGATGGAATTGCCCTTGCCCATCAGAGCGAGGGCGTGGCCGGTGATCTGGCCGTTCCGAACACAGGCGAGATGGAGGGGACGGGCCGGCAGGTCCGGGTCAGATAGTCGCCAGCGCAGCATCGCCGGACTGCGGTCGGCGACGGGGCGTCCCTGGTCGCGCAGGGCCGTCCAGAAGCGGGCGTAGGGCGAGGTGTCGGACAGATCGCTCAGCACGGAAACATCCTGCGGCAATCGGACGTCCTCCGTCGGTTGCTGGGCGCGACGCGGCGGCATCAGCTGTTCGCCGAGCCAGCGCGCCGCACGCGGTTCGCGCGCCACCAGCGCCCTCAGGCCCCGGCTGTAGAGACATGCGGAGGGGTTGATGATCCACGACAGCTTCAGGGCATGGGTCGCGACCGGCCACGGGACCATGCCGAAGCGCCGATACAGCGGACTTGAACGGGCGTTGGCGTTCAGGGTGTAGCGGGCGAAGCAGCCGGGCTGTCGGACAAAGGTTCCCAACAACTCGCGGCTGCAGCCCTTGTGGTCCGGGGGAACGATGACCGAGAAGCCCGTGGCCCCATACAGGGCGCGCTCGCCTGACCAGAAGCGCTGGATGAAATTCCCCAGAAAGGCGCCCGGCCGACCGTCTCGCCCCTCGATCACCCATCCCGAAGGCGCGTCGAGTGCGCGACGCGCGGGGTTGTTCTCCAGCCAACGCCAGCCTTCAGGCGACCGCTCGGGCCACCAGACGTCGCGGTGTAATCGGTTCACGTCGGCGACGTCGGAGGGGTGAAAGCGGCGGATCGTCATGCGCGTCAGACCCTTCTTGAGGTCGAGCGATAACGGACAAGCTTAGCTTAAAGTTGCATATTTTTGGCATATGGACCGAAAAACAACCCACAAGGGAGCTCCCGGACCAATGAAATGCGTCATTGCGGTGACAGGTCGCGGGGTTAACGCTTGTTCGCGTGGCCCTGTCGTGCTGTTTCTGCGGCCTTAATGCGCCAGTCAGGGCGTAGCATTTGGGAGAACGCCGTTGAGCACGACGGATGGGGGGGGCGCGCTTGGGGCGCGCTCGCAAGACCTGCGAAGGGGTGACGCTCGCGCGGCCTTCGCCACGATGAGCCTGGCCGGGGGGCGACGCGCATGAATATCGTCATCGCCATTGGTCTGATTATCACCTTCCTCACGGGCGTGCCCGTGCTGATGCAGATCCTGAAGAACCACCCGCGCGGACTGATCATCCTGTTCTTCGCGGAGATGTGGGAGCGCTTCTCCTACTACGGGATGCGCGGCATCCTGATCTTCTTCCTGACGCAGCACTTCCTGTTCGACGACGCCATGGCGGGGTCGACCTACGGCTCCTACACCTCGCTGGTCTACCTGCTGCCGCTGCTGGGCGGCATCATGGCCGACCGCTTCATCGGCACGCGCAAGGCCGTGGCCTTCGGCGCCCTGCTGCTGGTCGCCGGTCACGGCATGATGGCCTTTGAGGGCCGTCCGGCCACCGAGACCCTGACCTATGCCGGTCAGACCTATGAGATCGCGGCCGAGGGCCGTGGCGCGGCGCGCGACGTCGGCATCGTGGTCGACGGCAAGAAGTACGCCTTCGGTCCCGCCGAGGGCGGCGGTCTGGCTGTCGAAGGTCTGCCGGCTGGCGGCGCCCTGCCGACCGTGATCCCGGCCAATGAGTACAAGATCGAAGCGACCCGCGACATGGCGGGCGTCAACGTCTTCTACCTGGCGGTGTCGCTGATCATCATGGGCGTCGGCTTCCTGAAGCCGAACATCTCGACCATCGTCGGCCAGCTGTATCCGCAGGGCGACCCGCGTCGCGACTCGGGCTTCACCCTCTATTATTACGGCATCAACCTCGGCGCCTTCTGGGCCGCCGTGCTGTGCGGCTATCTGGGTCAGACCGTCGGCTGGTGGGCGGGCTTCGGCCTGGCCGGCGTCGGCATGGCCGTGGGCTGGGTTGTCTTCGTGCTCGGCAAGCCTTTGCTGCAAGGCAAGGGCGAGCCGCCGAACCCCGAGGCGCTCAAGGCGCCGATGCTGGGCCCGATCAACCGCGAGTGGGGCATCTATATCCTCAGCATCCTCGGCGTCGGCATCGTCTGGTTCATGGTTCAGCGCAACGCCCTGGTGGGCAGCGTCCTGACGGCGGCGACCCTCGCCTCGCTGGCCTTCATTCTCTACGTCATCCTCAAGGTCTGCCACACCAAGGCCCAGCGTCAGCGCATGATGCTGGCCGTGGTGCTGATCTTTGGCTCGGTGATCTTCTTCACCCTGTTCGAGCAGGCCGGCACCTCGCTGAACCTGTTCGCCGACCGTAACGTCGACCTCAGCCTGACCCCGACGGCCTTCCAGCTGTTCGGCGTCACCGTCGGCACGCCGGACCAACTGGCGGCGGCGGGCATCACGCCGACCGGCTTCTGGATCGACGCCACCGTGACGGCGGCCCAGACCCAGTCGTTCAACGCCGGCTTCATCCTGATCTTCGCCCCGATCTTCGCGGCCCTGTGGGCCTTCCTCGGCAAGCGTGGTCTGGACCCGAATCCGACGCTGAAGTTCGGCCTGGGCCTGATCCAGGTCGGCCTCGGCTTCATGGTCGTGGTCTGGGGCGCCAGCATGGCCAACTCGGCCTTCCAGATGCCGATCGTGCTTCTGGGCCTGCTCTACATGCTGCACACGACGGGCGAGCTGTTCCTGTCGCCGGTGGGCCTGTCGGAGATCACCAAGCTGTCGATGCCTTCGGTGGTCAGCTTCATGATGGCCGTCTGGTTCTTGGCTTCGTCCATCGCCCAGTTCGTGGGCGGCTGGATCGCCGGTCTGGCCGGCACCGAGACCGTCGGCGGTCAGGTGCTGGATCCGGGTCTGGCGCTGAAGACCTCGCTGGAGATCTTCAACCTGCTCGGCCTGTGGGGCATGGGCCTCGGCGTCGCCTTCATCGTCATCAGCTTCTTCATCAAGGGCTGGTCGAACGGGGCTAACAGCGCCGGCAACCATCCCGGTCCCGACCTGAACGATCGGGGTCAGGAAGACCAGAACGTCGCCCAGCCGCTGAACCCCTAAGGGTCCAGTTCTGAGCCAAGAAGAAGGGCGGCGTCTCGCAAGAGGCGCCGCCCTTTTCAGTTGGTCCGGGGGAGGCCCGCGCTGTCCCTCCCGGCGTTGGGGCGCCGGGAGGGCGCGGGTTCTTGCTTTTGAGCCTCAGAAGGTCTTGCGCAGGCGGATCTGCCAGAAGGTGCGCGGGTCGATGAAGCGGGTCTCGACGAACTGGATCGGGCGCGTCGTGCGGTCGGCGAAGACGGTGCGGGTGACGTCGAAGTCGTTCCAGATGTTGACCTGGGCGCGGACCGACAGGGTCGGCGTCGGCTTGTACTCGGCCCACATCTCGTAATAGTCCGTGCCGCGCCAGCCCGAGATCTGATCCGGCTGGAAGCCCTTCTGACCCAGCAGCGGGATCCAGGCCCCGCCCCATTGCAGCTTCCACGAAGTGATGTCCTGCTGGAAGGTGATCGTCGCCTGGGTGGCGCGCACGTCCGAGATGGGACGTTTCTCGCCCGTGGTGGGGTCGGTGACCTCGGTCTTGTTCCAGGTGTTGCGGAAGCCGAACTTGCCGCCCGAGACGCCCAGCTTGTCGGTGGGGATGGTCACGTTCAGGGCCAGCTGGTCCAGGGTCCCGTCGCCGATGTTGCCGACTGCAGCCAGGCCGCCGTCCAGCGGGATCACGTCGATGGCGTTGGTGATTTCATCGTGGCGCAGGCCCAGGCTGATGATGCCTTCGCCCCAGAAGCGCTTCTCATAGGTGGCTTCGGCGACCCAGCGCGATTCAGGCTCCAGGTTCACATTGCCGCCGAAGACGTTCTCGTCGGAGAACTCGGCCGAGGCGGCGAAGTCGCCGAAGTCCAGCTGGCCGACGGTCCGTTCCAGGCGCAGGCGCAACTGGTTGTTGGGCATGGGCGTCCAGGTCGCCAGGATGCGCGGCTTGGCGAAGAAGAAGCTCTTCTCCTGCGAGGCGTCGCCCGACTGGCTGATGGTCGAGGATTCCAGCCGCAGGCCGCTCTCCAGCGTCCACTTGGGATTGATGCGCCAGGTGGCCTTGCCGAACAGTTCGCCGCGCGTTTCCTCGACCTTGACTGAAGCCGAAGGCAGGGGAACGGCCACGCCGCCGACGGTATAGGCCTGCTGGACCTCCAGCATGTTGTAGGCGATCTCTCCGCCACCCTCGAAGTCCATCGACGGCGAGCGTTCATAGCGGACAAGGCCGCGCAGGATGGTCTCGGATGTGTTTCCGTCGGCGTTGAACAGTTGCTCGGGCTCGTCGATGGCGTTCAGGCGCGTGCGCGAGGTCGACACATTGTCGAAGTCCCCGAACTCGTGGATGAAGCGGGTTTCGAGCTTCAGCTTTTCGGACAGCGGGCGCGTGTAGACGGCGCCGAACTCGCCGCTGTGGCCGTCCTCGTCATAGAGGTTCTCGCGCAGGACGCCGGGGGCGGTCTGCCGGCTCAGGTTGTGGTAGTCGTTGATCCCGTAGCGGGCGGTCAGGTCGACCTTGCCGCCCAGGAAGGGGCTGGAGAAGTTGCCGCGGATCGAGTTTCCGCCGCCGTAGCTGTCGTTGTAATAGGTTTCGTCGCGCAGGATGCTCCCGTCGGGCGCGAAGCGCAGCACACGGCCGGCGCCGTTGGAGTCGCTCAGGGCATAACCGTCGCCAAGGGTCACGCCCCAGGTCCGGTCGCCTTCGCGGGCCGTGAACTGATAGGTGCCGCCGAAGGTGTCGTGGCCGCCGTCGAACAGGTTGGCGTTCCAGGTCAGCACGTGTTCGCGGCTGGAGGTGGTCTTCAGGATGACGTTGGCGACGACCGAATAGCCCTGCATATCGATGCCGGGGGCGCCGCCGCGGACCAGTTCGATGCGCTCGACCTGAGCGGCGACAGTGCGGCCCAGGACGTTGGAGCCGGTGTCGTTCTTGGACGCCGGGCGCGAACCGTTGATCAGGATGTTGCCGACGGCGCCTTCAAAGCCGCGGGCGCCGTCGCCGTCGTTAACCGAGAAGCCCGGCACGCGGTTGACCATGTCCAGCGCCGTATTGGGGCGGGCGTCGGCGAAGAAGTCAGGCGTGAAGACCAGGACGCCCTGGTCCTGGGCTTCGGCGGTCTGGGGCGCGCGGGCCGTGTCGGCGAAAGCCGGCGCAGCGGCGCCGATCGTCAGCACGGCCGTGGTGGCCAGCAGGATGGTCTTGGTCATGGCGTCGTCCCTCTCCGTCGTTCTTGGATGCTGGTTTGACGGCGCCGGTGCGATCTCTCCAGTTACAAGCCTGACAGGTGGATTAAATCGCGGACAGCATTACGGATTAGTCAGATTACAGTCTGGTTAGATACTGTTACGCCAGAGCCCATGACCTCCCGTGTCTTTGCTGTATCAGTGTTAGTTCTTGGCCTGTCGTTAGGCGCGCCTGTGCGTGCGCAGGACGCGACGCCCGTGACCACGGTGGACGAGATCATCGTCAGCGCTCGCCGCACCGAAGCGCCGATCTGGCAGGTGACGCGCGGCGACAGCACCCTGATCCTGGTCGGCGCCATCAGCGGCGTGCCGCGCGACGTGGAGTGGCGACCCGAGGCGCTGGAGGCGGCGACGCGGCGTGCGCAGCGGATTCTCTTTCCGCAGGAAGGTCGCGCCTCGGTCGCCGACGTCTTTCGCCTGATCTGGCGCATCCGCACGGTGGCGACCCTGCCCCGGGGCACGACGACCGCCGACTATCTGTCGCCCGAGGCGCAGGCGCGGCTGGACACGGTGATGGCGGATCAGAAGAACGACAGCTGGCGCACCAACAGCCTGATGATCCTCAGCATGGATCTGATGAGCGACAGGGCCGGCTATGAGCGGGGCCGCACCCGCAACGCCACGGACGTCATCAAGAAGGTGGCGCGCGACGCCCGCATCCCGGTGCGCCCCGTGGGGACCGTGCGCGGCGACGAGATCGTCGACAGCCTGATCACCGCCCCGCCCGCCACCTATGCGACCTGTCTGGAGGCCACCCTGTCCGCCGCCGAGGCCGGACCGGAAGGCGCCGCAGCCCGCATCGCCGACTGGCGCGCCCGCCGGGTGCCCCAGGTCATGGCCCAGCCGCTGGAGCAGGCCCTGGGCCTGTGCTGGCCCTGGGGCGATCCCGAGATCGCGCCCCTGCTGCGCCGCCAGTGGGCCGAGGCGGTGCAGACGGCCCTGGGCGAGCCGGGCGTGACCATGGCCGTGGCCCAGCTGCGCGTCCTGGCCGAGCCCGACGGCGTGCTCGATGCGCTGGCGGCTCAGGGCTACGAGATCGAGGGGCCGGAGTGGAAGCCCGTCGGCGAGGGGGCCGCCGCGCCCTGAGCGCGACGCGCGCTATCGACAAATTATTTGACGATATGCTCCGGGGCGGCCGACAGTGTCGAGGTCACGCTCATCATCCCGGAGATCCGCCTTGATCGACCTGCACGGCTGCGACACGCCCAATGGGCACAAGGTGGCGATCATGCTCGCCGAAACAGGCCTTCAGCATCGCACCATCAAGTACAACCTGTTCGAGGGGCGGCACCTGACGCCGGAGTTCGGGGCGATCAACCCGAACCGCCGCCTGCCGGCCATCGTCGACCACGATCCTATCGGCGGCGGCGAGCCGCTGGCTCTGTTCGAGTCGGGCGCCATCCTGATGTATCTGGCCGAGAAGTCGGGACGCTTCCTGCCCGCCGAGCCGCGTCTGCGGCATACGGCGACGACCTGGCTGATGTGGCAGATGGCCAGCCTGGGGCCGCAGCACGGCCAGGCCCACCACTTCCTGCGCTATTGCCCCGAACCCGACGCCTATCCGGTCCAGCGCTACAGCCGCGAGGCGCGCCGCCTGTTCGATGTGCTGGAAACGCGCCTGTCGCAGGTCGACTATCTGGCCGAGGAGTACTCTATCGCCGACATGGCCTGCTGGCCCTGGGTGCGCGCCAGCCGCGCCATCGACATGGAGGTGGCCGACTGGCCGGCGCTCAAGGCCTGGTTGGATCGGGTCGGCGCGCGCGAGGCGGTGCGGACGGCGGGCACGGTCGCGGCCGACCACCCGGCCGCCGCCCGGCGCATGACCCTGACGCCCGACCAGTGGTCGCTGCTGTTCGGCGAGAAGATGCTGTCGGCGGCGCGCGAGGGGCGCGGCGGCTGACGGATCAGACCGCCGTGCCGCCCACCGTCAGTCCGCCCATCTTGAGGCTGGGCTGGCCGATGCCGACGGGGACGCCCTGGCCGGACTTGCCGCAGGTGCCGACGCCGGGGTCGAAGGCGAAGTCGTCGCCGATCATCTGGATGTGGGTCAGGGCCGTGGCCCCGTCGCCGATCAGGGTGGCGCCGCGCACCGGGGCGGTGATCTTGCCGTCCTCGATCAGATAGGCCTCGGTGCACTGGAAGACGAACTTGCCGTTGGTGATGTCCACCTGGCCGCCGCCGAAGTTGGCGGCGTAGAGGCCGCGCCTGGTCGAGGCGATCATGTCGGCCTTCGAATCCTTGCCGCCTTCCATGAAGGTGTTGGTCATGCGCGGCATGGGCATGTGGGCGAAGGACTGGCGACGACCGTTGCCGGTGGCCGTCGCGCCTAGCTGACGCGCTGACAGCCGGTCGTGCATCAGGCCGACCATGATGCCGTCCTCGATCAGGACGGTGCGCGAGGTCGGGGTGCCTTCGTCGTCGAACGACAGCGAGCCGCGACGCCCGGCGATGGAGCCGTCGTCCACGACGGTCACGCCCGGCGCGGCCACGCGCTGGCCCATCTTGCCGCTGAAGACCGAGGAACCCTTGCGGTGGAAGTCGCCCTCGAAGCCGTGGCCGACCGCTTCGTGCAGCAGGACGCCGGGCCAGCCGGCGCCGAGGACCACGTCCATCTCGCCCGCCGGGCAGTCGATGGCGTCCAGGTTGACCAGGGCCTGCCTCAGGGCCTCGTCGATCTGGCCCTGCCAGCGGTCCGGCGCGATCCAGGCCTCGAAGCCGGCGCGGCCGCCGGCGCCGGACGAGGCGCTCTCGCGCTTGCCGTCGCGCTCGACCGTGACCGAGACGTTCAGCCGGACCAGGGGGCGCACGTCGCTGAGCAGGCGGCCGTCGGCGCGCAGGATCTCGACCGCGCGGCGCTCGCCGATGATGGAGGCCGAGACCTGCACCACGCGCGGGTCGCGGGCGCGGGCCCAGGCGTCGATTTCCGAGAGCAGTTCGATCTTGTCCGAGAAGCCGGGCGAGGCGAGGGGATCGACCTCGTCATAGAGCTTCTGATTGGTGGCGCGCGGCGCCTCGGCGGCGTGACCGGCGTAGCCGCGCTTGGCCAGGGCGGCGCTGTCGGCGGCGCGGCGGATGGCGGCGGCGGAAATCTCGTTGGCGTGGGCGTAGCCGGCGGTCTCGCCCGCCACCACGCGCAGGCCGAAGCCCTCGACCGCGTCATAAGAGGCGCCCTTCAGCCGTCCGTCGTCAAAGACCAGGGATTCGCTCTCGGTCTTTTCCAGGAACAGCTCGCCGTCGTCGGCGCCGGCCAGGGCCGTCTGCAGGATGGACAGGGCCTCGTCGGGGGCCACGCCCGCGGCGTCGAGGATGGGGGAGGGGGAGGAGGCGGTGCTCATGCAGGCTAGATAGGCGCTCGACCGGCCCGCGTCACGGGTTCCGCACACGGAACGGCCCCTCTCGCGGTGCGAAAGGGGCCGAACGGTCGTCGTTGCTGGAAGGCGATCAGTCCTGGGTGACGTCGCCCGAGCCGCTGATGTCCTGGCGCAGCTGGGCCGGGCGGCGGGTCAGGCGCACCGAGCCGCTGCCCGAGACGTCGACCTCGGCCTTGCCGGTGGGGCCGACCTCGGCGTCGCCGCTGCCGCTGACTCGCAGCTTGGCGTCGGTGACGAACAGCTCTTCCAGTTCGGCGCTGCCGGAGCCGGAGATGTCGAGCGAGACGGCCTCGGTCCTGCCCTGGACCTGAACGTCGGAGCTGCCGGTCATGGTCAGGTCCAGCGTCGGCTGATCATAACCACGGACAGTCAGATCGGTCGGTCCCGACAGGTCGAAGGCCTTTACCGAGGGGGCCTTGATGATGACCTTCAGCACGTCGGTGTCGCTCCAGCCGTGGATGCCGGTGCGGGTCCAGCGGATGTAGCTGCGGTCGCCGCGCGGGGCGTCGTCCATCGTCAGACGGCCGTTGGCGAAGCGGACGCGGTCCACGACGGTCTTGGGGCCGATGATGGTGACGCCGGGCTCGTCGGCCTGCTGGTCGTAGGTGACGTCGGCGGGCAGGTTGATGGCCAGCCGCTGGTCGCCGGTCCAGGCCAGGGTGCGGGTGGTGTCCGGCGAGACGGCACCGCGCTCGATCTTGAAGCTGTCGTCGCCGGCGTCGTCGTCGGTGACTACCCAGGTCCAGTCGTGGCGGGCCAGGTCGCGGCCGCCGACTGCAAAGGCGCCGCCGATGCCGACGATGGCCAGGATCAGACCGGCGCCGGAGATGATGAGCAGATTGCGGATCATGTCAGTTCCTCCCTCAGAACCGGATCAGGCTTGCGATTGGGGTTCGAGCGCGGGCTTGACCACGCGGTAGTGCAGGCGGGCGTACCAGACGGTGGCGTCGATCAGCCACTTGGTCAGCAGCGCCATCAGACCGCCCATGAACAGGCCCAGGCCCATCAGGCCGACGCCCAGCAGGGCCGCCGCCGCCGCGCCGCCCGGCACGCCGAGGAAGGGTCCGGCCACCAGGACGAAGCCGCCGGCCACGAAGACCGCGATCCCGCCAATCAGGATCGACAGCACCGTGCCGAACACCGGCAGGGCGATGGGCAGCAGGATCAGGATGTCGATCGCGCCCAGACCCAGGATGCCGAAGATGGCTCCGGCGGCCGAGGAGGCGGTCTGTTCCTGTCCCCAGCGCCTGGCGCTGGCCTCGGCCTTCAGTTCGCGGGCCAGACGATCAGGATCGCCCAGGGCCTCGGCGACCTGCGCCTCGGTGCGGCCAGCGGCGGCGCCGTCGGCGAAGTGGCTTTCATAGTCGGCGACGATTTCGTTCGCCGTCGTGGTCGGCAGCCCGACCAGGCCGCGTTGCAGGCGGGCCAGGAATTCGGCGCGGTTCATTGTTCAGCTCCCCGTTGAGCGTCTGCGGATTGGTCGGTCAGGGCGGCCGGTTCGACCGGGGCGCCCGCCGCTATGGTGTCGCTGCTCGGCGCGGTGTTGGCCACCAGAGCCTCGACGGCCTGGGCGAAGGCCCGCCATTCGGCGGTCTGGCCTTCCAGGGCGGCGCGGCCGGCGTTGGTGAGCCGATAGTATTTACGCGACGGGCCGCTGGGCGATTCGACCAGATAGGTCTCGACCAGTCCGTCCGTCTGCATGCGGCGCATCAGCGGATAGATGGTGCCTTCCCCCATGCCGATGGCGTCGGACAGGCGGCTGGCGATCTCGTAGGCGTAGCTGTCGTCGCGGGCCAGCAGGGCCAGCACGCACAATCCCAGCACGCCTTTCTTCAGTTGGATGTCGATGGATTCGGGCATGGCGTTCCCTTCGGTGATGACGAATGGGTATCGCAAGGTATCGTGTGGTGCAAGGTAGCTGTCGCTACATGACAGCGAATTAATCCGCCGAACTTTTGCCTCATCCCGTCACTTGCGCGTCTTGATCGCTTGGCAAGCGCAAGCCGAGCCGATAAGGACCGGCCCTGAAACACCGAGGTCCGTCAGGGCCCGGGGGTGTTTGCGAATTGCTCGCAAGTATCGGCTGCGAAACGGTTTATGAGGAATCGAATGGGGATGGGCA
>Ga0247827_10000877_pt1 | contig 13180 bp, 9 predicted proteins | sample 12C_Control_Day2_FD_194414 | JGI IMG/M metagenome (GOLD analysis project Ga0247827, IMG submission 194414) | Soil microbial communities from agricultural site in Penn Yan, New York, United States - 12C_Control_Day2 | ecosystem: Environmental > Terrestrial > Soil > Agricultural land | place: USA... | reverse complement strand
GCCATTTTCGGAACCCTGCTGGAGCAGGCCCTGGCCCCTGACGAACGGACCGAATTGGGCGCACATTACACCCCGCGCGCCTATGTTGAGCGTTTGGTCGAGCCCACCATCATGGAGCCCTTGCGGGCGGACTGGGAGGCGGTGGAGGCCAGCGCGATCGGCCGATTCATCGCCGGCGATCACCAGGTCGCCCGGAAAATGGTGCGGGATTTCCACCGCGACCTCTGCCGTATCCGCGTGCTGGACCCTGCCTGCGGCACTGGCAACTTCCTCTATGTCGCCATGGGGTTGATGAAGGAGTTGGAGGGCGAGGTCCTGGCCGTTCTGGCTGAGATGGGCGAGGCGCAAGGGACCCTGGCGCTGGACGGACACACGGTCAGCCCGGAACAGTTCTGGGGCCTGGAAAAGAACGCCTATGCCGCCTGGATCGCCGAGATGGTGATGTGGATCGGCTATCTGCAATGGCATTTCCGCGTCTATGGCGACGCCAAGCCGTCTGAGCCCATCCTGCGGAATTTCGAGCGCATTCGCCAGACCGACGCCCTGCTGACCTGGTCGCGCGAGGAACTGGTGCGCGATGCGGGGGGGCGGCCTGTCGTGCGTGCGCGGCCTCGACACAAGGACAGCGTCGCGCCGCTCCTGTTTGATGCGAAGGCGGAGGAGCGCGAGGTGGTTCGCCTGATCGACCCGCGTCCGACGCCATGGCCGGACGTCCACTTCATCATCGGCAATCCTCCCTTTATCGGCGGCAAGGACCTGAGGCGTGAACTGGGGGACGGCTATGTCGACGCCCTGTGGCATGTTCGTCAGGGACGCTTCCGCTCCGCCGATCTTGTCACGGCATGGTGGGATCGGGCGGCGGATATTCTGACGGCCAAAGGGTCGAGTCTGCGCCGCTTCGGTTTCATCACCACCAACTCGATCACCCAGACCTTTTCCCGTCGCGTGCTGGAGCATCATCTGAAGGGCGAGCCAGCGATGCGGCTGGTCTTCGCCGTGCCTGACCATCCGTGGATCAAGGGTGGTGACCAGGCCGCCGTCCGCATTGCGATAACCGTCGCCGAGCGCGGCGAGCCGAACGGTCAGGGTCGGCTGCTGACCGTGGCGTCGGAGGCCGACCTGCACAGCGATGCGCCCGAGATTGTCTTCAGCGAGGAGCGGGGTGTGATTTCGGCCGATCTTTCGGTCAACGCGCCGGTGTCAGACGCGACGCCGTTAAAAGCCAACGCTGCCCTGGCCATGCGCGGAGTGCAGTTGATGGGCGCCGGCTTCATCGTCGCGCCGGACCGGGCGGCGGCCCTGCTGTCGGCGTCAGAGCCTGAGGCGGTTTCGCCGATCAGGGCCTATCGCAACGGACGCGATCTGGCGGACCGACCGCGCGGGGTCAATGTGATCGACCTGTTCGGCTGGGAGGAAGCGGAGGCGCGGCGGCGGCATCCGGCCATTTTCCAGCATGTGCTCGAGACGGTTAAGCCTGAGCGGGAGTGCAACAATCGGGCCTCGTATCGCGATAACTGGTGGATTTTTGGAGAGCCGCGCCGTGAGCTTCGCCCCGCACTGGAAGGGCTGCGTCGCTACATCGCTACGGTTGAAACGGCCAAGCATCGCTGGTTCAGGTTTCTCGATGCCGACATCCTGCCTGACAACAAACTGGTGGTCATCGCCAGCGACGACGCGGCCATTCTCGGTGTCTTGTCGTCACGCCTGCATCACCAGTGGTTCGTCGCCAACTCGGCGCGGATCGGCGTCTATGACGGCGACGCCGTCTATGTGAAGGGCGCCTGTTTCGACGCTTTTCCCTTTCCCGATCTTTCGGGGAGAGCCCGTGTCGAGATCGCCATCCTTGCCGACGAGATCGACCGTCTGCGGACCAGGGTGCTGGCGCAGCATGCCTTTCTGTCCATGACCGGTCTTTACAATGCACGCGTGCGGCTGGCGAAGGGCGCCCCCCTGACCGAGGCCGAGCGGGCAATTCATGAGGCGGGATGTATCGGGCTGCTGGATCATCTGCATCAGCGACTGGATAGGGCGGTGCTCGCGGCCTACGGCTGGCCGGCGGACCTGCCGGCACAGGAGGTCGTGGCGCGGCTTGTGGCCTTGAACCGGGAACGCGCGATCGAGGAGGCGGGCGGAGAAGTGCGGTTTCTGCGTCCCGAGTTCCAGAAGGCGCGGGTCAAGATCCAGCGTCGCGCGGTGCAGGTCGAGGCGACCCTGGGCGCCGCGGCCAGCCTGCCGGTCTTGCCGGAGGCGCCAGGGCCGATGGCCTCGGCCCTGCTGCACGCCTTGAGGCAGGAGGGCGTTCCGGTCGGCCCCCGCGCTCTGGCCGCCCGTTTCGGCGGACGTCGGGGGCGGCGGATGGAGGATCGCATCGAACAGACCCTGGCGGTACTGGCCGTAGCAGGGTCGGTGCAACGCACGGAAACCGGCTGGTTCACCCCGCGCCGGGTCTGATGCTAGCGTTCGTTTCTGGAATCGGGGACGGGCGATATGGCGCAATCAGAGACGGACGTCGTCATTCTGGGCGGTGGACACAACGGCCTGGTGTGCGCTTTCTATCTGGCGCGGGCCGGCTTCAAGGTGACGGTCCTGGAGCGGCGCAGCGTGGTCGGCGGGGCGGCGGTGACCGAAGAATTCCATCCCGGTTTCCGTAACTCGACCGCCAGCTATACCGTCAGTCTGCTGAACCCGCGCGTCATCGCCGACATGGAACTGCCTCGCCACGGCCTGCGGGTGGTCGAGCGGCGCGCAGCCAACTTCCTGCCTTTTGACGATGGTCGCTACCTGCTGACAGGCGAGGGGCGGACCCGAGCCGAGGTGGCCAAATTTTCGGCCCGGGACGCCGAACGTCTGCCTGACTATGAGGCGCGGCTTGAGACGGTGGCCGCCATTCTGCGCGATCTGATCCTGACCACTCCGCCCAACGTCGTCGAGGGCGGTTGGCTGGCGGCTCTGCCGGAGATGCTGAAGGCGGCGTCGCTGGGGCGGCGTGTCTCGGGGCTGGGCCTGGCGGCTCAGCGCGACCTGCTGGACCTGTTCGCCAAGTCGGCTGGTGACTGGCTGGACAACTGGTTCGAGAGCGATCCGATCAAGGCCCTGCTCGGCTTCGACAGCGTCGTCGGCAACTACGCCAGCCCCTATACGCCCGGCTCGGCCTATGTCCTGTTGCACCACGTCTTCGGCGAGGTGAACGGCAAAAAGGGCGCCTGGGGGCATGCCATCGGCGGCATGGGCGCCATTACCCGGGCCATGGCCGTCGCCTGCGCTGAACAGGGCGTTGATATCCGGCTGGAGACGCCGGTCGCCGAGGTGCTGACCGAAAAGGGCAGGGCGGTCGGCGCCGTGACCGAGGCCGGCGACGTCATCCGTGCCCGCGCCGTCGTGTCCAACCTGCACCCGCGCCTGCTGTTCGACCGGCTGGTCGATCCGGCGGTGGTCCCGGCGGACTTCACAGAACGAATGCGAGGCTACGCCTCCGGCTCAGGCACCTTCCGCATGAACGTCGCCCTGTCCGAACTGCCGCGCTTCACCGCCCTGCCGGGGGCTGGCGACCACCTGACGGCGGGCATCATCATCGCGCCGACGCTGAGCTATATGGACCGCGCCCATGCTGAGGCGCGCCTGAACGGCTGGTCGTCAAAGCCTATCGTCGAGATGCTGATCCCCTCGACCCTGGACGACAGCCTGGCGCCGAAGGGCCGGCACGTCGCCAGCCTGTTCTGTCAGCACGTATCGCCCGATCTGGCGGACGAACATCGCGACAGGGTGGCCGACCTGATGATCGAGACGGTCGAGGCCCATGCGCCGGGGTTCAAGGCCTCGGTGGTCGGGCGGCTGGCGTTGGGGCCGCGTGATCTGGAGCGACGCTTCGGCCTCATCGGCGGCGACATCTTCCACGGACGGCTGACGCTGGATCAGTTGTTCAGCGCCCGGCCGGTGCTGGGCCATGCCGATCACCGAATGCCGGTTCCGGGCCTGTATCTATGCGGTTCGGGTGCCCACCCCGGCGGCGGCGTGACGGGAGCGCCCGGCCACAATGCGGCGCGCGCTGTTCTGAAAGACCTTAGACAGCGGTGATGTTCATCGCCTTCATCAGGGCGTCACGGATGGCGCCCTCCGTGAAAGGCTTCTGGATGGTCGGATTGCCGCGCCAGTGTTCGGGCAATCCCGCCTCGCCATAGCCGGTCGAGAAAACGAAGGGCACGCCGCGCGCGCGCAGGGCCTCGGCCACGGGAAAGACCTCGCGGCCAGCCACGTTGACGTCCAGCAGGGCCGCGTCCAGCGACGCCTCGCTCGTGGCGGTGACCAGGCCGTCATCAATATTGGATTCCGGCCCGACCACGGCGCAGCCCATGTCGTCGAGAATGGTTTCCAGCAGCATGGCCACCAGGGACTCGTCTTCAATCACCAGTATGCGACGGCCCTGCAGAGCGTTGGTCATGCGGCTTCCTTGTTCAGCGGGATGGTGATTTCGGCAGAAAGGCCATCGTCGCGGTAGTGCATCTGCACAGTGCCCGCCAGATCATGTCTGACGTTGCGTTCGATCAAACGGCTGCCGAAGCCGCGACGTTCCGGCGGCGCCACGGACGGCCCGCCTGTCTCGCGCCAGATGATGCCCAATTGCGGATTGTTGAGGTCCGCGACGCTCCAGTCGACCAGCACGCGACCGTCGCCTGCGGACAGGGCGCCATACTTGGCGGCGTTGGTGGCCAATTCGTGGAAGATCATGCCGAGGGAGACGGCCATGGCCGGGTCCAGCGCCACGTTCGGCCCGTTCAGGGTCAGACGATGCAGGCCGTGCGCCGTCGTTTCGTGCTCCAGCACCTCGCGCAGGTCAGCGCCTTCCCAGTGACTGCGGGTCAGCAGGTCGTGGGTATGCGACAGCGACAGGATGCGTGACTGGAAGGTCTCGGCGAACGAGCGTGGGTCTTCGTGCGAGCGCGCAGTCTGCATGGCGATCGACTGGACCGTGGCGAGCGTGTTCTTCACCCGATGGTTCAGTTCGTCGATCATCAGCTTCTGACGTTCGGCGGCCAGGACCGTGTCGGTGACGTCATGACCCTGGACGAAGACGCCGACGATCTCGCCGCTGTCGTTGCGAATGGGTTGATAGATGAAGTTGAGGTAGCGGGTCGTCAGCAATCCGTTGGGCGTCTGCTGCAGTTGCACCGGGCTTTGGCGACCGTGGAACGGCTCGCCGGTCGCCAGGACCTCGTCGAGGAAGTCGTAATAACCCTGACCCGCCAACTCCGGCAGAGCCTCGCGGATTGGCTTGCCGACGACGTCGCGATGGCCGATCAACTGGCCGTAGGCGCCGTTGTGTAACTGGATCACGTGCTCCGGTCCGTTCAGGACGGCGACGAAGCCCGGCGTCTGCATGAACATGTCCAGCAACTGGCGCCGCTCGGTTTCCAGACGCCGGTTATCCGCCTGAACGCTCAGGGCGCGGCGGAACATGCCGCCGCCGATGAGGCTGTCCAGCGCCGATGAGGCCTCCTCCGGCCGGAGCCGACCGACCTGACGACGCAGGCGCTCCAGTTCGGTGATGTCGCTGGTGTGCTGCAGGATGTGGGTGGTGCGGCCAGACGCATCCTTGATCGGCGTATGCGTGCAACTCCAGTAGCGATCTTCGTAAAGGACCGTGCCGTCGGCCTGCGTGATCAGGATCGGATAGTGAAGCACGGCCAGGTTGTCCGGTTGTCCGGTCGTCAGCACCTTGTCGAAGGAGGCCGCAAGCTGGCGGGCGTTTTCGCGTGACTTGTCGTCGGGTCCGCCGTCAAAGGCCTGCATAACAGGCTGGCCCAGCAAATCCTCGCGGCGGCGATGCGTCACGTCCAGATAGGCCTGGTTCATCCCGGCATAGCGGAGTTGGGCGTCGAGCAGCATGTAGGGGTTGGGCGAGGCGTCGAACGCGGCGACCAGATCGATTGTCTTGGCGAGTGTCCGCACCCTGGCCCCCGTGTTCGCTCATCCTAACGCGAGCGAAAGCGAAAGGGTGCGTGTTCCTGACGCAAAAATCGGGATTATGTCCAGTGGTCAAGTTTCCCGGCAGGCGTCGTCTGACTGCTGACGCCGAGGGAGTCCGACAGCGCCCAGTACATGGGCTTGGGGCTGTAGCTTTCGTCATAGGGCAGGCCGCGATTGACGCCCCGGACGGAGCGGACGCGTGCATCGACCTGTTCGGTCAGCCATGAAAACTTGTCGGTCAGGCCCCATGTCACGACGCCGCGAACCTCCGGGAAGGCCAGCATGATGTCGAGATAGCGACGGGTCTCGTCGGCGACCTTCTGATCCCGCGCTGTGGTGGAATGAGCGCCCTCGGCTTCCTTGACGTCCAGTTCGGTCACCGTGATGTCGAGGCCGAGGTCGATGAGCGCCTTGGTCATGTCCTGCAATCCGACCTTGTCGATCGGGCCCTTGGACAGATCCAGATGGGCCTGAACCCCGGCGCCGTCCAGCGGAACATCGGCCGCGCGCAGGCGGCGGAGCAGGGCGACGAAGGCCTGACGCCGCGCCTTGTCGACCGGGTTGCCGTACTCGAAACCATAGTCATTGATGACCAGGTGGGCCTGGGGCGCATGAGCACGCGCTTCCTCCATCGCCCGCTCGATATAGGTGGGGCCGAAGGCGTGGAAGAAGGTGTTGCGACGAAGGTTGCGCGCGCCCGTCTCGGTGTCGATGGGCTCGTTGATCACGTCCCACTCGTTGATGCGCGAGCCATAACGACCAAGGACCCGCGAGAAATGTTCCGACATCAGCCGCCAGTCGCGCTGCTCCAGCAGGTCGCGTCTGGCCCAGTCGGGGGTGCTTTGTTCCCACAACAGGGTGTGGCCACGGACCCTCAGGCCGTTGTCTTCCGAAAACGCCAGCAGGTCGTCCACTGGCGCGAAGTTGAGCTGACCCTTGCGCCATTCCAGCGAGTTCCACTTGAGGTGGATTTCAGGTGTCAGCACGTCGCAGTCGCGCAGGACCGCAGCGCGCAGGGCCCTGTCCTGTCGCAGATGGTCGGCGCGGGCCGCGGCGCCAAAATAGCGACCGCCGTTGCGAGCGGCGCGCGACAGGGAGGGGGCAGTGCTGCTTGCGTCGGGCAGGGCGGCGGCGCCTTCTCCCTCGGGCACGGCCCAGGCGCCGTGGGGTGCGACGGCCAGCGCCGGGACCAGGGCCAGGCCGGACAATACAGATCGTCGTGACGGAAGCGTCAGCATACTACGCCTAGCCTTCTCTGGATCGGAGAAGAGTAAGCGTGATCGTTAAGCTCCCCGGGGATAACGCCGGGTTAACGATTGTCCGTGGGTGATTTTAGGGCCGGATTATAGTCGTCGTTTGACGATCCGTCCTGCGGTTAAGCTTGAAATCAGAAGTTGCTGTAGAAACCGACGCGGATGTAGCCGTCGGAATCACGATTGTCGCCGTCGCTCAGTCCAGCGGAGATCTGGAACTCGCCTTGATCGCCCATCTTGAAGCCGAGCACCGGGCCCACGTGATAGGCTGAGTAGTTGGAATCCCCGTCCGCTGCGATTTCCAGCCCCGCCCGAACGCGGCCGGACGCGCCGATCGTGTGTGTCACGCTCGCCAGGGCGTCATAGTCGTCCAGGGTAAAGCCATAGGAGCCGTACCAGTCGACGCGCCACGGGCCGGCGACATGCCCGCCGTCCAGGCTGACCATGACCTCGCCTTCGCCGCCGTCGCGGCGATTGCCCGGGTCGCCGGGACTGAGGTCTGTGTCCACGTAGCGATAGCCCAGGCCCACGCTGCCCCAGGTCGGCCCCGAGCCAAAGCGATAGACCAGTTCCGCCTGCGCCCCGGTGAAGTCGGCGTCGATGGTCGTCGGGCCGTTCTGATAGTCGTAGCCGCCGGTGAAGACCACGCCGCGTACGGCCCATCCCTTGCCGTCGGCTGATCCGGGCAGGCCGACCGTCGCCCCGACATAGGCGGAATCCGCGACGTCCAGCTTGCCGCCCGCAAAGACTGTGTTGTTGTTCTGGGCGGCGGCGGAGCCTGACCAGCCCACCACACTGAGGGTGATCAGCGCAGCCGCGAGCGAGGCTTTCGGGAAGGGGCGGCGGTGGCGGTCGGTCATGAACATTTCCTGACGATGGTATCGATGGCGTCGTTTGCTGGGCGAGCCGAGGAATCTGCTTCAGATAGGCTGAACGGTTTGGATTAAGACTTTCAGACGACCAATTTCCCCCGTGTCAGCTCGGCCATGCATTCAGCGCTTCTGTCGACGGGGGTACGCGTACGCGACACCCAGGCGATCAACTCCTCCATGCCGCTGTCCATGTCGCGCCGGGGTTTGAAGCCATAGGCGCGCTCGATCTTTGAGATGTCGCCGAAGCAGTGCCTGATGTCGCCGACCCGATACCTGTTCAGGACTTCCGGGGCGATGTTCTTGCCCAGCAGGCGGGCCAGCACCCCGGCGATTTCGTTGACCGAGATCGGGGAGCCGCTGCCGACGTTGAACACGTCCCAGGTCTCGCGGTCGCTGTCCAGAACCGTGGCGAAGGCGCGGGCCACGTCCTGGACGTGAACGAAATCACGCATCTGGCGGCCGTCCTCGAACACCAGGGGCGGCTGGTCGTTCAGCAAGCGGGCGATGAAGATAGCGGCGACCCCGGTGTAGGGATTGCTCAGGGCCTGGCGCGAGCCGTAGGCATTGAACAGCCGCAGCGCGACGGTCGGAATCTGCAGGGCCCGGCCCACCGAAAGGAACATCTCCTCGTGGTCGCGTTTGTTGACCGCATAGATCGAGTTGGGTTGCAGAAGCTTGTCTTCGGCTGTGGGTACGGGTTCCAGTTCCTCGCCGTCGATCATGATCTCCCACCGGCGGGCTTCAAGCTGGGCGTGGGAGCGGACATCGGCGGTCACGCGGCCATGAGTAGAGGGGCGGATGTAGTCGCCTTCGCCGTAGATCGACATGGACGAAGCTACCGCGATCCGTTCGACGGTGTGCGGCTTTTGCGACAGCACCTCCAGCATGACGGCGGCGGTCATCACGTTGTTTCGAGTGTAGTCGACGATATTGGTCATGCTCTGACCCACGCCGACCGAGGCGGCGAGGTGCGCCAGATGGGTGACGCCCTTGAGCGCCGCCTCAAACACGCCTTCGTCCAGAATATCGCCCCGGATGCGTCGTGCTCGTCGGTCCAGGTAGCTCGGCCAGCCCTCGGCGTCCATTTCTCCGTCGCCGTGAACCTGCGGCGACAGATTGTCCAGAACGCTGACGCGATAGCCGCGCGCCAGCATGGCGTCGACCAGATGTGAGCCGATGAATCCGGCGCCGCCGGTGATCAGGACATGATTTTCCATGATCGCGCGCTCTCAATGATGGTGGTGAGGCAGGACGCCGTACTGATCCAGCTTGGACCGCACGAGCCTGTTGTTGGCGTCGATCTTCTCGGTGCGCTGCCAGACCTGACCACTGTCCTTCAGATACATGACGAAGCCGAGCGTCAGGGGGATGATCCACATGCACCACCAGACCATCACGAAGATCGGATTGACCATCAGCATGTAGCCGATGCGCTCCGAGGTCCGCTCCAGCACAAGCCCGGTTCGCGTCCAGGTTCGCATGTAGAGGCCGACGATCAGCATGGTGAAGGCGATGATGTTGAACACTGACAACACCACCAGCCAAATCGGCAGGAAGTTGTCGCCCATGAAGAAGCGCCATGCCGCCCAGACGCCGAGGGGGATGCCCAGGGTGTTCACCCACAGCGACATGCAGGGCAGGAAGTTGGTCCAGGCGCGAACCCGTTCCCCGAAGGTGAAGTCCATCTCCCTGAGCGGGCGGCCCAGGCTCTGGAAGAAGCCGGCGACCCAGCGCTTCCTCTGCGTGATCCCCTCGCCGAAGGTTTCAGGCACCTCCTCGATGAGGGAGCTGTCGATGATGCCCAGGGTCTTGCCGTTCTTCCAGAACCGCTCGCCGACCTCGGGGTCCTCGATGGTGATCCAGGGGTGGAAGCCGCCGAGGGCGATCAGGTCGTCGACCTTGAAGAACAGGCCTTTGCCCAGCACCCAGAAGGGCTGCTTCGGGTCTGACAGGTGGCCGTATTTCGCGCCGTCCCAGGTCATGTGGTCGAAGGCGTGGAAGGCGGCGGCCAGGCTGGCCGTCAGGTTGCCGGCGACGTTACGGGCTTGAAGAACATCATACTTCTGCAGACCGATGGCGGCGGCCTTGAAATGATCGGCCGGCGGGCAACTGTCGGCGTCGATGTAGTCGATGGTCAGGTGGCTCTTGTCGCGGTGCGTCTCGGCGACCTGATAAAGGGCGTAGATCAGCTGACGGGTCTTCTTGGGCGGGAGGTCCTTGACGCCGGCTCGCTTGCCGCTGTGCCACCAGTAGGCCTTGGGATTGGCGTCCCAGGCGCGCCAGACCATGTCCCAGCGCGGATCGCTGGTCGGCGGCACTTCCAGGATCTCCACGAAGGGAAATGCGGTGGTCAGCCTCTGGAGGCTGGCGATCGTCTCTGTGTCGTTGGCGTTCGGGATGGCGACGACGCGGTACCGACTGCCGGGGTAGTCGAGCTTGGACAGGGCGGTGAAGGTCGTCTCCATCGTCCGCTCAAGCTCACGCAGCACGGGATAGAGCAGGACGATGAAGGGCATCTCCGCCTCGGTGGCGGGCAGGGGGTCGTCCATATCCACGCTGTTGACGCGAAGGGAGCGGAAATACATCTCCAGCAGGAAACAACCCAGGTAGAGCAACTGGGATATGGCGAACAGCCATACGAGGATCGTTGGTACGCCGTAGTTTTCCATCGAGAGGCCCGCCCGCAATTTCCGTGTTGGAGTGCTGTCTGTCCAGTCGTGTCGAAGGTGTCGCTAAACCGCTGTACTGATGTCAGGAGGCGAAGGCGTTTGTGGATTTCCGTCCGCTCCGGCTCATTTCATCCATGAAGTAGGCGATGGTTCTGGCCAGGCCGTCCTGCAGAGGGACTTGCGGCGACCAGTTCAACTGCTGCAGGGCGCGCGAAATGTCGGGTTTGCGGCGACGGGGGTCGTCCACCGGCAGCGGGTGGTGCACAATGCGGGACCTGGACCCGGCCATTTGAAGGATTTGCTCGGCCAGCTGGTTGACCGTGGTTTCCTGGGGGTTGCCGATGTTCACCGGGCCGTCGATGCCGTCGTTGGTGTTCATCAGGCGGATGAAACCTTCGACAAGGTCGTCGACAAAGCAGAAGGAACGGGTCTGCTCGCCGCTGCCGTAGATGGTGATGTCCTCGCCCATCAGGGCCTGGACGATGAAGTTAGACACCACGCGCCCGTCATCTGGGTGCATGCGCGGACCATAGGTGTTGAAGATGCGGACGATCCGCGTGGTCAGGCCGTGCTGGACGCCGAAGTCCGTCACCAGGGTTTCGGCGAACCGCTTGCCCTCGTCGTAGCAGGAGCGCGGTCCGACGGTGTTGACGTTGCCGCGGTAACTCTCGGTCTGCGGGTGAACCTCGGGGTCGCCATAGATTTCGGATGTCGAGGCCTGAAAGAAGCGGGCCTTGTCCCGCGCCGCCTTGTTGAGAAGGTTCAGTGTTCCCAGAGAACAGGTGAGCGCTGTTTTCACCCGATCATATTGATAGTGAACGGGCGACGCCGGGCAGGCCAGATTGTAGACTTGCTGGACTTCCGGCAAGTCTTCGGGAAGTGGCGTGTTGATGTCGTGTTCCATTAACATGAACCTGCCAGACGCACTCAGGTGATCCACGTTCTGCGGTCGACCAGTGTGAAAGTTGTCGATACAGATTACCGAGTGCCCGCTATCCACCAATCGGGCGCATAGGTGCGATCCAAGAAAGCCGGCTCCACCGGCTACTATGGATGTTGCACTTTCCGGGTGGCGCGAAGTGTTCGCTTGACCATAAAAATCGACGTTTTCAACCATTTGACTTTGACCTGGTTGTTCAGTTGATCATTGATCTGTTTTTTTACGCACGACGACTGAATTCATCCGCCGGGGGAATTGCCAAAACCACAAGCGGCACGTTATCGATTCGTTAACCAATGGCTCGAACTTGGGTTCCGCCCCAAAATCGCCAATATGTCGCCACGTTGCAAAAAGGGGACGTTTTGGTCGCCGCAAGGAGGCAGGTAGGGGCTGTCATGCCTCTCGCTTGATGCGGAGGCGGCGTCGGATAACCACTCCGACCTTCGGGCCGGGCGTTGACCTTGGGGGGGCTACAGGCGAACGAAGGGCTGCATCAGACGCCCGATCCAGCCATCGAGCTGGATTTCGCCGTCCAGCGCGACCACGCAGAGGCAGGGGATGTCCGACACGACGCGGGGCTGGTGCAGGACGTCATGGTCGGCTTCTTCAAGATCGCCGACGTCGAACCGTTCGGTGTCGGTCGCGTAGGCCCCGGAGAGGACGCAGGTCAATTCGACCCCGCCGTGGGTGTGACGCGGCGTTTCGCGGCCCGGGTCGATTTTCAGCAGGATGACCCGGCAGGCGCCGTCGCGCGGGGCGTGGACGTCGCGCGCCCTGATGCCAGGGCCGATCCAGCGCCAGGGCCCCAGAGCATAGCGCCGAAGCGGCTCCGGCAGTTCTGGCATGTCGTTGAGCGGGGGCTGGGGCGTGGCATGGCCGGCATCCGTCTCGATCCGCGCCAGGGTTCGCGCCAGGGCGTCGTCAGACATGAGGGCAGGTGCGGTTTCGTCGAGCAAGGCGCCGCCTACTGCCTGTAACTGGCGCACCCAGGCGTCGTTGGCCGGACGCAGCGCCAGATGGGTCGCGACGACCACGGCCTCGGGCGGGCTGAGCGTTCCGGCCGCATAGGCGAGCAGCCGATCTTCGGACGGGTTACGGTTGGGATTCATCACGACGCCTCGGCGGAAGCTTCAAGTATGAGGCGGAGCTTGATCATGGCGTTTCGAATGCGGGACTTGACGGTCCCGAGCGGCAGATCGAGCCGTCGGGCGATTTCGGAATGAGGGCTGTCCAGAAAGAAGGCGAGGCGCAGGACCTCGACCTGATCGGGTTTGAGCCGGGACAGGGCGTCACGAACCCGTTTGGCGTCCTGTGACGCCGCCAGGATGTCGTCCGGCCGCTGCACCTCGACATCCCCCAGTTCGATTTCCGGCGTCGGCAGGGGGCGAGCGTCGCGACGCAGCATGTCGAGTCGACGGTTGCGCGCGATGGTGAATATCCAGGTGGCGGCGCGCGCCTTGCGGGCATCGAACAGGTCGGCCT
>Ga0247827_10000873_pt1 | contig 13186 bp, 8 predicted proteins | sample 12C_Control_Day2_FD_194414 | JGI IMG/M metagenome (GOLD analysis project Ga0247827, IMG submission 194414) | Soil microbial communities from agricultural site in Penn Yan, New York, United States - 12C_Control_Day2 | ecosystem: Environmental > Terrestrial > Soil > Agricultural land | place: USA... | reverse complement strand
GAGCGCAACCGCTTCCTCAACCTGCTGGCCGAGATCGGCGAGAACGTGGTGGTCATCCTGTCGACCCACATCGTCGAGGACGTGGCCGACCTGTGCCCGCGCATGGCGGTGCTGGCGGGCGGCAAGATCCAGCTGGAAGGCGCGCCGCTGGAGCTGATGAAGCAGATGTCGGGTCGCGTGTGGAAGAAGGCCATCGCCAAGGAGGCGCTGCCGGAGCACCGCGCTCGCTACGAGGTCATCTCGACGCGCCTGTTCGCCGGTCAAACCGTGATCCACGTCCTGGCCGACGCCAAGCCGGGCGAGGGCTTCGAACCCGCCTCGGGCGGTCTGGAGGACGTCTATTTCTCGACCCTGGCCGCCTCGCGCCGCCCGGCCGTCGCTCAAGCCGCCTGAGGCCCGGATCATGTTCGGGAAAGTCGCGGCCTTCGAGTTCCGCTATCAACTTCGCCAGCCCGCCTTCTGGGTCATTTCCATCCTCTTCTTCCTGCTGAGCTTCGGTCTGGTCGCCAGCCCGAACGTCAGCCTGGGCACGGGCGGCAACGTCCTGAAGAACGCGCCCTATGCGATCGCGCAGGCGCATCTGGCCTTCAACCTCTTCTTCATGCTGGCGACGACCGCCATCGTCGCCAACGTCGTGGTGCGTGACGCCACGACCGGCTTTGGCCCCATGATCCAGGCCAGCCGGTTGTCGAAATTCGACTACCTCTACGGTCGCTTCCTCGGCGCCTTCGCCGTGGTGGCCCTGGCCTTCCTGGCGGTCGCGCTGGGCATCCTGATCGGCACGCTGATGCCGTGGGTGGACAAGGAGACGGTCGGGCCCTTCCGTCCGTTCGACTACCTCTACAGCTTCGTCGTCATGGGCCTGCCGGGCCTGCTGTTCAGCTCGGCGGTCTTCTTCACCCTGGCGACGGTGACGCGCTCGATGATGGCGACCTATGTCGGCGTCGTCGGTGTCTTCATCCTCTACATGACCACGACCACGGTGTTCGGCTCCAAGCCGGAGCTGGAGACGCTGGTGGCCTGGCTGGAGCCCTTCGGCGCCGGCGCCTATGGCCTGGCGACCAAATACTGGACGGCGGCCGAACGGAACACGATCAACGCGCCGCTGACCGGCCTGCTGCTGGGCAACAAGCTGCTGTGGCTGGGCGTCAGCCTGGCTTTCCTGGCTGCCGCCTGGCCCCTGTACAATCCGTCGCCGCGCGGGTCGAAGCTGCGCAAGCAGGAGAAGCTGAAGGCTATGGCCGAGGCCGCGCCTGACGCCAGCGCTCCCGTCGCGCCCCTGGCGGCGCCGTCCTACGGCTTCAAGGCCGGGTTGGCGCAGCTGATTTCGCGCACCGGCTTCGAGATGAAGGCGGTGTTCAAGAGCCCGGCCTATTTCGTCATGCTGGCCCTGGGTTTCGCCTTCGGCATCGCGACCCTGCTGTTCGCTGGCGAGATCTACGGCGCGCCGATCCTGCTGGTGACGCGCGTGGTGATCGAGACCCTGGGCAGTTCGTTCAGCCTGATCGTCCTGATCATCGCCATCTATTATTCGGGCGAGTTGGTCTGGCGCGATCGCGAGCGGCGTACACATGAGATCATCGACTCGACCGCCACGCCCGACTGGACCTTCCTGCTGCCGAAGACCCTGGCCCTGATCCTGGTCCTGGTCTCGACCCTGCTGGCCGCCTCGCTGGCCGGGGTGATCGTGCAGACGATCAAGGGCTACACCAACTACGAACTCGGCAAGTACCTGTTCTGGTTCGTCGTGCCCCAGTCGATCAGCTTCGCTCTGATGGCGGTGCTGGCCATCTTTGTGCAGTTGCTATCGCCCAACAAGTTCGTCGGCTGGGCCATCATGGTGGTCTATCTGATCTCGACCATCGTTCTGTCCAACATGGGCTTCGACCACGTCCTCTACCGCTATGGCTCGGGGACGGGCATGCCGCTGTCGGACATGAACGGTCTGGGCAAGTTCGCGGGCTACGCCGCCTGGATGCAGGCCTATTGGTCGGCCTTCGCCATCGTCCTGCTGGTCATCGCCTATGGTCTGTGGCGTCGGGGGGCGGAGACGCGCTTCATGCCGCGCCTGAAGCGTCTGCCGCGTCGCCTGATGGGACCGGCTGGCGTCATCGGCGGCGTCGCCCTGACCGCCTTCGTGGCCTTGGGCGTCTTCACCTTCATCAACACCAACGTCTGGAACGAGTACCGCAGCCGCGATCAGCAGGAGCAGCTGATGGCGGACTATGAAAAGACGCTGCTGAAATATGAGAAGACGCCTCAACCCTCGATCACCGACGTCAAGCTGGACCTGGACCTCTATCCGCACCAGCCGCGCCTGACGACCAAGGGGACCTATGTCATCGAGAACCAGACGGGCGCGCCTCTCAATGAGGTTCACCTGCGCTGGAACGACGGCCTTAAGATCGAGAACCTGGACGTTCAGGGCGCGACGCTGGCCAAGGAGTGGCCCGAGTTCGAGTACCGCATCTATCGTTTCTCGACGCCCATGCAGCCGGGCGAGAAGCGCACTATCGCCTTTGAAACGGTGCTGGAGCAGCGCGGCTTCAAGAACAGCGGCGACACCACGCGGATCGTCGACAACGGCACCTTCGTCAACAACGGCGAGTTCGGCCTGACCATCGGCATGGGCCGCGATGGCCTGCTGTCCGACCGGGCCAAGCGCCGCAAGCACGGCCTGCCGGCCGAGCTGCGCATGGCCAAGCTGGAGGACGTCAGCGCGCAGAACCAGAACTACATCGGTTCGGGCTGGGTTAACGCCGACATCACCGTGACCACGGTCGCCAATCAAACGCCGATCGCGCCAGGCTACAAGGTGTCGGACGTGACCAGGGACGGCCGCCGCACGGCTCGCTTCGTCACCGAGGCGCCGGTGCTGAACTTCTTCTCGGTCCAGTCGGCTGACTATCAGGTGGCCAAGGAGCAGCACGGCCCCATCGAACTGGCCGTCTATTACCACAAGGGCCACGAGCGGAACGTCGAGCGGATGCTGAACGGCATGAAGGCGGCGCTGGACTACTACAGCACGGCTTTCAGCCCGTATCAGTTCCGTCAGGCCCGGATCATCGAGTTTCCGGCCTATCAGACTTTCGCCCAGGCTTTCGCCAACACCATGCCCTACTCGGAAGGGCTCGGCTTCATCGCCGACCTGACCGACGAGGAGAAGATCGACTACGTCACCTACGTCACCGCCCACGAGGTCGGCCACCAGTGGTGGGCGCACCAGGTCATCGGTTCGGACCAGCAGGGTTCGACCCTGCTGTCGGAATCCCTGGCGCAATACTCGGCGCTGATGGTGATGGAGAAGCTGTACGGACCCGACAAGATCCGCCGCTTCCTCAAGTTCGAACTGGACCGTTACCTGCGTTCGCGCGGGATGGAGCGGCTGGAGGAGATGCCGCTGATGCGGGTCGAGAACCAGCAGTACATCCACTATCAGAAGGGCGGGCTGGTCATGTACCTGCTGCGGGATCAGATCGGCGAGGAGGCAGTGAACCGCGCCCTGCGTCGGGTGCTGGCGCAGTACGCCTTCAAGTCCGCGCCCTATCCGCGCTCGCTGGACCTGGTCGCGGCCATCCGCGCCGAGGCCCCGGCCGACAAGCAGGCCCTGATCACCGACCTGTTCGAAAAGATCACCCTGTATGACGTGAAGACCAAGTCGGTCACGGCGACCAAGCGCGCCGACGGCAAGTGGGACGTCGCCCTGACGGTCGAGGCCCGCAAGCTCTACGCCGACGGCAAGGGCGAGGAGACCGAGGCCCCGCTGAACGAGACCTTCGACGTCGGCCTGTTCTCGGCTGAACCCGGCAAGGGCGCGTTCGACCAGAAGTCGGTCATGCTGATGGAGCGTCGGCCCCTGCGCAGCGGGACCCAGGTCTTCCGCTTCGTCACGGACAAGAAGCCGGCCTTTGCGGGGATCGATCCCTACAACCGCTGGATCGACCGCAACTCGGACGACAACGTCAAGCCGGTCGGCTGATCGGCGGACCAGCCGAAAAGGAAGAGGGGGAGGGCGACGCTCTCCCCCTTTTTTCATGCCGGCGGCATGAGGGAGACGCGCAAAGATTCCATGACCGCGTGAAGGGCTGTTCGTTCAGATTTTCAGGATTGGGGGGCGGTGTGCGCCATTCCCTTCGCTGAAGAGAATGGCGCGAGTGACGGGGCTCGAACCCGCGACCTCCGGCGTGACAGGCCGGCACTCTAACCAACTGAGCTACACCCGCGTTTCCTCCGCGAGGAGGAGAAGGGGCGAATAAGGGCGACTCACGTCCCGGTCAAGCGAGAGTGTGCGGCACGCCGAAAAAGGTCGCGAGGAGACCTGGCGAACCTTGGCGATCAGACTGAAAGGGAAGGCTGTCCGGGGCGGTGTGCGCCATTCTCTTCGCTGAAGAGAATGGCGCGAGTGACGGGGCTCGAACCCGCGACCTCCGGCGTGACAGGCCGGCACTCTAACCAACTGAGCTACACCCGCGTTCCCCTCCGCGAGGAGGAGAAGGGCCGATTAAGGGCGACTCATGACCCGGTCAAGCGCAATGTGCGAAAGCGCCGAAATTAGCTGCGAATTCAGCCGCTAGCGGCCGCAATCCAGACCGGCGGCGTCCGGCGCGGCGGTCGCCCCGAGGCCGAGCGCCTTCTGCATGAAGACCACGTCGCGCCAGGCATCGAACTTCCATCCGGCGGCGTGGAAGACGCCGACGTGCTCAAAGCCCGCGGCGGCGTGCAGGGCGATGGAGCCCGCGTTGGCGCTGTCGCCGATCACCGCCACCATCTGGCGCATGCCCAGGGCTTCGCAAGCGTTGAGCAGAGCCTCCAGCATGGCCTTGCCGAGCCCGCGCCCGCGAAACGCCTCAGCCACATAGATCGAGTCCTCGACGAGGAAGCGATAGGCGGCGCGCAGGCGGTAGGGGCCGGCGTAGGCGTAGCCCGCGACCTGACCGTCGATCTCGGCGACCAGCACCGGCAGACCCAGCGAGGCGGGGACGGCCAGCCGCGCGCCCATCTGTTCGGCGGTGGGGACGTCCAGCTCGAACGTCCCCGTGCCGTTCAGCACGCTGTCGGCGTAGATGGCCGTGACGGCCGCCAGGTCGGCTTCCGTGAACGGCCGGACGATCACGCCTTTTCCCAGCCCTTGTCGACGGCCCAGACGGCGAAGGCGTAGTCGTGGGCGACGTCCTTCAGATAGTCGAAGCGGCCCGACGAGCTGAAGTGACCCGCCGTCATATTGATCTTTAGCAGGACAGGATTGCCCGAGGTGGTCGCAGGCCGCAGCTTGGCCACCCACTTCTCCGGCTCCCAATAGGTGACGCGCGGATCGGACAGGCCGCCGGTCGCCAACACCGCCGGATAGGGCTTGGCCTCGATCTGATCATAGGGGCTGTAGCTGTACATGTAGTCGTAGGCGGCGGCGTCCTCGATCGGATTGCCCCACTCGGGCCATTCCGGCGGCGTCAGCGGCAGGGTGGTGTCGCTCATGGTGTTGATCACGTCGACGAAGGGCACGCTGCCGATCACCCCGGCCCACAGGTCGGGACGCATATTGGTGACAGCGCCCATCAGCAGGCCGCCGGCCGAGCCGCCCTGGGCCACGATCTTGCCCGCCGTGGCGTAGTTCCGGTCGATCAGGTGTTCGGCGCAGGCGACGAAGTCGGTGAAGGTGTTTTTCTTGGTCATCCGCCGGGCGCTGAGGAACCAGTTCCAGCCCTTGTCCGAGCCGCCGCGGATGTGGGCGATGGCGTAGATGAAGCCACGGTCCACCAGCGACAGCCGGTTGGTCGAGAAGCTGGCCGCCATCGGGATGCCGTAGGAGCCGTAGCCATAGAGCAGCAGCGGCGCTGACCCATCGACCGGCGTGTCCTTGCGGCGCAGCACCGTCACCGGCACCAGTTGGCCGTCCGAGGCCGGGGCGTTCAGCCGCTCGACCACATAGTCCGCCGGATTGTGGCCCGAGGGGATCTCCTGAACCTTGCGCAGGCTCCGCTCACGCGTCTTCAGGTCGTAGTCATAGGTCGAGGTCGGCGTGGACGGCGAGTTGTAGCCATAGCGCATGACCGTGGCGTCGAACTCCGACGCCCCGCCCAGCGACAGGGCGTAGGCGGGCTCGTCCACGGCGATCTCGTGCTCGGCGCCGGCGCGGTCGCGGATGACGATCTTGGTGTTGGCGTCGGCGCGTTCCTGACGCCCCAGATAGTCCTTCACCAGGGCGACGCCCTCGATGAAGCGGCCGGGCGTATGGGGGATCAGGTCCTTCCAGTTGGCCTTGGCGGGGGCGTTGGTCGGGGCCTCGACCACCTTGAAGTCGATGGCGTCGTCGGCGTTGGTGCGGACCACCCAGCGGTCGCCCCAGTGGTCCAGATCATACAGGCGGCCGTCCTGGCGCGGCTCGACCACGACTGGCGTCGCCGTAGGGTTCGCGCCCGGAATGATGCGGCCTTCTGAGGTCTCCTGATTGCCGATGCCGATGACGATGAAGGCGTCGTCGGCAGTGCGGCCGACACTCTGGAACATGCCCTCGTCGGTTTCCTCATAGACCAGGGCAGTCTCGCCGCCGCGCGCGGGGCGGCGGAAGATCTTGTCCGGGCGGCCGTTGTCGTCGCGGTTGGTCCAGAAGATCCACTGGCTGTCGGGCGAGAAGGTGAAGTTCTCGGTCGCCGATTCGATAGGGTTAGGCAGGACCTCGCCGGTCGCCAGGTCCTTGACGTAGATCTTGTAGACCTCGGAGCCTTGGGCGTCCTCGGCATAGGCGAACAGGGCGTGGTCGGGGCTGTGCTCGACAGCCGACACCTCGGAATAGGCCTTGCCCTCGGCCAGAGCATTGCAGTCCAGCAGGAGCTGAGGCGTCGGGGCCTTGATGAAGTTCTTGGTCACGGGCTGACCGTCGACCATCCAGGTCCCCTGGCGCTCGACCCGCATATAGCGAGGGTGCTGCTCGCCAGTGCGGTACTCCGTGAAATATTCCCAGGCGCCGTCTGCGGCAGGGACGGAGCTATCGTCCTCCTTGATGCGGCCCTTCATCTCTTCGAACATCGCCGCCTGCATCGGCAGGGTCGAGGCCATCACCGCTTCACGATAAGCGTTCTCGGCGGTCAGGTGCTCCTTGACGTCAGCCTTGATCAGCGACGGGTCACGCAGCACGGCCTGCCAGTTGTCGTCCTTCATCCACTGATAGTCGTCGACGCGGACGCGGCCCAACTGCTCGATGCGGACGGGGACCTTCTTGGCGACGGGCGGTTGGGGCAGGGACATCGAGGCTCCGGTAGTCGAACGGGCTAGAGCGGGGGAGGCGGCGGTCAGGCCGACAGCGGCGGTCGAGGCGATCAGTTCGCGGCGATTCATGAAGAGGGCTCCCCCAATGGTTCGGGCGGACCTTGTGCCCGTGAACGGGCCGCGTCAAATGGCGGAATGATCACTCAGGACGTTCCGCCCGCACCGCCCGCCGCCGTCGCTCCCGTTCCCTGGGACCTGACCGTCGGCCTGATCAACGCCACGGTGCAACTGGACCAGCCGCTGGACGAGAGCACGCGCAAGGTCGGCACGGGTTTCCTGATTTCCGCGCCCAGGCCGGACGGGACGCCGCGCGTGGTTCTGGTCACCGCCGCCCACGTCTTCAATGTCATGCCGGGGAGCGAGGCGCGCATCGGCTGGCGCACGCCCGAGGCGGACGGGGCGTGGAAGTTCACGCCGGGTCCCTTAGCCATTCGCGACGCTGCCGGGACTCCCTTGTGGACCCAGCATCCCGAGCGCGACGTGGCCGTCATGGAAGTGGCTGCGCCCGCCGCCTTCGCTCAGGCGGCGATACCGCTCGGTTGGCTGGCCGACGAAAACACCTTCGACCGCTGGCGCGTCGGGCCGGGCGACGAGCTTATGGCGCTGGGCTATCCGCACGGCCTGTCGGCGAACAAGGCGGGCTTCCCCATCCTGCGCCTCGGCCGGATCAGTTCCTGGCCGCTGACGCCGATCCGTCACTTCCCGATCTTCCTGCTGGATTTCGCCGTGTCGCAGGGCAACTCGGGCGGGCCGGTCTTCTGGACGCCCGCTGTGGATCGCCTGCCCGGTGCGCCAACGCCAGATCACCCCTACATCGCAGGGGTTCTGGTGCAGGAAGTTCAGGGCGGCGGCGAGGGGCTGGAACTGGGCGTCGTGGCCCACGCCCAGTATGTGCGCGAGGCGATCGCCCTGCTGGATCAACCTGCGGCATCCCAGCCGTAGCGGAGCGAAGAGCCGGGACCGCTTCAGACGTTGCCGTTTCCTGCGGCCCCGGATAGGCGCTGTGCGCCTTCCGGGGTGACGACGAGCGTTAGCCGGCGAGGGCTTCGACGCTGAGGCCTTGCAGCAGGTCTCCCCCCTGGCCCACAGCGGCGAGACGGCTGGAGACGTGGCCAAGCACGTTGGCGGCGTAGAGTTCGTAGAGGTCCAGCTTGCCTTGCAGCCAGACGGGATCGCCGTTCCCGGCGTCCAGGCGGGCCTTGGCGGCCAGCGCGCCCTTGGCCAGCATCCAGCCGCCGACCACGTCGCCCATCAGCTTCAGATAGGCGTCTGCGCCGGCCAGAACATCGGCGGCGCCGTCAGCGGCGGCCTTGCGGTCCAGCAGCCACAGGGTGGCGTCCTCGACGGCTTCGATGGCGGTGGCGAAGCGCTCAACCGGCTTGCCGGTGTAGAGACGGTCGATCTGGGCCAGGGTGTCCTTCATGTCGGCGATCAGGGCCTTGGCCGACTCGCCGCCGTCCATCGACAGCTTGCGGCCGACCAGGTCCATGGCCTGGATGCCGTTGGTGCCCTCGTAGATCGGGGTGATGCGGGCGTCGCGATAGTATTGGGCCGCGCCGGTTTCCTCGATGAAGCCCATGCCGCCGTGGACCTGAACGCCCAGCGAGGCGACCTCGCAGCCGACGTCGGTGGACCAGGCCTTGGCGATGGGGGTGAACAGGTCTTCGCGGCCCTTCCACAGCTTGCGGTCGGCTTCGGCAGCGGCGTGTTTGGCCAGGTCGGCGGCGACGCCGGTGGACAGGCAGATGGCGCGTGCGGCGGCGATCTTGGCCTTCATAACGCCGAGGGTGCGGCGCACGTCGGGGTGGTCGAAGATCGGGGCGTTCTTCTCGCCGGTCCAGACGCTGCGGCCCTGACGGCGCTCCAGAGCATAGGCCAGGGCGTGCTGATAGGCGCGCTCGGCGATGCCGACGCCCTCGACGCCGACGGCCAGGCGGGCGGCGTTCATCATGACGAACATATGGGCCAGGCCCTCGTTCGGACGGCCGACCAGTTCGGCGCGGGCGCCCTCATAGGACATGACGCAGGTGGGCGAGGCGTGGATGCCCAGCTTGTGTTCGACGCCGACCGGGTGGAAGGCGTTGCGTTCGCCCAGCGACCCGTCGGCGTTGACCGCAAACTTGGGCGTCAGGAACAGGCTTATGCCCTTCGGCCCGGCCGGGGCGTCGGGCAGCCGGGCCAGCACCAGGTGGACGATGTTGTCCGTGGCGTCGTGGTCGCCCCAGGTGATGAAGATCTTCTGGCCGTTCAGGGCATAGGTCCCATCACCGTTCGGCGTGGCCGTGGTGGTCAGGGCGCCCAGGTCCGAACCGGCGTGCGGCTCGGTCAGCACCATGGCGCCGGTCCATTCACCGCTGACCAGCTTGGTCAGGTAGGTGGTCTTCTGATGCTCGGTGCCGACCTGCTCCAGCGCCTCGATCGAGGCCAGCGACAGCATGGGGCAGAGGCCGAAGGCCATGTTGGCGGCGTGGACGGTTTCATAGGCCGCCAGCTCCAGCGCCTTGGGCAGGGCCTGGCCGCCGGCCTCGACCGAGGCGGTCAGGCTGGTCCAGCCGCCTTCGGCGAACTGGCGATAGGCGTCGGCAAAGCCGGGGGCGGCGGTGACGGCGCCGTTGGCGTACTTGGCGCCGGCCAGATCACCGGGACGGTTCAGCGGAGCCAGCACCTGTTCCGAGAACTGGCCTGCGGCCTCCAGCACCGCGCCCATGACGTCGGCGTCGTAGTCGGCAAAGGCGCCGGTGGCGGCGACCTGATCGATGCCGGCAACGGCTTCCAGGGCGAAGGCGAGGTCACGGACGGGGGCGCGGTAGCTCATGGCGGTCTCCAGAATCTTCAACATGCTTCTGACGCCCGAGGCGTCGATGATGCAAGGGCGCTTGGACTTTGGTCTCGGTTCGGCCACTCTCTGCCCCAGTGCCGTCGCGGAAGGAAAGACCTTGGCTGAACCCCGGAACCGCTATTCCACCATCTCCCTGATCCTGCACTGGGTCATCGCCCTGGCCGTGGTCGCCCAGGTGGCGCTGATCATGGCGCATGATGCGACCGAGGGGCCGCTGTCGCGCGAGTTCGTGCAGACGCACAAGGCGGTCGGCCTGACCATTCTGGTCCTGACGCTTGGGCGAATCGGCTGGCGGCTGGCCAATCCTCTGATCGCCCTGCCGGTCGAGATGCCGAAGTGGGAGCGGATCCTGTCGCGGGGGACGCAATTCCTTTTCTACGCCGTGCTGCTGGGCATGCCGTTGACGGGGTGGCTGGCATCGTCGGCCGCCGGGCGCGATATCAGCTGGTTCGGTCTGTTCCAGTGGCCCTTGCTGCCGATCGGCGGCGGGCGAGAGGCGGCGGGGCAGTTCATGGACGTGCATGAAATCGTGGCCAAGCTGCTCTACGTCCTGATCCTGCTGCATGTCGCAGGGGCGCTGAAGCATCAGTTCATCAATCGGGACAATGTGCTGCACCGCATGATCCCGATCATCCCGCGCCGGCCATGACCGGCGACACGCCCGAAATCGCCGCCGAGGCGTTGAAGACCGGGCGGCTGGTCATCCTGCCGACCGAGACGGTCTATGGCTTGGCGGCTGACGCCTCGAACCCGCAGGCGGTGGCGCGTATCTTCGAGGCCAAGGGAAGACCGCGCTTCAACCCCTTGATTGCACACGTCGCCAACGGCCTGGACGCCGAAGCCATCGCTGTGTTCGACGACCGCGCGCGGGCGCTGACCGAGGCCTTCTGGCCCGGTCCGCTGACCATCGTGGCCCCGGTGCGGGACCGCGAGCGGGTCTGTGATCTGGCGCGCGCGGGACTGGACAGCGTCGCCGTGCGCGTGCCGGGCCATCCGCGCGCGCGGGCGGTGATCGCGGCCTTCGGCGGGGCCGTGGTGGCGCCCTCGGCCAACCGCTCGGGACGGCCGAGTCCGACGACCTTCGATGATGCGCTGGAGGAAACCGGCCAGTCGGTCGGCGCCGCCGTCGACGGCGGCCCTTGCGCCGTGGGCGTGGAAAGCACGGTGGTTTCAGTGCTGGACGGGCGTGTGGCTCTGCTGCGCCCCGGATCAGTGACGCGCGAAGAGATCGAGGCCGTGGTCGGGCCGCTGGCGGAAGAGGCGGGGCAGGGGCATCGCTCGCCCGGTCGGCTGGCTCTGCACTACGCCCCCGACGCCCCGGTGCGGATCGAGGCCCAGACGGCGAACGACGGCGAAATCCTGCTGGGCTTCGGCCCCGGCGTCGGCGAGGCGCGCTGGAGCCTGAGCCCCGCCGGCGACCTGCGCGAGGCGGCGGCCAATCTGTTCCGGCTGCTGCGCGAAGCGGACCGGACCAAGCCTGCGAGCATCGCCGTGTCGCCGATCCCGCACAAGGGGCTGGGCGAGGCGATCAACGACCGCCTGCGCCGCGCGGCGGGTTTTGTCGGCTAGAGGAAACGGGCCTTCAGATCGACGCTGGAGGCTTTCCCAACCTGTGGGGCGCAGGTTTCCAGCCATTGTTCCGCCGCCTGACGTCCGCGCGACTTCAGGTCGTTCAGGAAGCTCCATTCCGTGTCGAACTTGGTCGACAGCGACAGGTTGCCCAGCCAGTCGTCGACCTCGATGGCGTGCATGCGGACCGCGCGATGGCGATCTTCGGTGCGGCTGAGCTTACCCTCGGCGATCAGGTCCTGAACGAAGGCGACGGCCCGCAGCTCAGCCACCAGAGGCGCGTTGAACAGGATCTCGTTCAGCCGGTCCATGATCTCGCCTGCCTCGCGCGGGGCCTCGTCGCGGACGAAGGGGTTCAGCGGCAGCAGCAGGATGTCGTCCGGCGTGTCGGCGTAGAACAGCGGCCACAGCGCCGGGTTGGCCAGATAGCCGCCGTCCCAATAGGGCTCACCCTCGATCTCTACAGCCTGGAACAGGTGGGGCAGACAGGCCGAGGCCAGCAGCACGTCAGGCGTGATCTCAGGCGTTCTGAACAGGCGCGAACGCCCGGCGCGGACCGCCGTGGTCGAGACGATCAACTGAATGCTTGAGCCCCGCACCGCCTCGAAATCGACGGCGGTTTCCAGCACCCGCTTCAGCGGGTTCAGGTTGAAGGGGTTGAAGGCGTAGGGGCTCATGGACATGGCCAGAGTCTCGCCTGCCTTCCACATCGGGCTGTCCTTGAGCCAGCCGGGCGTCAGGGCCTTGGACCAGATGGCGCTGTCGCCGAAGACGTTGCGCCCGCCGGACTGGTTGACCTCGCGCCACAGCTTGTCGAGCGCGACCCGACCGCCCTCGGCGCCGCTCTGTTCCAATCCGGTGATCAGGGCTGCAGCGTTCATCGCCCCTGCCGAGGCGGCCGTGACGGCGCGGATATCGAGGATGTCCACTTCCAGCAGCCGATCCAGCACGCCCCACTGAAAGGCGCCATGCGAGCCGCCGCCCTGAAGCGCGAGGCAGATGGGGCGACGGACTTTCGACTTGGCCATCGTCCGCCTCCCGTTCAGATCGCTATTGTGCGGTCCAGCCGCCATCGACCGAGAAGTGCGAGCCGTTGGCCGAGGCCCCTAGGTCGGACACCAGATAGAGGAAGATGCCCGCCAGTTCGTCGGTCGTGACGAAGCGCTTGGTCGGCTGCGAGCCGAGGATGACGTTCTTCATCACGTCATCGGTCGTCATGCCGCGTGTGCGGGCCTGATCCTCGATCTGCTTGGCGACGATGGGGGTCTCGACGAAGCCGGGGCAGATGGCGTTGCAGGTGATGTTCTGCTGGGCCAGTTCCAGCGCCACCGTCTTGGTGAAGCCGATCACGCCGTGCTTGGCGGCGACATAGGCCGACTTGAACGGGCTGGCGACCAGGCCGTGGGCCGAGGCGATGTTGACGATGCGGCCACGTCCCTGGGCCTTCATGATCGGGATCGCCGCCTTGGTGGCGTAGAAGGTCGAGGACAGGTTGATCGAGATGATCTTTTCCCA
>Ga0247827_10000868_pt1 | contig 13220 bp, 9 predicted proteins | sample 12C_Control_Day2_FD_194414 | JGI IMG/M metagenome (GOLD analysis project Ga0247827, IMG submission 194414) | Soil microbial communities from agricultural site in Penn Yan, New York, United States - 12C_Control_Day2 | ecosystem: Environmental > Terrestrial > Soil > Agricultural land | place: USA... | reverse complement strand
GGACGGGCCATCCCCGGCGGGGGCAAGGTACATGCCTGCCTCCGGGCGCACCACCTGCTGAGAGCGCCGCATGCCCATGCGCCCCACCCGCTCGTCCCGCGTCGCCGCTCGGCTGCCCGTCCCGCTGCGCCGGACGCTGCGCGAGACCTTCGGCTTCGAGCGCCTGCGCCCTGGCCAGGACGAGGCGATCCGCCGCGTGCTGGCCGGCCGCTCGGTGTTCGCCGTCATGCCGACCGGGGCCGGCAAGTCGTTGTGCTACCAGCTGCCGGCGCTCGCCTCTCGGCGCGTCACCCTCGTGGTGTCCCCGCTGATCGCGCTGATGCAGGACCAGTGCGACAAGCTCGCCGCGCTCGGCATCGAGGCCGCGGTGTTCAACAGCGCGCTCGACGCGGCCGACGCGCAGGAGTCGCAGGCGGCGCTGGCCGAGGGTCGCGCGCGGCTCGCCTTCACCACCCCGGAGCGGCTGGCCTCCGACGAGGCACTGCGCGCGGCGCTGGCGGCGCGCGGCGTGGCGCTGTTCGTCGTCGACGAGGCGCACTGCGTCTCGCAGTGGGGCCACGACTTCCGGCCCAGCTACCTCGCGCTCGGCGCGCTGCGCCGCGCGCTCGGCGCGCCGCCGGTGCTCGCTCTCACCGCCACCGCCGGGCCCGAGGTGATCGAGGATGTCGCGCGCCAGCTCGAGGTCGGCTTCGACGTCGTCGACACCGGCGTCTACCGGTCGAACCTGCACTATGCGGTCGAGGCCTTCGCGGACGACGCGGCGCGCCTCGCTCGGCTGGTCGAGCTCGTGCAGGCGCACGAGGGCCATGGCGTGGTCTATGCGGCGACCGTCAAGCAGGCGGTGCGGATGCACGAGGCCCTGGCCGCGGCCGGCGTCTCGGCGGGGCTGTACCACGCGCGGCTCGGCGCCGCCGTGCGCGAGGCGGCCCAGGACGCCTTCATGGGCGGCGCGACGCGCGTGATGGTGGCGACCAACGCCTTCGGGCTCGGCATCGACAAGGCCGACGTGCGCTTCGTGCTGCACGGCCAGATGCCGGGCAGCCTCGACGCCTACTACCAGGAGTCGGGCCGTGCCGGACGCGACGGCCGGCCGGCGCTCTGCCACCTGCTGTACCAGGACCGCGACCGCGCGGTGCAGGGCTTCTTCCTCGGCGGGCGCTATCCCGGCCGCGCCGAGCTGCGCGCGATCGTCGAGACGCTCGGCCGCACGCCGGCCGACGGCGCGCCATGGACCCTGCAGCGGCTGCTGCAGGCGATCGACCTGCCGGCGGCCAAGCTGCAGGCCGCGCTCGCGCTGCTGCGCGGCCGCCGTGTCGTCGCGATCGACCGGGCGCTGACGCTGCGTCTGCGCGAGGGTGCGGAGCGGCGTCGCGTGCCCCTGCAGTCGCTGCTCGACGTCTACGCCGACAAGGCGCTGCAGGACCGCGAGCAGCTCGAGGCCATGGTGCGCTACGCGCGCGGCGGCCAGTGCCGCTGGCGGGTGCTGCTCGAGCACTTCGACGAGGAGCCGCCGTTCGAGCGCTGCGGCCGCTGCGACCATTGCGAGCGCCTCGCCGCCCACGAGGCCGAGGCCGCCGCGCGCGCGGCGGCCGGGGAGGACCGGCCGGCGGCTCCCGCGGCGGAGGAGGACGCGCCGGGCCGGCGCTTCGCGGCCGGCGATGCGGTGCGCGTGCCGCGCTTCGGCGAGGGCACGGTCTGCGCGAGCGACGCGCGCACGGTGACGATCGGGTTTCCGAAGGGGCGCCGACGCAGCTTCCTGGCCGAGTACGTGGAACCCGTCGAGCGGGTGGACCAGGGCGACGCCGAGGCCCGGTGCGCCGGCTGAGCAGGCGCCGTGCGACACGCAGGCCGTTCCGCCCATCCCTCTCCGCGCGGCATGTCGCTTGCCGATGCGGGGAAGGCATTTCGAATCAACCCAGGAGATCCGCCATGGCACGCAGCCCCCTGGTCGGCGGCTACGACCGCGCCGCCACCCCCGCCCCCGGGCATGACACGCCCTCGCTCGGCCCGAGCGACTCGTCCGACAGCGGCAGCGACGTCGCGGGCCTCGATGCGGCCGACGACGAGGATCCCGGCCTGCTGGTCGACACGGCCACCGACGCCGACAGCCAGCGCACCGAGGGCGGTGCCGAGACCTTCTCGTCGGGCGCCGACAGCGACGGCGCCGGCACCGGCGAGCGCCGCAGCGCGGCCGGCGACGCCGGCGCCGCCGAGGGCGCCGACATCGGCCCCGACCGCATCGTCGACGACCCCTCCGCGCTCGGCCTGGTCGACACCGACTCCGAGCGCGCGCTGGACGAAGTGCTGAGCGCCGAGGGCGAGGACGAAGAGGACGCGGAGGAAGACGAGGACGAGGAGGACGATGACGAGGATGCGGCCGTGACCGACGAGAAGGTCGTGCGCGGCGCGGAGGAAGCCGCGCGGCAGGACGACGATGCCGCGGCGGCGCCGCGCGGCAAGCCGCTCCGGCTGCATGCCCACCCGCTGCGCGCGGTGCGCGGCCGCCGGGATCGCCCGCGCCGCTGAGCGTCGGCGCGCCTCCTTCAGTTCTCGGCGATCAGGCGCCGCAGCTCCGCGGCGTCGATCGGCTTGACGAGGTGCGCGTCGAAGCCGCACTTCAGCGCCTGCCGCACGTCGCTCTCCTGGCCGTAGCCGGAGATGGCGAACATGCGGCCCGGGTAGCCGGCCGCACGGCTGCGCAGTGCCACTTCCAGCCCGGTGAGCCCGGGCAGCCCGATGTCGACGATGGCGATGTCGGGCCGCAGCTTGAGCAGCGCGGCCAGGCCGCTCACGCCGTCGGTCGCGCTCGACACCGTGTGGCCGTCGAGCTCGAGGATCGAGCGCAGCGCGTTCAGCGCGTCCTGGTTGTCCTCGATCACCGTGATGCGGCGCCGGCGCGACTCGGGCAGGGCGGTCGGGGCCACGCTCGGTATCGGCGTCGGCTGCGCCGGCAGGCGCACGACGAACGTGCTGCCCGCCGCCGAGCTCTGCACGCCGACCGTGCCGCCGTGCAGCTCGACCAGGCGGCGCACCAGGGTCAGTCCGACGCCCAGCCCGCCGGCGCGGCGGTCCAGCGAGCGCTCGCCCTGCACGAACAGGTCGAACACGCGCGGCAGCAGCTCCGCAGCGATGCCGATGCCGTTGTCGCGCACCTCCAGCACCGCTTCGCCAGGCGCGCCGTTCCCGCCGACCGGCGCAGTCTCGCCCCGCAGGACCACCTCGATGCGGCCGCCCGGCGGCGTGTACTTGGCGGCGTTGCCCAGCAGGTTGCTGACCACCTGCTCGATGCGCGTCACGTCCGCCTCGACCCACACTTCCCGCAGGTCCGTGACCAGCGTGTGCTGCGCCATCGCGCCGGTCACGCGCAGCGTGCCGACCAGCCGCCCGACCAGCGCCGCGAGGTCGAAGTTCTGGCGCGCCAGGAGGATCTTGCCGGAGATGACGCGACCGACATCGAGCAGGTCGTCGAGCAGGTGCGCCAGGTGGCGCGTCTGGCGGTCGATGATGTCGCGCGCGTTGCGTGCCACGTCGGAGTCGGGCGGCACGCGACCGAGCAGTTCGACGGCCGAGCCGATGGCGCTCATCGGGTTGCGCAGCTCGTGGCCCAGCATCGCCAGGAACTCGTCCTTCGCGCGGCTGGCGCGCTCGGCCTCGCGCCGCGCCGCCTGCTCGCGCTCGACCAGCGCGGCGCGCTCGCGCTCGGCCTCCTTCTGGTCGGTCATGTCGACCGTGATGCCGACCATCTGCAGCGGCAGGCCGTCGGCGCCGTAGCTCATCAGCACGCGGCTCGACAGCCAGCGGGCCGCGCCGTCGGGCAGCGTGACGCGGAACTCGAGCGTGGCGTGCTCCTCCTGCGCGCCGAACAGCCGCCGCAGCGTGGCCTCCACGTGCTCGCGGTCGGCCGGGTCGATGCGCTCGCTCCAGTCCTGCAGGCTGCCGCCCGGCGGCGGCTCCTCGATGCCGAACAGCATCGCCTGCCCGGCGGTCCATGCCAGCGAGCCCTCGGCGAAGCGGTAGTGGAAGAAGCCGACGTGGCCGGCCTCCTGGGCCAGGTCGACCAAGCGCTGGCTCTCGCGCAGCCGCTCGTCGGCCTCCATCAGGCGCGCCTCCGCGTGCTTGCGCTCGGTGATGTCGACCAGCGCGCCGAGCGCGCCGCGCGGCCGCCCGCCGGCGTCGCGCAGCGGCACCGCCTGGGCGATCACGAAGCGCGGCGGCCGGCCCGCCCTGCGGATCTCCAGTTCCTGCTCGCGCACCGCCTCGCCGCGCGCCGCGGTCACCTGCAGCGGCTGCTCGGCCGGTGCCAGCACGACGCCGTCGCGCAGCACCTCGCAGTCGTCGTCCGGCTCGCCGACCAGCGCCGTGAGCGCGGCGTTGTGCAGCACCTCGTGGCACTGCGGGTCCTGCGCGAAGGCCAGGCCGACCGGGCTGCTCTCGAACAGCGTCTGGAACTCGTCGGCCTTGCTGCGCAGCCGCTGGCGCGCCCGCGCATCCTGGCGCGCGGCCTGGCGCAGCGCGTCGTTGAGCAGCGCGAACTCGCGCACCGGCGCGCGTTGCGGGTGCGGCCCGACGCCCTCGCGCGCCAGCCGCTCGAGCGGCTGCACGACGCGCCGCACGACCAGCAGCGCGATGGTCACGCTGCCGAGCAGGCAGGCGGCCACGGTGCCCAGCGCCGTCAGGATGGCGGCGCGCGTGCCACTGTCCAGCGGCCGGGCGTCGGCCGCGACGCTCACGCCCCAGTCCGAGCCCGGCACGCGCTGCCAGGCCGCATACACCGGCTCGCCCTCGAGCGAGTCGAAGCGCGCGAAGCCCTCCGGCCGCTGCGTGAACGCCTCGACCCCGTCGGGCCGCAGGCGCTGCCCGACGAAGCGCCCCGGCGCGCGGGTGCGCGCGATCACGCGGACGCCGCCGTCGAGCAGCGTGGTGTAGCCGAGCACGTCGCCGCGCGCCTGCTGCAAAAGGGTCTGCCAGACGGCGACGTCGATCCACGCGCCGAGCCGGTAGCGCGTCGCGCCCTCGAGGCGCACCGGCACCTCCACGGCGGTTACGTGCCGGCCCGGCAGGCGGTCGCCGAGCACGCCGGAAATGCGCACGTCCTGGGCGGCCGGCTCCGCGCCGGCCGGCGGCGCCGGCGGAGGGCCGACCGCCCCGGCGGTGTCGAACAGCGCCCGTCCGGAGGCGTCGACCAGATAGGCTCCGGTCCAGCTCGGCCGCAGCAAGCCGCGCTCGGTCAGCGAGCGGCGGAAGCCCTCCACGTCGCCATGCTGCAGCGACTCGGCGCGCGACAGGATCGCCAGCGTGTCGATCGAGGAGGTGAGCTCCCGCTCGACGCCGCTCGCCAGGGTACCGGCGGAGGCCTCGAGCCGTCCGGCCAGGCCGTCGCGCTGATCGATCGCGGCGTCCACCAGCTGGAAGGCCATCAGCGCGGCGATCGGCGTGGTGGCGAGCAGCAGCACGGCCACCATGTAGGTGCTGAGCGAGGCGCTCGGCCAGCGCGGCCGGAGCCGCTCGAGCAGCGGGGAAACAGCAGTCATGCCGGCAGCGGGCGCGGGGAGGGCGACGGCGAGGGTAGCCGAGCGCAGGGGGTCGTCAAGACCCGGAGTCCGGGTCGGGGGCGCCGACCGGCGAGAACCACGCGCCCCTGTTCCGGCGAGCGGGCATGTCGCTTGCTGCCAATCGCCATCCGGGATTGCCCGGGGTTGGGGTGCGCCCTTCCGGCTTGCCCTGCAGGCACGCCCTTCCATCGACGAGGAAAGCTTCTTCAGATGACGCCGCCGGATCAGCCCAGGGAGGAGCCCGCAGTGCCGGGCGACCCCGTCCGGATGGCCCTCGGCGCGCTGGTGGCGAGTTGCTACGCCGGCTATCGGCGCGCGAAGGCGGCGACCGGCCCCGTGCGGCCTCCCGCAGAAGGGATCGGCGACGAGGCCCCGGCGGACCCGGCGGCCCGGGAAGGGGGCGGCGAAGCGCCGACCGCTCCGCCGCCTTCACGCCCGGACCGCTGAATCGCAGGCGCGGCCCGGCGCACGGCGCGCAGGGGCGAACCGCGCCGCGCTCACGACGCGCCGCCGCCCTCGCGCCGGCGCTGATACCAGTTCATCAAGGGCGTCGCCGACACGCCGTGCAGCAGCACGGAGGCGGCGATGCACGGCACGACGGCCGAAACCAGGGCGCGCGCCAGCGCCTCGTCGACGCCGCGGGCCAGCGCATAGCAGAGATAGAAGGCCGAGCCCACGCCGCGGATCCCGAACCAGGCGATGAGGCGCCGCTGCGTGTTGGGCAGCGTGCCGGGCCGCACCACCGCGAACACCGACAGCGGGCGCACCGCGAACAGCAGCGCGGAGGCGAAGGCGACCAGCTCCCAGCGCCATTGCACCCGCGTCAGCGCGGCACCGATGAAGATCACCATCATCACCTCCACCAGCCGCTCGCAGCGGCCGCCGAAGGCAACCAGCCGGCGCGAGAGGTCGTCGCGGCGCAGTGCGTTCTCGGAGGCGAGGCGGCGCTGCCGCGCAGCCTCGTGGAACAACGCGCAACCCGCTGCGAACACCGCGAGGAAAGCCGACACCTTCAGCACGGACGCGGCGCCGTAGCTGAGGGCGATCGTGCCCAGGTAGAGCAGCTCGTCCCACACCAGGGCGTGCCCCACGTGCAGCCGCGCGCGCAGCGCCATCGCCACCGCTCGCCCGCCGATCCAGCCCAGCACCAGTCCGCCGCCGATCAGCCAGAGCACATCGCGCAGCAGCCATTGCGTGCCGCCCGGGCCGAGGTCGTGCAGGCCGAGCAGGCCGAGCGCGAGGATGACCACCGGCCACGCCGTGCCGTCGTTCATGCCGCCCTCGGCGGTGAGCGCCAGCCGCGCCGCGTCGCGGTCCGCGACCGAGCGCACCTGCACCTCGGAGGCCAGCACCGGGTCGGTGGGCGCGAGGATGGCCGCCAGCAGCAGCGCGGCCGGCCACTCCAGGCCCAGCAGCCAGTGCGCGCAGGCTGTGGCCAGCGCGATGGTGAGCAGCATGCCGACGGTGGCCAGCAGCGCCGCCACGCGCCAGCCGCGCGGCCCGGCGGGCGCGCCCAATCGCAGCCCGACCGCGAACAGCGAGATCAGCACGGCCCATTCGGTCAGCACCTGCAGCAGCGGCGCGTGCGCGCGCGGGTCGAACTCGAGCAGCGGCCCCGCCGCCGAGGCCACGACCCAGCCGATCAGCAGATAGATCAGCGAGGCCGACAGCGGCAGCCGCTGCACCTCCGGCTCCGCCAGGGCCATCAGTACCAGCACCATGCCCATCAGCCACATCGTCCATGCCAGCACGGTCATCCCTCCGTGCCGGCGGCAGGCAAGCCCGGTGCCGGCCGGACGCCAACCGGCAGCTTTTGCCGACCTGCACCCGCGATCGGGCGTCCTTGCCGCACGACCGCGAGTCGGCCTGCGCGCCTGTTCCCGGCGGGCCGACTTCTAAGCTTGAGAAGGCGGGGAACCGACCGGTCCTCCCGGTGGGCCGGCCCGCAGAAGCGGGGCACACCGCTTGCCGAACGGCGACACGCAACTCGGACCCTTTCCACCATGGCCTCCACGTCCCTGCGCATCGCGCTCATCAGCGAGCACGCCTCGCCGCTCGCTGTCGTCGGCGGTGTCGACGCGGGCGGCCAGAACATCTATGTCGCGCACGTCGCCCGCTGTCTCGCGCTCGCGGGCCACGAGGTCGACGTGCTGACGCGGCGCGACGACCCGGGGCTGCCCGGCGTCGTCGACGTCCGGCCCGGGCTGCGCGTCGTGCACATCGACGCCGGGCCGGCGCGCTTCGTCCCGAAGGAGGGGCTGCTGTCGCACATGCCGGCCTTCGTACGCTCCGCGCAGCAGCTGATCCGCCACAGCGTCCGCTACGACGTCGTCCATGCGAATTTCTTCATGTCCGGGCTGGTCGGGCTGCGGCTCAAGGAGCTGTTCGGCCTGCCGCTGGTGATGACCTTCCACGCCCTGGGCCTGGTGCGTCGCGAGCACCAGCGCGAGGCCGACGCCTTCCCGCCGGCGCGCATCGACATCGAGCGGCGCATCGTGCGCCACGCCGACCAGCTGGTCGCCGAGTGCCCGCAGGACGAGCTCGACCTGATGCGGCTGTACGGCGCCGCTCCCGAGCGCATCTCCACCGTGCCCTGTGGCGTCGATCTCGGCGAGTTCGGCCCCGGCGACCGCGCGGCGCTGCGCCGCGAGCTGGGCCTCGATCCCGATGAATTCCTGGTGCTGCAGCTCGGCCGGCTGGTGCCGCGCAAGGGCATCGACAACGTGATCCGCGCCATCGCCCATCTGCCGCGCGAACGGCCGGTGCGGCTGCTGGTGGTGGGCGGCGAGTCGCCCGAGCCCGACGAGCGCAAGACGCCGGAGATCGGCCGGCTGCGCGCGATCGCGCAGGAGTGCGGCGTGGCGGACCGCGTGACCTTCACCGGCCGCCGCTCGCGCGAGACGCTCAGGCGCTACTACGGCGCGGCCGACGTGTTCGTCACCACGCCCTGGTACGAGCCCTTCGGCATCACGCCGCTGGAGGCGATGGCCTGCGGCACGCCGGTGATCGGCGCCTCCGTGGGCGGCATCAAGCACTCGGTGATCGACGGCGTGACCGGCTACCTGGTGCCGCCGAAGGCGCCGCGCGTGCTGGCCGAGCGCATCGCCTACCTGCAGGACAACCCGGTGCTGGCGCGTGCGCTGGGGCGGGCCGGCATCCGCCGCGTCCGCACCCGCTTCACCTGGGAACGCGTGGCCGGCGAGCTGGCCGACGTCTATGCCAACGTGGTCGAGCAGCAGGCGCTGCTGCCGGCCGCACGTCCTCCGCTGCAGGTGCTGCGCCGTGGCGCCGCGCCGGCGACGCTGCCCGGACATGCAGGAATCGGTGCGTAAGGTGGCCGCCGTCGCGCGGCGCGGCGACGTGCTGTGGGAGTGGGCCGCGGCGCACGACGCCGACACGGCCGCAGCCGCCGCCCGCGCTCGCCCGGCCGTGTTCCTCGACAAGGACGGCACGCTCGTCGAGGACGTGCCCTACAACGTCGACCCGGCGCTGCTGCGCTTCACGCCGCACGCGCTGGAGGCGCTGCGCGTGCTGGCCGACGCCGGCCTGCCGCTGGTGGTGGTGAGCAACCAGCCCGGCCTCGCCACCGGCCGCTTCGACCCCGCCGCGCTGGCGCGGCTGCAGCGCGCGCTGGACGCGCGGCTGCAGGCCGAGGCCGGTGTCGCGCTGGCCGGCTTCTACGTCTGTCCGCACGCGCCGGCCGAGGGCGGGGCGCCGGCCTGCGCCTGCCGCAAGCCGGCCGCCGGCCTGCTGCGCCAGGCCGCCCGCGAGCACGGGCTCGACCTTCCGCGCAGCACGATGGTCGGCGACATCCTCGACGACGTGGAGGCGGCGCACCGCGCGGGCTGCGCCGCGGTGCTGCTCGACGTGGGCAACGAGACCGAGTGGCGCGACTCTCCCTTGCGCCGGCCCGAGCACCGGGCGCGCGACCTGCTCGACGCGGCGCACTGGATCCTGGCGCGCCAGCGCGGCGCGGAGCCGGTCGGTGCCCTGGCCGCGGAGGGCCCATGAACGCCGCGCGCACGATCGAGGGTCGCCGGTCGGCGCCCTGCCGCGACGCCGCCGCGCGGAGGGCGCGATGAGCGCCGCGGCCGCGGAACGGACCGCGCGCTGGCGCGCCGCGCGCCACGTGCTGCTGGTGCGGCTCGACAACCTCGGCGACCTGCTGATGACCACGCCCGCGCTCGCCGCGGTGCGCGCCACGCTGCCGCAGGCGCGGCTCACGCTGCTCACCTCGCCGTCGGGCGCGGCGCTCGCGCCGCACCTGGCCGGACTCGATGCCGCGCTCGCCTTCGATGCGCCCTGGGTGCGCTCCGCGCGTACCGGCCGCGAGGAGCCGTGCCCCGGCGACGAGGAGCTTGCGCTCGTCGAGCGGCTGCGCGCGCTGCGCATCGACGCGGCCATCGTCTTCACCGTCTGCACGCAGAGCGCCCTGCCGGCGGCGCTGCTGTGCCGCCTGGCCGGCATCCCGCTGCGGCTCGCGCACAGCCGCGAGAACCCCTACGACCTGCTGACCGACTGGGCGCCCGAGACCGACGTCGTCGGCGACGGGATGCGCCACGAGGTCGCGCGCCAGCTCGCGCTGGTGGGCCGCGTGGGCTTCCACACCGCCGACGAGCGGCTGCGCTTCAGCTACGAGGTCGAGCACGTTGCCCGTCTGCAGCGCGCGTTGCAGGAGGCCGGCCTCGACCCGCTGCGGCCCTATTTCGTCGTCCATCCCGGCGCCAGCGCGGCCTCGCGGCGCTGGCCGGCCGAGCGCTTCGGCCTCGCGGCCGAGGAGATCGCGCGCACCAGCGGATGCGCCGCGGTGTTCACCGGCGACGCGGGCGAATCGGACTGCATCGAGGCGGCGCGCGCCCAGATGGGTGCGCCGTCGGTCTCGCTGGCCGGCCGGCTCGGTCTCGGCGAGCTCGGCGCGCTGATCGCCGGCGCCGAGCTGCTGCTCAGCAACAACACCGGCCCGGCGCATCTCGCCGCCGCGCTCGACACGCCGGTGGTCGACCTCTACGCCCTCACCAACCCTCAACACACGCCCTGGAAAGCGAGGTCCCGCGTGCTGAACCACGACGTGCCCTGCCGCAACTGCCTGAAGAGCCAGTGCCCCGAAGGCCACCACGACTGCCTGCGCGGCGTGGCGGCGCAGGAGGTGGTGCGCGCCTCGCTCGAGCTGATGGGGCCCGGCCCCGGCGTCCCGCTGCCGATGCCGGCCTCCATCGCGGCGCCCTGGGGCGGCGGGCCCTTCGTCGCGGAGGCTGGGCGATGATCACCCTCGGACTCAACGCCGCCTTCCACGACTCCTCGGCCGCGCTGTTGCGCGACGGCGTCGTGCTCGCCGCGGTCGAGGAGGAGCGCTTCACGCGCGTCAAGCACGGCAAGCGGCCGCTGCCCTTCACGGTCTGGGAGCTGCCCTTCCACGCCGTCGACTACTGCCTCGCCGAGGCCGGCGTGACGCTCGCCGACGTCGACCACGTCGCCTACAGCTTCGACCCGCGCGAGTTCGCGTCGCAGGCCACGCTGGCCTCCGAGACCGTGACGCTGCCGCTGCAGCCCTCGGCGCACGCGCTCCCCGAGGGCGCCAACTCCTGGGACAACCCCTGGGACCCGCTGTTCGCCGCCTACGTCGTCAACGCGCCGCGCCAGCTCGCCGCCGGCGCGCCGCACCACCTCGGGAAGCGCTTCGCCGGCGTGAACGCCGCGGCGCTGCGGGAGCGCTGGCACTTCGTCAATCACCACTGCTGCCACCAGGCGAGCGCCTTCCTCGCGGCGCCCTTCGCGCGCTGCGCGGTGATGACCCTCGACGGGCGCGGCGAGCGCGCGACCACCACCTATGGCCGCTACACCGGCGACGCCTACCGCTCGCTCGGGGCGGTGCACATGCCGCACTCGCTGGGCCTGTTGTACGAGCAGGTCACCAGCCACCTCGGCTTCCTGCACTCGAGCGACGAGTACAAGGTGATGGCGCTGGCGGCGATGGGCTCCACGCGCTATGCCGCCGAGCTGTCGCGCCGCGTGCAGCTCGGCCGCGACGGCCAGTACACCGTCGCGCCGCTGGATCTGGAGGCCTGGTGCGGGCCGCCGCGCGAGCGCGGCGCGCCGCTGCTCGAGCACCATCTCGACCTCGCCGCCTCGCTGCAGGAAGTCCTCGAGGACACCGTGCTGCAGCTGGCCGCGTGGCTGCGCGAGGCGAGCGGCGAGCGCTGCCTCGCGATGGCCGGCGGGGTGGCGCTCAACTGCGTCATGAACGCGCGGCTGCGCGACAGCGGCATCTTCGACGCCGTCTGGGTGCAGCCCGCCGCCGGCGACGCCGGCACCGCGCTCGGCGCCGCGCTGTGGGTGGACGCCCGCGAGCGTGCGCGCCGCACCGGGCCGCGCAGCGCGGCGCTCGGCACGCTCGAGGCCGCGCCGCGCGAGGAGCCCACGCGGCACATTGCGGCGCTGGAGCGCGCCGCCGCCCCGGCCGCGACGATCGCTGGCGCGGCCGACGCGGCCGAAGCAGGGTCGCTGGCGCCGCGCCGCTGGACGATGGAGCACGCCTATCTCGGCCCGGGCTTCGAGGACGACGCCATCGAGCCGCTGCTGCGCTGGGCGAAGCTGCCGTACCGCCGGCTCGACGACGTGGCGGAGGCGACCGCGGAGCTGCTGGAGCACAACCGCATCGTCGGCTGGTTCCAGGGTCGCATGGAGTTCGGCCCGCGTGCGCTGGGCGCGCGCTCGATCCTGGCCTCGCCGATCGACCCGGCGATGCAGCAGCGCCTCAACGAGCTGAAGGACCGCGAGGACTTCCGTCCGGTTGCGCCCGCAGTGCTGCACGAGGCCTTCGCCGACTGGTTCGAGCCGGCCGACGCCAACGGCGGCCGCTCGCCTTTCATGCTGTTCGTCTACGACGTCCGCGAAGGACGGCGCCAGCGCATCCCCTCGGCCTGCCACACCGACGGCAGCGCGCGCGTGCAGACCGTGCACGCCGACGCGAACCCGCGCTTCCACGCGCTGCTGCAGGCCTTCGGAAGGCGCACCGGCGTGCCGGTGCTGGTCAACACCTCGTTCAACGTGCGCGGCGAGCCGATCGTCGGCACGCCGAAGGCGGCGATCGAGGCCTTCTTCAGCACGCCGCTCGACGCCCTGGTGATCGGCTCCTTCCTGGTGCTGAAGGGAGGCGGCGCATGAACGACGCGCGCGACGCCCGCGCCAGCGGCCCGGGCGGCTTCGGCTTCGGGCGCCCGGTCTTCGGTGCGGACGGGCCGCCGTCCGGCGGGCGGGGTTCGACGCACGGGGGGAGTTTCGAGGGTGCGGCGCGTGCGGCGGATGCAGCGGGTGCGGCGCGCCGCGCGGACGGTGCACGCGCGCCGGACGCCGGACGCGCGCCGCAGCCACCCTCCCTCGAGGCGCTGCGGGGCCCGCCGCCGGCGCTGTCGGTGGTGATCCCGACCTACCGGCGGCCTGCGCTGCTGCGGCGCTGCCTGGAGTCGGTGCTGGACCAGAAGCGCCTCGCGCCGGACGAGCTGGAGGTGATCGTCGTCGACGACGGCCATGACGCCGCGACGCGCGACACCGTGGACGCGCTGCGGATCCGGCATGCGGCCGGCCCTCGCCTGCGCTACCTGCGCCCGGCGCAGGGCCGCGGCCCGGCGGTCGCGCGCAACACCGGCTGGCGGGCCGCGCGCGGCGCGC